>Ga0207667_10003608_pt1 | contig 19092 bp, 15 predicted proteins | sample KBSCornC52_FD_184301 | JGI IMG/M metagenome (GOLD analysis project Ga0207667, IMG submission 184301) | Corn rhizosphere microbial communities from Kellogg Biological Station, Michigan, USA - KBS Corn C5-2 (SPAdes) (version 2) | ecosystem: Host-associated > Plants > Roots > Rhizosphere > Soil ...
TGTATCCAAAGCCGGGTGCGTTCGAAACCATAATCGTACCGTGCGGGGAAACTTCCACAGCCGGCGAAATAATATCGCGCTCCCAATATCGCTTGCTCGCCGACACGTCCCCCGGAAGCACAAAGTCCGGCAGTGTGGAAAGAGCGATGTTATGCGCGCGTCCGATGCCCGATTCAAGCATGCCGCCGCACCACACTGGAATGCTGTTGGCCATGGCCAGGTCATGGATGCGCAAGGCTTCACGAAACCCGCCGACTCGTCCGAGCTTGATGTTGAGAATGCCGCACGCTTGGAGACGAATGGCCTGTTCGGCGTGATGCACGGTACGAATACACTCGTCGAGACAAATGGGCGTATCGAGCTGGGCTTGCAGGGCGGCGTGATCGACAATTTCGTCGTGCGCCAAAGGCTGCTCGATCATCATCAGGTGGAACTCGTCCAAGCGCTTCAGATGATCGGCGTCCGCGAGCGTGTAGGCCGAGTTGGCGTCCGCCATCAGGCGAATCGCGGGAAATTCCTTGCGGACCTCACGGACCACGTCCACATCCCAGCCCGGCTTGATCTTGATCTTGATGCGCTGATAACCGGCGGCGACTTCTTTCTCAATGGTCTTTAAGAGGTCGGCTTGCGAGTTTTGAATTCCAATGGACACGCCGCACGCGATTTCCTTAAACCAGCCCCCGCCGATGTGTTCCCACAAAGGCAAACCCTTCAGGCGAGCTTCCAGATCCCACACCGCGGCTTCCACTCCGCCGCGAGCCATGTAATGTCCGCGAATATGCTCACTGCAGTCCGCAACTTCGGCTGCGCTCGCGAATGCGAGGTGCAGTACACGCGGCGCCACATAATCGCGCACGATTATCCAGGCCGCATCGGTCCACTCCTCGTTGTAGAACGGATTCTCGCCGCAGGTGACTTCGCCCCATCCGGAAACGCCCTGGCTGGCGACTTCCACCAGGATGATCCTGCGGTGTGTGGTCCGGCCAAAGCTCGTCTCGAAGAAATGCACCAGCGGCATGGCGATTTCCCGCAAAGTAATTTTGTCTATTTGGATGGCCATGGCGATAACAGATAGGTTCCGGTGTTTCCTGAGCGCTCGAAACCGGTTACAGCCAATCCATCGGCAAAATGCCGCTGCAACTCGCGACCCAGCGTGGCTTGCGATTCACGAGTTTTTTGCGGGGGCAGGGAAACACGCGCGACGACCTCAGTCTTGACGCGAGTAGTCTCCGCTATCCACCATTCGGCGATACATCGGTCGGTCGGTAAGCCGGCGTGCAGCGGGCTGGGGGAAATCCCGTACATGTTGGGGACGTAGGTCCGCACTATGGCGCCCAGCACTTCCAGATTGAAATAGGCGTTCTTGGCTTCGAAGGGATCGAAGCTCCACTCGATCAATGGAATCCCACGAGCCAGGGCATCCTCGCGCTGTGCCAGCTTGAGCATGCGGCCTACCCCGGCATCGCGATAATCGCTCAACACGCCCAGCATGTGGCTATGCAGATACGCGACACCGCTATCTCTCTTAATGCCGGGAATCGCCAGGAGGAATCCGGCCATGCGCGCGCCGTCGAACGCTCCCAAAGTCTGGCCTCCGATACGCGATGCGACGACGAAGAAGCGCACAGGCAGCAGTTCCAGGTCGGGGAAGCCCCAGATTACCTTTTGCAGGCGGACGGCTTCGGCAAATTCCGCGTGACCCGAGAGCGCGCGGACGGTCATAGGCCGCGGCCTTTGGCCTCCTGCCAGAGCCGTTCCATCTCTTCGACCGGAGCTTCCTTCGGAGACTTGCCTTGCGCCTCTAATCCTTGTTCAACATGTGCGAAGCGGCGGCGAAACTTTGCGTTGGTTCCTCGCAATGCCTGCTCCGGATCCACTTTCAGAAACCGCGCGATGTTTACGATTACAAACAATAGATCGCCTATTTCGTCTTGAATGCCCTCGAGGGATCCGTTCTGGCGGGCGCCGTCGAGCTCGGCCAGCTCCTCACGTAGCTTGTCGAGCACTTCATCGACGTTCTTCCAGTCGAATCCAACTGCCGCGGCGCGACTGGCGATTTGGCGCGCCTCCATCAGAGCAGGGAGGCTTCTCGGAACGCCTGCCAGAAGCCCTTTCGGCTTGGGGCGCGATACTTTCTCGCCCGCTTTTATCTCGTCCCACTTGCGCGTCACGTCCTCAGCGGTTTTCGCCTCGCCATCGGCGAACACATGCGGATGCCGCCGGACTAATTTGCTGTTTATGGCCTCGATCGCGTCGGTGACGTCGAAATATCCGGCTTCTTTCGCCATTTGCGAAAAGAAAACGACTTGCAGCAGCAGGTCGCCGAGTTCGTCCGCCAAACCCTCCCAGTCGCGGGCGTCGATCGAGTCCATGACCTCATACGTTTCCTCGAGCAAATACGGTTTGATGGTGTCGAAGGTTTGTTCGCGATCCCAAGGACAGCCACCCGGAGAGCGCAGGCGATCCATGATTTCGATCAGCCGTGCGAAGCCGGCGGCGGGCCCCAGGGGCTCATTGGGCTGCTTTTTTGGCTGACCAGGCTCGGTGGGAGGCACGAGAATTCTCAGCGTAGCACGGTGCGTCGTTCCGACATTCATCTTCATATGACCTGAATAGAAGTACCAGTACACAGCTCCGCGCTTTTGAAGCTAATGGGCTAAAGGCCGCGGCTTAGTTCAAGTGCATTCTGTAGCTGGAGAAACAACTAATCATGAAACACAGCCTGCTTCTATTAGCGACCATTACAGCAGCGGGAATCGTTCCAAGTGCGAACGCTTCAGCGTGCGCCAGCACCACCGACTGCACCTATACATTCGATGAACATAACTCGGGCTCATCCGGATTTACGACTTCGGGTCCGTTTGGGACAGTGGAATTGACGCTCAGTGGCGGCAACATCAACGTCACCCTGGATGTGTTGAGCACCTTCAATTTAATCGATACAGGATTCGCCGGGACGTTCGGTTTCAACGATAACCTTGAGTTGGGCGATATCACTGCGGGTTCGTTTAGCTCGGGGTTGTACAGCGGCTCAGCAAACAATGGCGGTGTGGATTCGCATCCGGGCGGGGATCTTAATTACGATGGTTTCGGGTTCTTTGATGACGCCGCGGCGACCACGGGTCCGAGCGCGGGCAACGCCAACGCCGTGAGTCACCTTACCTTCACCATTAGCAGACCTGGCGGGTTCAGCTCGATCCAGCAATTAGTGGAACTGAACTCGGGTGGCGACGGAAACGCCTATTTCGTGGCTGATGTTTTCGATACGAATTGCGGGAGCAGCACGAATACGGCATGCACCGGTTTGATCGGAGTTAGCAGCCTCAACTCTCCTGTTCCGGAGCCTGTATCATCCGGGCTGGTAGGTATCGGGTTGATCGCGCTTTCGCTACTGCGTCGGCGGACCAGTTCTTCTTGCAAATAACTATTTCTTGAGCAACTAAGTCCTAGCCTCGGGCCCTTCGCAAAGACACGAAGGGCCCGAGCCTACTACCTGCCGGAATCGGGGCAGTGGCTATTTTTTGTCGGTCGTCTTGTCCGCAACCTTGTCCGCGGTATTACTGACTGCATCGGCGGACTTATGTACTACCTTTTTGGTGGTCTTCTTGGTAGTTTTTGCGGTCTTTTTGGCGACCTTGGCGGTGGCTTTGCCGGTGGACTCTCCAGCCTTCTTCACATCCTTGCCGGCGTCTTTAATATCATCCTTCGCGCCCTGCTGTTGGGCCGAAAGCACCATCGCGAACGAAGCCGTCAAAATGGCGAGGAACATCGAAATGCGTTTCATGCGAACAGTTTATCATGTGACGTCGTAAGCAGTTCTTCGTTACCAGCCGCGCGAAGCTATCTCAAACTAGGAGAAGCGGTTCCAAGTTGTAGAAAGTTGCATAGTACTAGTACAAATTAGAGGTACATACCTTAGAAAAGTCGTTCCAAAACGGTTCGCTTCGCTGTATACTTACAGGGAGTCTAAGGGGAACACCTGGGCTCCCGGCATCGTACTTTGAGAACGTGCGAGTCGTGTAAGAGGAGGAATGATGTTTCGTACAGTATTAGCAGTTCTAACTTTTTCGGTGCTGGCCAGTGCTAGCACCATCACCTACACCACACCAACCGGTTCCGTGAATGGGAACTTACAGCCGGTGAGTGCGACAACCACTATTACGACCGGTTCGGGGACTATCGGCGTTACGCTAACAGACCTCACCGCTTCTACGCTTGACGCTGGGCAGCTTCTGAGCGACCTGTTTTTTACCCTCAGCACAGCTCCCACGACCGTTTTGAACGGTACTACCACTCCGACGTCGGCTCCCCTGATTGATATCGCTGCCAATGGTTCGGTGACGACCAACACCGGTGCAATCGCGAGCTGGGGATTAACCAGCAGCGGCGCGACCATACATCTCGACTCGCTTGCTGGCGGCGCTACTCAGACGATCATCGGGCCTGGACCGTACACCGCTTCGAATGGCTCAATTGACGGAAATCCTGGGCATAACCCGTTTATCAACCAAACGGCTACGTTCAGCTTCGCCGTTAGCGGGGTGACTGCAAACACCACTGTAACGGCAGCTAGTTTCAGCTGGGGAACAGCTGGGAGCACCGACACGGTAACGGGTGTTTGCACGGCTGGCGTCGGACCCAGCTGCAACAGCTCCACAGTTCCGGAGCCGATTACTTCAGGCTTGGTTGGTACCGGATTAATGGCGTTGTTCTTCCTGCGCCGCCGCGTTCGCGGTTAAGCGTACCGATTTAGGCGTTTCCTCCAAAATCTGCCGGGGTTGCGCAAGCGACCCCGGCTTTGTTATTATCGGGATTACCACTTTGGGAGGCTGGGGCGGATGTCTCGCGCTTAGCCGTTTGGACCAATCATATTATGAGCCGCAAAACAGGCAAAAAGTACACCGCTGCCTTCCAGCAAGTCGAACTCAAGCCCTATTCCGTAGAAGACGCTGTTCCGCTGGTCAAGAAGGTCAAATTTGCGAAATTTGACGAAACCGTGGAGTTGCATCTTCGCTTGGGCGTCGATGGCAAGCACGCCGACCAGATGGTCCGCGGGACCATCGTCCTTCCAAACGGATTGGGGAAATCGAAAAAAGTGTTGGTGATCGCCTCGGGCGACAAGCAGCGCGAAGCCACGGAAGCCGGTGCCGATTACGTCGGCGGCGACGACATGGTCAACAAGATCCAGAACGAAAACTGGACCGACTTCGATGCCGTGATCGCCACCCCCGACATGATGCGGGGCGTCGGACGTTTGGGTAAGGTGCTCGGGCCGCGCGGCCTGATGCCGAATCCCAAGACCGGCACGGTGACCAATGACATCGCGCAGGCTGTGAAGGAAGTGAAGGCTGGTAAGGTCGAGTTTCGACTGGATAAGACCAATTGCATTCACTGCCCTGTCGGCAAAGTGAGTTTTGAAGCCAATGCGCTGGTGGAAAACACCAACATGCTGCTCCAGGCGGTGGTCAAGGCCAAGCCGGCGGCGGCCAAGGGTAAATACGTTCGCAGCGCGACGATTTGCTCCACCATGGGACCCGGCGTTCACCTTGACGTAACGCCTTACAACTTGAAGGCGGTCTAGCTCCAATGAAAAAGAAACCGGAAAAGAAAAAAGACATGGAAGTGTTGCGGACTGAGCTGGAGAAGGCTCAGAACGTCTTCCTCACCGGCTACGAAAAACTGACCGTCCAGCAGGATTTCGAGCTGCGGAAGACCGTCCGCGGCGCGGGCGCCAATTACAAGGTCGTCAAGAACAACATCGCCGAAAAGGCTTCCGAGGGTACAAAATCCGCGGAGCTGTTGAAGGAATTGAAGGGCATGTGTTCGATCGCCTACACTTCGGGCGATCCGGTGGCGCTAGCCAAGGCTCTGACGGTATACGCCAAGGCCAATCCGACCTTCACGTTCAAAGCGGGAATGGTCGAGGGCCGGGTGATCGACATCTCCGGGATCACTGCTCTGGCGACGCTACCGTCGAAAGAAGAGATTTACGCGAAGTTGCTGTGGCTGATCAACGCGCCGGCACAGCGGTTGGCGACGGTGGTGAACGCGGTCGGCCGGAACTTGGCCGTGGTAGTGGATCAAGGCGTTAAAGAGAACAAGTTTTCCGCGTAGTTCAGTGGACGTGACGCGGGCGAAAAGAGCGAAGGAAAAAACATGGCTGACATCAATGCGATTGCGGAACAGATTCAAGGGCTGACGCTACTCGAGGCGTCCCAGCTCGTCAAAATGCTGGAGGAAAAGCTGGGTGTCTCTGCTGCGGCTGCTACTGTCGCGGCTGCACCCGCAGGTGGCGGCGCAGCGGCTGCTGCGCCGGCCGAGGAGAAGACCGAGTTCACGGTCGTTCTTACGGCTGCCGGCGCAAACAAGATTAACGTGATCAAAGCTGTCCGCGAAGTCACCAGCCTGGGTTTGAAAGAAGCCAAGGACCTGGTGGACGGAGCTCCTAAGCCCATTAAAGAGGGCGTCAACAAGGAAGAAGCGGAGACCATCAAAAAGAAATTCACTGACGCGGGCGCAACCGTAGAAGTAAAATAGTTGTAAGTTATAGATAGGGCAGGCGATTTTGGCCTAGATTGGCCCGCCTGCCGGTGGACGAAGGTGTGGATTGTCTGTCCGCCTGGCATCGCCGTTTGACGAGTGGCACGGCATTTGCTACGATTAAGACAACCGGAAAGAGCGCCCGGACCTGATCACAGTGAATTTGGCATCCCGCGATCTGCTTGGCGGTTCGTCTGCCCTGCGAATAAATAGCCGGCCCGAGGTGTGTCCACACCATCGGGCTTTTGCATTTTGATTGTCCGGCGGACCGGTGTCTGCCGGCGTCGCTCTGAATAGAGGATTTAAGCATGCCTACCCCCGAAAACGGTGCTGCCCGCGAGCGAGTTGATTTTTCGAAAATTAAGACTACGATTCCCATTCCGAACCTGATCGAGGTTCAGAAGAAGTCGTATGAGCGCTTCTTGCAGATGGAGTTGCTGCCGAGCGAGCGCGACGACACGGGTCTCGAAAGCGTCTTCAAAAGCGTCTTCCCGATCTCGGACTTCCGCGGCCTGAGCCAGCTGGAGTTCGTCGACTACGCGATCGGTAATTGGGAGTGCAAGTGCGGCAACCTCAAAGGGCTGCACCATCTGCGCTCGACTTGCCGTAACCCGGCCTGCGGCGCCACCATTCAGACGGATCCGTTCCATTCTGGTGAAGTTCTGTGCCAGCGCTGCGGCACCTTCAACAAGAACATCGTCACGTTTTGCAACCGCTGCGGCGATCCCGTGGGTTTGCAGCTGAAATACGACGTTCCAGAGTGCGAAGAGCGCGGAATGACATACGCCGCGCCGCTGAAGGTCACCATCCGGCTTACGGTGTTCGACAAAGACCCGGAGAGCGGCAACAAGACCATCCGCGACATCAAGGAGCAGGAAGTTTTCTTCGGCGAGATTCCGCTGATGACGGAGAACGGTACTTTCATCATCAACGGAACCGAGCGCGTAATCGTATCGCAGTTACACCGATCCCCGGGTGTGTTCTTCGAGCGGCAGCCTGCGCAGGGATATTTTCTCGGCAAGATCATTCCCTACCGCGGAAGCTGGGTGGAGTTCGAATACGACAACAAGAACCTCCTGCACGTCCGCATCGACCGGAAGCGCAAGTTCTATGGCACTGTGTTTCTCCGCGCGTTGGGCCTCAAGACCGACGCCGATATCCTGCGCGCGTTCTACAAGTGCAGTGAGGTCGTCATCAGCGGCAAGAAGCTGCAATGGAAAGTAACCGATGCGCTCATCGGCCACAAGCTTTCGCACGCCATCGCCAAGGGCGGGGAAACCATCGCCACCCAGGGCCGCAAGATCACCGCCAGCGTCTTCAAGGAAATCCAGAAGGCCAAGGTGGACCATGTCGAAATCGCGTCCAATGACCTTGAGGGCGCCTACGTCGCCGCCGACGTCATCGACACGGACACGGGTGAAGTACTGATTGAAGCCAACCACGAGCTGACGACGACCATCGTCGGCAAGCTCATGGAAGCCAAGATCCCCAGCTTCGAAGTTTTCTTCCCCGAGCTGGACGATGTGGGCAACGTCATCTCCATGACGCTCCGCAAGGACGGCGTGAAGCAGCAGAACGACGCGCTGCTCGAAATCTACCGCAAGCTTCGTCCCGGCGATCCGCCGACCGTCGACACTGCCACGCAGTTGTTCCAGGGAATGTTCTTCGACGCCCGCAAGTACGATTTCTCACGCGTCGGGCGCATGAAGTTCAACATTAAGCTGCACGACAAGGCCGACGCCACGCCGCTCGATAAGCGGACGCTCGATCAGCGCGATTTCATCGACACCATCCAGTACCTGCTGAAGCTCCGCAAAGGCATCGGATCGGTGGATGATATCGACCATCTGGGCAACCGCCGCGTCCGCGCGGTGGGCGAGCTGCTCGAAAACCAGTTCCGCATCGGACTGGTTCGCATGGAACGCGCTATCAAGGAAAAGATGAGCGTGTACCAGGAAATGTCGACGGCCATGCCGCACGACCTGGTCAACGCCAAGCCGGTGATGGCCGCGATCCGCGAATTCTTTGGATCTTCACAGCTATCGCAATTCATGGATCAGACCAATCCGTTGTCGGAGATCACGCACAAGCGGCGTCTCTCGGCTCTTGGACCAGGAGGCCTATCACGTGAGCGGGCGGGCTTCGAAGTCCGCGACGTGCATCCTACGCACTACGGCCGTATCTGCCCGATTGAAACGCCGGAAGGTCCGAACATCGGACTCATCAGCTCATTGTCTTGTTTCGCGAGGATCAACGACTACGGGTTCATCGAGAGCCCCTACCGTCGCGTCAAGGACGGCCACGTAGTGGATGAAGTTCGGGTTCTGAACCCCGGCGAAGCCGACTTGAAGGTCGGCCAAATTCTGCTGCGCGGCGAGATCGACAAAGTCAACAAGGCCGCCAAGAAGCAGCCTGTCGAGTTTGAAGCGCACTGCGATTATCTCTCGGCCTGGGAAGAAGACAAGTACATCATCGCGCAGGCCAATGTTGGTCTGGACGAGAAGGGCAAGATTACCGCCGAACTGGTAAACGCTCGCCAGGCCGGTAACTTCGTCCTGAAGCACGTGGGCGAAATCGAGTACATGGACGTCAGTCCCAAGCAACTGGTGTCTGTCGCCGCGAGCTTGATTCCGTTCCTTGAGAATGATGACGCTAACCGCGCGCTCATGGGATCGAACATGCAACGGCAGGCCGTTCCGCTGCTGCGCGCCGAGGCTCCTTATGTCGGAACCGGCATGGAGCACGTCACGGCTCGCGATTCGGGTGCGGTTGTTTTGTGCAAGCGCTCGGGCGTGGTCGATTCCGTAGACAGCGAACGCATCATCGTGCGCGTCGAAGGCAATAGCCAGGAAGGGCAGCTTTCCCGCGAGGTGGGCGCTGACATTTACCAGCTCACCAAGTTCAAACGCTCGAATCAGAACACTTGCATTAACCAGAAGCCGATCGTTTTCCAGGGTCAGAAGGTCAAGAAGGGTCATGTGCTGGCCGACGGTCCCTGCACCGAAAGCGGCGAGCTCGCACTTGGCCGGAACGTTCTAGTCGCGTTCATGCCCTGGCGCGGCTATAACTTCGAGGACGCGATTGTGGTGTCCGAGAAGCTGGTCAAGGACGATTACTACACCTCTATCCACATCGAGGAATTCGAAGTGGACGCTCGCGACACCAAACTGGGTCCCGAGGAAATCACCCGCGACATTCCGAACATTGCGGAAGGCTTCCTGACCAACCTCGATGAGAGCGGCATCATCCGCATCGGCGCCACGGTGAAACCGGGCGACATCCTGGTCGGCAAGGTGACTCCGAAAGGCGAAACGCAGCTGACGCCGGAAGAGAAGCTGTTGCGCGCTATCTTCGGCGAGAAAGCCGGCGACGTCAAGGACGCATCGCTCTATTGCCCGCCGGGTATCGAAGGAACCGTCGTCGATTGCAAAGTATTCTCGCGCAAGGGCGCGGAGCTCGACGAGCGGTCCAAGCTGATTCTCGAAGGCTCGGAAGAGCGCATGCGCCGGAATCTCGAGGACGAGAAGCGCATCCTGAACGACGAGCGCGCCAAGCGCCTTGCCAACCTGCTTGAAGGCAAGGAACTCCTGGCCGACTTACACGACGAGAAGACTAACAAGAAGCTGCTCGCTAAAGGGACCGACATGAGCCGGGACCTGATCGAGAAGCTGCGTGCCCGCGACCTGAAGCGCATGAAGCTGAAGGACAAAGATCCGCGCATCAACGAGCAGATCGACGAGATTGAGGAAATGACCTCGCGCCAGATCTCGGTGCTCGAAAAAATCACCGAGGAGCGCGTCGGGAAGCTTAAGAAGGGCGACGAGCTGCCCCCGGGCGTCATCAAGCAGGTCAAGTGCTACATCGCGATGAAGCGCAAGCTGTCGGTCGGCGACAAGATGGCCGGACGGCACGGCAACAAGGGCGTAATCGCGCGCATCGTTCCGGATGAGGACATGCCATATCTGCCGGATGGAACGCCGGTCGAGATCGTGCTCAATCCTCTGGGCGTACCCAGCCGTATGAACGTCGGCCAGATTCTGGAAACCCACTTGGGCTGGGCTGCACAGGCTTTGGGCGTACGCTTCGCGACTCCCGTATTCGACGGAGCGACCGAGAAAGACATCAAGTCGCAACTAAAATCGGCGAATCTGCCGACTTCCGGCAAAATCCAGCTGCACGACGGCTTGAGCGGTGTGCCTTTTGAGCAGCCGGTGACGGTCGGATACATCTACATGCTGAAGCTGTCGCACTTGGTGGACGACAAGATTCACGCCCGTTCCATCGGGCCATACTCGCTGATCACGCAGCAGCCGTTGGGTGGAAAAGCCCAGTTCGGCGGCCAGCGCTTCGGCGAAATGGAAGTTTGGGCGCTCGAAGCTTACGGTGCGGCTTACGTCCTGCAAGAACTGCTCACCGCCAAGTCGGATGACGTGTACGGTCGCGCCAAGATTTACGAAGCCATCGTCAAAGGCGAGGCGGCCGCGGAACCGGGCGTTCCTGAAAGCTTTAACGTCCTGATTCGCGAGCTGCAATCGCTGTGTCTGGATGTGGAATTGATGAAGAAGCCGCGCGAGGCCCTGGAAACGGCTCTCGCCGCTGATTAATCAGAATAGGAGATTTTATGTATCGTTCTTCTCCATATGATCGAGCAAATTTAATCGCGGATTTCGATTCCATCCGCATCTCGCTGGCTTCCCCGGAAAAGATCCGGAGCTGGTCGCACGGCGAGGTCACGAAACCCGAAACCATCAACTACCGGACCTTCAAGCCGGAACGCGACGGGCTGTTCTGCGCCCGTATTTTCGGGCCGATCGCTGACTGGGAATGTTTGTGCGGCAAATACAAACGCATGAAGCACCGCGGCGTGATCTGCGATAAGTGCGGTGTTGAAGTAACACTCTCCCGTGTTCGTCGCGAGCGCCTGGGACACATTGAGCTGGCCAGCCCCTGCTCGCACGTGTGGTTCTTCAAAGGACTGCCGTCGCGTATTGGTTATCTGCTTGATATCACGCTGCGTGAACTCGAACGCGTGCTGTATTTTGAAGCCTTCGTGATCGTCGATCCGGGTGAAGTCACCGATCTGAGAAAGGGTGAAGTCATCACCGACGAGCGCAAGCGCGCTCTCGACCAGGAACATCCCGGTAAGTTCGTCGCCATGATGGGCGCGGAGGGCATCAAGGAGCTCCTCAAGAAGATCGACGTCGACTTCCTCAGCGAAGACATTCGCAAGCGGATGCAGACGGAAGCCTCGCAGCAGAAGAAGCTGAAGTTCGCCAAGCGCCTGCGCGTGACGGAGAGTTTCCGCAAATCGGGTAACAAGCCGGAGTGGATGATCCTGGATGTGCTTCCGGTGATTCCACCCGAGCTGCGTCCGCTGGTTCCACTGGATGGCGGCCGCTTTGCCACCTCCGATCTGAACGACCTGTATCGCCGCGTGATCAACCGCAACAACCGGTTGAAGAAACTGATCGAACTGCACGCTCCCGACGTCATCGTACGCAATGAAAAGCGCATGCTGCAGGAAGCTGTCGACGCATTGTTCGACAACGGCCGCAGGGGCCGCGTGCTACGCGGGGCCAATAATCGACCTCTTAAATCCTTGTCCGATACGCTCAAGGGCAAGCAGGGCCGCTTCCGTCAGAACCTGCTCGGCAAGCGCGTCGATTACTCCGGCCGTTCCGTCATCGTGGTTGGTCCCGAGCTAAAACTGCATCAGTGTGGTCTTCCTAAGAAGATGGCACTCGAGCTGTTCAAGCCGTTTATTTACCATCGCCTGGAACAGCGCGGCCATTGCACCACGATCAAGCAGGCCAAAGAATTGGTCGAGCAGCAGGATCCAGTGGTTTGGGACATTCTTGAAGAAGTCATCAAGGATCATCCGATTCTGTTGAATCGCGCTCCTACGCTTCACCGCCTGGGTATTCAGGCTTTCGAGCCGGTCCTGGTCGAAGGCAAGGCCATTAAGATTCATCCGCTGGTTTGCACGGCGTTCAACGCCGATTTCGACGGCGACCAGATGGCGGTTCATATTCCGCTGTCTCCGGAAGCTCAGATCGAGGCGTCCACGCTGATGCTGTCGGCGAACAACATCCTGTCGCCGGCGCATGGAGCTCCCATCGCGGTCCCGACCCAGGACATGGTGCTCGGTCTGTACTATTTGACCAAGGCGCGTCCGGGTTCCAAGGGCGAAGGGCGCACTTTCGCATCGAACGACGACGTTCTCATCGCGCTCGAAATGGGCGAAGTCGAAACGCTCACCCCCATCAAGCTGCGTTACACCGGCAAGGTGATCGACCTGGTCAAGGCGTTCGACAACCAGAACCTGATCCATACCGAGCCGATCGAGTTCAGCAAGCAGTACATGGATACGACCGTCGGCCGCGTCATTCTTAATGACGTGCTGCCGGACGACATGCCGTTCATCAACGGCTTGCTCAAGAAGAAGGGTCTGACGCAGATGGTGCAGTATTGCTATCTGAAGTTCGGCCTTTCGACCACCGTTACGATGCTCGACAAGGTCAAGTCGCTGGGTTTCCTCTATGCGACCCGCGCGGGAATCTCCATCGGCATCGACGACATGGTCGTCCCCGGCGAAAAGGCCGGCTTGGTGGCCAAAGCGCAGAAGGCCGTGATCGAGGTGCAGGAACAGTACCAGGAAGGCTCCATCACCCGCGGCGAGCAGTACAACAAAGTCATCGAAATCTGGTCCAAGGTTACCGAACGCGTTTCGGAAGAAATGTTCAAGACCATGGAAGAGGACGACCGCACGGGCCGCTACCTCAACCCGATTTACATCATGGCCGACTCCGGCGCGCGCGGTTCGAAACAGCAGATCCGCCAGCTTTCCGGTATGCGTGGTTTGATGGCCCGGCCGTCCGGAGAAATTATCGAAACGCCGATCACGGCGAACTTCCGTGAAGGTCTGAACGTGCTGGAGTACTTCATCTCCACGCACGGTGCGCGCAAAGGATTAGCCGATACGGCGCTCAAGACCGCCGACTCCGGCTACCTGACCCGCCGCCTGTGCGACGTGGCGCAGGACGTGATCGTCACTGAAACCGATTGTGGCACCAGCGATGGCATTTACGTCGAGCCCATCGTCGAATCCGGCGAGATCATCGAGCCTCTGCGCGACCGCATCGTTGGACGCGTGGCTCTCGAAGATCAGGTCGACTACGAAGGCGCGGTGATCATCAAGGTCAACCACGAGATCACCGAAGATCTGGCTAACCAGATTCAAGCGGCCGGTATCGAGCGGGTGAAGATCCGTTCGGTGTTGACCTGCGAATCCAAACGCGGCGTTTGCCAGCTCTGCTACGGCCGCAACCTGGCCACGGGCCGGTTGGTCGAACGTGGCGAGGCGGTGGGTATCATCTCGGCTCAGTCTATCGGCGAGCCCGGCACCCAGCTGACGATGCGTACGTTCCACATCGGCGGCGCGGCTACCGGCTCGGCGGAACAATCGAAGCAGGACGCCAAGTCCAACGGCTTCGTGAAATTCCACAATATTCAGACGGTCAAGAACGCCAAGGGCGAATTGATCGCGATGAACCGTAATAGCATCATCGCCGTGCTCGACGACAAGGGTCGTGAAAAAGAACGCTATCAGGTGGTGTATGGCGCGAAGATCTACTTCGCGGATGGCGCCAAGGTCAAAACCAACGACGTCCTGCTCGAGTGGGATCCGTACACCTTCTCGATTCTCACCGAAGTCAGCGGCACGGTCCACTTCAAGGACCTGGTCGATGGCATCACCATGACGGAGCAGGTGGACGAAATCACCGGCCGATCGCAATGGGTGGTGTCGGACTCGCCCGATGAAAAACGTATTCCGGCGATTATCGTCCGGGCCGGTTCTTCCAAGCACGACGAGAAGCGCTACCTGATGCCGATGCATGCCCACTTGACGGTGGCGGACGGCGACGAAGTCCACGCGGGCGATGTAGTGGCCAAGATCCCGCGCGCGACTACCAAGACCAAGGACATCACGGGCGGTCTGCCGCGCGTCGTGGAACTGTTCGAGGCCCGCAAACCGCGTGAAACCGCGGTGATTACGGAGATCGACGGTATTGTGAAGTACGGCGAGATCTCCAAGGGTACTCGCAAGATCAACATCATTGGCGACGATGGCGAGCAGAAGGAATATGCCATCCCGCGCGGTGTGCACATCAACGTCCAGGAAGGCGAGCGCGTCAAACACGGCGATCCGCTCATGGATGGGCCGCGCAATCCGCACGACATTATGGCCGTGCTCGGTGAGAAGGAACTGCAAAAGTACCTGGTGAACGAAATCCAGGAAGTCTACCGTCTGCAGGGCGTCAATATCAACGACAAGCACCTGGAAGTGATTGCGCGTCAGATGATGCGCTGGGTGAAGGTCGAGGATATCGGCGACAGCGAATTCCTTCCGGAAGAAGTTGTCGACAAGTTCAAGTTCCGGGAAGAGAACATGCGCGTGGTGGAGGCTGGCGGGCAACCGGCTTCAGGTAAGACAGTGTTGCTGGGTATCACCAAGGCGTCGCTGTCCACCGACTCGTTCATCTCCGCGGCTAGCTTCCAGGAGACAACGCGTGTACTCACCGAAGCCGCCATCAACGGCAAGGTCGATCACCTGCGGGGCCTCAAGGAAAACGTCATCATGGGCCGCCTGATTCCGGCGGGCACCGGCATGGCGTACTACCGGACCGTAAAGATCGCCGGCGAGGACATCGAAGAGGAATTGGCTGCCGAGGCCGAAGCAGTGCCTCTGGATGCCATTCCCGGTTACGACGAAGAGACTCGCGCGCTCTATGCGGGTGGGTTGTCGGAAGCGGAAACTCCTACGGGTCCTGAAGAAACGCTGGCCGAGTAGGCAGGCGATTGTTCAGGCAGCGGTAAACAAACATTGCTGCTCGGCGTACTGGGGCCCGAAATGCTCCAGTTCGACCGGGTAGCGACGCCGTAAATCTTTCGGGGCATGTGCATGTACGCCTCGAACCAGCGCTCGCATCTGTAGCGCGTTCACAAAGCTCTTTCCCGCGGCATCATTGTTGAAGACTACAAACGTGCGCTCGGCGAAACGGCTGGTCTGCTCGATACGATGCGACCATTCCTGCAGTTCCGCCGGCGAGTACAGGTAATCGTGCTGCCGCTTCCGCAACGCTGTGGGTTCGAACGCAGCTCTTTCGAATAACCCCATGGAATTTTGCGGATTCCTCCCATGCAGCCGCACGTAACCGACATCGGACGTCAGGATCGCCGTAGGCGGCATCGCCCGGGTGTATTGGGGCTGGTCGATATTGCAGAACCCCACCCGGTAGTCAAGGAAGGTGCCGATGGCCTCCTCCGCCATCCAGCTGCTGTGGCGCATCTCTGCTACCAGCGGAAACTCGTGGAAGGCCCTGCGGAGGTCGATGAAGAACTCCCGATTCTCTGCCGTGAAACGGAACGACCAGGGAAATTGCATCAGCAGGGCGCCAAGTTTCTTGGCTCGTAACAGTGGCCACAACCCTTCCTTGAAAAGCGCGATGCTGGATGGGTCCAGCACTCGTTTGTGCGTGAAATCCTGATGGAGCTTAGCCGTGAAGGTGAACTCCGGATAGGCTTCTACTTTCTTGATCCATAGCTTGACGACTTCTGGCTTGAGTGGTTGATAAAACGAGCTGTTAATCTCCACGCAGTCGAGCTGTTTTGCGAGTAGCTCTAACGGATGGAATCCGGGCGCATGCGCCTTGGGGTAGACCAGCCCATTCCAGTGTGGATACGACCAGCCTGCGGTTCCGACTTTGACGGAGGGGGTCATTTTTGCCTCCTGTTTCTCCTGATATTCGCCTGTCACAATGGTAGCGAAGAAGAGGCGAAGAGTCAAGGGGCGTGAAGCGATTTTCGTTGACGGTCTGGATTGGGGATCGCGTGAAGAGCGATGTCACTCTCGAGCTTAATGGAGCACCAATGCGAACGGGCTGCGGGCGTGGCAGACCCAGTTTGGCAGCACTACGGCGGTCGAAGAAAACGCGATCCATGCGAGAGCTTCCATGGACGCGGTCGAGGTTCAGCAGAAGATCGGCTAGATTGCCGATGGTCCGCTGAGGCCGGCCTGGCGGCCCTGGTTGAGGCGGCGCGCTATCTTCCCGTGCGTGATAACACCGTGCCCACGCACAAACCAAGCCGATTATTTATGGTCTGGATGGGTCAACCAGTAGAACGTCTGGTACCAGGGAATCGGCGAGCAAGCCGCGCCGAGATCAGAAGCGCGGCAAAGATCCACTCCAACATCATCGGCACCACCCACGCGGCTTGCGACCAGCTGCTCAACCAGATTGCCCCCAAGTCAGCGACCGTGATCAGCATCGCCGAGATGAAGAAAGCGAGGAGCAGATTGGCCCAGGCAAACGTTCTCCAGCGACTAAACAAGACGGCGAAGAACGGCAGAATCGTCATCGCCGTCGTGATCTCGAGGGCGCCGGACCATAGAAAGCGTGCGCTCCAATTCATGGATGGGGCGGTTATTGCGTCGATTGGGAAGATCCGCCCCCAGGGAACACACCAGATCAAAGCCGTGCCTGCTGCAGCGAAGCAGATCTCCGCAGAGGGCAGTCTCCATTGGCGTGCAGAACCCACCAGGATCGCGACCAGAGCTTGACGCCAGAACCAGCCGCGGGAGCGCCCCTCGCGGAATCTCTCAAGCAGGTCCCCGGTAATGGCGTCCCTATTCCATTCCGGGTACAGTCGCTGCAAGAACCATATTGCCAACGCTGGCGGGTTCGAGCGTTCGGTGCTCATGCCTGTTCTCCTTTCATCTTAAAGATTTCCTCAAGTATAGCGAAGAAATAAAACGGGTCAAAAGGGCCGGGCTGCTACTGGATCTTAGTGAGGAGGCGTTGCCGGGTTTCCGCTACCGTTGTTAGGTGTACCTTGAAGAAAGTCGTCGAAACTGACGCCGGGCGGAGGCGGCGGCGCCGCTGCGGCTCGAGTGGTTGTGAAGCCGATCAAACGGCCCACGCAAATAATTCCAATCCACATGGCGAGTGACAGGGCTGCCACAGCTTTGCCCGCACGGGGGGCCGAGGGAGCCTGATCCCACTTATGGATCGTCCGTCCGGCCGTCAGCTCAAAGAAGAGCATGTTGATTCCCGTGAGCGCGAGCAGCAGCATCTTTGTCCGGAAATAAAAGTTGTGATAGTACACGGACGCGTTGGTGATGAACATCAGCGATCCGGTCAGGGCCGTCAACGCGAAGGCCCCCCAGGTCCACTTCAGGATGTCGGACGCCATTCGCTGGAATGATCGCTGGGTTGAGGCGATGCCCAACAAGCGGAGGTCGATGATCGCAATGGTGCCGAAGACCAGGGCCAGTCCAATGACGTGAGTCGATTCGATCATGGGAAACAAAAAGACCGAATCGCGAATTTTGGTGGCCAGTCCGGAAGCTTCGAGCGATTTTAGAAGAGCGTTAATATCGACTAGCATCAGGCCTTCGTTGCTGGCGACCAGGAACCCCAGATATGGTCGTAGGCGATCAGGCGTCCTAGGATAATGATGCCCACCCAGATCAAAAACGTCAGTATTGCCATTCCCTGAATGGATCGGCGTTTGACAAGTACTTCCTCCCACCGCCGCTCATTTTTACGAAGTGAAATCTGGAAGATAGTGGCGATCACGGTGCTGACAGCCACGAGAAGCATTTTCAACCAAAACGAGAACGTGACCAGTTCGCGTACAGGCTCGCCGATGACCATCAAGAGTCCGGTCACGAGCATCAACCACAGTCCGCCGGTCAACCAAGGTCCGTATCGGCTGGTGGTTTGCCGCAGGGTTTGATCCAGGCCGGCCCAGCCCAGCATGCGGAGATAGATCATGAACACGGATCCAAAGACCGCGGCGATGCCAATAATGTGAATGGACTGAATGGTTGGAATCACCCAACCGTTATGGTTCTGTATAAAGATGCTCGGAGATGTCGTCGAGAGCCACTCGGCAAATTGCTTTACCATCTACGTGCCACGTCTTTGAGACATACCTAGAACGTGGTCCCGCCGAGAAGCTCGCTGCCTTTCACGGTGTCGCAGGTCTTGCCGGGCTCGGGTGGCGTTTTCCAGGGGCATTTGGCGATGGCACCGACGCGCGATCCAAAATTACTGCCATCCCGCAGAGGATTCAGCTTGACGCTGAAGATGGTACCCACCTTGAACGAATCCGCTGTAATACCCTGCGCCGCCACGGCCGCTGCGCCCGCCATCTCTACACCCCAATCGGCGTTCTTCCCGTCTTTGTCCTTGACTAGTTTGCCGTCGGCTCCGACCACATAGAAATGGATCTCGGCATGGTTGGCCTGCGCCACGAACTGGTAAGCCACCCCGGTTAATACGGTGGTTTTAGTTTGATCGTACATGGCGAACGAATGGTGCGCCAACGCCGGCGTGACGCACACCGTAGCAAATGCGAGGAGTCCCGCAATCATCCAGTTAATAAATTGTTTTTTCATGATTCCCTTTTTACTCTATTTGAAAAGGTCGAGAATATCTTGAGGTAACGTTTCCTGGGGCTTATCCCAGCCGACTTCGAAATACTTTT
>Ga0207667_10003609_pt1 | contig 19087 bp, 21 predicted proteins | sample KBSCornC52_FD_184301 | JGI IMG/M metagenome (GOLD analysis project Ga0207667, IMG submission 184301) | Corn rhizosphere microbial communities from Kellogg Biological Station, Michigan, USA - KBS Corn C5-2 (SPAdes) (version 2) | ecosystem: Host-associated > Plants > Roots > Rhizosphere > Soil ...
CGATAACACGTCCCATTCTCTTTCGCAAATACGCTGGCCTGCCCTTCAAACCTGTAGATTGATGCGTACACGTTGGGCTTGCCGAGCAGCACGCAGGCATCGTTCACGAGATAGCGCGTGGGAAAATTGTCCGTGCCGTCGACCACGATGTCGTAGTCCTTCAGAATGTCTAGCGCGTTTGCGCTTGTAAGCAGAGTCTCGTGCCTAACCACGTTCAGCGCAGGATTGAGCGCCAGCAGCTTCTCCTCAGCAGAATCGAGCTTCTTGCGCCCAATGTCCTTTGTGAAGTGGATAATTTGCCGCTGCAGGTTGCTGGCATCTACAACGTCAAAGTCCACCAATCCCAGCGTGCCCACACCCGCAGCAGCAAGGTAAAAAGCGAGTGGTGAGCCCAACCCGCCGGCACCGACGCACAGTACGCGGGCAGCCTTCAGGCGACGTTGTCCTTCCATGCCCACCTCAGGCAAGATGAGGTGGCGCGAGTAGCGCGCAAGATCGTCCGTAGTCAGTTCCGGGAGAGTGGAAGTTTCAGCAATCGTTGTCATAAAGATCTTCTCGAGTAAATGAATCGTTGGCTCTGGAAAGAACCGTCAGCGTGCCCGAGGGCGCGTCTGACTGGAAGGCTAGTTGCCACCGGCAATCGACGGAATGATCGTGAGCGTGTCGCCGGACTTGACGGCGGTCGCTTCCTTGGCCGGCAGGTAGCGCACGTCTTCATCGTTCAGATACAGATTCACGAAGGCCCGTAGCTTCCCTTCTGCCGTAAACAGATGGCTTTTCAAATCTGGATTGGAGCCGGTAAGCCCGCTGAGTGCCTCAGCAATCGTAGAGGCCTCAATCTCTACTTTTGGATGGCCTCCGGCGTACGGGCGCAAAGGGGTAGGAATGAAGATCGTCATTGGGGAAGTCTCCTTGAAGATGCGGTCAACCCCGCGAAACGCGCAGGGATGATCTGCCTCATCTCTTTATTAGATGATACGGGTTCACCTTCGGATTGAAGGAAATGGGGGGCGGCAGCCGCAGCCAGCCGATTCATTCCAGGCAATTACGCGCTTTGAATACCCCAGACCCGGGGGCCCGGCTGCCGTTCGTGGTCACTACGGATCCTAACCGCAGGCCCTATGCATCATTGTTCGCCGACTTGCAGTAGTGCGCGAAGGCCGGCGTGGTCGGAGGGCCACATTCCGTCAACGCGATCCTGCGTGGCATCGCCGGCAAGGCGAGCCTCGCGAGCGGTGACTTGGCCGCGGTAGAAGACGAAATCAATCCGCTGCGTGGCGGTATCCACAAGGCTCGAGTTGATGAGCGGCCAGGAGAGTCCGGGCAGTGGAGGCCGATTGCGATCGACCCAAGCGTCTCCGAAGCCCAGGTTGAGCATTTCCTCATAGGTCGCATTGGATGGATCGGTCGGTTCGTTGGCGATTGCGTTGAAATCGCCAACGAGGATCACCGGCAAGTTCGTGTTCGCCGGAACATCGCTCAGTTCCTTAGCCTGCGCCTGCATCAGCAGATAAGAAGCTGGAATCTGCGGAATCGGGTTCTCGAGGTGCGTGGTGATGAAGCGGAACTCCTGACCATGGAGGTCGACATCGACTGAAGCCCAACTGCGGTCAATCGTCAGGGGACCAAGGACCGGATCAGGAATGGTGAGAAGCGTGTGGAAGTCAGCCGATTTCGGATTGGAAATCACCATGTCTGGCAGATCTGTTCGCGCCAGCAGGACGTTGCGGCCGTTCGCACGCAGCCAGGACGAAAAACTGGCGTTAAGGGGCCCCTGAAGTTCGTATTCATCAGCAACCACGACGGCAGCATAGTGCTGGCCCTGAGCCGCGAGCGCGTCCAGCAACTCCTGAAGCGGGTCGTATAAAACATCTGTTGGATCGGGTCCGTTGCCCATGCGCCAGAGCGTTGCTTCCTGAAGGCCCACAAAGTCAGGCTGCGTGATGGCAATCTGATGAGCAATGGCCTGCATGCGCAGCGGCGGATTGCTGTCGATGACTTGCTGGACCGTGAGATTTGCGGCAGCCAGATACTCCGGGAATGACGTCGCCGAGAGCACTTCAACAAAGTCCGTTCCCTGAAATACGTTGTAGGTCATCACCTTGACGGCGGCCTTTTGCGCATGCGCCAACGGCGACAAAGCAATCGCGAAGAAAAGAGTCGCGAGGGCAAATGACGATTGCATCTTAAGTGACTTGGACATGGTTCCTCCCGGTGGATCTGGCGAGGAGGTCATCGCGGAAGGTAGAGATTTTGCGGGTTGATGCCGGTGAACGACAACAATCCTCGTCGGCCGTTTTTTATACGACTGGAATTAAACCACAATATGTATTGGAAATCACTAAGTTCCGTGACAAGCCCTTGAATGTCTTCAATTGGAGGCCTTTGGTCAGGAGCCTACCTGAATGGTCTGCAGTTCGAATTGCTTATCCTCTTCCGCTGTTCCCGCCAGCAGGAACGAATTGGTGATTGTGGCCTTGCCCTGGTTGATTGCCGTGATCACATATGCGCACCCGATCCAGTGCGCCTCGGCGAAATCAGTGGGCGACCACTGCGCCGGATGATCCGGATGCGAGTGATAGAACCCCGCGATATCCAGCCCGCGTCCGCGCGCCTCGCGCTCTATTTTCACCAGTTCCGAGGGGGCGATGTTGTATCTGTTATGCGCCGAGTCGGTTCGGGTGTTTCCCGCCCTGACCGCGTCCTCAACGGTCCATTCGCCCTCGGCAAATCGCCCCAGCAGAGCACCGCAGCACTCATGCGGATAGGTCTCTTCGCCATGCGCGCGAATTGCGTCGTAGACTGCGCGTGAAACATGCAGCTGCAGCGACTTCGGTGAACTCATTCATCCTCCCAGAAACGCTCGGAAAGGTACTTGTCTGCGCTGTCAGGCAGCACCGTCACGATTACCGCGCTTCGACCCGCTTCGGCCTCTTCCCGCGCGATCTTCAGGCTCGCCCAGACGGCAGCCGCGGCGGAGATCCCAACCAGCAAACCCTCATCGCGGGCCAGCCTGCGGGCCATCTCGTAGGCAGCCTCGGTCTCCACTTCCATTTGCCGGTCGGCGAGATGGGGGTTATAAATTGCAGGGACTATGGACGTACCGAAGTGCTTCAGCCCCTCAAGACCGTGAAAGGGCGAGTCGGGCTGAAAATTGATCGTTTTGATGGACGAGCTGAACTCCTTCAGCCTGCGGCTCACGCCCATGAACGTCCCGCTGGTTCCCAGGCCGGCGACGAAATGGGTAACGTGTCCATGAGTCTGCTCCAGGATTTCTGGCCCGGTGGTCCGATAATGCGCCATCCAGTTCGCGTCGTTTGAGTACTGATCGACATAGCAAAAGCGCTCGGGATCGTTCCCCGCCAGTTCGCGGGCGCGCAGAATGGCTCCGTCGGAACCCTTGTCCGGATCGGTCCAATCGATGACCGCTCCGTATGCACGCAAAATGCGCTTCCGCTCCGGCGAGACGTTTGCCGGCATGGCCAGATGAACCGGGAAACCAACCGCCGAGCCCAGCATGGCCAATGCGATGCCCGTATTGCCGCTGCTGGCGTCGAGCACCGTTTTGCCGGGCTTCAGCACTCCGCGGTCCATGGCGTCCCGCACCATACCGGCGGCCGCGCGGTCCTTGATGCTTCCGCCCGGATTGGCCCACTCCGCTTTGGCGAGCAACTTTACCGATTCCAAGCCGCGATACTCCGGCAAATGCCGGGCCACCAGGTCCAGCCGCACAAGTGGAGTGCCGCCAATTCGCTCCGGGATGGAAGTTCCAAGCGGCTTGCTTTTCGTCGATTCTGGTTTGGATTGGGGAGAGGTGGTTTCCATGAAAATTGCAGCCTTGGGAACGGGTGTGCGACATTGGAATCAGGGCCACGCCGCTTTAGTTCAATTTTCGCAGAACGGCCTTGCAGACGGGAAAGCAATCATGAAGAAAAAATCGCATCCGAACTTCGATCAGACACTTGAACTGCTGCGCACCCAAGGCTTTGATGTAGCATCGTGCGACGCGGTCGCGGGCGGTTTCCTTGTGAGCAGATACGGGATTGCCGCAGTTCTGGTCCCCGTACAGGATGCGTTGGATAAGGTTGACCGGGCCATCTACGCCGTTACCCCCGGAGTGCTGGTGCGCGGCGAAATCTCCCGTCTTCTCGATCGCGGTTATCAAAAGTTCATTAAGACCGCTCAATACGAGCTTCCCGCGACGGCAGTGCAATTGCATGCGATTCATCAATTCAGCGAAGAGTTGGACCAGATCATCGGTCGCGGGGATCTATACAACGAGTCGCTCGGAACCACCAGCGACACATATCAATACGACCGGCTCAAGGGTCGAGAGGCCGCGGAACCCGCGCCGCGACGTCCGTGGGAGCTCTCGAGCGGGCATTAAAGCAGCTGCCCGCCCATCCCACAAAGGCCAGTGGAGCAGCGGATGACCGTTACCGAACCCAAGCGAAACCTGCACTTCCCCGCGAACCCGTGTCCTCGGGAACGCCGCACTCATTCGCGGCTATCGGTGGACGACTCCTCGATCATCATCCTGGTAAGAATTGGCTCGCGGCTCGTCGGGCGAATTATCGATATCAGCGTTGGCGGCTGTCGGATCCGTTGCGACGAGCTTTTCCCAGTAGGCATTTACACGCGCGTTGAAACCGAGTTTCGCATTGAGGGTCTGCCCTTCCGACTGGGCGGGGTTGTGCAGGCTATCCACGACAGCCACACCGTAGGTATCCGCTTCCTCGACATGAGTTCCCGCAAACGCGAGCAGCTTGAACAACTGGTCGAAGAAATCGAAGCGCAGCATGATCACCAGGGCTGATCTAGACAGGCGCGGTGTAGTTTTCGTTGATGGCGGAGAAAACCTGTTCGCGGCTTTCGTCTGACTGCCCGGTCTGATGTCCGTTGTCCTTTTCGATGGCCTGGACCTTGTCGGCGAGCTTGATTAGTTGCAGGTGCCGATTGTCCCGTTGCGGGAAGGCAACAATCCAAACCCAAGATTGATCGGCACCCATTGAAAGGCAATGATTGCAGTCACCGGGCGGTCTCGAACCCTCAGGAGCCAGAGCAGTCGTTTGCGTGATGCTAGAGAGCGTGAACAGGTCCGCCGCCCCCCTTACGCCACTTCGCCTTTGCCGTTTTCATCCAGCTTGCCGAAGATCATTTTGCCACTGGCGGTTTGCAATACAGAAGTAACGGCGATATCGATGCTTTTGCCGATAAGCTTGCGCGCGTGATCGACGACGACCATGGTGCCGTCATCGAGATATCCGACGCCCTGGTTGTATTCCTTGCCTTCTTTGAGCACCAGGACCGACATGCGCTCGCCAGGCAGTACTACGGGCTTGAGTGCGTTGGCGAGATCGTTGATGTTGAGCACCTCAACGTGATGCAGGTGGGCCACCTTGTTCAGGTTGAAGTCGTTGGTGACGACCTTGGCTTCCCATTTTTTTGCGAGTTCGAGCAGCTTGAGATCGACTTCCCGGATGGAGGGGAAATCGTCTGGCACAATCTGCACCTGAATGGCGGCGTTGGACTGCATGCGCTGAAGCATGTCGAGGCCGCGACGGCCGCGCTGACGCTTGGAGGAGTCAGTAGAGTCAGCCACGGTCTGCAACTCACGTAGAACGAACTCAGGGACCACGATCATGCCGTCCATAAAGCCCGCTTCGGCGATGTCGGCGATGCGGCCGTCGATGATGACGGAGGTATCGAGGACTTTGGCGCTGCGGCGAGAAGGCCGGTCTGAGGCGAAGATGGTTCCGAGGGCCGCGGGATTGAGCAAGTCGCCTTTACTGGCGCCCACCAGCAAGCCTACGTAGGTCATGAGCAGGAGCACGAAGATCTGCAGGACCGCTGAGGTGGAGTTAGCGAGTGGGGCCGAACGCAAAACGAGGCAGAAAAGAGCGGCACCGAAGATTCCCAGAACAGAACCGGCGACCGCGCCGATGAGCCTGCGAAGGCTCAGAGCGCGTACGCGCAGCTCAAAAACGATAACAGCGCATGCTGCCGCAGCACCGGCCGCAGCACCGATGAGCCCGTTCTCCACCCCGAAAGGGTGAAGAAAATAACAAACCACAGCTAAAAGAGCGACAAACAGAAGACGAAGAACGATCAGATCCATAAATGCCTACTGCCGCTGGCAGCGAAAGGAGTTACGCCAGACTCGGCACAATTCGGGAGTATGACGACAGCCGCGTGTCATCGTCAAGCAGGTAATCAGGGTAGGAAAAATGGAAGTACTATCCCGGGGGGAATAGCAGGCTCAGCGATGTTAATGGAGAGGATAGCATGCGACAGCGTCAGATTTGCGATGCTGTCCTGCAGTCGAACGCTGCCGTCAGGAAGCGACGGCGAGCTCGGGCATTGGAGCCTGGCGCACGGTGCCTTTTCTGGGTCCCCGCTTGCGCGCGCTCATAACCTTGATGCGCTCCAGGAGTTCCTGAGGAGAGCATTGCTTTTTGGCGATCAGGGCATCGGCCGCGTGGATTTGGCCACCCATACTCTGCGGGTCACCAAGCAGGATCATCGGAACGTGAGAGGCAATCTGCTTCAAGCGGTTCACCAATTGGCTGCCATTCATCTGCGGCATTGCGTGGTCCGCCAATACCAGGTCGACCAGCATTCCAGAAAATAGTTCGATTGCATCCAGCCCATTTGTAGCCGGCACCACGCGGTATCCGTTTGTGTTCAGCATGAAACTCATCACCGAGAGTTCTTGTTCGTTGTCATTTACGCAGAGGATGATCTTCTTAGGCCGCATGGTTAGTAATCCGCTCCTTCGTCAGTTATGGAATCAATATCAGCTAATTTCGGGCAATACGAATCCTGTGCGCGCAAAATCTGCGGCAAAGGTTTGATTAATCGGAGTTCTTCAGTGTCGAAGAAATACGGCGTCCGCGGCAGAATCATTGCACGCGATTGGACCGCGTGAGTGTGTTTAAAAAAGCAGACAACTCCCACGAGGGTACAACCGGTGAGCGATTCGCCCCAGGCCAGTCTTCCTTCGCAACAAAAGAACTACGTTCAAGCCTGAGCTGCAAACCGACAACAACGTTTCGGTTGGGCTGTGCTATGAAAGGGACGATACGATTGTTGCTACGGCGTGAAAAGAGAGAAAGTGAAGCGAAAGCTCGGATGAAAACGAACCTGTAACATGTGGAATTCAGCTAGTGTTAACAATCTCGGTTATTTGCCGTGTTGAATTCCTGTTGAAAGCATCTGCATCACGGCTGGAAAATGTGTCCTATTGCTACAGAAACGGTGCTGCCTGCAACGCGAACATCGGTGACCTTGGCTGATTGTTTTTTTGCACTGAGAAGTAAATCGCTTGGCCTTCCGATTTCGAGACCCTGACGAACATGAACCTGCTGGCCTGATGCGACCGCCTTGTGCGCAACGAGGTAGCTGATAGCGCAACCCGCGGCTGAACCGGTGGCTGGATCTTCTCCTCCGTAGAACTGCATGCGCGCACGCCAAATGGGCTCGCTGCTTGCGGCATTCAACTCTGGGCCCAGCACGTAGAACCAGCGCGCGCCCCGATCGCGCAGCCATGGCGTAGCTACTTTATGATCGACGCGCAAACGGCTGAGGGCTTGAGCGGAGTGCAGCGCAACGATTGCGAAAGCTGTTCCTGTGGAAACGACTTGCGGCGTCAGCGCCGGCTCGAGATCATCCACCGCGAGACCGGTGAGCTGTGCTACTGTGGGGCGGTCAAGCTCGGCGCCAAACTCGGGATCGCGCTGCGTCATTTCGCCGTGCAGGCTTTCACCGCTGAATCGCACTGGAACGGAGCCGACATTGAGCGCTAGCGTGACGGTGTTGTTGACGAGTGTCTCTGGCGCTTGCAGCTTGAGAACACTGGCGGTGCCTAACGTGGGATGTCCCGCGAAGTTCAGCTCTTCCTGCGTCGTGAAGATGCGAACGCGCACACCCTCGGCCCGCTCGATTGCGGCGACGCGGCGCTGGACGAAGGTGGTCTCAGAAAGATTGAATTCGCGTGCGATCGATTGCATTTGCTCGGTGCTGAGGTTGGCCGTGTCGAACACGACGGCGAGCGGATTGCCTTTGAGTGGCGTGTTGGAGAATACGTCTACGACGAAGTAATCGAGTGCCATTCAACAGAGTCCTTTCGCGTTCGGTCTAGATGCATTATCGGACAGGAGTGGATTGTGCGAATGCATAGGCTGGCTTGTGCTTCGTGGTTAGTGCGTGTTACACCACTCGTCGCGATAAAATGAGACTGCGATGAATGGGCACCCGGCACAGTTCCAAAATCATGATCAAAGACATCACAGGATCGGGATTAGATCGTGGAGACTGCTTGTTACAATCGAAAAGAGCTGATTTTACGGCAATTCAAAGCCTTTCCAAGACAATGCAAGACCAGCCATCCATGACATTGCGCCTTTTCAATACTCTTTCCGGACAGGTGGAACCGCTTGTCCCTTCGGACGGTACGACCCTGCGGATGTACGCATGCGGGCCCACCGTTTATGACTTTGGCCATATCGGCAACTTTCGTACCTTTCTCGCGGTAGACATTCTGCGGCGCTTTCTCTTGCTGACCGGCGTACACATTCGGCACGTGATGAACATTACGGACGTGGACGACAAGATCATTCGCAACGCTGCGGCGAAGGGTATTTCGATTCGCGAATACTCAGCGCCCTTTGAGGCGGCGTTCCTAGAGGATCTGGGCTCGCTTCGCGTTGAACAGCCGGAACTGATGGCGCGCGCAACAGAACATATTCCGATGATGGTGGCCCTGGTGCAGAAACTTGCCGCGGCGGGCGCAGCGTATCAGACGGAAGACGGAAGCTGGTATTTCCGGCTGTCGGCGTTCAAGGATTACGGCAAGCTGAGCAAGAAGGATTTAAGCGGCATGGAAGATGGCGCGCGCGTGGATGTGGATGAGTACGAGAAAGATTCCGCCCGCGATTTTGCCCTCTGGAAGGCTGTAAAGCCCGGTGAGACATCGTGGAAGACAGCAATTGGCGATGGCCGGCCGGGGTGGCACCTTGAGTGCTCCGCGATGGCGATGGAATACCTGGGACCGAGCTTCGACCTGCATGCGGGTGGCGAAGACCTGATGTTTCCGCACCACGAGAACGAGATAGCGCAGAGCGAAACGGCGACCCACGAAACCTTCGCGCGGCATTGGATGCACGTGCGGTTTCTGCTAGTGGACGGGCGCAAGATGTCAAAAAGCGAAGGCAATTTTTACACGCTTCGCGACCTGCTGCTGAAGGGTTATAAAGCGTCCGCTATTCGCATGGCGCTGATCTCAGTTCCCTACCGGCACCAGTTGAACTTTACATTCGACGGACTTTTGGATGCGACCAGCGCTATCGATCGCCTGCGGACATTCAAGCAGCGTCTAATGGACGCGAAAGTTGAAACAGGAACGAATGCGGCGTTGCAGGATGCGGCGAGACAGGCGAAGTCTGAGTTCATGGCTGCACTGGCGAATGATCTGAATACGGCGGAGGCGCGCGCACCGATTTTTGACCTGATTAGAACGGCAAACACGGCGATTGATCAAGGGCAGCTTTATGCGGGCGATCGCGATGCGATTCTGGATGTGCTCACGGCATTCGATGCCGTGTTTGATGTACTTGAAGATCGTGATGCGGAGCCGACTCGCCGAGCGCTGGAGTGGGCTGAGCAAGCCGGGCGGATGAGCGATGTTGCCCCGGAACTGTTGGCACGGCAAGGGCTGACGGATGAGGGGATTGAAGCGCTGGTAGCTGAGCGCACGCAAGCCAAGAAGCAACGGAATTTCGTACGTGCCGATCAGATTCGCAATGAGCTTACGGAAAAAGGCATCATCATCGAAGACTCGAAGGATGGTGTGCGCTGGAAGCGGAAATGAAAAGACAGCTTCTAGCTACCAGCTTTTACCTGTAACTTGGTGTTTTGGGTATGCGGGAATGCTATCCCACCTTCGCCGATGCGCGATAAGACTGCGGTCGGTGAAGGTGGGCACCCGGAATTATTGTTCTGGTGGAGGAAAACGAGCAACCGCAGGTCTTTCGCTTCGCTCGAGATGACAGTGGAGGGTTGAGGTTGTCGCTTTCCCGGGCGCCAATGTCCGGAAATGGTACCGTGAGTGTCCAGATAAGCCGCAATTCCCTTGGAGATCATAAGAACTATGGAAGCGAATGAAGCGCATGAATTGCAGGAGCATGCGGAGCATGGAGCGCACGACGGTGCTCTGCGTCCCGTAGCTTTTACGATGTCTGTGCTGGCGGTGCTGGTGGCTGTGACAACAGTGCTTGGGCATCGCACCCACACTGACGCTGTGCTTTTCCAGAACAAGGCGACCGATCAGTGGAATGAATACCAGGCAAAGAAGATTCGCTCATACAACTCTTCGCTGGCGGAAGACTTGCTGGGCGTGGTGACGCTCACGAACAAAGAAGCGGCTGCCAAGATCGCGAAGAGCTATGCGGGCCACGAGCAAAAGTGGAACGACGAGTTGAAGGATGAGCAGGATAAGGCAGAGGCGCTTGAGACGCGAGTGGAACAGGCGGAGGCCAGGGCAGATCGTTTCGATCTGGCTGAGGCGCTGCTGGAGATCGGGTTAGTGATCACCTCGGTGACGCTGCTTACGCGAAACCGGCTTTATTGGTATTTCGGTATTGTGTTTTCGCTGGCGGGGATTCTCTCTGCTTTTTCTGTGCTGACGCTGAAGTAGCGATTCGCCGCCCCTCCGGGGCTCTCCTCTTTTTCTGGCACCAGTTCCCATGGTTTTGCCCAGGGCTGTTGGAGGGTCATCCTCCGAATGATGGCGATGTGTCGTCGAACCCGATCACTCGGCGGGCATTTGTTCCAGATGTTTGGTGGGCGCCGGGTCAGATTTAGTTCTGATTTGCGCGGTGGTCAGTAGGAAGACAGCGAATATGATTCCGGCCATGCCGACGAACTCGGTGGGTTCGGGGCGCTCGTGCAGGAGGAAGATGCCGAGCAGAACCGCGACCACTGGATTGACGTAGGTATACGACATGACCTTGGCCACAGGCACGTGCTCGATGAGATAGACAAAGCCTGTGTAGCCAAGTAGCGAGCCGCCGGTGACAAGGTAGGCGAGCGAGCCGACGGCGGCGCGGTTGAGATGAAACTGCTGCCAATTGCCGAGCGCCGTGCCTAGCAACAAATCAAAGCAGCCGGCGATTATCATTTGCCAGGAAGCGGCGACGAAGCTGGTGACTTGCAGACGCGCGTGGCGCGAAAGCAGGCTGCCCACGGCCCATGCGAATGCTCCGCCGAGCAGTGCGACGAGCGCGGCCAGCATTCGCCGGTTGCCGACGAGTGCGTTGTGGAGCGAAGGCCAGAGCAGGGCTGCGAGGCCTGCGAAGCCGGTGAGCAGGCCTAGCCATCCGCGCGATGGCAGCGATTCGCCGTGAGGCAGGAAGAGTTCAATGAGCGCGACGTAGAGCGGCGTGACGGCGAAACCCAGCGACGACAAGCCGCTTGGCACTGTTTTTTCGGCGTAGACAAGGCCCACGTTACCCAGAAAAAGCAGTAACAGGCCGATGATGCCGAGCATCAACATGGTCCGGACAGGAAAAGTCAGTTTGAAACCGCGCCAACGGCACCAACCAAGGAGAATGAAGCCGGCGATGAAGAAGCGGAGCCCTGCCAGAAGGAGGGCGGGCATTTCCGCGGCGCCGATCCGAATGGCGGTGTAGGTGGAACCCCAGAAAAAGTAGACGCTGAGAAACGCGAGCACGATGGACGTTGTGCTAACGGACCTAAGTCCCACACGGCCATTGCTTTCAGGGCCGGGCTGCTTTTGAAGGGCACTCATTGCGATGCTTCCATCGTATCCGTTATTGGTTGCGTGCGCTGGAGCGTATTCGAGCGCGTGATATCCTTCTGGGTAGCAGGGTCCCTATGCAAATGTGTGCAAATAAAGAGCTGCTTGTACCGGCGTTGAATTGCTGGTCGCGGTTTCGCACGCGCTGCATTTGCCCGCAGAAGCATCTGCGCGTGCTGCCCACCCACACTCGACCTAGTCTCTTCGGCGGCGACTAGCACCCCCCGCCGAAGATCCTCCTCCGCCTTGTCTCGCCCCAGGTTTCCCGTGCTACGGGGTCAGGCTTACAAAATGTTCCCGCGTGTCCGGATCAGTGGATGTGGTCCAGGTAGCGACGCGGTCGAAACAAATTGAGGAGATGGTCCCATGACCAAAAAAGAGTTGCATGAGCAATACGGTCCAAAGCTCGTTTGTACTTTGCCAGGGCCGAAGGCGCGAGCCGCAGTCGAGGCAGATAGCCGCTTGATTTCACCGAGCTATACACGTTCGTATCCGCTGGTGGCCAGGAGCGGCCGCGGCATCCGCATTACTGATGTGGATGGAAATGAGTTTCTGGACTTTGCCGCCGGGATTGCCGTGAACTCGACCGGCCACTGCCACCCGGAAGTTGTGGCGGCCATCCAGAAGCAGGCAGCGGAACTGCTGCACATTTCCGGGACTGATTTTTATAACGAGCCGCTGACCGATCTGGCGGAGCGGCTCTCAGCGGTGGCTCCGATGAAGGGGCCGCACAAGTTCTTCTACGGGAACAGCGGTGCGGAAGCGATTGAGTGCGCACTGAAGCTCGCACGCTATCACACGGGGCGGCAACAGGTGATTTCGTTCTTCGGTGCGTTCCATGGGCGCACAATGGGCGCGCTGTCGCTAACGGGATCGAAGCCGCAGCAGAAGCGACGCTTTTCTCCGCTGGTGCCCGGGGTTACCCATGTGCGCTACCCGTATACCTATCGCGGATGCACGGGAGGGCCACAGGATGAAGAAGCGTTCAGCATGGGCTGCGCTCGGTACATTGAAGAGAAGCTGTTCAAGACGATTCTGCCTCCTGAAGAAGTGGCTGCGGTGTTTATTGAGCCTATCCAGGGCGAAGGCGGATACGTCGTGGCGCCTGACAACTTTATGCGCGAACTGCGCGACATCTGTACGCGGCACGGCATTCTGCTGGTCGTGGACGAAGTGCAATGCGGAGCAGGCCGTACGGGCAAGTGGTGGGCGGTGGAACACTCCGGCGTTGAGCCTGACATGGTGTGCATCGCCAAGGGCATTGCCAGCGGCATGCCGCTGGGCATCTGCATGACAAAAGCTGAAGTGATGGACTGGGTGCCGGGATCGCATGCTTCGACATTCGGCGGCAACCCTGTTTCGATTGCTGCTGCTCTGGCGACAATGGACATTATCGAACGCGAAGCAATGGGCAATGCGGCACGGGTGGGCGCAAAGATGCTGGAACGGTTGAATGGCTGGAAGCAGACGCATTCGCTGGTGGGCGATGTACGCGGACGCGGCTTGATGATCGGCATTGAACTGGTAAAGGACAAGACGACGCGAGAGCCGGCTGCTGCGTTGCGCAGCAAAGTAGAGGCGCTGGCGTTTGAGCGCGGCCTGATGATTCTGGGCTGCGGCGAAACATCGCTGAGGCTTTCACCTCCTCTGATTGTGAAAGAAGAAGAGGCGATGGTGGCACTCGACATCCTGGAAGAAGCGCTGACGCTGGTCGAAAAGGAACTCGCAGAGGAGCAGTTGGAAGTAGCTATCGCGTAGTTACAAGGGACCCAGGGACTGAGGTTGCAACGGACCGAATGAAGACGATTACGAGAAGGCCGGCGGGTTAGCGTGCCGGCCATTTTGTGTGACGTGGATCATTTGCGCTCTGCTTCGGTGCCAACGAGAATGACTGCGATGAATTTTGTATCGAGAGTTTGGCTTGGCGGTCTGGAACGCGGGATGGCAGGTCTGGATCGGATGGCGCACCGCGGCGGTTCAAGACCTGCGCATTTGACTACTGGTATGCGCGGCGAGGATGCCGCTTATTTCTATCTGCGACGCAAGGGCTACATCGTTGTCGCACGGCGCTGGTCACCCGGGCACCAGCCGGGCGACCTCGACCTGATTGCGTGGTCGGGAGAGCTGCTGTGCATTGTTGAGGTGAAGTCAAGGACAGCGCACGATATGACGCCTGCGCAAGCCGCTGTGGACGCGCATGAGCGAAAGATGATGCGCCGGATAGCGCGACAATATGTGCGACAACTCCCGATGGAGATGCCTCCACAGGTTCGGTTCGATGTGATCAGCGTGTACATGGTGCCCGGGGAACCAAAAAAATTTGTGCATTTTGAGGCGGCGTTTGGGTGGGGCGACAAGGACGAGCGGTTTTGAGCCGCTACAGCGTGCGCCAAGCGATTGCTGAAACACGGGAAACACAGGTCGTAATCGGCGTTGAATCCCGCGAATTTCCTTCCTTGGAAAGCTGGTTGCGGTTAAGCTGTCGTTGAATCGGAGGCTGCCATGACCCGGGTTGTGACTTTCTTATTGACTGCGGATCCAACGAATGCCCTCAGGTTTTACCGCGATACGCTTGGACTGACGTTTGTGCGCGAAGATGAATTTGCGTTGGTGTTCGATATGGACGGAGTAACGCTACGCATTGCGACAGCTCCGCAGTTTACGCCCGCACAGCACACAGTGCTTGGATGGGAAGTGGACGACATCGTGATTGCACAAGATGAGTTGCTGCAAAAGGGTGTCCGTTTCGAACGATATCCGAACCTGGGGCAGGATGACCGCGGGATTTGCATGTTTCCGAGCGGCCATAAAGTGGCCTGGTTCAAAGACCCGGATGGGAACGTACTATCGATTTCTCAGCATGCGCAGCTCTGAGCTGTTAGTTTTCCAGAATAACGGTTTTTCTGCCGAGTGCTTCTATATTTCGCCAGTAACTTGTTCCCAGGTTACTCATTCCCCCTTGGCTTGATCACTGACTGAGCATCTGCGAATGCAGCGAAAGCCGCATTGTGCATAGGTGTGCGTGCGTTCATCCTTGGAACATCGCTGACGGTGGTTTCAATCCCACCAGATCTCTTCGCGGGACATTGATGAGATTTCCCCGGATTCGACTTGCAGCGCGCATCGAAATTGAATCCCGAACGGGCGAGCTCCGACTGAGCAATTTACATTCGGTGTTTGCCGCGTTTCGAACTTCAGAAAATTGTGATGAGCGACTGCGAGTTCCTGGAGACAGAACGGATGCCTATGACAGCGGGACAAAGAACACTCACGCTTCTGTCTGTAGGGTTGTTGTTTCTGAACGCTTCTGGAAAGGCTTCGCTTGAGAAGATTGAAAACGCGCACCACGCGCAAACTGCGCAAGATCTGCAAGTGGCAAAAGTGCAAACGCTAAAACTGAAGGGCCGGAAGATTGCTTCCTGGTACGGGCGCAATTTCAAAGGCAGGAAAACAGCTTCGGGCGAAGCATTTGACGGGTACAAATTGACTGCGGCGCATAGAACGCTTCCGTTTGGAAGCCTGGTGAAATTGAGGGCTGTGCGTACTGGACGTTCAGTGGTGGTGCGCATCAACGATCGTGGGCCTTCAATCAAGGGCCGTGACTTTGATTTATCTGAAATGGCCGCGACTGAACTGGGCCTTCACGAGAAGGGGTTTGAGACCGTGGAAGCCACGGTGTTTGAGAGCAGGTTTGCCGCCATTAGGAGCACGCGGAAACGCTGAGCATTATCCGTGCAGTTCTTTCCACTCTTCATGCCAAGCCATCTGAATCGCCTCAAGCTTTGACTCATTCGACTTGCCTGGATCGTCGGCGAAGCCTTCGAGTTCCGTGACGTAACGGTGCAGGTCAGTAAAGCGGACAGTGAGTGGATCGATGTCAGGAAATTTCTCTGACAGTTGAATACCGATCTCTTCGACGTCAGACCACAGGATCTCTTGAGGCATTAATGTAGCTCCTTATTTCTCCTCGGCGAGGGCCAGGGGCTTGCCTTCTGAAGTGTAGTTGCGATTCCACTTTGGAATTTCGACGACGTAGTTACCGGGGCGCGTAATAACGGCCTGGCAACCGAGGCGCGAATTCAATTGCTGATCGGCGGCCATATCGAGCCGGTCCAGTTCATCGTCTTCGGCTTCGCTGATGCCCTCAGAACCCTCTTTGACCCAGATGTGGCAGGTGGTGCAGGCGCATACACCGCCACAGGCGTGGTCGAGAAAGATGCCGTTGTTTTCGGCTACGTCGAGAAACGACATTGGCTTCCCGTGGTGGTCGTAGGGCATTGTGCCGAATTCGAATTCGACAGTTTTGCCTTCAGGCTCAAACGTGATGCGCACCAGCTTTTCGGGTGGAATGTTTTTTGCTTCGGTCATGGTATATCTCCTGCGCTGGTTCCCTCAGGGGCTAAAGTCCCACTGATCTTGCTGGCGGATGTACGGGCTGAAGCCCGTATTTACTTGAATTCCGCTGCGGCCATGGGGTGCGGGGCCGTTACCGATTCGTTGAGTTGTTCGCCTGCTGCGTTCATGGTTTTGCCGCGCAGTGCACTGGAAACGGCGGCATCCATCATGAGTTCGGCGAGGCGATGCGTTGCCTGATCGAGAGCGACCGTCGCATTGCGGATGGCGTTTGCGTCGGAACTGGATTTGACTTCAGCAAGTCTGCTTTCCGCGGCCGCAATAGCTGATTGCTCCTCCCCGGCGAGTTGCGACCAAGCGGGACTCTGCTTGGCTGCGTCGACCTTGGTGAGGATGGAATCTGCCTCAAGCCGCGCTTCGATGACGAGGCGCTTGGCAAAGTCCTCTTCAGCGTGATCGAAAGAGTCGAGGATCATGCTCTCGACCTGCTCATCCGTGAGGCCGTAGGTCGGCTTTACCTCGATTTCAGCGGCGAGGCCGCTGCGCTGCTCGCGTGCAGAGACCTGCAGGATTCCGTCGGCGTCGATGAGGAAACGCACTTCGATACGCGGCATGCCGGCCGTCATGGGCGGAATTCCCTTGAGATCGAACCGCGCGAGTGAACGGCAGTCGGCGGCGAGTTCGCGCTCGCCCTGCACGACGTGAATAGCGACGTTGGTCTGGCCGTCTACGCCGGTGGTGAAGTGCTCGGTCGCCGATGCGGGGATGGTGGAGTTGCGCTGAATAATGCGAGCCACAGTGCCCCCGAGTGCTTCAATGCCGAGCGAGAGCGGCGTGACGTCCAGCAGCAGCATTTCTTCTGTCGACTTGGAGGCGCCGGCGAGGATGTCCGCTTGCACGGCTGCGCCGAGGGCAACCACTTCGTCAGGGTTAAGTTCGACATGCGGCGTTTTGCCGCGCGCGCTCAAGTGGAACAGATCGTCGACGAGCTTGCGTACAGCGGGGATGCGCGTAGAGCCGCCCACGAGCACGACTTCGTCGATGTCCTCTGGCGTAACCCCGGCATCGGTGAGGGCCTGCTTGCAAGGTCCCGCAGTGCGTTCAAGGACGGGCTCGATAAGCATTTCAAAAACATTGCGCGGGATTTCGCGCTGATAACGATCGCCATTCGGCAACTCGATATCGAAACTTGCTGATTGCTCAGTGGAGAGGCGAATCTTGGCTTCAATCGCGGCTTTGCGCAGGGCCTGCACCGCGCCGGGACTGCTGCGGAGATCGACACCGTGTTCGGAAAAGATTTCATCGAGTGCAATGGCGAGTAGCAGGTTGTCAATATCATCGCCACCAAGATGCGTATCACCATTCGTGGACTGCACTTCGAAAATGCCGTCGCGCAGCTTGAGGATGGAGATATCAAATGTGCCGCCGCCGAGATCGTAGACGGCAATGGTGCCTACCTTCGCACGATCGAGTCCGTAAGCAAGCGCGGCCGCAGTAGGCTCGTTAACGAGGCGCAGGACATCAAGCCCGGCCATGCGGCCCGCGTCCTTAGTGGCCTGGCGCTGCGCGTCATTGAAGTAAGCCGGAACAGTGATGACGGCCTGCGTCACGGGCGCGCCGAAAAAGCGTTCAGCGTTGCGCTTTAGCTGGCGCAGGATGTAGGCCGAGATTTCAGGAGGCGTAAAGCGCAGTTCCCCGAGCTGGATGCGCGGTACTTCACCTTCTTCCACGTCGTCAGCCAAGCGGAACGGGAAAAGCTTGAGCTCGTTTTGGATTTCCTGCAGCCCGCGACCCATAAGACGTTTGACGGAGTAGATGACACGCTCCGGTCTTTCAATCAGCACCTTGCGCGCGCTGTTTCCCACCGTAACGGTGGGCCTGCCGCCGTCGGCGGGCATGGGATCGAGCGCCACTACAGACGGCACCAGGTTGGATCCGTCTACACCGGGGACGACCACCGGTGCGTCGCCTTGCATATAAGCGACCAGGGAGTTGGTAGTCCCGAGGTCGATTCCGACTACGCGTCCTTCCGCCATGCTTATCTATTCAGCTCCCAAAGTTTCAGTAACGTCGCGAACGAGATTGCTTAGATAGCGGCGCCTGTCGAGCAGAGCCACCATGTTCTTTTCAGCACTCTTGCGAGCAGGCTCATCAGCTTCATCCCAGAGGTTCCATTGCTGCCGTAGATCGCGGTCAACGTCGCTGAGAAGGCCGTCGAATTTCTTCTTTGCCTGTTCGAGGCTTGCCTGCAGATCCGGATCGGTCTCGCCCATTTGGCGGCCCATGCGCATTTCTTCAAGCTGCATGTTCAGGTCGAATACTTCTTCAAGCAGATCGGCTGGCGCGCGAGATGGATCTTTCTTGTCCCTGCCGCTGTGCTCTTCGCCGATTTCTGCGCCTTGAAGTTTGAGCAGGTACTCGGTGCGGCGCAGCGGGTCTTTAAGTGTGCGATAGGCATCGTTGAGCAGAGCTGTATCGGCAAGGCTCCACTGGCGCTCGTTCTCACCTGAGCGGGCAAAGCGGTCTGGGTGCACCTTGCGGCTGAGGCGGTGAAATTCATGCTCAAGTGCATTGAGGTCCAGATTGAGTTTCTGCTCCAAGCCGAAGACAGAAAAATAATTACCGCCCGGCGGCGGTTGTATCTTGCTGCAATGCGGGCAGAAAAGCGTTGACTCGTTATGCGCGACGGAGCACGACCAACAAGCTACGGGCACTGCAGAATCAATAACTTTCAACATGAGAACTCCAAAGACTGCACTGACTAAGAGAAGGACGAACCGCAGCCGCAGGAACGCGAGGAGTTCGGATTGATGAAGTGGAATCCCTGCCGCATTACTGTTTCTTCATAGTCCAGCGTCATGCCATGCAGGTAAAGAAACGACTTGGGGTCGACAAATACACGCACGCCATCGAACTCGA
>Ga0207667_10003614_pt1 | contig 19078 bp, 20 predicted proteins | sample KBSCornC52_FD_184301 | JGI IMG/M metagenome (GOLD analysis project Ga0207667, IMG submission 184301) | Corn rhizosphere microbial communities from Kellogg Biological Station, Michigan, USA - KBS Corn C5-2 (SPAdes) (version 2) | ecosystem: Host-associated > Plants > Roots > Rhizosphere > Soil ...
GTCGGGCACTTTAAATTTCGTGGTGTCAATAGCTGAAGGCAGCGATAATGAATGTACCGTATCAACGGCGATCATGCCATGGTCTGACAGGAAAATATAATTGACAGGCAGCTTCAGCGAGTCGGTCATGCGAACCATTTTGGCAATGCTTTCATCCACAAAATGCACTGCTTCTTCGGCCTGTTTTGAATCAGGACCGTACATGTGCTCCTGATGATCAACCTGCGGCATATAAAAGGTGATCAAATGCGGACGTTTATCTTCTGGCAGGGTCAGCCAGTCTTTTACCACCTGAATACGGGTATCCATATCAATGGAATCATTAAAGCGGTAATAATAAGCAGGCCGAACACCCTGTATGGCACTTTCGGCGCCTACCCAGTAAAAGCTGGCTGTGACCATTTGCTGTTTTTCGGCCAATACCCATAAAGGCGTGCCGCCATACCAGCTGCTGTCTTCAACCGCTTTGCGGTTACTTAATTTATATATTTCATTGCGTTTTTTATCGTAAAAGGTATTATCTACCAGTCCGTGATGCGCGGGATATAATCCTGTAACTATCGTATAGTGATTGGGAAAAGTGAGCGACGGATAAGAAGGGATCATAGCTTTTGCGTTCACCCCCTGGCTGCGCAAACGCTGCAGATTGGTGGCGTGGTATTTATCGGCCAGGTCGTACCGAAAGCCGTCGGCTGATATTAATATTACATAAGGCTTTTGTTCCTGCTGTGTACTGTTGCTTCGGCCGGGCATGATGTGCTGGGTAATATCCACCTGCGCAAAAAGCAGTACCGGGCATATCAGCACCATTATCATCAGAGCGGAGTATTTCCTCATGTGTTTTTGTTTGCAAAAGTAGGGTTGCCAACTGACAATAGGCAATTCACTAAAGGCAATAACTAACAGATAATACGAACAGTTTATGCGAAGAAGCTCTTTGCGACCTTTGCGTATTCTCAGCGTTCTTTGCGGTGCTTTTAACGACGCTGTTAGCACCGCAAAGGTCGCAAAGGAGGCGCAAAGAACGCAAAGTGATCCCTGTTCATCTTAAAGTCAAGAGGTTATTCTTAAATTAGCGCCTGCTATGGTAACCTTCACCACTACCTTATTACAATTTGGACAGCAGGGCGAAAAAACCGGCTGGACTTATATTGAAATTCCCCCTGATGTTTCGGAGGAGCTTAAACCCGGTAATAAAAAATCGTTTCGGGTGAAGGGCAAACTCGACAACTTCGCCATAAAAGCAGTAGCCGTAATGCCCATGGGCGGAGGCCGTTTTATTTTGCCGGTAAATGCGGCCATGCGCAAGGGTATCGGGAAAAAAAAGGGCGCTATGGTAAAAGTGCAGTTGCAGGAAGATAAAAAAGAGATACCGCTGAGTGCCGAACTGATGGAATGCCTGAAGGATGACCCGCAAGCACTGGCTTATTTTCAAACCCTGCCCAGGAGTCACCAGCAATATTTTAGCAAATGGATCGAGGGCGCCAAAACCGAGCAAACCAAAACTGCCCGCCTTACAAGGGCATTGATTGCCCTGGGCAAAAAATGGAATTACGGACAAATGATGCGGGAGAGCAAACCCGATGATAAAGGATGGTATTAATAATTAACAATTCCGGACTGATTTTAAAGGCTTTTAATGTTGTAAATATGTGAAATTTTGTATATTGCCAAATCGTACGCGGTAATCCCTTAAAAAGGAAAACGTATAATCCGCTGGCAAAAAGTATTGATACTAATTAAGAAATAGTAAAAATCTTTAAATAATAATAAACGATTTGCCGGTTTGCAAAGAGATAATTCGCTAATTTGCCGACTGGTTTGTATACTAATACCCTATGTTAAATCTGATTCTACTTTACTGCTTATACGTAATAGTTTTTTATTATTTACAAGCGTTGTGGCCACTCAATAACTCTTTCGGCCGTTACGGAGCAGGTTCAACACAGGAAAAAAAGTCAGCACACTTATTACCTAACTGTATATTTTTCAGGGCCTCTAAAGGTCATGTGCAGTTATTGCGTTTTTATGCCCGAAAATCAAGTTTTACCGGATTTATTTATAATACCAAGCCATTTAACCAAAATATTTTATAAAGATGCACGTTTACAGAACGTAGCACTACAGAGCTTTACCTATGAAAAAACTGAATGTAGCGTTTTGAAAAAAATAATAGAAACAAAACGAAGCAAAAGGTTTATTACCAGTTAAAGATGCCTTGTATTAATTATAAGGCGGAAAACCAGGTTACTTGATTTTGAAAAAAGGGATCCGTTATCTCAGGGTAATCGTTCCGGATAGCTGTCCCGCCAATATTCTATCGTGAACTGTTAAAACAAATATGTCTGTTTCAATTATTTTTATCAATTAATTTAAAAACCGTTCTATGATAAGTAGGTGTTCCCTAACCACACTGCTGCTGATCAACACCCTTTTTGTCTTTGCCCAAAAACAACCCGTAGAAGGAGTTTGGAAAACACAAGACCAACAGGACAGTCTGTTAGTATGCACAAGCGGCCAGAGTAATCCCACAGTGTTTGTTTATTTCCCGAGTAAAGCCAAGTTTTTGCCTTTTATCGCAAATGGCGGTGAACTGGTGCATTACGAACCGGATGCCAGCAAAATGTCTTTATCGGTATCTGCTGATGGCAATACAATCACTGACGCCAACACAGGAGCTAAGAAAGTTTACACAAAAGCTTCAGGAGAATCGCCCGTTAACTGCAAAAGTGTTTCTTCAGGTGCAGACGATTTCTTTGATTTCAGCACAACCAATTATTACGCCGGTATTAACTTTTATTTGTCATCGCATCCCGGCCTGCCTTTCATTCCGAACAGCGCTTTCATCAGCAAGCGTAAAACAAGCAGCGTTAAAATTGAAAAATATTTCAGCCGTGTAAGTCCCGATGGCGTTCAGGCCCAGAAGGAATACGACCTGATCTATAATTTCAATGGTGACGGTCAGATCACCAACGTTCAGGTTATTCCTTACAATGCTGCCGGTCAGCAACCTGATACATGGACATACGCTTATAGTGGCAGCAACCTGCAAAAGGTAAACTCTCCCGGCCGTGTTCTTGAATTTGATAAAGACAACTGGGAAGTAGATGCACGTCAACAGAAAAAAGTTCCTTTCATATTCCCTATGTGGAGCTATGGCAGCAATTCACGTCCTAAATCTGCTACCCTGCCCTATATGACAGGCGCTCCGCTGAACGAGTATTCTTATAACGATGCAAATCAGCTGGTGAAGATCTGTTCAAAAGATGTTAGCGAACCCAACATTCTGGAACATTGCACAGAATATTTCTACGATAAAAATGGAATTCCAACCAAAATAGTTGAAACCAAAAGAAGCAAATAGGATCGTGGGTTACCCGCATCCTGTGGAAGTTTGAGGTTCTTCAACCACCAAACTGGAATTAAAAAATACCAACTTATCTTTAAAAAATGCGAAGTCAAAAGCTTCGCATTTTTTATTTTATTGCGTGAACCGCCTAGCGCTCTTTGCGTCTCCTTTGCGACCTTTGCGGTGCTAATACCGTGGTTAATAGTACGGCAAAGAATACTGAGAATATGCGAAGGCCGCAAAGGAACTTCCCGGATCGTTTAAACCACTAACTTTAAGGCTTATTTACCATTAACTTCAATTTTATGAAAAAACTCACTCGCCTGCTGGTCATCGTTCTGGCAATTGGCATATCGTATCCGCTTTCGGCGCAGGTTGGTAAACTGGAAATAAACCACCTCACGGGCGATTTTTATGTATACACCACCTACCGGATGCTGGGCGGAAAGCCTTATCCCTCGAACAGTATGTATGTGGTAACCAGCAAAGGAGTTGTATTGATCGATACGCCGTGGGACAGTACAGAATTTCAGCCCCTGCTCGATAGTATTGAAGTGCGCCATCATAAAAAGGCAGTGCTTTGCATATCTACCCATTTTCATGCTGACCGTACGGCTGGCCTGGCCTATTTCAAACAGAAAGGCATCAAAACATATTCTTCTACTTATACCCGTCAGCTTTGCGCAGCCAATAACGAAAAACAAGCTGAGTACACTTTTTCAAAGGATACCAGCTTCACCGTTGGCAACCATAGTTTTCAAACCTTTTACCCCGGCGAAGGGCATAGCAAAGACAATATTGTGATCTGGTTCAATAAAGAAAAAGTACTGTACGGCGGTTGCTTTATTAAAAGCAGTGAAGTTGACGACCTGGGCAACGTGGCTGATGCCAACGTTGCGCAATGGCCGGCAAGTGTACAAAATGTAATGGAAAAGTTTAAAAAACCAGCCTACATCATTCCCGGTCATATGAGCTATGCCGGCACAGAAAGTCTTGCTCATACTTTACAGTTGCTGGAGCAACATGAGAAGATGGGGAATTGAATACTTGTCTGAACCACGATTTTACAGGATTAAACAGATGCCTCTTCTTCGACAGATCATGCATTCAGCGGCTGACGAAGTAGAAGAATCGACAAATCGTATAAAATCCTGGTTCAGACAATTCACTACTTACGACGTTTATACTTTATTTCAACAGCAGCCACACCGGCGCCGGTAATACCGATCTTATTGGCAGCCTTTTTTGAAAGATCGATCATTCTTCCGGCAACAAAGGGACCGCGGTCATTGATAGTCACGTTTACTGAACGGCCATTGGCGGGATTGATCACTTTTACTTTGGTGCCAAATGGAAGGGTGCGATGAGCGGCTGTAAGTCTGTTTTGTTTAAAAACCTCACCGCTGGCAGTTTTTCTTCCTTCGAACTTATCGGCATAAAAAGAAGCTTTTCCCGTTTCGGTAATTTTCCGCGCGCAGGAACTCAGGCAAAAAATACAACTGCAAAGGAACAGCAAACTGCGCAGGCGCGATGATGTTAGAGGTATCTGGTAAATCATAGAGTATCAATAAGCCGCAAATATAAGCCACAGATGCTTCGGATCGTTGTTCGAAACCCTGGCTCTTGTTTTGAATAAGAATATATCTGTGATCATCTGTGTAATCTGTGGCAATACTTCGCCGGGCACAGCAAGGCGGGATATTTAACGAAAACACTACAACAAATAGCATTTTCCACATGTTGTGTATAAGTAACTTTGCGTAAATGCGATTCCAAATAATTAAATTTGGATAGAAGGAAAACCAACGTAGCTATCAGGAATCGATCCTGTATTTGTGAAACTTAAATTGATGTGCATTGACAGAAACAATAATCAGTCTTGAAACAGTTAACCCTATCGAGTTTTTCGGTGTAAACAACGGCAAACTGGATATTCTTAAAAAGAAATTCCCGCTCTTAAAAATCCTTTCCCGGGGTACTCAAATCAAACTCAGCGGCTCTCCCGAGCAGGTTGAAAGCGCCAAGGAAAAAATTGAACTTATCGTTCAATATCTTGAGCGCAACGGCCATATGAGTGAAAATTACTTTGAACAGATACTGGGAGGCGATGACGCCGAAACGGTTGACAACTTTATTGACCGTAATCCGAACGATATTCTCGTTTTCGGTCCGAACGGTAAAACAGTACGCGCAAGAACCATCAACCAGAAACGACTGGTGCAGGTGGCAGAGAAAAACGACATTGTATTCGCCATTGGCCCTGCAGGTACCGGTAAAACCTATACCGCTGTAGCCCTGGCAGTACGGGCATTAAAAAACAAAATGGTCAAAAAGATCATTCTTACACGTCCTGCGGTAGAAGCCGGTGAAAGCCTTGGCTTTTTACCCGGCGACCTGAAAGAAAAGATCGATCCGTATCTGCGTCCTTTGTATGATGCGCTGGACGATATGATACCGGCCGACAAACTGGGCTACTATATGAGTACCCGCGTGATAGAAATAGCACCGCTGGCTTATATGCGTGGCCGTACGCTCGACAATGCCTTTATCATTCTTGACGAGGCGCAAAACGCCACCGATCTGCAGATCAAGATGTTCCTGACCCGTATAGGCTCGAACGCCAAAGCCATTATTACGGGTGATGTAACACAGATCGACCTGCCGAAAAATCAACGCAGCGGTCTTGAAAAAGCCACGCGCATTCTCCGGAATATCGATGGCATTGCCCATATCGAACTGGATGAAGAAGACGTAGTACGTCACCGCCTGGTAAAAGCCATTATCAAGGCTTACGACCGCGACAGGGAAAAAGACAAGGAGTACGAACAACAACAACAGCTGCAACAGCCCTGGAAAGAAAGGAACAAACCCGAAGAAAAAAAATAACAGTCGGATAAAAAGGTTGTAAAAACCAATCAGTCCCGCGCAGGTCGCGGGACTTTTCATTTTTTGACTTTCGCACTTTCAACCTATTTTTGTTGATTATGAAGAAATTAATTGCATGTTTATTCATTCTGGCGGCTTTTTCGTGTAATTCAGGCAATGGAGGCTATAAAAAGGCTGATGACGCTCAGGACGCCGGCCGTGAGTTTATCCGTGCCTCGCTGGATGGAGATTATGACAAAGCCGAGTTTTATTTGCTGAAAGACTCCACCAATCTGCTGCTGCTGCATAAGCAGGAAGCTATGTACAAGGAGATGCCCAATAAAGACAAAAGCAGGTATAAGCAGTCTACCATCAGACCGGTGGCTATTACAGGAGAAAACGATTCCACTATCTTTTATAAATACTACCATACCTCAAACCCCACAGATACCACCGTACTGCGCATCGTTCGACGCGATGGCGTATGGCTGGTAGACCTGAAATCGATTATCAAAATGTAACATGCTTTGGAAAAGTATTTTACTGGTTGGTTTAGGTGGAGGCGCCGGCAGCATCGCCCGGTTCCTGTGTCAGAAATATATTTACGAATGGTACCCCCACCCCTTTCCGTTTGGAACCTTCCTGGTAAATATTTCCGGATGCTTTTTGATCGGGATCTTTTATGCACTGGCCGAAAAGGGTAACCTGCTCACACCCGAGTGGCGCATATTGCTCACTACGGGTTTTTGCGGCGGTTTTACAACCTTTTCAACATTTGCCTATGAAAACCTTAACTTGCTGAGAAATGGCGATATAACGTATTTTATACTCTACATTATCGCCAGCGTTATTCTTGGAATGCTGGCAACCTGGCTCGGTATTGTATTGCTTAAGCTAATCTGATGGTTATGCAATTAAACGGTCAGTCGAAATTGTTGCGCATTTTTACAGGCGAAATCGACAAGGTCGGCCATACTCCTTTATACGAAACGATTGTTCTTGCCGCACGAAAAGCAGGTATTGCAGGTGCTACCGTATTACGTGGCATTTTATCATACGGAGCCAGCAGCCGTTTACATACGGCCAAACTCATCGACATATCCGAAGACCTGCCGATCGTTATTGAAATCATCGACACAGAAGAAAAAATAAACGGGTTCATTCCTGTTGTGCAGGACCTTTTTGAGCAGTGCGGCCGCGGCGGATTGATTACAGTCGAGAAGGTAGAAGTACTGTATTATAAGGCAAGGCAGTAGTTTGTGGTCTGTGGTTTGTAGTTATGGTACCGGCTTTTTGCATCTAGGGGTCTTTTGTTGCGTCGCACTCTTCAGCGTTCAGCACATTATTGAGCTTTTTCAATGTGAAGTAACGAACCGACCAGACAGCACAGGAAAGCCTAACTGACTAAACAACTATTTTTGCGAAAACTAAAAATGCAATATGATAACTGTTTCACATCCCTGGCATGGTGTTCCTCCTGGTGATCAGGCTCCGCGCACTGTAAATGCAGTCATTGAGATTCCACAAGGGTCCAGGGCCAAGTATGAAATTGATAAGGAAAGCGGTTTACTAAAACTTGACCGCGTAATTTATTCGTCGTTCTATTATCCCTGTAATTATGGTTTTATTCCGCAAACCTATGGCGATGACAAAGATCCGCTCGATATACTGGTGATCTCTACTCTGTCGGTACAGGCTTTATGTCTTGTAGAAGCTAAAGTGATCGGCGTAATGCAAATGATCGACAGCGGCGATGCCGATGATAAGATCATTGCGGTGGCAGCCCACGATCCGGGCGTAAACCATTATAATAACATTGAAGAATTGCCACCTCACTTCTTCGAGGAATTACGCCACTTTTTTGAAGAATACAAAAGGCTCGAAAACAAAACCGTAACAGTAAACGAGTTTGGCGATAAAGCCACTGCACTCACCATTATTGAAGACGCTGTTAAATTGTACAAAGAGCAATTCAGAAAATAACCTGAGGTCAGAAGTCGGAAGTCTGAAGTCAGAAAATACAGTAATCTATTTTTCAACTTCTGACTTCCGGCTTCAGACTTCAGACTTCATTCTTAAAGCAACATGAACTTACAAACCGTAATACTGCTGGTTATAGTTGGCCTGGCTGCCGGCGCATTAAGTGGCATGGTAGGTATCGGCGGTGGAATTATTATTGTACCGGCCCTGGTATACATTTTAGGTTTTTCGCAATTACAGGCACAGGGCACTTCACTCGGACTGCTACTATTACCCGTAGGCATACTGGCGGTATTGAATTATTACAAACAGGGGTATATCGATATTAAAGTGGTAGGCATCATGTGCGTGTCTTTTGTATTGGGCGGCTGGCTCGGCAGTAAATTCTCCTTATCAATTCCCCAGGAAACCGTAAAAAAGATATTCGCCATTCTTCTGCTGCTGGTTGGTTGTAAGATGTTGTTTCTGGATAAGTAATACAAGATCCAGGAATATAGGAATGGCTGGTTGATCAAATTCAATAGTTAACAATTGAATTTCTTTTTATTTTTTATTATATTTGGGTATGCAAAACAAAGGGGCACATAAATCAAATGGAAAGAAGAGAATACTGGCAACCAAAAAGGCTGCGGTTACCTCTTTGCCCCAACCCACCCAGTTAAACTTTAAACTCGTTACAGAAGCTGAATTAAAATCATCCCGCAATCCGGCCTATACTTATTTGGTAAAATAAATGTTTAACTCCTGGCTTCCTTTTTTTCAATTGACAATTAAAAATGAGGAAGACGCTTCATTTCACATAAAAACTTTCATTTACAGGGTTAAAACTTCTAAAGGCAACTATATAATGCATGTAGAAGAGTATATTAATAACTTCTATGCTATCAAATTCTATCCCGTACGGTTCAAAAGACACCCCGATAAGTTTAACATAATTGTAAAAAACGGGGCTTTGCAGGTTGTAATAGGAACATGCCTGCGAATATTATTGGAATTTTTTTTGACTAATCCGGATGCTTCATTTGGATTCATTGCTACGCCCACAATTGTTGAAGATTTCATTGAAGACAAGAGCAATAATCAACGTTATAGAATTTATAAGCAGGTTATGCAAAACTTCTTCGGTGATCAAACATTTGCTCATTTTGCTGATATAAAAACCAGTGCTTATTTAATGGTAAATAAATCCTGCCATAGTGTAACCGATCTGGTTCGTGAAATGCAGGAAAAGTTCAGTGATATGTACCCTGAAATTTTTGATTTACAATTTATACAAGTATAATCTTTTCTTTTTTTCATTCTTCAAATACGGCCCGAGCGCTGATGAGATGCCAACGAAAAGAGACTAAAAATATCTTTTAATAATCCTCAACTGATGCGTTCTTGCACCTGTATCGGTATTAAGGATACCGGCATTATCAATTTTATCAATGCGTACATGGCCCGAGGAGTGAATGATCTCGTGAGCATTTAATAAAATGCCCACATGGGTAATGCGGCCTTCGGCATTATCAAAAAAAGCCAGATCACCGCAACGCGCTTCCTGCAAAAAGCCGATTGCCTCACCTTGCGTGGCCTGCAAATAAGCATCACGTAATAAAGGGATATTAAAAAAACGAAAAACCATTTGGGTAAATCCACTGCAGTCAACGCCAAAAACCGATCGCCCACCCCATAAATAAGGCGTACTTAAGAACTGCGTCGCCCTTTGGTGTATAAGTTTCGGATCAGGAACGGCCGTGGATGCATCCCAGGTATTTACAAGCTGGTAATTGATACGCAAAACAGCAGCTATACGCTGTGCATTGGCGGTATCTATGACCGGAGTACCCATTGGTACATTTGCCATCACTTCATTAATGCTAAGTGTATTCAGCCAGCCCGTAGTATATGTATTGGATTGCGTGCCGACGGTCCATTCATCGGTAAAAACCAGTTGGCTTCGCTGACACCATCCTTCATAGCCGTCATGAATACATTGTAACTTTACAAAATCTTTTGTTTCTTCCAATACCTGTCCTGCTTCTGCCAGTAATAACTGACTAATCATTTCACTTTTATGTGCCGGTTCGGCCCGTAAAGGCGCAACCGGAACTCTGCAAACAACAAATGCCATAGGCTCATTTTAAATTACAGGACACAAGATACAAGAACCCGGAAAAGAACCAAGAACCAAAAAATAAGTACCAGGGAAAAGCACCAGGAACCAAAAAACAAGAACCAAAAAAGAACCTCCAAAACACCCAAAACACAAAAATGCAAGAACAAACAAGAACCAAAAATGAAGAATTTACAATTTGAGATCTTTTGGTTCTTCTAATTGTATTTTGGAACTTTTTTTGGTTCCTGGCATTTGGGATTTGTGATTTTTTTGGTTCTTGTTATTTGTATTTTGGATCTTTTTTCGGTTCTTGTTATTTGTCATTGTGATTTTTTATGAAATTTCAGCCATTCTGCATCATAGCATATAAGAAATAGCTAATTTTCGCATAGTGAAACCAGACCCTAATTCACATATCAGCGATCAGCAATTGCTCAACTCCTTTTACACCAGCCGCGACAATCACTGGCTGGGCGTATTACTGCAGCGCTATACCCTGTTATTGCTGGGGGTGTGCATGAAATACCTTAAAAATGAAGAAGAAGCCAAAGACTGCGTGCAACAGGTGTTCCTGAAAGCCATTACCGAACTGCATAAGTACAAAGTGGATTATTTTAAATCCTGGCTGTATATGGTGGCAAAAAACCACTGTTTAATGAAACTGCGCGATAAACAGACCCGTACACCGGCAGAGATCAGGGAACAAATGGCTGAAACCCCTGCAGAAGACAATAGTATTCAATTACATCTGGAAAAAGACCGGCAGCTTGAATTAATGAGCGATTGCCTGAATGAACTCAGCAAAGAACAAAAACAGTGCGTAACTTTGTTCTATCTTGAGAAACGGTCGTACCAGGATATTGCGGAACAAACCGGATTTTCGCTCATGCAGGTTAAAAGCTATATACAGAACGGCAAACGCAACTTGAAGATATTACTCGAAAAACGGCTAAACCAATCATAAAAAATCAGATCAGATGATTGTACACTAATTGACCATTAAACCTATCGTACATTCCACATGCAAAATGAATAACGACTTATTAAACATATTGTCAAACAGCAATAAAGACATCGACAACCAGAAGCTGATGGATTACCTGAGCGGTAAGCTGTCGGAACAGGAAAAGCATGAGGTGGAAGCATGGATGGTTGACAATGATTTTGAAAATGAAGCATTGGAAGGTCTGCAACAAATGGCAGGCAAAAAAAACCTCGAAGGCTACGTAGACCAGCTCAATAAAGAATTACATCAGTATATCAGAGATAAAAAAAGCCGCCGCGAAAAAAGAAAGATCAATAACTCATTCTGGGTACTCACCGCTATTATCTTTATTCTTCTTATTATCATTCTGGCGTATATGGTTATTAGCCGTATACATGTGTAACGCGTAATGCATAACGCTTAATGCCTTTCTAATTATCATTATGCCTTTTGATTTATGCACTCGTCATTGGGCATTCAGCTTCAGCATTGAGCATTCACCATTTTCATTAATACACAACCTTATCCGGCTTATCGATCCACTCTTCAAATACTTTTACAACTTTATCACGGCCCAGGTTTACCATTTCAATCAACCGTTCGTGCACAGGAGAAGTGAGTTCTTTATAGATCATTGAATCATCAAAACCTGCATCTGCGGCATCATGCCGCGTAGCGCCAAAATATACTTTCTTCGGCCGCGCCCAGTAAATAGCACCCATACACATGGGGCAGGGTTCACAGGAAGTATATATTTCACAATCGGTAAGCTGAAAAGTATGCAGGTTTTTACAGGCATCACGAATAGCCATCACTTCAGCATGCGCCGTGGGATCATTTAATGAAGCTACACTGTTACATCCTTTGCCCACTACAGTATCATCTTTTACAACAATACATCCGAAAGGCCCCCCTACTCCCTGATTCATACCGTGTCTTGCAAGATCAACCGCCATCTGCATATACTTTAACTCGCGTTCGCCCATATTGCGTTCTTTTATTCAAATTTAATTAAAAAGGCCCAAGGATGAAGTAGGATGTAAGAGATATGATGCGGAAAAACAACATTTTCTTACTTCATACTTTCCTACTTCCTTGTATCTTGTGACCCATTGCCTTTAATACACGATTATGAGAAAAAACATATCCCTCTTCATCGCGATACTTTCATTCCTGGGCGCCTATTCCCAGAAGATCAGTTATGAGGTTTCTTTTCCCAACATGGTACATCACGAAGCTAATATTTCCTTAACTGCATCAGGTATTCCCGCAGGTAAGGCATTGTTTCGTATGAGCCGTTCTTCACCGGGCCGCTATGCCACTCATGAATTTGGAAAAAACGTATATGACGTAAAAGCATTTGATCAAAGCGGCAACGCCATAACAGTTACCCGGGTAGATGGAGACGTATACGAAGTACCCAAACAAAACGGCACCGTACGCATCGATTATACATTATATGCCGATTATCCCGATGGTACTTATTCGGGCGTTGATCAAAACAGTATTCACCTGAATATGCCCTCTGTTTTTATGTGGATCAAAGGTTTTGACAATGCGCCGATCACCGTTACATTTAATGTGCCGGCCGATAAAAAGTGGACGATCGCCACACAACTGAAACCAACCGGCAATCCCGCACAGTTTACTGCACCGGGCCTGCAGTATTTTATGGATTGCCCTACAAAGATCGGCAACCTGATATGGAAAGACTGGGAAATTAAAAACCCCAATGGAAATACCTATAAATTCCGTCTGGCGCTGGAGGCCAACACCACCGATTCGCTGGCAACCATATTCGCTACAAAAGTAAAACGCGTTACACAGGAAGCACAGGCTGTATATGGAGAAACTCCTGCTTACGACTATGGCACTTATACTTTTATTGCCAGCATTAACCCTTATGTTGATGGCGATGGTATGGAACATCGCAATTCAACTATGATCAGCAGAGGCAGCGCCTTTAATGGCGACAATGGTTTACTCGGTGTTTTCTCCCATGAGTTTTTTCACTGCTGGAACGTAGAGCGTATTCGCCCCAAAACACTGGAGCCATTCAATTTCGAAAAAAGCAATATGAGCAATGAGCTGTGGTGTGCCGAAGGCTTTACACAATACTATGGGGAACTGCTGTTAACAAGAGCCGGTTTCAAACCGGTAGAAGGTTTGCTGTATTCCTTATCGTGGCTTGTGAATACAAAAGAAAATACACCGGGCGCCAAACGTTTTTCACCGGCAGAAATGAGCCGCGATGCGGTTTTTGTTGATGCAGGCGTTTCGATCGACAGAACGAACTATCCAAATATGTTCAGCTCCTATTATCCCTATGGCGGCGCTATTGCTTTGGCGCTTGATCTTACACTGCGCTCGAAATTTCATCTCACCCTGGATCATTACATGACGGCCTTGTGGAAACGCTTTGGCAAAACAGAAATTCCATATACTATTCCCACTCTGGAAGAAGTATTGGCCCAGGTAACCGGCGACAAAACATTCGCAGCTGATTTTTTTGCGCGCTATATCAACGGACATGAATCATTTGATTACAAATCGGTGCTTGAACTGGCCGGAATAAAACTCAAACAACCGAGTGCCGGTAAAGCATGGATCGGACCGCTACAGTTTAACGAAGGTACCACCGTCATCAGCTCCAATACACTGATCGGAACACCGCTGTACAATGCCGGGCTCGATTATGAAGATGTAATTGTAGCACTCGATAACAGACCGGTATTCAAAGCCGGTGACATCAACGATATTCTCAGCATTCACAAACCCGGTGATGAATTAAAAATTCAATACAAACACCGCGATGAGCTGAAGGCTGGTTCTATAACCCTGAGTGAAAATCCTGTTTATTCATTAAGCACTTACGAGCAGGAAGGATTAACCGTCACTAATGAAATGAAGCAGTTCAGAGATGCATGGCTGGGAACGAAAGTGAAATAAGATGTCAGAAGTCGGAAGTCAGATGTCGGATACGGACGTCTGACCTCAGACCTCAGACTTCCGACTTCTGTTTCATTATAGCTAATATTTTTTTCAGCTCCTCCTCATTGGCAATATAAAAACCTCCTCTGTCAGCAACAGCGGGATTTTGATATGTTACAGGATCAGGCGCGGGCATTCTTGCCGAAGTATGAAATTCGGTAGCGCCGGTTTCACTGATCAGTTGTTCAAGATTGGAAGACCGTACACCCGCGCCAGGCATAATTGTAATACGGCCTGCAGATTGCTGCACCAGTTTAGCCAACAGTTCGGCGCCATCAGGCGCAGCTGTTTTTTGTCCGCTGGTAAGAACGCGCTCGCAACCACATTCGATAAGATCTTCCAGTGTTTTAAATGGATCGGGTGCTGCATCAAAAACACGATTACACGTAACACCCATTGGGTAAGCCCATTCTACTATCCGTTTTAACCTGTCGGTATCAACTTCACCGTTGGTCTTTTGTATTCCTGTTGAAATTCCATCACAACCCAGTTGCTTACATAAAAGAATATCCTGCTTCATGATGGCGAATTCTTCTTCATCATAAAAATAATTAAGCCCACGCGGACGAATAATCGGATACAGTGCAATACTTATACTTTCACGCGCTGTTTTTATAGTACCATATGAAGGCGTAGTACCTCCATCTGTTGGATTTTCGCATAACTCAACCCTTGCCGCACCTACCTTTTGTGCAATGATCGCCGACTGAATATTAAAAGCGCAAACTTCTAAGTGAATAGACATTATCACTATTTTTTAAATGGCCGATATGATAATTTGAAAATTAATAAATGCTTTTCGCCGGTATCACCTTTTCTTCATTACCGCTTTTTACCGCATAGGTAAACCCTTTCTGTAAGGCATATCCGCCATACTGTCCTTTTTTATTTAATGCAATAAAGCCTACCTGCAGGGTTTTAGCTCTCTCAGGGCTACGGCTGATAATACGCTCTACGGCTGCTTTGCAGGCTTCTTCAGGCATCATACCCTGACGCATTAATTCAACCACCAGGTGTGAACCAACAATACGGATCACTTCTTCACCTACACCGGTAGATGTAGCCGCGCCAACTTCATTATCAACATATAAACCCGCGCCGATAATCGGCGAATCACCTACCCGTCCATGCATTTTAAACGCCATACCACTGGTAGTACAGGCCCCGCTTAAATTACCGGTACCATCCATAGCGATCATGCCAATGGTATCGTGATTGGAAGGGCCGCCCGGCATCGCTCCATTGCCTGCTGATTTATGCAGCTTGTTTTCGATATTTATAACCGGTTCATATTTTGATGTCTTCAACCATTCTTTCCACGCTTTTTTGCTTTCAGGCGTTAACAGATCTTGTTTTTTAAATCCGTTGGCCAGCGCAAACTGTAATGCACCATCGCCTACAAGAACCACGTGCGGCGTTTTTTCCATCACCAGCCGTGCAACCGAAATAGGGTGCATAATATATTCCAGGCACATCACCGAGCCGCAATTATAATGTTCATCCATAATACATGCATCCAGTGTAACGCGGCCATCGCGGTCGGGCAATCCGCCATAACCTATTGATTGGTTTTTAGGATCAGCTTCGGGAATTTTTACACCTGCTTCAACGGCATCCAGCGCACGGCCGCCTTTACCTAAAATAGTCCAGGCTTCGGCATTGGCTTCTTTTCCAAAATCCCAGGTAGAAATAACGATGGGTTCATTGGTAACCGTGGGATAAAACCTGTTTGATGCTGCCAGTAGTTTTTTTCCTGTGAACAGACCCAGTGAGCTGAACACCGATGTTTGTAAAAATTTCCTACGCGTTGATGACATATGTGACTGTTTTTTTAGTCCGAAAGTCGGACAAGACCGAAAGTCCGGAAGAAAAACAAAAATGAGGAATGACTCTTTCGGACTTACTGACTTTACTGACTTTGCTTTATTTTTAGAAATCTAAATTAAGGGGTTATTATGAGAAAAATTCTTCTTTTACTGTTTACACTCCTGTTCGTTGGTTTTGCTAAAGCACAAAATGAACAGGATTCAGCATGGATCAGAGATAATTATATTAAGAAGGAAGTGTACATACCTATGCGTGATGGCGTGAAGTTGTTCACTGCGGTTTACATTCCGAAAGATGTTACTGAAAAACATCCTATTCTGATGAGCCGCACACCTTATTCCTGTTCACCTTACGGAGAAAATAAATTTACTACTTCATTATGGGGACGCGACTGGAGATATTTTGCCCGTGAAAATTACATATTTGTGCTGCAGGATGTTCGCGGCCGCTGGGCAAGCGAAGGCACCTTTGTGGATGTACGTCCATTTAACCCAAATAAAAAATCCAATCAGGATATTGATGAAGCCAGCGATACGTACGACACTATTGACTGGCTGATAAAAAACATTGAAAACAATAACGGCAATGTGGGCGTAATGGGAATCTCTTATCCCGGCTTTTACTCTACCATGGCGGCGCTCAGCGGTCATCCGGCATTAAAAGCGGTTAGTCCGCAGGCCCCCGTAACCGACTGGTTTATCGGAGACGACTTTCATCACAACGGCGCTTTTTTTATAATGGATGCCTTTGATTTTTACAGCGGCGGCTTTGGGTATCCACGACCGGCTCCTGTTAAAGTAGCTCCTGTAAAAACCATTCATATCCCTGAAAATGATAATTACGAAAGCTATCTGCAGGTCGGCGCTTTACAAAATTTTATGAAGCTTACAGGCGACAGCTTAGCCTTCTGGAAAGATCTGTATGCGCACCCTGATTACGACGACTGGTGGAAAGCCCGCACCCCACGCAATTTTGTAAATAATATATCACCCTCTACAGCAACACTGGTGGTAGGCGGTTTATTTGATGCGGAAGATTGTTTCGGTGCATGGAGAACTTATGGCGCTATTGAACAAAAAGCAAAGAACAATAACAAACTGGTAATGGGCCCCTGGTTTCATGGGGAATGGGCATACGCTGATGGCTCAAGGCTGGGCCATATACATTGGGGCAGCAATACCAGCGTGTGGTACCAAAATAATATAGAAATTCCTTTCTTTGATTATTATCTGAAAGGAAAAGGCGATTTGTCGAAGCTCGCAGAAGCCACCATTTTTTTCAGCGGCGCCAATGAATGGAAACAATTTCCGCAATGGCCGCCTGCCGCAAAAAAGGATGAACCATTATACCTTCAGCCCGATGGCAAACTGGCTTTTGAAAAGCCATCTGCCAAAAGCAGTTTCAGCGAATACATCAGCGATCCCGCACATCCGGTACCATATACAGAGGATGTACATTTTACCCGCACACGCGATTATATGACCGATGATCAGCGCTTTGCCAGTCGCCGCAGCGATGTACTTACTTTTAAAACAGATGTGCTGAATAACGATCTTACACTGGCAGGTACCGTTGTAGCCGATCTGTTAACCAGCATATCCACTACCGACGCAGATTTTGTTGTGAAAGTAATCGATGTATTTCCTGATGATTTTAATTATCCGGGTACAGAAATGAATTTGTCGCGCAATGCCGGTGGCTCCTACCCCATGGGTGGTTATCAAATGCTGGTACGCGGCGAAATTATGCGGGGCCGCTTCCGCAACAGCTTTTCGGCGCCTGAAGCATTTAAGCCCAATAAAACAGAACGGGTTAAATTCGAACTGCCCGATATAGCACATACCTTTAAAAAGGGACACAGGCTGATGGTCCAGATCCAAAGCAGCTGGTTTCCGCTGGCAGACCGCAATCCGCAAAAATTTGTAAATATCTACGAATGCAAAGACAGTGATTTTCAAAAAGCTACCATTCGTATTTACCATGACGCACAAAACAGCAGTAATATAGTTTTACCAGTATTGAGGTAGCTTACCAGTTGATAAGTTGATAGGTTGACAGGTTAAAAAGTTAATTTGTCAACTTATCAACTTATTAACCTATCAACTTATTGACTTATATTGCAGGCTCCTTCTTCACAACACTTAAAACCGGGCTGGTCCTTTTGCTTCGCTAAGGGTTTCAGCCTCATCCGAATGTGTCCCTTTTGAACATTACAAAACAACCGGAAGCGGTACTATTAGGTACCGAAAGAGTTTTAACTTTCAACCAATATGAAAAAAATCTGGCTCATCGCATGTCTGTTATTTACCGTTTGCAGCTTTGCGCAGGTAAACATTATTCCCGAACCCGTATCGGTACAAATGCCTTCTGCTGCGGGTACATTTATCATTACTTCCAAAACGCCTATTATTCTGGAAGGATCAGGGCTTGAAAATTCAGCCAGTTTTTTGAATGATTATCTGCAACAGTTGTATGGCTTTAAACTTCCCATAAAGAAAAAAGCCGCCGGATTAAAAGGCATACGCCTCAATTATGAGCGTATGGATTATCCCCTACCCGGCGCTTACAATATGGAAGTAAGCTCAAAAGGTGTATACATTGCGGGCGATAATGCAACCGGTGCTTTTTATGGCATACAAACACTGCTGCAGTTATTGCCAACAGAAAAGGCCGCTTCGCTGTCGGTTCCATATGTAACAATAAAAGATTATCCGCGCTTTCAATACCGCGGAATGCATCTTGATGTAGGTCGCCATTTCTTCCCGCCTTCATTTGTAAAAAAATACATTGATTATATCGCGCTGCATAAAATGAATTATTTCCACTGGCATTTAACCGAAGACCAGGGATGGCGCATAGAGATCAAAAAATATCCGAAGCTTACGAGCGTAGGCGCATGGCGTAGTGGTACTATCATTGGCCGCTATCCCGGTACCGGCGACGACAGCATTCGTTATGGTGGCTTTTATACACAGAAAGA
>Ga0207667_10003616_pt1 | contig 19076 bp, 21 predicted proteins | sample KBSCornC52_FD_184301 | JGI IMG/M metagenome (GOLD analysis project Ga0207667, IMG submission 184301) | Corn rhizosphere microbial communities from Kellogg Biological Station, Michigan, USA - KBS Corn C5-2 (SPAdes) (version 2) | ecosystem: Host-associated > Plants > Roots > Rhizosphere > Soil ...
AAGTGACGGACATGGATTGGTCGCGCGCGTCACTTCCCTGCGGACGCAGGCGCATTCATCAACACCGGCCGGCGGCTCGCACGATCCTGTTTGAATCCCCAGAAGAACGTCACGGCAAGGCACGGCAAGAGCGACGCAATCGAATAGCCAACCCCCGCCAACGGGTTGCCGGTCAACGTGACCAGCGACAAACTGATCAACGGCAGAAAACCACCAAACAGGATATTGCCCAGTTGCTGCGCGAGCCCGAATCCGGTGGTCCGGCTTTGCGGCGGAAAGCACTCTGCGATAAAGGCGGGCAATGGCGCCATGATCAGTGCGGTCAACACCGCGAGCACGGCAATCAGCAACGAGACCGTCGCCCACGACGCATCGAGCGCGCTTGCGCGGATTCCCGCAAACACCGGATAAGCGCAAGCCATCCACAAGAGCATGCCGATGAACATGACGCGTGCACGTCCAATCCGATCGGACAGACTGCCGAACACGGGATACATCGGCGCGGCGACGACGATGCCGACCGCAAGACACAGACTGGCGCGGGTTGGCTCGACCTTCAGCACGTTCTCCAGGAAGTACAGCATATAGACGATCGATGTGTAGAGCGAAACCGAGGTCCCACCCTGCGCACCGAACATCGCCACCAGAATGGACTTCCATGACGTCGTACTCGTCAGCGTTTCGGACAAAGGCGATTTCGAAAGACGTCCGCTCCGTTTCATCTCGACGAACACCGGCGTCTCTTTCATTCCCAACCGGATCAGCGTCGCGATAGCCACGATGGGTGCCGAGATCAGGAATGGCACGCGCCAACCCCAGCTAGCAAACGCATGAGCGTCGAGCGTGAGCTTTAGGATCGACACGATCGTCAATGCCAGCAGCAAGCCGATGCTCGCGGTGCTCTGCAATACGCTCGTGAGCATGCCCCGCTTGCCGGCCGGCGCGTACTCAACTACGTAGACGACTGCCGAACCATACTCGCCACCGAGTGCCACACCTTGCGCAATGCGCAGAATCAGCAATGCGATGGGCGCGAACATGCCCGCCTCCGCATAGGTCGGTAAGCAGCCGATACCGACCGTCGCAATGCCCATCATCGCCAGCGTGACGGCGAACGACCGCTTGCGTCCGATCCGGTCGGACATAGGGCCGAAAATAATCGTACCGAGCGGTCGCGCGAGAAACGCGATGCCGAATGTCGCGACGCCGGCAAGCGACGCGACGGTCTTGTTCTGCGACGGCAGGAACAGTTGCGTCAGCGTGCCGGTCAGCGCCACATAGACAAAGAAATCGTAATATTCGAGCATGGTCCCAAGGCTCGAGGTTGTGATGATCTTCAACATCTGGCGTAACGTCGTAGGCTGACTTTGATGCAGATCCATGATTGTCTCCTTCCATTGCTTTTTTATTTGCGTGACCGCGAGCGCGCCGTCTGCCGGCGCATTACTTAAGAAATCGGCGTACCGCTACCTTGTGTTCCTCGCCGCAAAGCAGAATGGCCTGCATCGATGCGGCGATCTCCAGTGCAGTCGACAGCGGCGCTTCCGCCGATAGGCGCACGAGCTGCTTTGCCATCCGCAGTGCGCGCGGCGGGCTGGCGGCGATCTTTTCGGCCAGAGCTTCCGCCTCCGTATGCAGCTCGTCATCAGGCACCACGTGCGAAACAATCCGCAGATCGAGCGCGGAACGTGCGTCGATAAATTCGCTGGTCAAGGTCAGCTCCATCGCTTTGGCCGCACCGACGATCCTCGCAAGGAACCAGGCGCCGCCAATGCCTGATACCAAGCCGAGGCGCAGAAAGCTCTCGGCAAAGCGCGCATTCTCTGAGGCGATGCGCAGATCGCACATCAACGCGACATCGAAGCCTGCACCCACCGCAGCGCCGTTAACGGCGGCAACAGACGGAACCTGCAGCGAATGCAGCGCACGGGTAATGCGATGCAAACTGCCTGCGAGACGTTCACGAACCGCCTCGACCGAGCCTTGCATCAGGTCCGCGCCGGCGTCCATATCCTTTACATTGCCGCCCGTGCAGAAATGCCTACCTGACGAACGAAGTAGAACGCAGTGCACATCAGGCAACGCGTTCGCGCTTTCGAGCGCGTCCGCCAGTGCTTCGGTCATCGCGACGTCGAGCGCGTTGCCGGCTTTCGGCGCATTCAGCGTGACCGTCAGCACGCCATTGGCGATGCGGGTCAAGACCAGGCCTTGAGCTTCGAGCCATTCAGGTGCCGTGTTATTCATCGTCTAATAGAGTGTCCAAATGCGTCACTTGTTAAAAAATTCAGGCGCTCGCTTCTGCAGAAACGCCGCCATGCCTTCCTTCTGGTCATGCAATGCGAAGCCCGCGTGAAAGAGGCGCCGCTCGAACAGAAGCCCTTCGTTTAACGACGACTCGAATGAGCGACCTACCGCTTCCTTGATCGCCATCAGCACCGGTAAAGAATGTCTTGCGATTGAACTGGCGATATCGAGGGCTTCGGCGACCAGTTGTTCCGGTGTCACGACCTTCGAGACGAGACCCGCAGCCAGCGCCTGCTGCGCTGAAACAGACGCGCCTGTCAGGCACATTTGCATCGCCATCGACTTGCCCACTGCGCGCGGCAATCGCTGCGTGCCGCCCGCGCCCGGAACGATGCCAAGCTTTACCTCCGGCTGCCCGAACGTGGCGCTGTCCGCAGCGATTACGATGTCGCACATCATCGCCAGTTCGCACCCACCGCCAAGCGCGTAGCCCTGAACCGCCGCAATCAGTGGTTTGCGATGCGTGCGGATGCAATCCCAGTTCCGGCCAATATAGTCCTGCCGGAACGCGCCGGCATAATCAAGTACCGACATCGCTTCGATATCGGCACCCGCTGCAAACGCCTTATCAGAGCCGATAATCACGGTGGCATGCACCGAAGGATCAGTGTCGATCCGGCCAAGCGCATCCCCCAATGCGTCGACGAGTTCATCCGTCAGCGGATTTAATGGATTCTCCGATGCGAGCCGCAGCAGCACGACATTCCCATGCGGTTCGACAAGTACGGGCGCACGCTTCACAACCCACCTCTCAAAGGGACGCCAGCGCACACTGCGCGGCGGCGTTGCGGATCACTCCGCAGTTGAGCAGATCGGCGATCTCTTCACCAGGGATGCCGTATTCGCTAAGAACTTCGATCGAGTGCTGTCCGACGAGCGGTGCGGCAACGTCCTCCACGCGGGTCTCGTCCGTTTGGGCGAGCGCGAAGCCGGGCATCCGCACCTTTCCCGCAACCGGATGATCGACGCTCGTATCGATCCCGCTGTCGCGATACTCGTGAGAATTCACCACTTCGCTGTAAGTCGAAACCGGTGCACAAAGAATGTCGCGCGCGGCTAACAGGCCGATCCATTCGGTCGTGCTGCGCGTGCGAAAACATTCGCTCAGACGCTGGCGCAACGCCGCCCGATTGCGGACACGATCTGCGTTGGCCGCGAAGCGCGGATCGGATTCGAGATCCGGCATGTCGAGCAGTTCGCAAAGCGACGTCCATCTGTCGGGGTGATAGGCTGCAATCATCAGCCAGCCGTTGCGGGTCGGGAAGGCCTCGTTGGGGGACGCGTAAGGCGCGGCGCTGCCGACCTTTTCCGGGTCGATGCCGGAGGCGAGAAAAGACGTGAAGCCGACCTGTTGCAGCATGATCGCCGCATTGAACAGGCTCACGTCCAAATGTTGACCGGGCCGGCCGCAACGAACCGCGTGCAGCGCTGCAAGCACCGCAATGGTGGCCATATAGCCACCCACCATATCCGCTACCGGAACCGGCACCTTCAGCGGTTCCGAACCGGGCTCGCCCAGCGTACTCATGAGCCCGCTGACCGCCTGAATGATTCCATCGACGCCTGGACGACTGCGCGACGCACCCGTCTGTCCAAACGCGGATATCGAACAGTAGATGAGCTTACGATTAGCAGCTTCAAGCGATGCGTAGTCGAGTCCTAACGTGTTCATGACGCCAGGCCGGAAGTTCTCGATGATCACATCGGCTTGCCGGGCCATCTCTCTTATCGCATGCCGACCTGCGTCGGTTTTCAGATCGATCGCCAAGCTGCGCTTGTTGCGATTGACGCTCAGATTCACAACGCTTTCGCCGTTAATCCAGGGCGGCCCGATCCGGCGTCCGAGCTCACCCGACGGCGGCTCGATCTTGACGACATCTGCGCCAAGATCCGCAAGCATCATCGAGCAAACGGGCCCGGCCAGCACGTGTGAAAAATCCAGCACACGTACGTCTCGAAGACTGTCTCTTATCATATTTTCCTATCCTGTCCAGCGCCGCAAACGACGTTCGCATTGCCGGTTTGCAGTTGCTGAGATCAGGATAAGGAGCACACGGCGTGCGGACAAACGACTTTATCGACCGCACCTTTTGACTTTTTGTAAAGGCATTGCCTCCGGCAGAAAACGCTAATCGTGTACGACTGTAGCGAGCCACTCGCGAAACGCGCGCAACGCCGCAGTCTGCCGCTTCCCTGACGGCCATGCGAAATAATAGGTGTACGCGCCGCGATCGAGCGCCGGTCCGAACGGAATCACCAGCGTGCGCTCGGCGAGGTCCTTTTCCACAAGCGCTTTCTGCGCGATCGCCACGCCGTGTCCCTCGATCGCCGCCTGGTATGCGAGCAGCGACGTCTCATAGCGCATGCCGCGCTGCGCGTTGATTCTCGACAGTCTCGCGGCCTTCAGCCACAGGTCCCAATCATCGGCTCGCGCGAGCGAATGCAGCAGCGTTTGCCCTTCGAGTTGCTTCGGTTTTTTCAACCCGTGCGTGGGCGCAACCACCGGCACCAGTTCGTTGGGAATCAGACGCTGCGTGTTCATCCCGGGCCAGTCACCGCTACCGAGCTGGATACCCGCATCGATATCTTCGCGCTCGAAATTCAACGGTACCGACGACGTGGTCAGTTGCACATCGATGCCTTGATTGAGCCGGTGAAAACCCGCCAGACGCGGAATCAGCCAGCGCACCGCAAACGTCGCCGGCGAGCGAATGCGAAGCACATTGCCGCTTTGGCTGCCCGACTTGACGGCTTCCGTTGCCGCGCGCAGCGTGGCGAAAAGCGGCATCAGATCGGACAGATATCGTGCACCCGCCGAAGTCAGCACGAGACCGCCGCGCACCCGCTCGAACAGCGGTGTCTGCAAAAAGTCCTCCAGCGCCCTAACCTGCCGGCTCACCGCCGCCGGCGTGACGGACAGTTCATCGGCGGCCTTCGAAATGCTGAGCAGACGCCCGCTCGCCTCGAAAGCGCGCGTGGGATTGAGCGGAGGCAGTGGATCGCGACGAGCCATGTTCGAAGTTTCCTTGAGGATGACCGTCAGTGCGACGACACGAAAATCGATGGCGGCCCTTCATCTGGCAACGCGAAATTACGCTTCATCCGCGCGATTTCCTGCGATGGGCTGCCGCCGAACAGTCGCTTGAATTCGCGGCTGAATTGAGATGGGCTTTCGTATCCGACCTGTGCGCTCGCCGCCGCTGCGGTCATGCTTTGCCGCGCCATCAGGAGGCGCGCCTGATGCAGCCGCGTGGACTTGATGTATTGAAGCGGCGATGTATCCGTTACCGTCTTGAAGTGCGCGTGGAAGCTCGGCACGCTCATGCGCGCTTCGTCAGCCAGCTCTTCCACCGTAAGCGCCTGCGCGAAGCTCGTATGAATCTTGCGGATCGCACGGGAGATGCGGCCGAAATTGCCGTGCCGGTTTAACGCCGCGCGCATCGAGCCGCCCTGCTCTCCCATGAACACGCGGAAATAGATTTCCCGCACTAAAGCCGGTCCGAGAATCTCCGCATCCAGAGAATTGAGCATCGCCTGGAGGAAACGCAGCACGCTCTGGCTCACTGTCGCATCGAGCTTCGTGGTCGCCATGCCTCGCGGTTGCGTCGACGCCAGCGCATCACGCTCGTCGAGTTGCAGCATCAGATCAGCTGCCATGCTGAGATCCAGCCGCAGGTAAATCGCGAGTAACGGCTCAGCCTCGCTCGCGTCCGTTTCCATCGAAAACGGCAACGGCACCGACACGACCAGATATCGCTGGGCATCGTATAAATAGACCTGATCGCCGAGATAGCCGCGCTTACGGCCCTGGCAAACGATCACGATGCCTGGCTCGTAGAGCACTGGCGTTCTGGTGAGCGGCCGGTTGGACCGCAGGAACCGGATGTCGGGCAGCGGCGAAAGGTTATAGCCCTCATTGGGCGCGAGTTCGAGCAACAACTCGATCATCTGTTGGCGCAAGCGCGCCTGCAATTTCGATTCGGATTCCATGGCGGTACGAAGACTGGCCGTATCGGGCGACAGGCGCAGTCTCGCACGCGGGAGCACAAATCTCTAGTGACTCATAGGATCAGGCAAGAATGACAGACGAATGCACGTTCGCAGCACGGCCCCGCGCTCATAACATCGGCTTCAGGTTGTCGCGAGCGTTATTGCGGACATCGTGTCATCGACCGATACGCTTCACGGGCTCCATGCAATTTACCCGCTCGCGGCAATCACGACCTCTCGAACCATTCAAGGAAAGATCATGATTGAAGTGAAGAATCCTGCCGACGGCAGCGTCGTTGGTCACGTCAAGCACTACACCGAACAGGAAGTCCGCGACTCGATTGATCGAACCTGCGCCGCATTTCCTCAATGGTCCCGCACGCTGGCAAAGCAGCGCGGCGACCTGCTGCGTAAGTGGTTCGAGCTCGTCAGGGACGACAGGCAGGCATTTGCGGAACTGATCGCGCGCGAGAACGGCAAATGCGTCGCTGAAGCCCTCGGCGAAATCGACTACGGCCTTGGCTTCATCGAATGGTATGCAGAAGAGGCCAAGCGAGTCTATGGCGATACGATCCCGTCGCACACCCCTGACGCCGCAGTGCTTGTGGTCAAGGAGCCGGTCGGCCCGGTCGCGTCGATCACCCCGTGGAATTTCCCATTCATGATGATCACGCGCAAGGTCGCGACCGCTCTCGCAGCAGGCTGCACGATCATCATCAAACCCGCCGAAGAGACGCCACTCACCGCCTATAAATTGCTCGAGTACGCAAGGCGCGCCGGCATTCCTGAGGGCGTGTTCGAAATGGTGACGGGCGATCCGACCGTTATCGGTGGCCTGATGACGAGCGACCCGCGCATCCAGAAGATTTCGTTCACAGGTTCCACGAACATCGGGCGACTGCTCGCGCGGCAAAGCGCCGACACGCTGAAGAAACTGACGATGGAGCTCGGCGGCAATGCGCCGTTCATCGTCTTCGATGACGCGGACATCGAACAGGCGGTAAAGGGGCTGGTCGCGGCAAAACTGCGCAACTCCGGACAGGTCTGCATTTCGCCGAACCGAATCTATGTGCAAGCGGGTATTCATGACCGTTTTGTTCAGCGCGTGAAAGAAGCCGTCGAGGCGATCCGCGTCGACCACGGATTACAGGCCGGTTTCGTGGTGGGCCCGCTGATCAATCAAGCCGCGCTCGATAAGGTGTCGCGGCTTGTCGAACAGGCGAAAACAAGCGGTGCGAAAACGCTTCTCGGCGGACGTCGACACGACAAGGGCGGTCTCTTTTATGCGCCAACCATCCTCACGAATTTGACGGACGATATGCAGATCCGCTCAACGGAAATCTTCGGCCCTGTATTCCCTGTCTTCACATTTGCTTCTGAGCAGGAAGTGGTCGCGCGCGCGAACGACACCGAATACGGTCTGGTGGCTTATGCGTTCACTCGCGATCTCGGGCGGGCATTTCGGCTTTCACGCGATATCGAAGCAGGGATGGTGATCCTGAACTCAGGCTCAGTGGGAACTGCTTCCGTGCCGTTTGGCGGGATCAAACAGTCCGGCTATGGACGGGAAGGCAGCTATTACGGCATCGAAGAATATATGCATGTGAAGTACGTGTTGATGGCGGGGCTGGGTCAACCCTGAAAGCACAATTCCGCGCGGGCCAGTCTCGGTCAGACCGCCCCACCGACGCGAGCGTCCGTCCGGGAAACGATTCATGGGGCAGCGTGCGATCTACTGTGCATGCAGAACGGACGCCACCCGTTTCAGTCTTGCATACGCACAGGCGCGGACCGCATTACCGCCGTTGCGGATGTTCAAGAAAGAAGCGCAGCATTTCGGCACTCGCATCCGGACCGGCGGGGTCCGTGTAACTGCCTCTTGCATTGCCGCCCGACCACGCGTGCGGCGCGCCATGAATCGTCCACAACTCAGCATCGATACGGTCGCCGGAAACCAGCCGCGAGACGGTACATGCGCGTCGGCCCGCGTCGGTCCGACGCGCTTGGCTGCCGACGTCCGCCTGTACATCGAAGCCGTGCACGATGTGCATGGCATTCGATATATGCACTGTGGCATCGGCATCACCATGAAAGACAATCACGGGCCGCTGCGGTGCGTTCGTATCGACACGCTGTGCCTTTGAACGTTTGCCGCCCTTCATCGCCGCCAGCGCCGAGGGTAAATCCCGCGCGCAGTGCGCTGCGAGACCGGAATGTACTCCGGCTGCAGCATACAACTCGGGATACTCGGCGATCATGATCGCCGCCATTGCGCCCCCCGCGGACATGCCGGCGACGTACACGCGCGCGGGATCAACGTTGTGGGCGGCGATAATCTCGCGCGTGATGCCTGCGATCAATGACGGCTCGCCGCGCTCGCGATGCTGATCGTCGGGCTTGAACCAGTTCCAGCACTTCGACGGATTGGCCCGCCGCGACTGCACCGGATATGCAACGAGGCATCGATGCAACTCGGCAAGTGCATTCATCTGCGTGCCGGTTGCGAAGTCGTCGGCGTCCTGCGTGCAGCCGTGCAGCATCACAATCAGCGGCAGCGGCTCGCCGGTGGCCCCCGCTGGCACATAGAGCCGATATTGACGGCGGCCAGCGGCATTCGAATACGCGTGAGTGCTGAAATGTCCACGATCCTCCACGTCGATGCATCCGTCCCTTGCCGTATGCGGGGCGGCTTCCTTCGTTTTTGCCTCGGCAAACGGGAAAGGAGCGGGTCCCGGCAACGTGTCATGCCGCACGGTTTCATTCGCCGCACCGGCAGTCTCGCCTCGCAGCGCGCGTTGTATTACTTCTGTCGCTTCGGCAGGGCCGCGGGTACGCAGCGCAGTCATCGCTTCGTGCATTGAGTTCAGGAAGCCTTCGTTCAGTTTCATGGCATTTGTCCGGTTATCGAGTTGGGCGTCGCGCGGCTAGCGGATTCTGTCGGCGAGCGCCGTCTTGACGGCAGGCGAAGCGTGAAATGCGCCCAGCACCACCACGCTTTCGATGGTCGCGAGCGCGAGTTCCGGTGAGACGTCGGGGGCGATGCTGGCCAGCCCCAGCACCTGAATGTTCAAGCGCTCGTGCGCAGCCCGCACCGCCTCTAGATCCCGCCTCGAAAAATGCTGCAGCCCGAGCACCAACGCACGACGCGTAATGGTTTCCTGGACGACCTGCGCATGCAGCGCGAGCTGGTTTCGAATTGCCGTGCGAATCAGGTCGGTCCGGTTCGAATAAAAGCCTTCCTCGACCAGAAGATCGATCTGCCCGAGATCGACAGGGCCAAGGTTGATCGTGATTTTTTCCGAGTCGCCGCCTTTGGAGCGCATTTTTTCGGGTAACGTCGAGTCTTTCATCTACCATCCTCTCACCATCCGCATGGATGGTTTATACGAGAGTTTCGTGTGCGGCGCAACATCAGAATTCGGGGCCGGGACGCGACTTGCCACGTGTTCAGCCCGGTCCTGAGCGCGCAGGGGCTCCAGTGGGGGCGAACGGCTCGCCCAGCTCATCGCCCGATCGGTCGCGACGTCCCGGCAGCGGTTAGCACCGTGCTGAGTACGCTAAAACATGGACGGATAGGAAAACATCGGCGCCGTTGGCCGCAACCGGATACCGACGACTACCTGGTTGTAGCCCGGCCGATCTTGGACAGCTTCGGTGTAGGGTCGCTTCCTGTCGAACTTCCGCCGTTCGGGAGTGGGTGCAGATTGTCTCTTCGTGGCCGCACGCTGGCTGTCGCGGCCGACGACAGGCGTCCCTGCTTCTGCCGATTGCGCGAGACCAACGCTTGGCCGTTTCTCCGCGCGGCGGATAGTGATCGCATCCGATGCGGCCAGAACCCGGGCGACCTATGTGAGCAAGACGGCCTTGGAACCGTCGAGCGATTCGTAAGCCATGGCTAGTTCGACCTGATCAAGACCGAACTCCTTGCCAATTCTGGTCCTAAACATTCGATCGTCAATCACGCCCTTAAGCGCGTTCAGAGCGGAAACGAGCTCGTCGTGATCCTTCACTGTCCGGCTCTCGAAATTGCTGAATCGTCTCAAGGTCAGGTTCTTCATCATGAAGAGCACGGACTGAATGGAAACCGCGGCGGCTCCGCCGAGAAGGCCGTACAGATAGATCGTCGAATTCATTGGCAGCACTGGCGCAATCCTGGTTAACAGGTCGCCGCCGACGCCGTCAAATACCGCCGTCGTTCCCAGTTCGGCGGACAACACGCTGAGCGTATCGGTGAAGCCTTCGCTGGTGACAATGACGTGCTCCGCGCCCAAACGGCACAGTGCCTCCCGTGCCCCCTCGGTGCGCACCAGGAAAATCGCGGGCAACTTTCTACTGCGAGCAAGGGCAGCAAGAGCGTAACCGGTGGCCGAATTCCCGGCCGTGACAATGACGCCCCTATGGCCTGCCGCGGTGATCTCATCGAGAAAAGCGTAGGCCGTGATCACGTTCACGAGTGAGCCACAATAGTCCCGAGCACGAACATTGTCTGGCAGGATCAGGCAAGTCGAATAAGGCACCTGCGCCCGTTCACACCAAAGCCCAATACTTTCCGGACTTCTGCCGAGCGACCGGTAGATCGCCACCTGTTTGCCCGTATATTCCGCTGGAACGCCTGTACCCGCCGCGACTATCCTGCCGGTTCCCGACGCCCCCCAAACGTTATTCGGATCGAGCGCGAGCGCATTACCGGCCACTGTAGGCCTCCGCAGGAAAATCTTGTCGCCATGGTTGATCGCCGACGCATCCATATCGATCAGCAAATGGCCCGGCGCGGGCGCGGTCGGTGTCGGGACGTCGCGAACCTCAAGCGCCCGACCCGCTGTTACACAAATCGCTTTCATCGTTCAGTTCCTTTTGTTCCGGTATTGTTGTTTTCACAGCCCGTAACATAAGCAACTTGATCCATTGCTGAAACTCTGCAATAGGACATACCATTGATTCCTTTCTGGAATTGATGCGGGGAGCCTTTTTGGACAGAGTGAACGCAATTCGTTTGTTTGTGCGTCTTGTCGAATGCGGGAGTTTTTCCGCCGTCGGGCGTGAGGAAGGGGTCGGACAACCCGCGGTCAGCAAACAGATCAGCGCGCTCGAACGGCATCTTGGCGCACAACTTGTTTTGCGGACCTCGCGCCAGGTCGTGATTACCGAAGTCGGAAAAACGTTCTACGAGTCGGCAAGGCAGCTGGTGGACGACTTCGACGCGCTCGAATCGTCCGTGGGCGATCGCCAACAGTCGCCACGAGGCGTCGTCAGGGTCAATACCGCACCGGCTCACGGTCGGCTCTGCATTACCCCGCTACTTCCCGACTTTTTTCGACAGTGTCCCGACGTCGTGATCGAATTGTCGGTATCCGAGCGTCAGGTAGATCTTGTTGGCGACGGCGTCGACTTGGCGATCCGTCATGGGCGGCTCATAGACTCTTCGCTGACTGCCAGAAAGCTGTCCGAGACGGATTTCGTGCTCGTGGCGAGCCCCGGCTATCTAGCTGCGAAGGGTGTGCCGATCCGGCTTGCAGACCTTGATCAGCACACCTGCATCGTTTTTTCGAAAGGTCGTGAGCGTTACGCTTGGGCACTCAAAGTCGGACAGGAGGCCGTCTCCTACATTCCGCACGGCTCGCTGCTGACCGGTGATGCCGAGCACATTCGTGCGGCTGTGCTTTGCGGCCTGGGCATTGCTCAGGCGCCATTCTGGCTATTGGCGGAAGAGATCCGGTCCGGCCAGGTCCAGGTGCTACTGCCCGCATTGCAGCCGGAGCGCGTGCCCATTCATCTTGTTTATCCAGCTGGCCGTCGAGTACCGATGAGGGTACGAATGTTCATCGAGTATCTTGTGTCCGCATTCGCGCGCCCCGAACGTTGACACTGCCGGTCTGCTGCGTCTAAAAGACGGTCGACGGCCAGAATTGTTGCCAATCTAAGCGCGGTTTGAACGCGGCCCTCGATACCGTCGCAACTGCAATGCAGCACCAAGATCACCGTGCTCGAACGTGCTTGCCATGCGTGCGATCTCTGCGCGCCTGCAACCGATTTCCTGAGTCGAGATGGCCGCGCGGGCGACGTGTTCGTGGTGGAAACACCGGGAGGCGGCGGTTTCGAGGAAGCGTAATCGGCGGGCGACGGGGACAGTTCCATCGAAGCTTGCAAATTCCTGACAATCAGGTTGTAATGAGACTGTCATGCATCCTCGGTCGCTCGTTGAGCGGCCCGTTTGAGGTCGATCACCGTGCGTTTCGTCCCGAATCCTCCTGTCCTTGCGTGTTTCCGCTTGCCGAGCCTGGTCGGAAAGGATACCTGTGGGCTTCGAAATCCGGGGACTGCCAAACGCATACGGAGCCGCGTTATTCCCGCGGACAAGTCAGCACTTCCCTTCGCCCGGCTCTTCGCATAACAGCGAAGAGCCGGGCCCTTTACCACATCTGACGGCCCACGACGACATGCTGTCGCGCCTCTCCTGACGACGGGCGAGGCGAACACGCGCATGAGTGCGCGCGCTCGTGTGTCGGTCCAATAGGATCCCCGTAGCGCTGCTGATGCGCGGCACCTGCCGCGCCTGAAAAGCGGCGGGGCTGACTACGTGTTAAAGAAACGGGAAGGTCATGACAACGCAAACGAAACATTCATTCAAGGCGGTTCAAGTCAGGACGACACGCGCCATCCAGGTCGCAAATCGGCCCGCAGATAGGCAGATGCCTGTTTCACAGGCGCTAAACGTCGAGCCATTGAGTTACGGCTCGAAATACAAGGGTTACGGTCTCACAGCCCGTGCGCAGCCCTCGCATAGCGATCTGTATGCGGCCGACGTCGCGATTGAACGGCCGGGGTGCTCGACGCGTCGCTTCCTCGCCCTGGACTATTTCTACTCTGAGGCAGAGGCCCTGGGTTATGCGACACGGTGGGGGAAATTATGGGTCGATCACCGACTGCGAAAAGTGGCGGTAAGAGCCAAGAATACCGACACAGTGGAACGTCACATTTGACGCTGCTCGCGCAACTCGGGAGGTCTCAGTCATGCAAATGCATACCGCAATGCCGGTCACGCGGACGCTGCGCTTTATTGTGCGGGATGCGGCCAACCCAAGGGCCGCACTGCTTTACTGGCTCGGCGCTGCCGAACCTTCAACGAACGCGAGCTTTGCTGAAGTCACCCAGCGCTTCGCGCCGCTGATGCAAGTCGTCTTTCCTGAGGAGCGTCCTGGCGCACTCGTCAACCGGGATGCCGTCCGCGAAGCGCATCGTTCGGGCGCGGCCACGCGGCTAATCTTTCTCGACGAGTCCTGGCTGGACATCTGGGATGACAGCCATTGCTCGGACATCTGCAACCTGTTTTCTTGCCGGAGGCAACCATGCTGCTCTCGCAAATTCAATCTTCCATGGATGTAAAGGCACATGCGGAGCCGGAGCGCATCGTGTCCGAAAGCGACCTGGCGCAACTTAAGGCGTATGTTCATTTGCCGACGGTAACGTCGCACCAGCGAGCGATGGTGGAAACTCTTGAAACGACCGCTGTACTCGTTGGCTCGGAGCAGATCCCCCCTGACGTCGTCACCATGAACACGACCATCGAGTGCATGGTTGTCGGCAGCGCCAACAAATATCATTGGACGCTGGTCTATCCCGGTAGGGCGGATTATCTGATGGGGCGTCTGTCCGTCCTGTCGCCTGCCGGCATTTCGCTTTTCGGTGCGCGATGTGGGCAGACCGTGATATGCCGACCACCGAGCGGCGTGCAGATCCGTTACGTGATCAAAGCGATACTGCAACAGCCGGAGAGTCGCCACCTTGGGCAGTGACGCCGTCGGCTACCACCTTATTTGCGAGGTGGTAGCCGCGCAGTTGCGATCATTAAGCAGCTAACCGTTGTGAATGGAAGCGCACATAACCCATCGTCGGACGTTCAACGGCAAGTCCCCTTCCGGCACGGAGTATAGCGAGCGGCAGCTTTCCGCATAACAGACGTGTCCGGCGGAATGAGCGCGCGACCGGCTTCCTGACCGAACTTGATCAAGCGATTTCATGCTCGACCATGGGGGCCTGAGACGGGTGCAGAGAGGTCAAGATCAGGCACGTCGTGGTTGCGTGCGCACACGGAGTCGTCCGCTACTCATCGAGGGGAGCCGATAGCCTCAACAGCACTGCCGCACGGCAGACATCCAGAATTTCATCGGCGAGTGGCGAGTCGTCAGGACATGCCCGCGACAGCACTATTGCGCCGATCATCTGGGCAAGGACGTCGATGCGCCTGGCGCGCAGGTCGCCTGCCCGTTTGCCGTGCTCGGGCGCGCCGTCCTGGCTTGCCAGGGCCTGTAGCAGGCTTTCAACGCCGGTCGCAAAAGCCGTCTTGATCGACTCCGGCTGACGCGCAGCGTCTCCACATAGCGCGGCCATCGTGCAACCTTCACCCCGAGCGTCGCGGTGTTCTCGGGACAGGTATCGCTTGACGACTTCCTCCGCGTCGACCCCTTCGGCTTTGGCGGCCGACTGCGCAAAACCACAGGTCGCCGCTTCCGCCATCAGGTCGGCCTTGGACGGGAAGTGTTTATAGAACCCACCATGGGTAAAGCCGGCGACCGCCATCAAGTCCGCAATCCCGACCCCGTCGTAGCCACGCTCGCGAAACAGCGCAGAGGCCGTCTCGACGATGCGCGCCCGGTTCGCCTGCGCCTGCGCTTTGGTGACTTTCATGTCCGGGATCTCTCTAGATACGCCATCTGTGAAGTCGTGAATATACATTGATGTTAATCATCATCAAAGTTATTGACAACAAAGATGATGATCGACATCATTAGGCGGACTTACCTTGGAAGGCTTCTGGAAATGAGCGACACCCACCTGACCGCCCCCACGAGTTCCTGAAGGAGTGATGGCGTCGCGCGTCCCCTTTCCCGCCCGATCAACGACGACACAGCAAACCGACATGACCGACAAAACGCTCTTCCAGGGCTACAAGACACCCCCGGCCTCTACACGCAGCCGCAGATCGACGGCTGGCACAGGGTGACCGACGCCGTTCACGCCAAGCACATCGCGGCATCAACCCACCTTTTCGACCAGGAGAAAATCACATGACCTCTCATTCCGCTGTTCTCATCACAGGCGCCTCGACCGGCATCGGCTCTATTTATGCCGACCGCTTCGCACGCCGCGGCCACGACCTTGTGCTGGTGGCACGTGACAAGGCGCGCCTGGAGACGCTCGCTGCGCGCCTGCGTGCGGAAACCGGTGCCGTGGTCGATATCCTCCCGGCCGACCTGACCCAGTCCGGCGATCTGGCCGTAGTCGAGGCGCGCCTGCGCGAGGACGCCAAGATCGAAACCCTGATCAACAACGCCGGGGCTGCGCTGTCCGGTCCCTTCATCGACCAATCGACAGACGATGTCGCCCGCCTGGTCAACCTCAACACCACCGCGCTGGTCAGACTGGCCAGTGCCATTGCCCCGCGCCTCGCGCACGCCGGCAAAGGCGCGATCGTCAACATCGGCTCGGTGGTCGGCCTGGCGCCCGAGTTCGGCATGTCGGTCTACGGCGCGACCAAGGCCTTCGTGCTGTTCCTGTCCCAGGGCCTGAGCCTGGAACTCACGCCCAAGGGGGTCTACGTGCAGGCGGTGTTGCCTGCCGGCACCCGTACCGAGATCTGGAAGCGCGCGGGCATCGATATCAGTTCAATGCCTGATTTGATGCAGGTGGATGAGCTGGTGGATGCTGCGCTGGCCGGATTCGACCGCCGCGAACTCGTGACCATCCCGCCGCTGCACGATGCCGCGCGCTGGGAGGTGCTGAACACGGCACGTCAGGCCCTGGTCGCGGACATCCGGCAGGCACATGTGGCCGAGCGCTATCGAACCACCGCCTGAAACGCCAAAAGACTCCGGAAGGCAAAGAACAGCACGTGACTTTCAAGGCGCTGGTCGCCGGCAAGACCGGCGACACCATTTCAAGCAGCCCGATCGACTTCAAGGACGAGGATCTGATGCCGGGCGACGTCACCGTCGCGGCCGAGTACTCGACGGTGACCCGCGCATCGTCGATGGACTTGCCCGCAGGCATCGCATCAATGACTGAACGGCCGCATCCTTGGCGGCCGACTCCGGGGCTGCCGTTCCCGACCGCACCCTGCGATGTGGGCCCGCCCGAAACCCATTAATTAAAAACTCTAGAGAACATTCCCCACATGAAAGCGTTCATCATCGATCGCTATGGAAAGACGGAAGCCGGCCGCATCGCCGAGATGCCCGAACCCGAGGTGCGGGACGATGACGTCTTGATCCAGATCCACGCGGCGAGCATCAATCCCTTGGACTCAAAAATCAAGAACGGCGAATTCAAACTGATTCTTCCCTACCGCCTTCCCCTGATCTTGGGCAACGATGTGGCCGGAACGGTCATGCGAGTCGGCGCCCGCGTTCGCAATTTCAAGCCCGGTGACGCGGTCTATGCACGCCCCGACGACGAGCGCATCGGCACCTTCGCGGAATTCATTGCCGTCAAGGAATCGTCGCTGGCGCTGAAGCCCACCAATCTCAGCATGGTCGAGGCCGCATCCCTTCCTCTGGTGTCCCTAACGGCCTGGCAGACGCTGGTCGAAACCGCCAAGCTCGAAAAGGGGCAGAAGGTGCTGATCCACGCCGGCTCCGGAGGCGTTGGCACCATCGCCATCCAGCTTGCCAAGCATCTCGGCGCGTTCGTGGCCACGACCACGAGTACAGCCAACATTGCCTGGATGAAGGCCTTGGGCGCGGACGTCGTCATCGATTACAAGCAGCAGGACTTCGCCACGGTGCTTCGTGGCTACGACGTGGTGTTGAACAGCCTTGGCAGCGACGAGCTGAACCAATCCCTTCAGGTTCTCAAGCCGGGCGGACATCTCATCTCCATCTCCGGGCCGCCCACCCCGGCGTTCGCCATCGCGCGAGGACTGGCCTGGCCGCTCCAACAGGTGCTGCGCCTGCTGAGTTTCGGCATCAGGAAGAAGGCAAAGAAGAACGGGGCCGAATACACGTTCGTCTTCATGCGGGCCGATGGGGCGCAGTTGCGCGAGATCACTTCCCTCATCGAATCAGGCGCAATCCGTCCGGCCGTCGACAAGATATTCCCCTTTCAGGACACCCACAAAGCTTTGGCTTACGTCGACAGTGGGCGCGCCAAGGGCAAGGTCGTGGTGCAAATGATGTAGCTGCCGCGCATGCCTGCGCGGGCGTCTTCGATCACGGCATCGCATGGCCGACGCGCGAACCTCGCAGGCCAAGAATGACTGGAACGGCGTCCGCGTGCTCAGCGCGATCAGGGACCGCCCCATAGCAAAGTATCCTCGCCGTCTCGGCGATCCCTCCTTGCCGATCTGCGCCCGCCGCATCTGCAGCGGAGACGACGGCTATTGCGGCTGCCAGCAACGCAAACCGAACAGCGGTACAACTCCATACGCATGGTCGAGCATATCCGACTGCAGGGTTTCATACAGCTCCCAGTTCGTCTCGTTCACGTAGAGATAGATCTCCAGTGCAACGACGGGCTGGCTGGACTGAAGTTGTCGGATCACTAGCGGCATGTCCCTGCGCACCGCCGGGTGGTCGCGAAAATAGGTGGTCAGATAGAGTCGGTACAGGCCGAGGTTCGTGCGCCGCGGCATGCCACCGGTCGCGGGGGGCGAAAGCGACATGTCGACATCGCCATGCAGCCGGGTGAGCAGTGCCTCGTCGGGAAAGCAGATGGTGCCGGCATCGAAATGGATTGCATGCCTGACCCGGCGGCTGCCCGACTCGGTCATGCCTCGCCAGTTCTTCACGCTGTGCGTCAGCACGACGTAGCTTGGCAGCATGACGATCGATTTGTCGAAGTTCTGCACCTTGATGGTGTTGAGCGCGATGTCAATCACTGTGCCGTCGGCGACGAAGCCGGGTACTTCGATCCAGTCGCCCACTCGCAGCATGTCGTAGGCGGCGAGTTGGATGCTGGCGACGAAGCCGAACAATGTGTCGCGGAAGACGATGATGAGAAGCGCCGTCATGGCGCTGACGCTCGTGAGGAAGTAGGTCGGCGAGCGTTGCAGCAGCACCGAGATCACGGCGATCAGCGCGATCACATAGAACACGATGGTCGTGATCTGCAAGAAGCTCTTGATTGGTCGCTGGTTCGCGGACGGATAGTGGCTGTAGCGCTCGCCGACGCTGTCGAGGAACGCCAGCGCGGTGCGTAGCAGCGTGTACACCATGTAGCAGGCTGCGAGAATCGCTAGCGGGCGACCGAGCACCGCGATCAGCGGAAAAGTGAGCCCGGTGAGCAGAGGCGCGGCCGCGTAGACGATTGCGGCAGGCACCAGCGGCGCGAGCCGATGGAACACCTTGTGGCGCTCGGCGGCGCGCAACCACTTGTACTGCTCCCCGCGTGCGAAGCGGCCGACAATCATCAGCATCAGCGCACGCGTCACGTAGTAGCAGATCGTGCTCGCTAGAACGATTGCGAGAAACAACGCAGCGACGAGCAGGACCGCAACGAGCCAGCTATCCGTATAGATGTTCAAGTGATGCCAGTCCGGTCCGCCCTCGAAACGCAGCGTCTTGTCGAACATAGACCTCCCGTTGCCGGAGAAACTATATCGCTGGGCAGGCAGCTCCGGTCGTGCCCCTTTAACAGCGGATGCCTTCGGGGTGCGCCGCCATGAAAGCCTTGCAAAACGCCGGGCGAAAGCGCTCATCGCGCCAGCGCGAAAAGCTCATCGGCCAGTACAGGTCGTCGAGCGTGCGCAGCACCAGGAAGTCGAGATTCGCTTGCCCCGTGGAAAGCGC
>Ga0207667_10003622_pt1 | contig 19060 bp, 18 predicted proteins | sample KBSCornC52_FD_184301 | JGI IMG/M metagenome (GOLD analysis project Ga0207667, IMG submission 184301) | Corn rhizosphere microbial communities from Kellogg Biological Station, Michigan, USA - KBS Corn C5-2 (SPAdes) (version 2) | ecosystem: Host-associated > Plants > Roots > Rhizosphere > Soil ...
GCCGAGCTCGCCGAAACCTTCCTCGCGCAGGGACATTTCCGCTGGAATGCCGGCATGTTCATCTGGACGATCCGCGCCATCCTCAGCGCCTTCCAGCGGCACGCGCCCGAGTTGGGCGAATTCATCAGCCGCCTCCATGCGGGCGAGGATTTCGCCGCGGCGCTACGCAATGAATTCCCGCAGTTACCGAAGATCTCCATCGATTACGCGATCATGGAAAAGGCCACGCGCGTGCTGGTCGTCGAGGCGGCGTTCGACTGGGATGACGTCGGCGGCTGGGCGGCGGTGGCGAAGTATCTGCAAGGCGATGACGCCGGCAACCACGGCAACTGCAACGTGAAGATAATCGATGCCACGAATAACATCGTCTTCACCAGCGAACCGCGGACCGTCGCGCTGCTCGGGGTGAGCGACCTCATCGTGGTGCAAACACCCGACGCCATCCTCGTCTGCAATCGCCACGAGGCCGAGAAGATCAAGCAACTCGTCGCCATGGTCCCACCGGAACTGCAATGAGTGCCAAGAGCCAGAATCCAAGTAGCGGCACAATCCGCGTAGGGCAGCGGACACTTGGCTCTCGTTACTTGGCTCTTGACACTTTTTCCCATGAAACGCGCTCTCGGCATTGATCACGGCGACGCCCGTATCGGCGTGGCCATCTCCGACGACCTCGGCATGCTCGCGCATCCGCTGGAGACCATTCACGTCAAGGAAGTGGCAGATCCCGTGGCGCACATCGCCGCGCTGGTCGCCAGCAAGGACATCGGCCAGATCGTTCTCGGTCTGCCGCGCAACATGGACGGCAGCTACGGCGCTGCCGCCGAAAAAGTCCGCGCCTTTGCCGAGAAGCTGCGAGCGGCGTGCGGTTGTGGGGTAAAGCTCTGGGACGAGCGTCTCACCTCCGTCGCCGCCCAACGCGCCCTGCACGAAGCTGGCCGCAAAGTGAAGGACAGCCGCGAGGTCATCGACCAGGTCGCCGCCCAGCTCATCCTCCAGGGCTGGCTCGATTCGCAGGCCATGCTGGGATAGTTCCGCACCTCCGGCGCCGCCACCACCGGATTTTGGCGGCGCGATGGAGTTCATTCTCCACTCCGCCAGTATCCGGCGTCATCCTTCAGGAATCACGAACTGATAAAAATCGCGGCGCCACGTAGGGCGAATGAAACGGCGAAAATCGGTAGACGATATTTCATGCTTGGGATCATAGAGAATGCCCCATTCGGTTCCAAAAGTGCGTTCCGGAAACCAAATCTGAACCGATCCGTCCTCTACGAAGGCACACCGTGCGCCGCAGCGAAGGAGTGACGGAGGTAAATTAGGCGCGACAAGCTGGGTGCTCTCTCGTGTTCCTGCGAGCGCGGAGATGTGGCGCTGTCGAAATAGTTCTCCACAGTCCACACGAAGATTCTTCGCGTCATACAAATAGAAATTCACCACGACGTAATCGAAGTCGTAGACCACATAACCGCCTACTCCGAGGCAGATCGCCGCGCCGATAAAGATGGCGAGTTGCCGCCGGTTGGCGGCGAGATACGGCAGACCGAGGATCAGGACCACCGAGAGCAGCATGGCCCCCAGCGCCGCCATTTCGATCCAACCGAGTGCCAGGAACCGGTTGAGGAGACTCGGTCCATGGTAAGGGACCTCGGTCAGGAATTGCGCGAGAATCACCGACGGCAAACTGGTAACAATTCGAGGCGGAATCATTTTAGAATCTGGGTCCGTGATCGCGTTCGTAAAGATCGTCCCAGGAGACGACCAAATAGCAATCCAAGCTCATATCCGGGGGAACAGATTGGGAGAAATGCTATCCTTCTCTGGCTGCATCACAAGACTTGGCCTCTCGTCTTCTGCGTTGGTGGAAAGCGCCACGTGCTTGCCACGATGACGGACAGAATAACCGGGAAACGCTTCATAAAACCGCCAGCGCCGGCGGGGAGTCTCCAACCGGCACCGGCGTATTTGTGCGCTCGTACCAAGTTGAGTTTCAAATATTGATTTTTGTAACTTGTTATATAAGCTGCCTTCAACATGAGCACGAACACCACCTCTTCCGCGTTGAATGATTCCGCTCTCGGCGGACGCTTCACTTTCCCCGGCACCAGTTTCGAAGTTCGGCGCATGGGCTATGGCGCCATGCAGCTCGCCGGCCCCGGCGTGTTTGGGCCGCCCAAGGATCGCGCTGCAGCCATCGCTGTGCTCCGCGAAGCCGTGGACGCAGGAGTGAACCACATCGACACCAGCGATTTTTACGGGCCGCACGTTACCAACCAGATCATCCGCGAGGCGCTGCATCCGTATCCGGCAGGGCTGGTCATGGTTACGAAGCTCGGCGCGCGACGCCCGCCGGATGGCTCCTGGGTTCCCGCGCAGACTCCGCAGGATTTGATCGCCGGCGTGCACGACAATCTTCGCAATCTCGGCCTGGAGGCACTCGACATCGTCAACTTCCGCTCCACGGGTTCGATCCACAGTCCAGCCGAAGGTTCGATCGCGGAGCAGATCTCGACGCTGGCCGATCTTCAGCGCGAGGGGCTGATCCGTCATCTCGGCGTGAGCAACGTCACCCCCGCCCAATTTACCGAGGCACAGACGATCGCGAAGATCGTCTGTGTGCAAAATCATTACAATCTTGTCCAGCGCCAGGACGACGCCTTCCTCGACGACGTCGCCCGGCAGGGCATCGCCTATGTGCCCTTCTTCCCGCTTGGAGGATTCACGCCACTGCAATCGTCCATCTTGTCCGCGGTGGCAGAGCGACTCGGGACCACGCCCATGCAAGTGGCGCTGGCCTGGCTGCTCCATCGCTCGCCCAATATCCTGCTGATTCCCGGCACCTCGTCGGTCGCCCATCTCCGCGAGAATCTCGCCGCTGCGCAGTTGACGCTGTCACCGGAAATCCTCGCAGAACTGGACGGAATCGCGATTGCGAGTCCCGAGGCGAAACATTAAGGGTGAACCGAAAAGTGCAGTGAAAGTGGCCCGCTCCGCGGAGTGCTGACTTTCACTTCCCGCGTTGACCTTCACTCTCCCGCATGCCCCGCGTCGAAACCCCGCTGACCCGCGACCAGATCATCACCGCCGCCGAGAACGTGCTGCGGCGGTTCGGTCCGGCCAAGGCCACGGTGGTGGATGTCGCCCGGGCATTGGGGGTCAGCCATGCGGCCGTCTATCGGCACGTTGCGAACAAAGCGGCGTTGCGGGATCTCGTCGTGGGGAAATGGATGGAACAGACCATGCCACCGCTGCGGGCCATCGCCGCCCAGTCAGGTCCGGCCGCCAAGCGGTTGCGGAAATTCTTCGATACCCTCATCGCGATCAAACGTCGTCGCGCCGCCGAGGATCCGGAATTCTTCAGCGCCTACCGCGCCCTGGCCGCGGGCGCCAGCGCTCTTACCGCGGATCATGTCGACGAATTGGTCGAACTGGTCGCCGCCATCATCCGCTCGGGTGTAAAAGAAGGCACCTTCCGCAAGGCGGATCCTATGCGCACTGGCCGGGCCGTGCTGCTGGCCTCGCTGCGCTTCCACCACCCCGTTCACGCCGATGAATGGAACGCGCCAACGATCGACGAAGATTTCGACGCAGTGTGGGGTTTGTTGATGCAAGGACTGTGCGTCTCGAAAAGCAAACCAGCGCAGAGCTAAACAGCGCTCACGCGTGGCGAGCCCTACACGAGTGGCCCGGCAAAGGGTGTCCAGAGCCAGAAGTAGAGGCGAAACCGAACATCGTACGCTTGTGACCGTGACCGGACAGCCGTTCCACATGCAGATGCCACTCCCCATTCGGCCAGCCGGCGCGCTTGCCCGCAGGAGAAACTCGCCACAAATCACGAGTCAGGTAATAGGTCCCGGTGAACCAGCATGCACTTGACGAGACGAGCTTTCCTCCCCTCGGCCGATCCGGTTAATTATTGGCAATGACCGACCTCCTGCGCCTGAAGATGCTCATTGCCTACGATGGGCGGCCCTTTCGTGGGTGGCAGAGTCAGGCCACGAAGGATGCGGTGCAGGATCACATGGAAGGGGCGTTTGCGCGGACCATCGGCGAAAGAGTGGTCGTGCATGGCAGCGGGCGGACGGACGCCGGCGTGCACGCGCTGGCGCAGATCGCGCATGCGGATGTGCCGGCGACGCGGCTCGAGGTGAACGCCTGGCGCGGCGCGCTGAATAATTTTCTCCCGCCGCAGATTCGTGTGCTGAAGGTGAGCAAAGCGGCGGACGATTTTCATGCCCGCTTCCACGCGCGCGGAAAGATCTACACCTACCGCATCTGGAACGAAGCGTATCTGCATCCGCTGGAAATCGGACGCGCCTGGCACATGCCGGGCAAGCTGGATCTCGATGTCCTCCGCAAGGGCGCGCAAATGCTCGAAGGCAAACACGACTTCGCGGGATTTGCCGCCAACCGCGCTCCGGGCTATGCGGCGGAAGACACCGTGCGCACCATTCAGCACATCTGCCTCACCCGGCGGGGCTATTTGCTGAACTTGCGCTTCGAGGGCAATGGCTTTCTCTACAAGATGGTGCGACTGCTCACCGGTACCCTCATTCGCTGCGCCCAGGGGCGTGCGGAACTCACGTTCATCAAGGAATTGCTCGCCGCCAAAGGGACGAAGAAGACGAGTTTCGCGGCGCCGGCGGAGGGGCTGTACCTTACACGAGTGCTGTACTAAGCTGCGCGGCGCGCGGTGTTCGATAGGAGAAATAGGAGCTAGAGGAAGAATAGGAGGTATAGGAGTCCTATCATTCCTATTCTTCCTCTCCCTCCTCTCCACCGACGGTCATAGGGCCGCCGCAGCAGTGGCCGGCCTCGACCCTTTTTACTGCGCGCCGGGGAGTGCGCTCGTTGGCGTGGGGGCCGTCGTGGCCGCCCCGGTGGTGGTCGCAGCGGTGGCCGTAGTTTCACCCTTCGGCTTCAGCACGATGGCGTATTTCTGATATTCCACGTCAAGATTCGCGACGCTGGCCAGATACTTCACCGCTTCGGTGAAGGGCACTTTGCTCAGGGAAAGCGTCACCGTCTGGGTGGCGACCTGTTCAGCGGGCAGTTGCACGACGAAGTTCACCGCGACTTTCCCGCCGCTTTCGCGCACGACGGCTTTCTTGAGATAATCCACCGCGGAACCGAGTGTGGCGTCGCGGAATTGGATCTGCGGGATCATGACGGAAGCGACCTGCCGCTCGATCGGCACACCACCCTTCGGAGCGGTGCCTTTCATCGCTCGAATGCGCGTGAGATAATTGATGGCCGTGATGTTGCGCGAATCGAGGCTGTAGACCATCTCGAAGGCCGACTTGGCTCCCTCAATGTCGCCTTTTTGATAGGACTCCTGCCCTTCCTTCAAAAGTTGCTGAATCTCCGGTGCAGTCGCCGCGTCCGCAGCGCGAACGGTGGCAGTGGCAGCGAAGGCGAGGGTGAGAGCGCAGGCGACGATCTGGAGGGGTTTCATAGGGCGAATATGCCACCGCATTCGGCGAATGCCAAGTGCCGGTGCGGGAGAGTCAGGAGTTCTTAGACACTTTTTCGCGAGTCGTGATTTCACCCGGTGTTCAGCGCTTGGTGCTGAGTGCTTGGTGCGCCGATGCGAGGAAGCTTTCTACTGATTGCCAACCCCTAACGACGGATTACCTCTCCCCTCCCCCTCCGCGGTTCAAAAAAATCCCCTTCCTCTCGGAAAAGCCGCTTGACCGGCATGTCGTCGATACACTATATCCTGCGCAGTTCTTTGGCCCGGATACCATATATTGTGGTTCCAGCCACAAGCCTTCGGTTTTCCTCATCCCGTAGAGAGGCCTAGCCGGGGGCTTTTTTTGCCTCTAAAATTCCCCGCCCAGCCCTCTTCGCGCTTCGGCGCGCGCCAGTCCGTCACCTTCGAAACACGTTTCCCATGAGCAGCACTTTTCCCGATTCACCACCGGCCTCGGCCGATTCTCTTTCCTTCACCGCCGAGAACGTCGCCGCGCGGGAGGAAGGCGATTTCGTCGTCTACCAAATGGGCGCGAAATCCTTCCGCCTCGACAAGGCGAAGGCCCGGGCGCGTCTCGCCGGCAAGCGCGTGATCAATGGCATTCGCAGCGCCGAGCTCAACGTGCTGCCGCTCAAGTATCACGAGGCCTATCGCATCTACAAACAGATGAAGGCCAACCACTGGGAGCCGGACGTCATCGACATGACGCGCGATTCGCAGCAGTGGAACACCGGCGCGCTCTCGCCGAAGGAACGTTGGATCATCGAAATGGGCGTGGGCTATTTCTCCGCGGCGGAAGGCATCGTGGGCGACTCTGTGCTGCACGTCATCGAGGACAACCTCACCGCGGCTGAACTGAAACACGCCTCGCTGCGCCACATTGCCGAGGAGTCGATCCACATGGATTCGCTTCTGCACATCATCGGCTCGCTGAATATCGACCTCGATGAGGTCACGGCGAAGTTCAGCGACATCCCGAGCGTGCAGCGGAAGAATGCCTTCATCACGCGCCACATGCCCGAGCTGAAAATGGGCATCGACCTCACGCAGACGGCGAACAAACAGAAATTCGCCAAGGCCATCTTCGGCATCACCCAGGTCATGGAAGGCACGCAGTTCTACGCGCTCTTCGCCATGATCCTCTCGCTGCACCGGCAGAACAAGATGACGGGCATCGGCCAGATGTTCCAATACACTCTGCGCGACGAGTCGAATCACATCGAGCTCGGTCGCTACATCCTCACCCAGCTCATCGCCGAGAATCCCGATATCTGGACGCCGGAATTCCGCGCGGAGCTCGTGGAATTCATGCGCGAAGGCGTGGAGCTGGAGAAGGAATTCGTCCGCGACTGCCTGCCCGAAGACGGCGTGGGCATGACGCAAGCCGACTTCCTCACCTATGTCGATTTCAACGCCGACCGCCGCCTCGCCGGCCTCGACCTGCCCACTCTTTCCGAGGTGAAAACGAACCCCTTCGCATGGCTCGATGAAGTCATCTTCCTGCGCAAGGAGAAGAACTTCTTCGAAACCCGAGTCACCGAGTACCAGACGAGCGGCAGCCTCAAGAACACTTCGGAGGATGACCTGATCTGAAATGAGCGTACACGCCGACCACTGGATTCGCCGCATGGCGAAAGAGCACGGGATGATTGAACCCTTCGAGGAATCTCTCGTGCGGAAAAAGGACAACGGAGCCCCGATCATCAGCTACGGCCTCTCGAGCTACGGCTACGACCTGCGGGTGGCCGATGAGTTCAAGGTTTTCACCAACGTCTACAACGCCGTCGTCGATCCGAAGGCTTTCGACGATCGTTCCTTCGTCGACATCCAGGGCGAGTCCTGTCTGGTGCCGCCGAATTCCTTCGCCCTGGCGCGCAGCGTGGAATACTTCCGCATCCCGCGCGACGTGCTCACCCTCTGCGTGGGCAAGAGCACTTACGCCCGCTGTGGGATCATCGTGAACGTCACGCCCTTTGAGCCCGAATGGGAAGGCCACGTGACGCTGGAAATCTCGAACACGACTCCCCTGCCCGCCCGTATTTACGCTGGCGAAGGTCTCGCGCAGGTCGTCTTCCTCGCGGCTGCCGAGCCGTGCGAGACGAGCTACCGGGAGCGCAGCGGAAAGTATCAATCGCAACGCGGAATCACTGTTCCGAGGATGTAAAATGACGGCCTCGCGCACAGCTTTGATTGGTCGGGACGACTTCCCCGAGTCGTCCGCCAGTTTACGCTGCGCGACCGCCGGTTTCTTCAGTCCCGTGCGCCCTGTTGGGGGCGCGTGTCGTGGAACGCTCTTCGAGCGTTCCATATGCAAATTTCGTCCGCAAACCGCATTGCCACCCCCGCTCCCCCCTAACGTATAATTCACTCCCGTGCGCGGCCGGCCTCGTCCTTTGGGACTGTGGCGGGCCCACTACGGGAAGTTTTCGCCACGCCAGCCCACCTCACCACGCCATGAACACCAGCAACGCTCCTTTCGTCCTGCGCAACGATCTGCCCGCGGTCAGCACCCCGGAGTTTCCGCAAGTGATTCGTCGTGATCTGCCGGGCGACACCTCGGGCAAACCGCGCGTCGTGCCATGGCTGGGTCACAAGATCGCCAAGGCGGTCTCGGCGGCCTGTTTTATCGAGGGACAGGATGACCAGATCGGCGTCCAGGTGCAGGCAGAGATCGAGTATCGCCTGCGCCGCGAACGCCCGAGCTTTGTCCATATCGAGCAACTGCAAGACATGGTCGAGGAAACGCTCATCGAGCTCGGCCATGCGAAGGTGGCGTTGGTTTACGGCAAGTACCGCGCGCGCCGCGCCGCAGAACGCGAGCACGGCATCGCTCCGGTCACGGAGGACGATGGACAGCAGCTCGAACTCGCCACGCGCGAACAGCTCAGCGACATTCGCGCGCGCATTTCCTTTGCCAAGATCGGCTTGAGGGTGACGCTCAATGACGACGACTTGCTCGCGCGCCTGCTGCGCAGCACGTCGATCAGCCTCACGCCGGTGGAGCGTCGCGACACCATCGTCCTCAACGCGAAGTCGCTGCTTGATGTCGACGCCGATGCCCGCTTTTTCGCCGCGCGCATTTTGCTCAGCTACATCTACGAGGAGACGCTGCCGTGGAAGGTGGCCGATGGCCCGCAGGCTTTGAAGGAAGCGCATCGCAAGGCCTTCCTCGAATACATCCCGCGCGGCATCGCCCTGAACCGCATCGATCCGCGGCTGGCGGAATTCGATCTCAAGAAACTGGCCACCGCGCTCGATCCCTTTGCCGATCTGCAATTCGACTTCCTCGGCATCCAGACGCTTTACGATCGTTACCTCATCCACACCCACGATTCCGTAACGGGCCGTAAGCAGCGCATGGAAGCGCCGCAGGTTTTCTGGATGCGCGTGGCCATGGGCCTCTCCGTGCTGGAGCCGGAGCGCGAGGAGCGCGCCGGGCAATTCTACGGCATCTACAAATCGCGCCGGGCGTGCTCGTCCACCCCCACGCTCTTCAACGCCGGCACGCTGCATCCGCAACTCTCCAGCTGCTACCTGCTCTATTGCGGTGATTCCATCGAGGAAATCACCGAGACCTGGCGCCGCTTCTCCCACCTCTCGAAATGGGCGGGCGGCCTCGGCTGCTCGTGGACGGCGATCCGCGGCGCGGGCGCCCACATTCACGGCACGAATGGCGAAAGCTCGGGCGTGATCCCCTTCCTCAAGGTCAGCAACGACATCGCCATCGCGGTGAACCAGGGCGGCAAGCGTCCGGGTGCGCTCTGCAGCTATCTCGAGCTGTGGCACGCCGATATCGAGGACTTCCTCGACCTGCGCAAGGAGACCGGTGACGACCGCCGCCGCACGCATAACATGAACACGGCGCACTGGATTCCCGACCTGTTCATGAAGCGGCTCAAGGCGATCTCCGATGGCACGCTGACCAGGGAAGCCACGTGGTCGCTCTTCCGCACGAGTGAAACGCCCGATCTGCCGGAACTGAGCGGACGTGCCTTCGAGGAGCGTTATCTCCAATACGAAGCGCTCGCCGCCGAAGGCAAGCTGTGGTCCCGCAAAGTGCGTGTCCTCGCCTTGTGGAAGCGCATGCTGGAGATGCTCTTCGAGACGGGGCATCCGTGGATGACCTTCAAGGACCCGTGCAACTTGCGCAGTCCACAGGATCACACTGGCGTCATTCACAACTCGAACCTCTGCACCGAGATCACCCTCAACACGAGCAGCGACGAAGTGGCGGTTTGCAATCTCGCCTCGATCAATCTTGCGGCGCATTTGCGCGAGGATGGGGCGCTCGATCACGATCGCCTGCGCGCCACCATTACGGTGCTCATGCGCATGCTCGATAACGTCATCGACATCAATTTCTACCCCGTCGATGCGGCCGCGAATGCCAACCTGCGGCACCGTCCCGTCGGGCTCGGCGTCATGGGCTTGCAGGATGCGCTTTACGACAAGGGTATCGCTTTCGACACGCCGGAAGCCGTGGCCTTCAACGACGAAGCGCTCGAGGCCATCGCCTATTACGCCTACGAGGCGAGCAGTGATCTCGCGGCGGAACGCGGCCGCTACCAGACCTATGCCGGTTCGAAGTGGGATCGCGGGCTCATGCCGCTCGATACGCTCGCCCACCTGGAACAGCAACGCGGTGTGCCGTTGATGGTCGATCGCACATCCCGACTCGATTGGACCGCGTTGCGCCAGAAGATCGCCCAGCAGGGCATGCGCAATTCGAACTGCCTGGCCATCGCGCCGACGGCGACAATTTCGAACATCCTGGGCTGCACTCCGTGCATCGAGCCGACGTATAAGCACATCCACACGAAGTCGAACATGAGCGGAGAGTTCATTCGCACGAACGATCACCTGCTGCGCGAGCTGCAGAATCGGGGGCTGTGGGATGAAGAGATGCTCGCGGACCTGAAGTATTTCGACGGTAGCGTGCAGCAGATCGATCGCGTGCCCGCCGAGCTCAAGCGACTCTACAAGACGGCTTTCGAGGTCGCACCGACGTGGATCCTGCAATGCGCCGCCGCGCGGCAGAAGTGGATCGACCAGGCGCAGAGCACGAACCTCTGGCTGGCCGAGAGCGACGCCCGCACCGCAAGCTTCATGTATCGCGAAGCGTGGGAGCGTGGTCTCAAGACGACCTACTATCTCCGCACGCTGAACAAGAGCGCGATCGACAGTTCCAACCGCGACCGCCGCACCGCCACTGCCGCCGAACCCAAGCGCGAATACAGCGCCGAAGAGAAGCAAGCCTGCTCCATCGAAGCCATGCGCAACGGTGGGACGTGCGAGGCTTGCCAGTAATTCCTCAGACCGCCGAATCCACCGCGTAGCGCTGCAGGTCCTCCAGCGACACAAACTCCAACGCGGAGATGTGCGTGGAGGCGAGCACCACCTGCGGGGCGCAGCCAGCCTCGAAGGCCTCCGCCCAACGAGTGACGCACAGGCACCAGCGATCGCCGGGCTTCAAGCCCGGGAATCCGTACTCCGGCACCGGCGTGGAGAGATCATTTCCGGCAGCTTGGGAAAACTCGAGGAATTCCTCATTCATCACCGTGCACACGGTGTGCAGGCCGTGATCACCCGGCCCAGTATGGCAACAGCCATCACGATAAAAACCGGTCAGCGGATCGAAGCTGCAGGGTTGCAGCGGCTGGCCGAGAACGTTGGAAGCTCTGGACATGGTCGTGGGGTTGAATCGGCCTACTACTCTCATCTTTCCCATTCCTCGTATAGGAGGAATGGGAAAGAAGAAGAGAGATAGAAGGCGAACCAAGGGCACGAAGCCCCCTTCCCTTAGATCTTGTCGGCGGAGTACTCCCAGCCCTTGCGATACGCGGCGCGCTTGATGAACTTCTGCGCCTCGGGCATGCCCACGACTTCGAGCTTCTTCTGGTCCCACTCGATGCGCTTGCCGGCAAAGTGCATGGACAAGCCACCCACGAGGGTGAGCTCGGTGAGCGGCACGGAATAGTCGAACTGCGACATGAACGGAAACGGTTTCCCGTTCTTGATCGCCAGCGTCCATTCTTCCTGCGGATTGCCGGCCTTCGGGCTGCGCTCGAGGGTCTTCGGTACCGGGCTGGCCATGATGGCTTCGCGGCGGGACTTCGGCCAAATCTGCGGATCCTTCGCCTGGTCGTTCTTGTTGAAGATAATGCCTTCGCTGCCGACGATGAACCAACCGCCCGGCGAGGTCTTGCCGTTCTTCTTCGGATCCTTGTCGGCAAAGGCTTCGGCGAGGTCGATGCCCGAGGGGAACTCCGGCACGTACGGCGTGCCATCGGGCTTCTTGCCTTCATACCAGGTGAGCGTGATGTCCCCGTGATTCTTCACGTTCGGGAATTCCATCTTCACGATCGAACCCGTCGGCCAGGCGATGTCGGTGATGTCGTCGACCTGCGTCGCCGTGGCATAACGCGGTACGCCGAGGTCCAGCGCCCACGAAGCGGCGTCGATGAGGTGGCAGCCCATGTCGCCAAAGGCGCCGGCACCCCACTCGAGGAAGCCGCGCCATTTGAAGGGATGAATGCCCGGGGAATACGGATGGTCGGGGGTGGCGGCGAGCCACTGTTCCCAATCGAGGGTGGCGGGCACTTCGCCGGGCTGGAAGGAAACGGCTTTGCCCTGCGGCCAGATTGGGCGGTTCGTCCAGACGTGGACTTCCTTGACCTTGCCGATGACTCCGGCGGCGATCCATTCCTTCACCACGCGGTTGTCATCGTAGGTGTGACCCTGGTTGCCCATCTGGGTGATGACGCCCTTTTTCTTGGCCGCCTTGTGCAGTTCACGGGCCTCCCAAAGGGTATTCACGAGGGGCTTCTGGACGCACACGTGCTTGCCGAGGCCGATGGCGTGCATGGCCGCCGGATAGTGGGCGTGATCAGGAATCGACACCGTGACGGCTTCGATCTCTTTCACCTCGTCGAACATCTTGCGGAAGTCGCGGAAGAGCTTGGCGTTCGGGTATTTCGCCGCGGCCTTCTTGAGATTGTTTTCGTCGACGTCGCACAGCGCCACCACTTCGTTGCCCTTGGAAGATCCCTCGAGGTCCGAAGCGCCCTTGCCACCGCAGCCGATCGCCGCCACGGCCAGCTTGCGGCTCGCGGGCGTCTCATCGGCGTGGATGAGGATATTCGGGAGGATAATGCCACCAGCGGTGGTGGCGGTAAGACCTTTGAGGAAGGAACGACGGGAGGATCGATACGAATAATTCATGGAGTGGGGATAGGGGACACTTGCTCTGGGGAAGACTTGGCACCATTCACAACCCCACTTGGTCGCGCAAGCTTAGAGACACAGTCTTCAGAGACGGACAAAGAGAGGAATCCCTTTTGTCCAATTTTCGCTACAATCTCCAACCCGTGGGATGCTCCCGGCGGGGAATCACTTGCGAAAAAGGCCAAACGGGTGTCCATTTTTCATACGGACATCAGGGCGAGCACATCCGAATTTCTACCGAATACTTATGGAACAGCTCATTACCGTCGCCACGTTCAATGAACGCGCCCCCGCCGACAAAATCGCCAACCGCCTGCGTGAGACTGGACTCGCCGCCGAGGTCTACGACGAATCCCAGGAGCAGAAGTGGAAGCTCTGGAACCTGAATCCGCGAGCCCACATGCGTGTCCGGGTGCATTCCACCGAGGAAAGCCGCGCCCTGGCCCTGCTCGAGGAGTGGAAAGGCAGCGAACCGGCGCTCATCCAAATCATCCGTTGCCCGGAATGTGGTTCCTCCCGCATCGAATTTCCGCAGTTCTCCCGTCGCACCATCATGGGCGCCCTGCCGGCGGCTCTCGCCGCTACCGGAGTGATCGCCCGGGAATACTATTGTGAGTCCTGCCACTTCACCTGGCCGGACGAAACCAAGCCCGAACCCGAGCTCGACGCTCTCAACTGGAGCAAGGGCGCGAAGGTTCCGTGAGGTAGAAAGGGCGGCGCATCACGCTTGCGTTTTGGAGTGCGGCGTTGCTGCGCCGCTTTGGGATATCGCGGAGCGATGCGGGTCTCACCTTACGCGAGGTGCACAACCATCGTGAACTGCCCGAGTGGCCTTGCGCTTCTCGAAAAGCGGCGCAGCAGCGCCGCACTCAAAACGCAAGCGACGCGCTGCGCGTCCACCCAATTCAGCTTGTTCTAAAAGTCAGGAAGCTGGTGACGGGACTGACCCGCTCGCCGCCATCACCCCGGCGAAACTGGCCAGGAATTGCACGCATTCCTGCCGCGCCTCGCGTTGGAATTCGCCGCGGCTGATCCGGAGGGCGCGCAAGGTCCGGCGGTGATCCGTCCACGCCACTTGCAAGGCCGCGAGAAAGAGCGCCTGAAACTGGGCCAACCAAAGCGCTTTTTCCACGGGCAGCCACGTCGCCTGCGAGGCGCCAAACCGCTCGGCATGAAACGCGATGTGTCTGGCTTCATCCCGCAGGACCAACTCGCACACCTGCCGGAGCACCGCGTCGCTCGACCGACGCTCCAGCAACCGGTAATACGCCGTGCCGATGAGTTCGGCGATGACCAGCACTTGGAGCTCGAAGCTCATGCCCAAAGCCCGGCGGAAAAGACGAAAGAGCGTGTGCGTCCAATGCCGGCTCACCAGGCGGCCGCGATAACGCTCGACCAGCTTTTGCAAAAGACGGGCGTGTTCCCGCTCTTCCGCGATGAAAAGGACCAGCGCCTCCTGATAAGCCGGGTCGTCAGCGTGAGTTCGCCGCGCTTCCCGGAAGAGATGGGTCCCCTCCCCGCTTTCGCCGAGCTGAAAGTGGGAAAGGGAGTGGGCCAGCTCCGCGACGATGGCCGGATGCTCGTTCAATGGAAGATCCCATTGCGGTTCGGGTCGATTGAGCCGGTTTTGTTGATAGTAGTGCAGCCACGTGGTGGAATTCATGGGAATCGGATTTGGAAAGGTTGAAGTCGGAAAATGAGTCGTGCGCCAGACGATCAGGAAATCGCTTGAATCCAGTGCTTGGCCCGAGGATCGCGCGCCGGTCGTTCCGCATTGGCCCGGCATTGCGCCAGTTCGGCGAGGAAGTTGACTACCCCACTGCGGATATGCCCGAAGAGTTCCTGGCGGGTTCCACCCAAGGTCCCCAACGCGCGGCCGTGTCCCTGCCATAGAAACCAGCCGCACGCCTCGGTCAGCAGGTGCATCTGCCACTTCCAAAGCCGCCCCACGCCGCCCGGATGACGAAATGCCAACCGGTCGCGGTGAAAGTCGATATGCCGCGCTTCGTCACGCAGGATCAGCTTGCACATATCGGCAATCGGCTTATCGCCTACGTGACGACGGATGACGCGGTAATATCCCGTGCTCACGATCTCGACGACAAGCAGCACGAGCATCTCGAACTGCACGCCGAGACGCCGGCGAATCGCATAGAACAATTCAAAGCCAAAGGTCGTGGTGACAAACGTTCCACCGACGCGCTCGACCGCTCGCCCGAGGAGCCGCGAGTGCTCGTGCTCCTCCGCAAACCACAGGTCGACCACTTGGCGCGCGTCCTCCGCCGAGCCGCGGTAGCTCTCGGCATCCGCGGCCACGAGACAGCACTCTCCTCCTCCGTCACCGAGCTGATACTCGGCAAGCGAGAGTGCCAGCAGTCGTCGCTTTTCCTCCGGCATGCTGAACGGCGCCTCCCAATCGGGTTCCGGACGATCCAGGCGATTGGCGTGAAAGTGTTGGATCCAATGTTCGTAGTTCATAGGTTTTCTCCGGTTGCAGGTTGAAAGCACGGACGGTGGCGGTGGGTTCACATCGGCACAGCGACTTGGGCGGCGACTTTGACCAACTCGCGGCTGGCGGCCTCGCGGCGAAATTCGAAAGAGCGCCAGTCGGAATGCGCGTGGCGCTGGTGCTCGGCTCGGGCGATCTCCAGCACGATTTGGCGGACCGCGATCACGTCCCCTCGCCGGCGATCCTCCGTCGTGGCTACGGAACACAGCGCCGGCCAGCCACCAGGCCCGAGATCCTGGAGATACTCGAAATCCAACGTGCGCGAGCGATCATGCCGCCACTGGTTCACATTGAAGTCAGCGACGTAACCGGCCACGTCGGTAAATTGCACGACGTAGAAGAGGACGAAGACGGCCAGCGCGTTGTGCCAGATGAGACGATTGAGGCTGCCGTCGCGCGCGACGTGCAGCGCGAGCAGGACGAAGCCGGCAGTCACGAGAAGGAGGAAGCACCCGACATACACGCGCGCCGTCGAGAGCTCGTAGGCTTCGACGTACAGTTTCAGCCGCAGAAAGACCCCGGCGATGAGCACGAGATTCTGGGCGATCCAAAAGAGAGCCAGCGCCTTGATGCCGCGCGCCCGTGTGATCTCGGTCGATTGCTGAAACAACGTTGCCAACACGACTGCGGAAAGCAGGGCGGCGAAGATAAGACTGAAGACGCCGCTGTGGACGAAGGCACTGAAGGTCACGCCTTTCGGCAACGTCGCGTGCCACCACAGATAGGAGGCATCGATGGTGTTGACCGCGAAGAAGAGCGCGTTGATGACGAGGAGAATGGAGCGACTCTGCCAGATCGCCACGGTGCGGTCGGAGCGTTCGACGCGCGACCATTGCCGGGTCCAGATGCGCGGGTGGTCTGTGCCCTTGCGCGGCTGGATGAACGCCAGCGTCAGCGTGGCGATGGCAAAGTAAAAGAGGAGGTGATCGAAGGAGAGATCGAAGGTCTGCAGCCAATCGATCACACCCGCGTAGAGGCGGTTACAGAGCTCCTTGAAGACCGCATTGCCGAGCTGAAAGACGATGAGGAAGACCAGCCCCAGACAGGCCGCGGGGGCGATCGCCTGCAACGACCGCGCCACGACGTCGCCGTTGGCCTTGCTGAAGCCGATGCTGACCAAGGCACTCGAGCTGAGTCGGGCCATAAACCACGCCCAACGCCCCGGTGCGCACACCCACGAGAGCAGCGCCTCCGACCATCGCGCCCACGCGGTGCCGGGGATTTCGCGATAGCCACTCTCACCCACGACCACGGCGAGCAGGCCGATCAACACGAGGGTGTTGGTGAATGAAGTTTCCCAAGCGGTAGCGATGGCGGCGAAGCCCATCAATCCGCAGGCAATGCCCGTGCGCCAACGCTGGCCCGGCTGTGCGTGCAGGAGGAAAACGATGAGGGCTACGCCGCATAAATAGAGTCCCAAGGTGAATCCCGGAAGGTGGCGCCAGAAAAGAAAATCAGCCGCCCAGACAAGGGCCGGGCCGAGGGTGAGGGCGGGCCAGAGGCGTCCGGTGGTTTGTGTGGGGACGGCGGTGGCGGCGATGGGCAGGGCGGGTGGGTTCATGTGAATCAATGAGCGGCGAGCGAAAGTTCGGCAGCGATGGTTTCGAGCCGGGTGCGCACGGTAGCGACGGTCTCCTTGAGCGTGCTGGTGCCGGCGGTGATGCCCACGACGCGCGCCTCGCGGAACCAGTCCACGCGCAATTCCTCGGCGCGCTCGACGTGGTGCACTTCGCGGCCGGCCATCGTGGCGGCGGCGACGAGCTGCAGCGTGTTGTTGCTGTTGCGTCCGCCGACGACGACCAGCGTGTCACATTCGTCGATGAGTTTGCGCAGCGCAGTCTGGCGGTTCTTCGTCGGCTGGCAGACGGTGTCGCAAAAGCGCACCTCGCTGGCCGGCCGCGCGATGCGGATTGCCTCGACGAGCGCGAGGACCTTTTCCGTGGGCTGCGTCGTCTGGGAAATCACGCCGAGGCGTTCGGCTGGCGGAAGATCCGCGAGATCGTCCACGGATTCGATGATGCAGGCGTCAGGGAAATCTTCGGTCAGTCCATTCACCTCCACATGTCCGCGCTTGCCGATCACCACCGGCGCGAATCCCTGCTCCACCAATGCGCGCAATTTCTCATGCGCCTGCCGCACGAGCGGGCACGTCCCATCGGCCACGCCAAAGCCCGCGTTGCGCCATTCTCCGCGTGCTTTGTCCGAAGCGCCATGCGCGGTGATCATCACCTGCGTCGTCTGCGCGGAATCCCGATCACCCAAGGCGCCTTCGCGGACCCCGTGCCGCGCCAGGCGCTCCCGGACGACGGGATTGTGCACGAGTTCGCCGAGGATGGTCAACGGACCGCGAGTGGCCAGCTTCTCGGCTTGGGCGATGGCATCGCGCACGCCAAAGCAGAGGCCGTAATGTTCTGCGAGTTGAATTTTCATGATCGATTTGCGGTGACTGTTTTCTGATTACTTTGCGACACAAAGCTTGAGGGCAAAATTTTTTACTGCCGGCCGGCTTTGACGATTTGCTCAAGAATGGTCAGGTAGTCCTGGAACGATTGGCGCCCCTTGTCAGTGAGCGAGTAGCTGGTCTGCGGGCGGTCGCGCACTTCCTTGGTCACGGCCACATAGCCGTGCTCGTGCAGGGTGCGCAGGTGCGTGATGAGATTGCCGTCGCTGAGTTCCAGCTCCGCTTTCAGATCCTGGAAGGACCAACTCGGTCTCGTCACCAGTAGCGTCATGATTCCGAGCCGGCCTTTCTCATGGATGATCTTGTCGAGTTTATCGAAATCAAACATCGGGTCGCGGCGTAGCGCCGAGGGCCGCAGCGGCCACCCGCCGCGGCCAGGTGGCGGCGGCGTAGATGAAGTGAAAGCCGCCGAAGGTCGCGACCATGATCACATCCGGGTTCAGTTTGGGGCCGAGGTCGTCGAGGGCGCTCAAGGTAAAGATGCCCAACCCGGCCACCAGAAAGCTCCAGCCAAGCCACATCATCGATCGCGGTGCGAAGTGGGCCGTGGCCAGCAGGGCGAGTCCGTAAAAGATCGCGAGCAAGGCCGAGACGAGCTTCGGCCCGAACAAACAAAAGAAGACGCCACCGCTGAGCATGGGTGGGAGCAACGCCTGAAAAGCGGCCCGCATGCCGGGCGAGACCAGCGGGTCGCCCCGCCGGCGCGCCTCCCGGTAGATCAGCAGGCCATTGATGGCCATCGTCACGGCCAGCGCGATCAGCCAGCGAAAATGAAACGAGTTCATCGGGAACCACTGATCAAAAAGACGCTGCACTGGCGTCGAAGCGACGATCACCGCGGCGAGGCCAGCCGCGAGCGCCGTGGGCGCGGACACCGCCCGATAAATCGTTGCCTTTTCCATCAGCGAACGAATGACGCGCAGGTGTTCCTCGGCTTCAGCGGCGGTGGGCATGCGAATGACTTTGCGCGACAAAGTATTACTTTGCAAGACAAAGTTGAGGAGAATTTTGGCTCTCAGTTCTAGCGATAGACTTCTCTTCGGTGCCCCAGCGCAATCAACCAAAGCTCCCCTTTGCTGAGATCGAATTGATAAATCACACGGTAGTCACCAATGCGCAGACGGTATTCGTCGCGTCCGGTCATTCGGTAGTGCCGGAACTCCGCCAACCGCCGGCCCATATCCGTGATTTTCTCGAGGACGAGCGTTTGTTGCCCCAACGGCAATCTGGCGAGTGCTAAATCAACTTCTCGCGAAAAAACCTAGGTCGACCAACCAGACATTATTGCTGGCCTTCCGTCCGAACTCTTCCGGCCGCGATATCGGCTTTGCCTCGCTCGATGGCGGCCATGAATTCTGGCGTCATTTCCTGCTGATCCTCCAGCCATTGTTCCAAC
>Ga0207667_10003626_pt1 | contig 19052 bp, 20 predicted proteins | sample KBSCornC52_FD_184301 | JGI IMG/M metagenome (GOLD analysis project Ga0207667, IMG submission 184301) | Corn rhizosphere microbial communities from Kellogg Biological Station, Michigan, USA - KBS Corn C5-2 (SPAdes) (version 2) | ecosystem: Host-associated > Plants > Roots > Rhizosphere > Soil ...
CGGCCTGTTTGCAGCCGCAGCGATCTATCACTTCAGCAAGGGCAGGCACTATCAGCACCTCGCTCACGCGGCGCTGGCGTCATTGATGTGCTCGGGTCTATTACGCGTCCTCGAATCCTTCAGCAACCAAGCCGCCTGGAACAATCCTGACCGGTACTGGATCTCGATTCTGACGCTCGTGAACTGGGTGGGCAATGTCCTGCTGCCGCTTTACGGGGTGTTGCAGGTGGTGCTGGCGGTGACGCACTATGCCGGCTTGCTGGAAAGGATGACTGTCGGCGAAGCATGGGTGCGGAACCTCGTTGCAGCGATGTGCTCGTTCGGATTATCGGGACTGCTGCGCTTGGGGGAGTTTTGGATTCAACATGGCACGGCGGGCGTGCCTTAACAAGGAGTTTGAGAAATGTCTTTACACGTGACGCCGGTGAATCGAAATCTGCAAACGCGAGTGACCTTCATGTTCCTGGAGTTTGAGGACCTATTTGTGGTGCTCGGAGCGGCAGCAGTGATGAATGTCATAGGTCATTTCGTTGGCGGAGAGATCGCGGGCATGCCCACGAACCTCGTCCTCCAATACGGTGTGCCTCTGTTTATGGTGCCGGTGCTGATGGCATTTAAGTACGGCAAGCCGCGCGGATATGTCCGCGATCTCGCTTTCTGGTACTTGAAGCCGCGCGTTTATTGCGCGCTGGCACGAGACCGGCAACTGCAATCGGCATATTTGCGGAAGGAGTAAACGTGCCACTCACGCTGACACAACACGAGAAGAGACTTCAAGATCCAGCAATCTGTGAACTACTGCCGGTTCGCGATTACCTCGACAACATCATGGTGCGCACCGATGGCAGCTTGGTCGCCGGATACCAACTCAATGGACTCACTACCTATTTCGCGAGTGATGAGGGCCGCGACCGGGGCAAGTTGATGCTTGAAGCCTTATTGCGATCTTTGCCCGAGCAGAGCATGCGCGTGCAGTTCCGTTACGAAGTAGTGGGAGACTTGGGTGATGTCCTTGAAGACTATGTGAGCGGCCAACGGTCGGAGTCCAGTGCGGTCATTGAACTCGATGCCCTGCGGGTCGAGCGATGGAAGACCAAGGAAGAAGCGGGCGCCTATACACGGCCGATCCTGCATGTGTACTTCATCTGGGATCCGGTCCTGCATCATCGCATTATTGGAAAACCATTGAAGCCTAAGGGCGAGATATTCAGCCTGTCGGCGCACAAATGCATTGAGCGCTCGCGGCAGGAGCACAAAGACCTGTTGGCCGAATTTGAGAGCCTTCTTCATGGCGTCGAAACCGCTCTTCAGGCTGCTGAATTGGGCGCGCGGCGACTCACCGATCACGAACTCTTCCTCGAACTTAAGCGTGCCCTCAATCCTCTTTCACCTGACAGACGCCCCTATCGCCGCCCTGAGGAGCAACTCAGATATTCGAGCGCGCGGGAGCAGATGGCCGATGTAAGCATTGTGGACGAGACAGATGGATACCTGAATGTCAGCGGCGTTCTGTACTCATTTGTAAGCTTGAAGGAACTGCCGGATGCGACCTTCCCTGGGGTATTGCGGGAGCTAATCGGTCTTGATTTTCCAATCATCGTCAACGCACAGATCACGATTCCCGACCAGGCGAAGGTGCTCAAAGGCTACAAAGGCCGGCTGCGAAAGATGCAGGCAGCACAAAAGGACGCGAACGGTGGCTTCCGTATCAATGTCGAGGCACGGGTCGCCGAAGAACAGTTGGTACGGGTTCAGCAGGACATCATTTCAAGCTCTGTGAAGGCGGCAAAGCTGAGCCTAGTCATCGGGACGCGAAGTTCCCAGCGTGCGGTGACAACATCTGAACTGGAACAGGCCGAGCGCACAATCGACAATCGCCGTCAGCAGCTGCTTTATGCAATCGCCCGCATGAACGGGGCCAAGGCAGTAGCCGAAACCCTTGCCAGGCGGCGTCTCTTTATTAGTTCACTTCCCGCATTGGCCGAGGCCGACAAGCGAGACCAGGACCTGCTCACATCGAATGCAGCCGATTTGCTGCCGGTCGAAGCGCCATGGAACGGAACGCCCCGCTCACCACTTTTCCTGTTTGAGACCCCGTACCGCCAGCTCATTCCTTTTTCATTGTTCGATCCCGGCCTAAGCGACGCCAACATGCTCGTTATGGCCAAGTCGGGCGGCGGAAAAACGTTCATGGTGCAGCAATTCCTGCTGATGGCCGCACGTGACAATCCATTGATCTCGATTATCGAACGCGGCGACTCCTATCAACCCCTGGTTGAGCTGATGGGCGGGCGCATGATCACCATGTCGCTCGATGCCAATCAAACGATTAATCCCTGGGACCTTTCGAAGGCCGAAGAAGAGCCGAGCAAAGACCAGGTTGCATTCCTCAAGAACCTCACGCGCCATATGCTCGGTGAGGGCCGCGCCGAGGAAACGGAATTGCTCGACAACCTGATCACTGAGGCCATCCTCAGGACTTACAAGCGTGCGGCGATACGGCCGTCCAATCCCATTCCCACATTTTCCGATCTACGGGATGAACTGGCTCAGTGGCGCGATGAAGACAAGAACGAACGAGTCATGGACGAAGCGCACCTTGCCGCTATCAAACTGCGCAGCTGGACAGGCGACAAAGGTGTGTACGCCAAACTGTTCGACCGCCCGACCACAATCTCGCTCGATAATCCGTGGCTATTTTTCAACGTGGAGCAGTTGAGTGACGACCCGCGGCTTGAAACCGCGATGAGCCTGCTCATCGCGCATGCCACGGCGCGGCGGGCATCAGGCAAGGACGGCCGCCGAAGCATCACCGTGCTCGATGAGTGCTGGTTTCTGCTCGATTCGCCCGTCCTCGCCCCTGAGGTCGTTCAGCTATTCCGCACGGCCAGGAAGCGCAATGCAAGTGTTTGGGGCATCAGCCAGACCGCCGAGGATTTTGTGGGTACAGAATCAAAGCCCCGCGTACACGGCGCAGGGATCGTCAAGAATACGACAACCAAGATTATCGGCCAGCAGCCTGGGGACATGACCGCATTGCGCGAGCACCTGCACTTGAATGACACGGCGCTCAACCAGATCAAGCATTTCAGCGCGCCGAGCAAGGGCAAAAGCGCTGATGCCCTAATCGTAATTGGCGAGAAGGCTGAAACCACGCACACGATCCGTATGTCGCCTACTCCTGTGGACTACTGGATCGCGACCACCTACGCACGAGAGAGGCTATATCGCTCATGGTGGATCGAACAGCACAGTGGCAAGCCGTTGATAGATACCTACCGGGACCTCGCCGACCGCTTCCCATCCGGCCTTGCTGATCTCGAAATGTTGCCAGAGGAGTTTTCAGGAGATGTTGCAAAAGGAGTAGTCAGATGAAGAAGTACTTTCGCCATTTGGAAGCGATTTCGGCAAAGCTTGGCCGTGGGAAGCGCTTGGTTGCTGTCTCTCTAATCGCGCTGCTTTTGCTCCCCGGCACCGCGCGTGCGGCGGGGCTGACCGACATCATCACGCTGTTGACTACCATCACCAGCACGATCCAGAACGCAATTGGCGGGGTCCTCACGGGAATTCAAACCCTCAATTCCACGATCAACAATTTCCGGCAACAGGTGATCTGGCCTGTGACCGCTCTCAACCAGACCCGCACCTTTGTCAATTCCACGCGTGCCCAATATCAGACTTTGATGGCGCAAGTTCATGCAATCAATAACAACAGCGCAACGCTTGCGAACCCTACGCAGTTGGAATCAGTGTTCCGGAGCGCGCAGGCCGGCAGTATCGCCCAACTTCAGCCGTTGTATACGAACTTGTACACGCCCGTTCCTCTGGCCAAAGATGCCAAGCCAATCCAACGGAACCTGATGGACATGGATGATGCGCTGGCCATGGGATCGCTCAAGACTTCGGTGCTTGCCGACCAAACGACAGCAGGAATGCTAACGCTCGCCGATTCCATCGAACGGCAGAGCGCCACTGCCGCGCCCGGCTCGGGACCTATGCTGGCTGCTGAGGCTCAGGTCGCCAGTCTTGAAAGCCAGGCATACCTTGCCAAAGTACTTGCGGCCGAACTGCGGCAGGAAGCGGCAAAACTCGCGCACCAAAACACGTTGCTCAAGCAGAGCGCAACGGCGACTCGCAATTTACAGAACCAGATACAGCAGGTGCTGGCGCACCCATAGGAGAAAGAGATGGAATGTAAGTTATCTATTAGTGTTTGGAAAGGCATCCGGAACGCCGTCGCATTCGTGCTCGCGTTTGCGGTTGTCGTGATGATGCTGCCGACAAAGGCCAGGAGCCAGTTGGGCCTCGACCCCTGTTGCGCCATTATCTCGGTCGGGTTGACGACGATTTCAAATCTCCTGAGTAGCGCTGTCGCAAAGCCGCTGGGGGCCATTCAGCAGCTTGAGCAGCAGGCAGCCAATTTTGAGCAGCAGGTGGTATTCCCGATCGCGGCGCTCAATCAGGCGCGCGGCTTGGCCGGTCAGTTCCAGGGCCAGTTCACGCAGATGAAAAAGACGTTTCAGTTATCTGTCTTAAGCGCCACTTTGCCCGCATCGCAACAACTCGAAAAAAACCTGCTGTCGCGAAATCCGAGTTCCGTTCAGCAGATCTCCGGCAACTATGCAGCTCTCTATGGCGCGGTAATGCCGGCAACTGATGCGCCGCCACAAGTGCGGGACCTGGTTGACATGACGGACGCCGAGGCCCAGGCGGCGATGAAAAAAGCAGTTGAGATCGATGCTCTGGCCGATCTTGAGCTGCAGGCAGCGGAGCAGATCAATCAGCAGTTGCAGACGGCCGCGCCAGGAAGTGCGCCGATTCTCGAAGCACAGGCGTCAGCATGGCTTGTCCGTGCGAATGCTTACACCCAATCGGCGATGGCTGAACTGGTGCGAGTGCGGTCAATCGAACTCGCCAATCACGGGGCGCAATTGAAGTTCTCGACCGCTCATACCACCAATTTGCACTCAACAGGGAGCCAGGTGCTTCAGGGAGCGCACTGATCGTGTTTTATTTCGCACATCTGTTGAACACGGCTCTGGCAGCGATCGATAGTACGCGGGTCATTCCGACCATCACGAACATGGCCTTCGCGATCCTGCTGATCGGATTCCTGGTCGGCTTATATCAGGCAGCGCTACGCGGGGGTGACCTTCAGGCGCTGGCGGTAACGGCGATCAAGTACCTCGTGGTTGCCATGATCTTGTCGAACTGGACGACGGTGTTCCGCGATGTAAATGGATCTTTTACCGCAGTTGCAGATTTCGTGTCGAACAGTTCGGGCGCCGGCGATATGTTCATAAATTGGATGACGCAGCTGCAGCAGCAATCGACAACTAATCCCAACCTCACTTTCTGGGACTTAATTACCGGTGATATTTCGGGCACGATCACCGTCGGGCTGCTGCTGATTGCCTACATTGTCTACGCGCTTGCCATCATCATCTTCTGCTTCTTCTACACGCTCTACGGCACTGTTTTGTATGTAACCGGACCGCTGGTGTTGGCGCTCATTCCGGTCTCTGGGATCGGACAGCTCGGGAAAACATACGCCATTAATCTGATGATCTGGAATGCCTGGGGAATTCTCTACTCCGTGTTCGGTGCGTTGATTACGGCCATTCACTTCAACCATGTCAATAACATTCTCGGCAATGGATTTCTCGGATTCCTGCAGGGTGTGCCTGATTCGACCATGCTAGGGCTGGTGAGCATTTTCTACGCCCTGGCGGTTGCCATGGTTCCGTTCATCGCCAAAGGGATCATTTCTGGCGACGTGGGATCGACCGCGATGGCTTTGGTCCGCGCGGCAGCCACTGCGGCAGGCGCGGCTTTGGCGGCCGTGAGCGGTTTTGCCGCTGGTGCTGGCGCAGCCACTGCTCCCGCGGCCGCGGGAGCAGGTGCGGGCGGCGGCTCCTCCTCGATGGCGATGAGTTCATCTTCATCCATGCCTCCTCCAACTCCGGCAACATCAATGGCGGGATTCCTGCAATCGGGCATGGCGAGCGCCATTAACAGCAACAGCAGTCCGGGTGCGCCGGTAGTAAGTGGAGGCGCCAACGGGAGTTCCGGAAATGAGAATGGAACTCACTCGGCTTCGGCTAGCCCGGCGAGATCGGGCTACATTTACTCGCCAAAATCAGTGACTCAGGCCGTCACCTTCAACGTTGCGCGGGCCTTGGGACGTGCAGCAGGAAGGCAAAAACCGGAGGACAACTGATATGGCTGGAGGTTTGTATGTGGAGACAACCGCCGATGTGGGAGCCGCAAGGAACGAAGTTCCGGCCTTACAGCATCACCACCCTGATCTTCTTTTATATCGGCAAGTTTTTCGGCCTTCTGTTCAGACGCCGCAGATAGGCCGATAAGGGAGCAACGCATATGTGGCTAAAAAAAAATAAAACGCAAGAAGTTGAACTTCCGGAAAAAGTCGGCTACAGCCGCTACTACGAACACGATGGAGCCCTGCGGGCATACGCCAATCGCGCCATGGTTCTGGCGTTTTTGTGCGTGCCTGCCACCTTGCTTGCACTCGGTTTTGCCGTTTACGTGCGCGTGCAGCCACCAACCGTAATCCGCGTGGACGAAAATGGCCAGGCAGGAATTGTAGGCCCGCAAAAGCCATCGCTTTCGATCACGCAGGGAGCGGTGGGGGAGCCGAGCGAATTTGAAAAGCGGGCCTTTGTACGCCAGTTTCTCGAACGTTATCTCAACTTTTCCCCTTCAAACGTCAGCCGCAACTGGGCCGACAGTCTAAACATGATGACCGCCAACCTGCGCCGTACTGCGTTTGGCGGCATGCAGAAAGAAAATCTGGTCGGTAAGATTCAGGACGACCAGAGCAGTTCAGAATTTCAACTCCGCTCGCTTGAAGCCACAAAGGACGACCCGCTGACTTATACCGCCTTTGGAGTCAAGGAAGTCCATCACATTCATGACCACAACGAAAGCGTGGACAAGGTGGTTAGTGAATTCCATGTGCGCCTGGTGGTCGAGAAGCGGTCGGAGCGGAACCCCAGCGGGTTGCTCATTGGCGAGTACTGGGAGCGAGCGATTGAGGGGGAGAAGCGCGATTGGGTCTTGCAACAAGCAGGTTTTACTGAACAGAACTAAAGGAGCATCGCAATGGACAACAGACCACCGGCAGGCGCATCGGCGGCGCCGGCAGCAAACGATGGAAGCACTCGGCGAAAGAGACGAAATGGAGTTGACGTATCAGTGCGCTATTTCCTGCCGAAACCCGGCGCATCACCCGGCGTACCCGAGTTGGGCCAGGAAGTAGCGACCGAAGGCGAGGCCCTGATTCAGTCTTTCAAGAACAGCCAGCCGTTCTACACGTTAGCGGCATGGAAAGCAGTTCCGGAGGTAAATGGCGGCGGCAGTCCTGTGATCGTGAAGCAGGCTGTCACGCGAAATTGAGTTTCTCTTTAACGATACAGCACTCGACTTCTCAGATGACCAATGCAAGTGATTGGTCCTTTGAGCGCCCCACGGCTTTATGTGGGGAGATGTGCTGACCGGGCTTCTCGTTATCGAGGGCCTGGCCGAGCGAACCCGAACAGGCGGCCAGGCGAGACGACGAGAGAGCTTGCGGTTACGCAAACTCCTTAACTCTCTCCGGGTCTCCGGCGGGAACAAATAGTTAAGGAGAATAACAATGACGAATATTAAGACGAAGAATTACAGAATCCCGGCTGACCAGATTCAGAACCTTGAGATCGACCGCAATGGCAGAGTAGCGCCACGGCTGCACGATCTTGAGCCCTTGAAGAACACGCTGCTCAGCGTGCTCTATCCCTCAATCAAGGTGGCCAGCGTAAACGTGCCGACCGAGATCCTCGACGACTACGAGGAATCGCAGGTCGAAAACAGGCTGGCAAAACTTGTCTGGAACGGAATTCACTACAAATTGGTCGGCGCGAGTGGTTCGGCAAAGAAGGGCAAGTTTTACTTTGTTGACCAGGAGCACAGCCGTGCGATTGCCGAGCGGTTCCAGCATTGGCCGCAGGCAGCGATCGTCTATTTCGGGATCCTCGTTTCCTCATGCAAGGTGATGATGGAGGAACCCGATGCGCGTGTGCTCGTCGTGCCGGATGGGAAGCTGGGAACAAATGACTGCCGGGGATGGATTAGGCGTTCATTGTTTCTGAAGCTCCAGCAAACCCATGAGCAACAGCTCGTGATGGAGGAAATTGGCCGGCTCCTCAGGGATCGCTATGACAAGGCTCCCGACCAGGAACTTTTGGGCAAGCAGGAAAAGCAAGAACTCGCCCAGATTGCAAAACAGGAGATTCACCGGAAAATTCTTCCGAGTGATCGCTTCTACCAGTTTCGCATGGCCTTTTCCAATACCCAGGCGAAGGGCTCATTCAAAGTCGTGGAGGATGATGTTGCCGACGCGCTTGAGGCGGATTTCATTCTGCCGGAGAGTGCGGTCAAACCAGGGTTGAAAGTTCCGGCGGTGACGTACTCGATCTTCGGGCCGGGCAGAAGATTTCGCGGGATGACCGTGACGGGTATCCGCGAATTCTCCCGCCAGCTCGAGTTTGAGTCCAGTTACACGCTCTTGGAACATGCTCCTGAAGACTCAATTCAGCTGGAAATTTTACCACAGGCTATGGAGCAGGTGCGCAAGCTGAGTGGAGCGGTAAGCGAAGGCCGTTATGAAGAACTTCTTAAGATCTTGGGACGGCATCCGGACAGCCTTCCGGATCTGGACCAGGATACTGGCGAAGAGTTCAGAATCGTCGAAGGCCTGTTGTTGGCTGACGCGAGCGGCGAGATCGTTCGTCATCCTTACGTCAACAATCAACTGAACAAACTTCTTGCCCGCTGGGCGTACAAAGTAACGACTGGAGGAGGCTTCCGTCTGCCCGCATTTGCCTTGATGGACGACGGATATCTCTTTTTGAAAGATGGCAAGGTGCTCTCGGGTTCCGACTGGATTCCCGAGCACAGCGCTATCGTTCCACTGGCCTCGGAAAGGGGGCTTTGTGTCCGTTACCCAATACGCATGGTTGACGATCTTCTGCCTTTCAGGAACTTACACGACCCACTGATCGTGAAGTATCTGAGCGAGCACATTGCTTCGCAAGGTTGCGTTCTGACCGAGGCTGAAGGATACGACCTGATCGCGCGGCAACTACGGTTGGAGGGCGCCTATGTTCTCCATTCCGAAACGGCAAAAAAGAACGGCGGCGACTTTGATTTCGACTGGATCTGCGTGGTCGAGGAAGACCGGTTCTCGCGCTTTGTGAAGGGTCGGTGTTCACGAGGCCTCGGAGCACAACAGGGGAAGAACAAAGCCAACAAGGCCCGCGACCCCTGGTTCAATCTGGAGCACGTGGCCATGAAGGCCCGGGGAAACCACATCGGATCGATCACCGATCTGATGACCTCTTGCCGTGCGTCGGGCAAAGAAGAGCTTGCTCAGCAATTGGCGAAGGAACTCCAGAACGCGCTCGACAGCCTCAAGTGGCAAGTCCAGCCGGATTTGAAACTCGTTTCCGAAATACGCCAGCAGGTACGGCAGGCTCCCTGGCTTCGTCACAAGAATGAACGCCGGGTTTCGGATCTGCCGCTACATCTCGATGTGGAAGAGTCAGACCGCATCGGGAAACTCTACAACCACGTCCGCAAGGAGATCGAGGATCTGCTGACCAACAAGGCCTCGATTGAGGCATTCAAGTCACTCGTAGTCGGTGAACAGGTCACGCGCGAGATGATGAAGGAATGCCGTTTCGTCAATCAGGCCTATGCAGCCATGATCGCCAAGATTGCCACGCGGCGTGAACACCTCAAAGCGCAACTGGACAAAACCAAAGCCGAATGGGAGGAAGTACGGCAGAGTCCCGACAAGGAACTGCGGCGACAGAAATTGTTTGCCATGAACCAGTCTTATGGCGCTTGCCATTTTGACGAGGAACGCGGCAAATACGAGATGAAGTCCATCCTGGCCTTCATACGCATCTGGGCGCAAAACAAGACTGAGAACCGCTTTGGCTGGCTGCAGGCGCTCAACCGCGTGGTTTCGCGTGGCGAGCGCTCCAGCGGGTCGATTCTCTTTCTTGCCTTTCCGCAGGAACTCATCGTGAAGTTGGCCGAGCGCACCGGAGGGAAGTTCGTCCGCGTGCACGTGCCCAAACTTTATGAGGGATTCGTTCGCTCTGACTCCTCAGGCCGGGTTTTCCTGGTTGATCCCCTTAACGGAGGGCAGAAACATACGTTCCTGTTCAAGCTGAAGGACGGGAACATCCTCCTCGACGACAAACCCGAGCAGACCCAATCGGGTGCCTCATCTACATCTCAGACAGCGGAACCCGCTGTCGAAACAACATCGGACGAGGACGTGGAATTTCCCGCGGTCCTGCCCGATGGCGATGTAAGCGATGTGCCTTGGGTCATGTGAGGCAGTAACCACTCTGGGCGGAATCCCTCGCGGGTTCCGCTCAGGGCCGAAAAAGGAAATATGAAACGGACTCTCTCTACCTTTATATGTATATGCGGACTGTTTGCGGTCTCAGTGGCCGCGCAGCAGTTACAAGCTCCAGCTCAGAATGTGCTCCATATTGCCACGGCCCTGAACCACCTGACAGTGCTTGAATTTCACGAGCCGGTCACGATGGCGGCAGCCGGCAGTTCCGACTTCCAGATCGAGCGCCAGGACAACAAAGTGTTCGTCAAGCCGACGAAGACGGGAGTGTCCACCGATCTTCTCGTTTGGACCGCATCGCGCCGCTTCGCCTACGAACTAGAAACAACGGAAGAGGTAAAGACCATGAACTTTGCTATTGATGCTGCCATTCCCGCTGCGCCTCCGGCTGTAAGCAGCAGCGCGGACGAACTCGCTGACATGATGCTGACCCGCGCATTCCTCGGAGCAATCCAGATTCGCCGCAACGTGCGGACACGACCGAATGAGATCAACATTCGTGTCGAACAAGTATTCCGAACGCGGAGCACGGTTTACGTCCACTACACGATCGAAAATGCCACCGAAGCGAGCTACCGCTCGGGCTTGCTAGCCGTGTGTGAATTGAAGCCGGAGCATTCGTCAGTTTCCTTAGGCAGCATCGCGCACACGCAACTGGATGCTCGCGAATTAAAGAGGCTGGGCACAGCGACAGCATTGCCGCTGCCTGTCGGCCATGTTGAAAGCGAGTCGGAAAAAATGGAACCGGGCTCTTCGATCCAGGGAGTCGTTGCCATCCGTCAAGATCTGAAAGGGCCGGCGGTGCTTCAACTGATATTTGACTCCGGAATCAAGGCGACCTTTGTGATGTAAGTATGAAACGGAATCCGCAAATCGAAACCATGCGCGAGCGGCTCCGGAGTTACTTCGCGCAAGAGCGCGAACATACCATTGTCGCCTCATTGCGGCACTGGACCGAAGATCCTCTTAAGCCGCGAACGGAGAACGGCGGTTTTCGCTTGAACCCCATTCTGCTATTGCTGGCTGTGCTCATCACGTTCAGCGCGTGCAGCTTTTTGTTCTTCAGCTTTGTCCATCCATGAAACCGGAAAATGAATATCGTCTTGGCCGCAGAGCCTACCATCGCAACCAGGAGGAAAGCCTCGGATTCGTTTTAGTTTTTGTTGCGGTGGTTTTGTTTGCAGCCGGTTCCTACATCCTGGTTGCACGCTTTCACATGCGCCCAGTGCATCTGGTAGAGGGCGGACTCTACTTGCTCTTTGCGTCAATCGGGTGCATCTCGGTTGCCTGGTACGTGATCACCCTGCCGCGGCGCCGCGAAACGACTTGGCCTCACCCTCCTTTATATATATCGCCCGAACGCGACCGAAAGGCCGTCCAAACTGCCTACGACCAGAATGCAATAGTGCTCGGCTATGACGTGCACCGAAAGCCGTGGCTCTGGCCCGACGCAACTCGCGTCATGCAATCGGTCGTATTCGGGGCCACCGGTTCGGGCAAGACAACACTGCTCAAGAACATCATTACCCAAGACCTTTTTCGTACCGTTGGTCCGGCGAATGATCGGCGTCGGATACCGATGCTGATATTCGACGGCAAGGGCGACCAGGAGTTCCTTTCTGATCTGCTACCGGCCATTGAAACTGCGGGCCGAATGCACCAACTCCGGGTGCTTAACCCATCCCGGCCGGATATTTCTGTTCGTTATAACCCGTTTTTTAGCGAGCACGGTCTTTATCAAGAGCACGCGAACTTTGTCTTTGAATCATTCGATCTCAAAGAAGACTTCTTTCACGGACATCAGGCCACTTATCTAAGCGACCTCGTGCGAGTGCTGGCGCACACCGGCAAGCGCTTCAACATCCGTGATGTGCTCGTCCTTGCGCTGGACGAAAGGGTTCTGAAGGAGCAAATCGCGATCGCTCGCGGCCAGCTTTCTACTCAGGCCGGCGTGAGTAATCAACGCGAGCTCAATCTTGAGATGTCCATTCGAAACCTGCAGCAGTCTTTCGAAGATCGCGACCGGGTGCCGAAAATCCAAGGCCTTCTCAACGAGCTGATGACCTTTCTGGAGGACGATCTTTCCGCAGTTACAGGAGCCTATGATGAGGTGCTGTCGCTTGATGAAGTAATCGAAAAAGACCTGATCCTGTTCATCTCGCTCAACACCAACAAGAACTCAAAAGCCGTAACAGCTCTCGGCCGGATGCTTCTGCAAAACATGCAGTTAATCATCGGCAAACGGTATGAAGACGAGCAGGAACGTCGGCGCAAGAACCGGCCGATGGTCAGCGTGATCCTCGATGAGTTTGCACCATTCGCCTACTCCAATTTCGCGCAGATTCTTCAGACAGCGCGTGGCACCAACACTGCATTTCTATTCGCGCTGCAATCTCTGCCACAGCTTCTGACGGTCGGCCGCGGCTTCCGCGACGATGTATCATCCGCACCGAACACGACCATGTTGCTGCGCACGCGCGACGAGGAAACAGCACAGTATTTTCTCAAAGCGTCGGCACGTGTCCCGCAGAAGCGACGGACGCTAACCGTGCAGCGCACGGGTCTACTGGAGGACAAGTATCAACCCATCGGATTCGGAAGCGAGACCGACATCAAGGACACTCGTTCACAGGATGAGCACATAAAAAATCTTCCGGTAGGTCAGATGGAAATCCTGATGACAGAGAATCGTCAGGGGACGTTGCATTCGCATCTACACATACGCGTTCCTCGCAACTACCGCTTTCCAGGATTCGAGCCCAGGATTTATCCAAGGCTTCATTCCGTGTCGCACGTTGAAGGCGCAAATTTGCGCTTCAAAGATCCGGATCTTATCCGGCGAAATGGCCGGCTGGCAGCACGAACAGGCAGAATTGCATGGATGTGAGAAGCACAACAACTACCGTGCTGGCATTGTTGCTCGCCGCAAGCCTGTCACCGTTATGTTGGGCTCAAAGCACCAGGTCGTCCTACGATCCCGCAGGCAATGGTTCGCCCCCGAAATCGAGAGAAGGTTTCGTGGATTTTACGCTGAAGAGAATCAACCCCTCGGACAGAGACTACGGCCAGTGTGTTGATGAGGGTCGCAAGTTTCTGCTCACTGAAAGCATCGAGAATGGCTATTTCTGGTCCAACCTGGCCTCCCTGGGGCTGCTTGGCTGCCTCTTTATCATCATCGTCTATCAGCAAAAGCGACACACTCGCGGTGACTGGATGGCGGCAGACGCCTTGGTGCAATTGGAACACGCTCTGGCGCGATCCCACGCCCAAGTTGAAGAGGCGAACAAGAGGAATCAAGGGTTCATGCAATCCCTGTCCGCATTAAGGGAATCCGCCCTGCGCATGCCCGCGTTGCCGACCGGTGCTCCCGACGTTAATGGCTTGACCTCACGCCCGCGTACCTCAACTGTGCAGAAAAAACCTACAGCGCCGCCGACAAATGGGAACGCGAAGGCCATGCCGACTGAGCCGGCGAGTGTTCCTGCGAAAGCCGTGACGAGTGCCCAGATCGCGCTTTTTAACGGGGATGGCGACCTCGTGATGAAACTCAATTCACAAGAACAACAAATAACCGCCTTGCGGGAGCAGATGAACCTGCTCCGGCGGCAGCTTACCGAGAGCGAACGAAAACTACGCACGGAACAAGAAAAGAACCGCAGCCTGAAAGGCGAGTGATTTTCCTTGAAGCTTGGTGCAACAAGGAGTTCGACAATGACAAGCAACAAAAGATCGGAGAACGTGAAAGGAGCCCTCGACAGGTTCGAATCTGGTGGCGATCTCGGACCAGTGGAAGATCGCAAACCTTACGACGAGCGCCTCGATTCCCTGCCTCCCAGAGAGAAAGAACTAGCGCAGGAGAGCGCGCGGTTCGCAGACCTCTGCCAGTACTTTGAACGCCAGCTGATGGACATCCCTATGGAAATTGTCGATCAACTTGGCCGGGCATCGAGACTCGCCATAACAGAACGAATAGAGGCGATGAAGAAGCTGAACCAGAAATTAATGGAGTACCTCGACAATGTTGGTCAAGATCCTGGGATTCGGCAGTAACTGGTGGGCACGTTTCGGTCACGATCCCCAGGATCGTTACCGATTTACGCGACACGCCGCGTATTTCAACTCTAGCGGCCTGCGCTGCGGAAGCAAGCTGCGGCGTCATTGGATTGTGCCTGGCTTGCTGCGTTTCAACGGGGTCGGCGATTTCAACCCACAGTTCCCAAATCGGTGTCTGGGAAACACCTTTGACTGTCCCGACATGACGTTTGCTTTTGGCGGGAACAGGCTTTTGTTCGGCAGAAAAGTTGCGGGTTCTCCGGCACCGGATTACTACCTGCTGGCGATGTCCTGTGACCGCTGTGGCCCGTTCGATTGTCGAAGCCCCGGCTGGAAATCGGAAACAGTATTCCCCATCGCCGTAAGCCAATTGCGAGACAGGGGTGAGGCCCTGTTGCTCATGAGGCCGGGCGATTGGGTGAGGACCTCGCTAGGTGTTTGGCGGCTCAGAGTGGAGGGTGGGCGCCACGATGCAGCGCTCAGCCTGTTCGAAGAATAAGTTTGAGAAGTTTCTTATGCGGTACGCGAAAAATGGTTTGGTAATTCAAGTCGGACGAGATGTCCCGCTGTTGCGACAGATCCGCAATTCGAAGTTTATCAGCCATGATCAACTCTTTGATCTCATGCGATTTGGCGGCTGGGAACGTTCGCGGGACAGCTTCAATTGGAGGCTCCGGCGGCTCGTTAAGGCCGGCTATCTTGCCGTGTGTGATGAGTTCTTCGGCGCTGGTTCAGCCGTCTATCGGATCACCCGCGACGGCATCCACCTGCTCGAACATCATGGCGAGTTTTCAACCGTCCTGCAATCCAACACGCAACATCTTCCACACCCTGCTCAGATTTTCCACGCACTCCAACTGAACTCGGTCCAGGTAGCGCTGGCGAACCAGAATCTGTTGTCCACCTGGCAGTCGGAAATCGAAGTTGCATCATTCAATACGATTTCCAGTGCTCCTTACCAGAAGGACTACGACGCCATCGTGGAGGTCTGGGTGGGCGCAAAGACTGCCAGGTTTGCGCTTGAATATGAACGAACTCTGAAGAGCGTCAAGCACTACGAACGCATACGAGACGCGCTCCAGCGAGAGCATCGGATTATGTGCATTCTGTATCTGAGTTCCGGTATAGAAGTGCTGGTTCACCTCCTGCATGAGTTCCAATCCGTAGCCACGAATGTCGCCTTTGCAAACGCGAAGGATTTTGGACAGAGTCTCCTTGATACGCGTGTGCTCACCCCGGGAAACCTCGCCGGAATGCCTTTCAGGGAGTTACTGCAATGAACCAGAGGTGTCGCTCCCTTGCGCGGATCCTTCTTTGTGACCTCTCTTTGACCTCTTCTCGCCATCTAGGTCGCCTTTTCTCCCATTCGGAAGCGCCTTTTTGGACCGCTTGCAACCAGTCTCAATTCAGGCTCTTACATTCTGACTACCCCCTTTATTTAGCGTATTTTGAATCCCCACGATTGAACCTAAATAAGCCCGCCGAACAAGACCGCTATTGCCTCTTTCTGCAGAGCGCTTTGATCGTGACGAGCCAATCAGTGTTGGACGGTAAATTCCAATACTCGCCTTGCCAGCCGCTTGCGCGCTATTCGATCTTTCTGTTCTTGGATTCGAGGCTCTTAACAAAAATCGTCGAAATCTGTTCCTGCGCCGGTTACTCGGGCTGCCCTCAGTCGTGGACACTGCGGGTTTGCTCCAAACTGTTGCCGTTGCATGAGCCTGTCAGTGGCCCCCTGTTCCTCCGGCTGTTTGGTTTTCCAGTGGATGGACGTTGCTGTCCTGCATGCGGATTCTCGTCCGAATTGGTAGCCCAAAGTTCAAGCCGACCACCGGCAATTCCGCAGCGGCCATCGGCTAGTACATGGCCATTACCAGCGCAGCAAGTACGTAACTCCGCACCACAATTTCTAACGAAAGGAGTAGATCCATGCCGCACAGTCGAGGACGTTTACGTTTCGAACCATTGTTCACAACCGAGGAGCTTGGCCTGCCCGAGCACGCCAATATCGCGCACGTGGTTAAGGTATTTCTGACAATCGGCGATGGCGTCGCCGCACGCTGGATTGAGATGCCGAAATGCGTGTTGCTCCTTCAAGCCGTAGCCGGATTTCCGGAATCCGGAGCGATTTATTTGTATGACCGGGAGCGACATCAGTTCTATCTCGCAGTGTTCGAGCAAGGCCGTGAAGATGCGCTAACCATAACTGAGTTCGAGCAGCTCGTGGCCGAGTATGACTTGCTCGGATATATAGAGAATCGCAGCAATCTCATAACACTCAGTCGGGCCGGAGAAGCCTGAGTCCGGCAAGCAACCAGTTTCAATGCAGGTCTATGACATGGCTACACAACTAACCAATCTGGACAGCAAAACCGCTGCGGGTCTCGAATTCGCTCGACGATACAGCGCGCTGTTCGTCAATCGTTTGGCGTACACAGTGCAGTCGTTGAAACCAGCCGCAAATGGCAAACACTATTACTATCGTCCAAAACGCAACCCGCGCCTCTCACCGGAAACTATCTGCGACCACCTCAATGGACGGGTGACAATCGGTCTTTATTCTCTGAACCCTAAAACTCAGCGCTCCAAGTGGGTCGCCATCGATGCCGACTACGCAAATGCACTCGAAGACCTGCTCAAGCTGCAATGGGAACTCCGACAGGACAAGGTTGACTCAGCCCTCGAAAGGTCTCGCCGCGGCGGCCACCTTTGGATCTTCATGGAACAGCCGCAGCTGGCACAGGAGTGCCGGATCTACATCTACAATCTAGCTCGGCGGCTGCGAGTTCCCCTGAAAGGCGCTGCCGGTCTCGCCGAAGGCATCGAGGTGTTTCCACGTCAGGACCAGTTGGGACCGGGCGAATTCGGAAATGGCATTCGCGGTCCACTTGGCATTCACCGTGGCGCGGGAAAGCGGTACTGGTTTTACGGCGCCGACTACAAGATCGAAGCGCAGCTCGGCTACCTGGAACGGCTGAAAAAAATCACCGAAGACGAAATGCGGCGCTTCATTCATGGCATGGAAATGCCTGAGGAGTTCCGGCCTAAACCGAAGGTCGAATTGCCTCCCTTCGATCCCAATCGGCGCGAGTTTCGTATTCTCGATTACCTTCGACCAGCGCGGAAGCGGTCTGGAAATTATTGGACACGCTGCCCGTCGTGTGCTGAACAAGGCCACGATCGGAGCGGCGACAACCTAGCAATTTCAGTATCCGATCCGCGTCTCTATCGCTGTTGGGCGGGATGTTCTAAAGAAATGATTCGGGCCTCACTAGGGCAGCCGATCCGAATCAAGAGGACGGTTTAATATGAACGCAACTGCGACAGCTCCGATACACTCCCTGGACCAAAGAGAGGTCCTAGCCAGGCAGGGGTTGCGCCTACCGGCGATCACCCTGAAGCGCTTGCGAACTGCGGGGATTTACTGCCAGCCCTCAATCTCGATTGAACACCAGCACCTCGCAAAGCGTTACATTCTCCGCGGTGTGGAATCCGGCGGGGCCGTGGCCGATCTCGGAGCTTATTCGAGCTTTGTGGGTGAGCATGGAACCGCGCTGGGCTGGCTGCAGCGGGTCGATAGCGTCGGCGTCAATGGCGTGCATGCCATAGTGGTCGCCCCGATTCTAGTGCGCGTCGAAATGCTGCGAGTTCAACGCACGTATGATCTGCTGATCACGCGTCACAGTCTGACCGCACCCGCTAGCGGCCAAAGGCCGCGGCTTGAGAGCGTGGTCTTGTTTTATGGCAGGCGCGGCAGTCTCGAGATGGAGCTCTGGGGGAAAGACGCTTGTTATGGAGGTTCTGTAGCCCCAATGTTCTATAGCCGTGCCGGGGAGATCGCAGCGTTGCCCGCTGAGTTCCAGAACGCAGCCGCTCTGATCACGGCCGCCGTGTGCTGCGTAGGCTGTCGCCACTGTCATTTGCTGCAGCCGCAGGCGCTGGCCACGAAGCTTGACACGATGCAAACACCTGACGCTGGTTTGAATAATGGAGATGGCGCAGCGTGAGTCTTCCCAACGAGCCTACGAATTCGGATGAACTACCCGAGATCACTGCCGTGTTTGGCGACCCGGCAGCTTCTTACTGGCTCAAAACGTGTCTTTGTTCCGCCCTGTCTCGTGATCCTGTAGATGCTGCGAACGACGCTGAAGTCCTCGCCCAATTATTGGAACGTCGATGCCGCGCCATCTTATCTAGACACCATGCCCCGTAAGTCACTTTGCGCGTTGAGCAGTAGCTCCGCGACACATTGCGCAGTGCGAACGCCCGAGACGGAGGGCCTCCTGACCCTTAGCAAGTACTTTGGCAAAAGAAAGCACGTCTGCCATTCACATGGACTGGTATCGGGATCGTGGTTTTGCGCGCCGGTGGTTGCCAACCGTCGGCCGGCCCTCACTGCGCGCCAGCTCTTGAATTCGCCCAGCTCCTGCCCACATCTTCGTCTTAATTTCCAGAATTGATGCAGGTGGAAAATGAATGATGATCTCTTTTGCGAAGAGGATTGCCCTCTCTGTTGTTACGCCCTCATGGGCAACACGCCTCATCGGCACTCGCGTAGGCATTGGAG
>Ga0207667_10003633_pt1 | contig 19031 bp, 19 predicted proteins | sample KBSCornC52_FD_184301 | JGI IMG/M metagenome (GOLD analysis project Ga0207667, IMG submission 184301) | Corn rhizosphere microbial communities from Kellogg Biological Station, Michigan, USA - KBS Corn C5-2 (SPAdes) (version 2) | ecosystem: Host-associated > Plants > Roots > Rhizosphere > Soil ...
CGTGCCAGCCCGACTTGTTGGCGGAAACACCAGAGTGGCTCGGGCCCACCCCCTGGGTTCCGTCGCTAACCTAGTTTAGGCAGCGAGGGCGTATTCGTTGTTCGCAGTTATGCGATTGCGATCGTTTTAGGAGGGCTCGCAACTCCGCCTGCTGACACCGGCCACGGATCTCCTTGTCGAACCTATTTCAGCCCCGTGACCAGTACGTCCACTATAACACAGCGGCCCGGCCGATGGATGCATCGACCGGGCCGCCGGGGCGGGAGCGCCGGAGCGCTTAGGAGGCGACCGTCGTGGTGTCCGGTTTCGTCATCATGGTGATGAGCGTGCCGACCAGCATCAGGACGACGGCTCCGATCAGGGTCGCGAGCCAGTTGCCCTTGAGGTTCGGCGTGAAGTACACCGCCAGTGCGAGGAGCGCCCAGTTCACGACGACCGAGAACAGACCGTGGGTCAGCCACGTCAGCGGGGCGCTGATCAGGCGCAGGATCGGCCCGATCAGGGCGTTGACGATACCGAAGATGATCGCGAGCAGCACGACCGTCCAGGTCGAGTACGCACCGAAGCCCGAGGCGCCGGCGTCGTTGTGGAATCCCGGGACGAAGCAGATGACCAACCACAACACGATCGCATTCACGATGAAGCCTATCAGAAATTGCATGTCATTCTCCTAGCGCAGCTTTGAGACGCGACGCCAACGCTGACGTCATGCCCTTAACGGCGGCGATCTCGGCGAGACTGGCCCGCTTGATCCCCGCCGTCGACCCGAAGGCCGTTAAAAGGCGCTTCTTGCGAACCGGACCTATCCCTGCGAAGGCGTCCAGGGCCGACTGCGTCATGGCTTTGGCCCTACGCTGGCGGTGGTAGGTGACCGCGAACCGGTGGGCCTCGTCGCGGATCCGCATCACCAGGTGTAATCCGGCCGAGTTGGGCGGCAAGACGACCGGCTCGGTCTGCCCGGGCAGATACAGCCACTCGTGCTCCTTGGCCAGACCCGCGACCGGCAGGCCGGTCATGTCCATCTCTTCGAGGACCGCCATGACGGCGTGCAGCTGGCCTTTGCCGCCGTCGATGAGCAGCAGCCCCGGGCGCTTGTCGAACTTCTCTTTCTTGGCGAGTTCGCGCTCGGTCTTGGTCGCGTCGTCGTCGGTCTCTTTGCGCAGATAGCGCAGGCGGCGGCGCAGCGTCTCCTGCATCATCGCGAAGTCGTTGGGCCCCTTGTCGTACTGGATCTTGAACTTGCGGTAGTCGCTCTTCTTGGCGCGGCCTTCGACGAAGACGACCATCGAGCTGACCGGATTCGTCCCTTGGATGTTCGAGATGTCGTAGCACTCGATCCGGTGCGGGATCTCGGGCAGTTCCAACGCGTCGGCCAGCTCGGTCAGCGATCGCGCCTGCGCGCTCTCCTGGACCTCCTGATGCGCCAGGAACGCCTTGAGGTTCTGCTGGGCGTTCTTCTGCACCAGCCGCAGATACTCGGCGCGCGCGCCGCGCTGCGGCACGAGCGCGCGGACGCGCTGGCCCTTGAGGGTCGAGAGCCACGCCTCGATGACGGGCCGTTCGGTCGGCTCGGCCTGCACCAGGATCTCTTTCGGGACGGCCGCCTGTTCGACGCGCACCCGCTTCTCCGGGACCGGCGACTGGATGTCGCGCGCGGTCCGCGCTTTGGCGTAGGCCGAGATGCCGGGCGACTCCGGCGCGCTCGCCGTGCGCGCGGTGTAGAACTGCGTCAGGAACTCGTCGAACAGATCGGCGTCGCTCTGCTCGCGCACGCCGTCGAGCATGAAGTGCTCCTGACCGATCAGCTTCCCGCCGCGCACCATGAAGACTTGCATGCAGGCCTGACCCTGCGCGCGCGCGCACGCGATCAGATCCATGTCGAGGCGCGAGCGCCATACGACCTTCTGCTTCTCGGTCACGCGCCGGACCGCCACGATCCGGTCGCGCATCCGCGCGGCCGTCTCGAAGGCGAACGTCTCGGCCGCGGTCTGCATCTGCTCGGCCAGCCGTCCCAGCAGCGCCTCCTGTTTGCCCTCGAGGAACAGCACGACTTCCTCGATCATGGCGTCGTAGTCGGCCTCGCTCTGATATCCGACGCACGGCGCCAGGCATCGCTTGATGTGGTATTGCAGGCACGGCCGGTGGCGCTTGCCGTCGATCGGCTCGCGACAGGTCCGCAGCGGGAAGACCAGGCGCACCAGGTCGATCAGCTCGCGCAAGCCGTGGGCGTCGGTGTACGGCCCGAAGTAGCGCGCGCCGTCGTTCTTCACCACCCGGGTGAAGACCACGCGCGGGAACGGTTCGTTCGTCACCTTGAGATACGGATAACGCTTGTCGTCGCGCAGGCGCACGTTGAACGGCGGCTGATGCCGCTTGATCAGATTGGCCTCGAGGATCAGCGCCTCGATCTCGTTCGAGACCACGATCGTCGCGACGTCGGCGACCCGCTCGACCATCGCGCGCTTGAAGACGTCGAGGGCGGCGCTCTCCTGGAAGTACGAGCGCACCCGGTTGCGCAGCGAGATGGCCTTGCCGATGTAGAGTATCTCGCCCGTCGCGTCGAGCATCTGGTAGACGCCCGGCGCATCGGGTATCTGCGTGAGCCGCTGCTGCAGCACCGCGTTCATGGACTTAGGCTTGCACCTTGTTCCGGTTCTTCGCCCACACGTAGACGCCGTAACCGATAGCGGCCAGTACCACGATGCCCAGGATGCCCAGGCCGAACTTGTGGATCCAGGGGGTGATCTGGTCGAGGTGATTGCCGAGCGCCATGCCGAGCCAGATCAGACCGCCGCAGAAGACCAGCGAGCCGGCGAGCGTCCACAGATAGAACGGCAACAGGGGCATCTCGACGATGCCGGCCGGGATCCCGACGATCCCGCGGATGACCGGCACGAACCGGCAGATGAAGATCGCGAACGTGCCGTATTTATCGAAGAACGCGTCGACCTTGTCGAGGTGCGCGTGATCGAAGCGGACATATTTGCCGTAGCGCTCCACCAATGGGCGTCCGCCGAAGCGGCCGACCGCATAGCCGATGCTCTGGCCGGCGAGTTCGCCCAGGACGGCGGCCGCGATCGTGAACCAGACGTTGGGCAGATGCCCGGTCGCCACCAGCGCGCCGGCCGCCGGCATGACGATTTCGGCGCCCACCGGGGCGCCGATATTGCCGAGGGTCATCCCGACGAACAGGCCGGGCAGACCGTAGTGGTCGATCAGGCCGAGGACGAGTTGCTGGAGGTGTTCCATGCGGTCTGCCTACTCCGTAGCGGCGGCGGGGTTGCGCGGGACGGCGGCGCGGCGGAGGATTTCGGCCGCCAGGCTTCCGCCTTCGGCCCGTAGGGCTTCGAACAGGTCCAATGGCTCGATGTCGCGATCGCCCGCGCCGGCCTCGGCGACGGCCACGATCTTGCGGACGCGCGGCGTCAGCAGAATGCCTTCCCAGACCCGGTCCTCGCCGGTGCCGAGCGCGCGCCGGACCTCGGCGTGGACCTCGCGCGCATCGATCGCCTGGGCGTCCAGGGCGGCCAGAATTGCCCGATCGTGCTCCGCCAGCAGGGCTTCGAGCAGATGCTCGGCGCCGACGTAGTAGTGGTTGTGGTTCCGGCACTCTTGCTCGGCGGCGCGAAGCACGCGGCGCGCGGCTGGACTAAATCGCGAAAACACGACCTGCTAGCATTGTGGAGAAAGATGTAGGAAAAGTCGCTGTCCCCCGCACCGTGGTACGGGGGACAGCGGCGGATTGGTCGGGGCGACACGATTTGAACGTGCGACCTCTTCGTCCCGAACGAAGCGCTCTACCAAGCTGAGCCACGCCCCGAGAAAGCCTGCCTCTGATTCTCGCGAAGGTTCGGCCCTCCTGCCTGCGAACCAGAGACGGCTCATGAGATACCTCATCGTGGGTTGCGGCCGGGTCGGTTCGGCGCTCGCCAAACTGCTCGACGCGGACGGCCACGAAGTCGTGGTGGTCGACGAGAATCCCTCGGCGTTCAAGCGCCTCGGCGCGAAGTTCAAGGGGCACGTGGTCGTCGGGACGGGCATCGACTACGACATCCTCAAACGGGCCGGCGCCAAGACCGCCGACGGCTTCGTCTCCGTCACCGACGGCGATAACCGCAACATCATGGCCGCGCTGATCGCGCAGCGCCTGTTCAAGATCCCGAAGGTGGTGTGCCGCATCTACGATCCGCCGCGCGGCCAGATGTACAAAGAGCTGGGCGTGCAGACGGTCATCCCGACCACCCTCGGCGCCAAGATGATCCGCGACACCTTGATGGAAGCGCCGTGGGATCCGCACCAGCCGTTCGACTTCGGCAAGATCACCTCGCTCTCGGCGACGGTCGGAGCGGAGAACGCCGGCAAGACGGTCGGATCGTTCGAGAGCCCGGGCCGCATCCGCATCGCCGCCCTGCGCCGCGAGCTGGCCGTGCTGGTCGCCCACGACGACCTGGTGCTCGAGGCCGGCGACGAGATCAACGCGATCGTCTCGCCGGATGCGATCAGCGAGTTCGCGCAGACCTTCACCCTCGCCACGCCGCTTCCGGATCCGGAGTAGGGCCAGTATGTTCATCCTCATCGTCGGCGGCGGCAAGGTCGGCTCGTATCTGACCCGCGCCCTGATCAAACAAGAGCACGAAGTCCTGGTCGTCGAGAAGATCGAGAAGAAAGCCCGCGAGCTCGACAACCTGATCGACCGCCAGGTCACGGTCGTCGGCGACGGGTGCGATCCGCTGGTCCTCGAGCAGGCGGGCATCGCCCGCGCGGACGTGGTGGTCGCGGACACCGGCGACGACGAGGACAATCTGGTCGTCGTGCTGATCGCCAAGAAGAAGACCAAGGCCAAGTGCATCGCGCGCGTCAACAACCCGCGCAACAAGGAGATCTTCGCGTCGCTCGATCCCGGCGATCCGGTGACGGTCATCTCGTCGACCGAGATCATCCTCGACGTGCTCAACGAGCGCGTCAACGAATGTTCCTACGAATCGGCCCTCGAGACGATGCGCCTGTTCGGCAAGGGAAAACTCCAGCTCGCGCGCGTCGTCATCCCGCCCGGCTCGGCGCTCGACGGCAAGCTGGTTGCCGACGCCGCCTTCCCGGCCAACTGCGTGATCGTCGCGATCGACGACGGACGCGACGAGCTGACCATCCCGGACGGCGACACCCAGCTCCACGCCGGCAACGCCATCATCGCGATCGTCAAGGAAGGCGCGGGCGAACGCATCCACGCCATCGTCGAAGCGCGCTAGCGCTTCAGATATACCCGCGCCGCAGCGCGGTGACGGCCGCCTGGGTGCGGTCTGCGGCCTTGAGCTTCTCCAGGATGTCGCGGACGTGCCCCTTGACGGTGCCCAGACCGATGTAGAGCCGGTCGGCGATCTCGGCGTTGCCGACGCCGTCCGCGATCAGGCGAAGCACGTCCGTCTCGCGCGGCGTGAGCGGCGAATCGCTGGCCGCCGCACCCGTATCGCTGAAACGGGCCAGGACGACGTGCGCGATGCGCGGATCGAAGTAGGCCCCGCCTGCCGCCGCCGCGCGGACGGCATCGACGATCTCGGCCGGATCGGCGGACTTCACGACGTAGGCGTCGGCGCCGGCGGCCAGCGCCGCGATCACGGTCTCGTGCGAGTCGAGCATCGTCACCACCACGACGCGCGTCTCCGGTACGCTCGCGCGGATCGCCTCCGTGAGCGCGATCCCGTCCATGCCGGGCAGCCCGATGTCGATCACCGCGACGTCGGGACGCTCGCGCTCGATCAGCGCCAGTCCGGCCGGTCCGTCGCCGGCCTCGCCGACCACGTCGTAGTGCGCTCCGAGCGCGGTGCGCAGCGCCAGGCGCGTGAGCGCGTGATCTTCGACCAGCACGATCCTCATGCACGGGCCTCCGGAAGGGTGAGCGTGAAGATGCTGCCGCGCGGGCGGTTCGGCGCGTAGGCGACGTCGCCGCCGTGCGCTAGCGCGATCCGGCGGACGATATAGAGCCCGAGGCCGGTCCCGGCGCCCGGCCGGCGCGATGCGCTCGCGAAGCGCGAGAACAATTGCGGGCGGATGCTCTCGTCGACGCCGAATCCGTCGTCCTCGACGCTCGCGCGGACGGTCCCGGCGACGGCCTCGACGCGCACGTCGACGTGGCCGCCGGCCGGCGTCGCCTCGAGCGCGTTGGCCGTCAGATTGACGAGCGCGCGTCGCAGTTCGCCCGGATCGCCCGTGACCGCGGCGACCGCCGGTGCGTGCCAGGCCAGCGCGACCTCGCGCGAGCGCGCCATCGCATCCAGTTCCCGCGCGACGTCGATCGCCAGTTCGCGCAGGTCGACGCGGGCGCGGACGACGGAGGCCTCACCGGCCTCGTAGCGCGCGACCAGCAGCAGCGTCTCGACCAGCCGGCGCATCTCGTCGTTGGAGCCGATCGCGGTCGAGACGACCTCGCGGTAGCGCGCCGGCAGTTCGCCGTACGCGCCCGACAGCGCCTGTTCCAAGGTCAGGTGGCCGGCGGCCAGCGGCGTGCGCAGATCGTGGGCGAGCGCGTAGACGATGTCGCGGATCACGTCGTTGCGCTCTTGCAGTTCGGTCCGCTGTCCGGCGATCTGATCGTTCTGTTCGCCCAGCGTGGTGAACAGCCCGGCCTGCGCGAGCGCGGTCTCGGCGATATCGGCGACGGCGCGCAGCAGCCGCTTCTCGCGTTCGTCGAACGCCGGACCCGATCGCAGCACGAACAGGGTCGCGTCGCCGTCGTCGGCCCGGATCGCGGTCGCGATCAGCGCGCCTGCGTCATTTGCTTCGAGGACCGGAGTCGCGACCGCATCCCCGGTCACGGCTTCGATCGTGCTTCCGGAGGCGACCGCCCGGGCCGCGAGCGACGCCATCGCGGCATCCGGCGCCGGCCGGTCGATCTCGACCGCGTCGCCGCCGCGCGCGAAGGCGTAGCGCTCGGGCGGCCGCATCGTCTTGCGCACGACCAGCACGGCGCGATCGGCCGCCAGCACGCCCGGCGTCTGACGCACGATCGCCTGGCGCACGAGTTCGACGTTGAGGGTCGCGCGGATCGCTTCGGCCGCCCGCCGCAGCGCGGCGTCGTCGCGCGCACCGCGGTCGCGCTCGGTCGCGCGTACGGAGATGCGCGCGTATTCCTGCGCGCGCACCGTCAGATAGCCGACCAGCGCGAACGAGAGCGCGATGAGCACGCGGTCCCCGATCGCCCGCGCGTCCCATGCATAGCCGTTCGAGGCGCCGTTGTAGTAGCCGGCCACCACGTTGGCGACTTGCGCGACGGCGACCAGCCACAACGTCAGCCGCGGGCGCAGCGCGATACCGCTCAGCGCGATCGGGCCGTTGAGCAGGATCGCGACCACGAACAGCTGCGGGGTGAACATGTCGAGCACCCAGGCCGCGGCGGTCAGACCGTAGCAGATGGGGGCGATCGCGTCGGACACGCCGGCCGTTCGCGCGTTCATGTACGGACGCGCTTCGGGCGTGCGGAGACGCGCGCCTTCGGGGGCCTCCCGCCAGCGGCGGCGAACCCGCGGGGACGATGGAACGTCGCTCGGCCGAATCATATCTTCGCGAGATCGGGGAGACCCCGCGGTTGCTGGTCTACCTCGCGGCCGCGCCGGGCGCCGGCAAGACCCGGCGCTTGCTCGAAGATGCGCGCCGCCTGCGCGATGCCGGCAAGCGCGTGCTTATCGGCAGCCTCGAGACCAAGGAACGCCCGCACCTCGAGGAGCTGGCCGCCGGCTTTCCGCGGGCCGAGGGCTTCGCCGCGATGGTCGCGGCCAGACCCGACGTCGTCGTGCTCGACGAACTCGCCTTCGACAATCCCGAAGGCTCGGCGCACGCCAAACGCTGGCAAGACGCGCTCGCGCTGCGCGACGCCGGCATCGGCGTCCTGTGCGCGCTCAATATCGCGCACCTCGACACGGTCGCTCCGGTCGCCGAGGCGGCCATCGGGCACCCGGTCCGCGAGATCGTCCCGCTCGCCTTCCTCAAAAAGGCCGACGAGGTGATCGCCCTCGACGCCTCGCCCCAACTGCTCCGTCAGCGGCTGCAATCGGGCAAGGTGGTCGGCCCGCACGACGTCGATCGCGCGCTGGACGGCGCGTTCAAGGAGTCGACGCTGCTGGTGCTGCGCCAACTCCTGTTGCGCACCATCGACGAGCTGACGATTCCGGCCGTCTCGGCCGAGCGCACCTCGGCCGCGGCCGCGATCATCCCGCACGACCTTACGGAACCAGATGCGTTTCTGCGGCGCAGCGAAGCGATCTCCGCAGCGCTCGACCTCGACCTCGACTGCGTCGACATCACGGCCGCCGCCGAGATCGACTCGCTCCACGCCTCGCTGATCTGCCTGCCCAAGGGCGACCTCGCGGCCAAACTGGTCAACCGTCCGGTCACGCGCGACATCTTCATCATCGCGCGCGAACAGACGTATCTGGCCGACCCGGCGCTCGCGCCGCATCCGCTCGGCGCAACCGTGCGCGACCGGATGCGCACCGGCTACGGCAAGCTGACCATCTATCTGGGCGCGGCCGCCGGAGCCGGCAAGACCTACGCCATGCTCGACCGCGCCAAACAGCTGCGCGCCGACGGCGTCGACGTCGTGGCCGGCTATATCGAGTCGCACGGGAGGGCCGAGACGGAGGCCATGATCGGCGATCTCGAGGTGCTGCCGCGCAAGGCGATCGCCGCCGGCGGCATCGCCTACCAGGAACTCGATCGCGACGCGGTCATCGCTCGGCACCCCGCCGTCGTGCTGATCGACGAACTCGCCCACACCAACGCACCCGGCTCGGTCTCCGGCAAACGCTTCCAGGACGTGCTCGCGATCCTGCGCTCCGGGATCAACGTGATCGCCACCCTGAACGTCCAGCACCTCGAAGCGCTCGGCGACGCGGTCTTCCGGCTGACCGGGACGACCGTCCGCGAAACCCTGCCGGACGGGATCCTGTCGCTCGCCGACGAGGTGATCCTGATCGACGTGACGCCCGAGCTGCTGCGCGAACGTCTGCGCGCCGGCAAGATCTACCGCGTCGAGAAGATCGAAGCCGCTCTGTCCAACTTCTTCACCACCGACAACCTGCGCGCGCTCCGCGAGCTGGCCGTCCGGGAGCTGCTCCGGGCCGAATCGCGCCAGACGCCGACCGCGCCCTTCGACCGGCTGCTGCTCAGCGTGGCGCCGCGCGAAGAGGATCTCCCGCTGATCCGCCGCTGCAGCAAGATCGCCGCCCGCCTTCATGCCTCGTTCGCGGTCGCCCACGTCGCCAAGGCCGGCGGCAAGGTCGACGCCCCGATCGTCGCGGAGATGGAGGCCCAGACGCGGGCCAGCGGCGGCACCTGGCTGCGCGTCACCGGCGACGACGTGGTGAAGTCGCTGCTGGCGACCGCGCGCGCCGCGCCGGAGACCACCATCGCGGTCGGCGGGACCTTGCGCACGCCGCGCTGGCCGCAGCCCAACGCGTTCGCGCGGCGCCTGCTCGATGCGGGCGGGCGCGAACTGTTCGTGCTAGCGCGCCGCATCCAGAGCAAGGTTGAGATCGAGGACGTTGACCCGAGGCTCGCCTAGAAAACCGAACGTCCGGTCGCGCACGGTTCGCGCGACGATAGCACGTACGGCGGCCGGATCGAGCTTGCGCGCCCGCGCGACCCGCGCCACCTGATAGTAGGCCGCCTCCGGGCTGATGTCGGGGTCGATGCCGCTCGCGCTCGAGGTGACGAGGTCCATCGGCGGGACGCCGGCTCCCGGATTCGCCTTTTCGAGCGCCACGATCGCGGCGCGGGTCGCGTCCATCAACTTCTTCGAGGTCGGCCCGAGATTGGTGCCCGAGGTCGCGGTCGGATCGTAGCCCTTGCCGGCCGCCGACGGGCGTCCCCAGAAGTACCGCGCCTGCGTGAAGTTCTGACCGATCAGATCCGGCTTCGGACCCTGCGGAACGATCAGGTGGATGATACCGGTCATCGCGATCGGATAGAGCAGGCCGAGCGCGAGCACCGAGAGGACGGTGACGCGCACGGCGACGGAGAGCTGCTGGAGCATGGATCGGTCCTTACGTCAGATGGAGCGCGGTCAGGATGAGGTCGATCAGCTTGATGCCGGCGAACGGCACGACCAAGCCGCCCAAGCCGTAGATCAGCACGTTCTCGCGCAGCACCGCCTCGGCGCCGCGCGGTTTGTAGGGGACGCCGCGCAAGGCCAGCGGGATCAGCGCGATGATGATCAGCGCGTTGAAGACGACCGCCGAGAGGATCGCGCTCTGCGGCGTCGCCAGCCGCATCAGGTTGAGCGCGTTCATGGCCGGATATGCGGTCGCGAACATCGCCGGCAGGATCGCGAAGTACTTGGCCACGTCGTTGGCGATCGAAAAGGTCGTGAGCGCACCGCGGGTCATCAGCAACTGCTTGCCGATCTCGACGATCTCGATCAGCTTGGTCGGGTCCGAGTCCAGGTCGACCATGTTGGCCGCCTCTTTGGCCGCCTGCGTTCCGCCGTTCATCGCGACGCCGACGTCGGCTTGCGCGAGCGCGGGCGCATCGTTGGTGCCGTCGCCCGTCATGGCGACCAGACGGCCCGAACGCTGCTCGCGTTTGATCAGGTCCATCTTGGCCTGCGGCGTCGCCTCCGCCAGGAAGTCGTCGACGCCCGCCTCGGCCGCGATCGATGCGGCCGTCAACGGATTGTCGCCGGTGATCATGATGGTGCGGATGCCCATCGCGCGGAGCCGGTCGAAGCGGTGCTTCATGTTCGGCTTGAGGACGTCTTTGAGATGGATCGCGCCGAGCACCTGACGATCGCGCGCCAGCAGCAACGGCGTGCCGCCCGAGCGCGCGATCCGCTCGACCTCGCTCGCCAGATCGTCGGACGGTTCGCCGCCCTGCTCGCGCACCCACGCCAACACCGAATCCGGCGCGCCCTTGCGAACCCGCGCGCCGCCGGCCAGGTCCAAGCCGCTCATGCGCGTGTAGGCGCTGAACGGCACGAAGCTCGCGCCCGCCGGGAGCAGCCTGACGACCCCTTCGCGCTCGGCCAGAGCGACGATCGAACGGCCTTCCGGCGTCTCGTCGGCGAGCGACGAGAGCGCAGCTGCCGCCATCGCGTCGCCCGCGCTCACGCCGGGCGCGGGGATCACCTGCGACGCCTGCCGGTTGCCGAGGGTGATCGTGCCGGTCTTGTCGAGCAGCAGCGTGTCCACGTCGCCCGCCGCTTCGACCGCCCGGCCGCTGGTCGCGAGCACGTTATGCTGCATCACGCGGTCCATCCCCGCGATCCCGATCGCCGAGAGCAGTCCGCCGATGGTGGTCGGGATCAAGCAGACCAGCAGCGCGATCAGCACCGTCAGCGTCTGCTTGGCTCCCGCATAGAGCGAGAACGGCGCGAGCGTCGCGACCGCGATCAGGAAGACGATCGTCAGTCCGGCCAACAAGATCGAGAGCGCGATCTCATTGGGGGTCTTCTGACGCTGCGCGCCCTCGACCAGCGCGATCATCCGGTCCAAGAAGCCCTCGCCAGGATTCGCGCCGACCAGCACGACGATCCGGTCGGAGAGCACGCGGGTCCCGCCGGTGACCGCGCTCCGATCGCCGCCGGCTTCGCGGACGACCGGCGCGGACTCGCCGGTGATGGCCGATTCGTCGACCGTGGCCGCGCCCTCGACGACGTCGCCGTCGGCCGCGATCAGCTCGTTCGCTTCGACCACGATGCGGTCACCTTTGCGAAGCGACGCCGAGGCCGCCACGTCCTCGAGCGATCCGTCGGGCCGCAGCCGCCGCGCGACGGTATGCGACTTGGTACGGCGCAGGAAGTCGGCTTGCGCCTTGCCGCGCCCCTCGGCGACGGCTTCGGCGAAGTTCGCGAACAGCACCGTGAACCAGAGCCAGATCGCGATCGCGAAGTCGAAGCCGGCGTTCGCATCGTGGCCGATCAGGTGCCTGACCAGCAGATAGCTGGTCGCGAGCGCGCCGATCTCGACGACGAACATGACGGGATTGCGCGCCTGCACGCGCGGGTCGAGCTTCGCGAACGCATCGCGTGCGGCCGCGAACAACAGCGTCCGGTCCATCAGAACGTCTTTCCTTGCAGCATGAGCAGATGTTCGACGATCGGGCCGAGCGCGTCGGCCGGCAGGAACGTGAGCGCGCCGACGATCAGGATCGTCCCGAGCAGCAGCACCACGAAGATCGGCGAGGTGGTGGTGAACGTCCCGGCGCCTTCGGGCACGGCCGTCTTGCGCGCGAGCGAACCGGCCAAGGCCAGCGCGGGGATCGCGACCGCGAAGCGGCCGAAGAGCATATTGAGCCCGGTGACGACGTCGTAAAACGTATTGCCGCCTAGGCCCGCGAAGGCGCTGCCGTTGTTCGCGTTGGTCGAGGTGAACGCGTAGAGGATCTCGGAGAACCCGTGCGGTCCGGCATTGTTGAGCGTCGCGAGGCCTGCGGGCAGCAACACCGCGATGGCCGTCGGGACCAGGGTGAGGACCGGCGTCACCAGGATCGCCAGGATCGCCAGCTGCACGTCGCGCGCCTCGATCTTCTTCCCCAGGAACTCGGGCGTCCGCCCGACCATCAGTCCCGCGATGAAGACCGTCAGGACGACGAAGATCAGCATGCCGTACAGGCCGCTGCCGACGCCGCCGAAGACGATCTCGCCCAGCTGCATGTTCACGATCGGCACCAGCCCGCCCAGCGGCGTGAACGAGTCGTGCATCGAGTCGACCGCCCCGGTCGACGTGTCCGTCGTGACGGTGGCGAACAGCGAGGACGCGGCGATGCCGAAGCGCGTCTCCTTGCCCTCCATGTTGCCGCCGGCGACGCCCATCGCATGCACGATTGGATTGCCCGCGGCTTCGGCGCCGTACGCGCAAGCGAAGCCCGCCACCAACAAGATCGCCATCGCCGCGAAGATCGCCCACCCCTGCCGCTTGTCCCGCGCCATCTGCCCATAGGTCGAGAGCAGCGCGAACGGGATCACCAGGATCAGGAACAGTTCGAGGACGTTGGTGAACGGGTTCGGATTCTCGTTGGGCGAGGCCGAGTTGGCATTGACGAAGCCGCCGCCGTTAGTGCCCAGCTCCTTGATCGCCTCCTGCGTCGCCATCGGGCCGCCGGTGATGGTCTGGCTGGCTCCCTCGAGCGTATGGATGGTCGTGTAGGCGTTGAAGTTCTGCGGTACGCCCTGCCAAGCCAGCACGATCGCCGCTACGAACGCGATCGGGAGCAGCACGTAGAGAGTAGAACGGGTCAAGTCGACCCAGAAGTTGCCGAGGGTGGTCGCCGACGACCGCACGACGCCGCGGATCACCGCGATCGCGACGGCGATGCCGGTGGCGGCCGAGACGAAGTTATGCCAGGCCAGGCCGGCCATCTGCGAGAGATAGCTCATCGTGCTCTCGCCCGAATAGAACTGCCAGTTGGTGTTCGTCAGGAACGAGATCGCGGTGTTCCAGGCCGCATCCGGCGCCATGTTCGGGAAGTGCTGCGGATTGAACGGCAGCCACGCTTGGATACGCAGCAGCACGTAAAGGAACAAGAACCCGACGATCGAGAACGCCAGCAGCGCGAGCGCGTACCCGCTCCAGGTCATCTCCTGGGCCGCGTCGATCCCGCAGACGCGATAGATGACGCGTTCGACCGGCCCGAAGACCGGCGTGAGGAACGTGCGCTCGCCCGCGTACAGGCGCGTCATGAACGTGCCGAGCGGCTTCATCGCGAGGACGAGCGCGACGAGCAGTACCGCCGCCTGGAGCCAGCCGTAGACGGTCACTTAGAATTTCTCCGGGCGCAGCATCGCATAGATGAGGTAGGCCAGGCCGAGCAGGGTCAGGCCGGCGCCGAGCAGATCGTCGAGGTTCATAGCCGCTCGAGTCCGCGGATGTAGAGGTAGAGCGCGAAGAACCCGGCCGCCGCGAGCAGCAGCAGACCGGGTTCGAGGAGCGATGAAGGTGCCATTGCCCCTTCATCCTAGGCCCGTTCGGCGGCCCGGGGGAGCCGCCGAACGGACGAACCTTTCGGCTAGATCTTCACGCCCGCTTCGATCAGGGCGCGCGATTGACGGAAGCCGGTCGCATCGACGCGCGAGCCTTCCAGCCGCACGAAGTAGCGGCCGAAGGTATACTGCGGCGTCAGCGTCCAGCTGGTGGCCGAGCTCCCGGCGCCGTAGCCGAGCAGGTCGGCGTTGGCCGACGGATCGCCGGCGGCACTGTGGTTGACGAAGCGCTCGTAGCGGCCCGCGAGCGAGAGCACGGGCGAGAACTGCCAGGTCCCGATGACGGAGCCGAGGCTCGCGCTCTCGGCGCTCGTGAAACCGGCCGTGGCACTAGCGGGCGATTCGATCAGCAGGTAGTACGGCGTCAGCGACAGTTTACCGAACGATTGCGTCAGCATGAGATCGTACTCGGCCTTGTTGCCGATACTCGTCGTCGGGTTCCCCGGCGTATCGCGGTTCGGGACGATGAACGCGAACATCATGTCGGTCGACGCGCTCGGCGCCCAACCGGCCAGCCCTTCGATCGCGCGGTAACGCCCCGAATAGTAGCCGTCGTTGAGTTCCAGCGCGCCGGTGAACCGGCCCGAGGTATAAGCGGCCCGGACGCCGCGACTGAAGGCCGGCTCGACGTTCCAGCCCAGGCCGCGCTGGATGTTCGCGTTCTGATAGGTGAAGTCGCTCTCTTGGCCGAGCAGCGCGGTCTGTTTGCCGGCCGAGATCGTCCAATGCGCGTCGGGCGCCCACGCCACGTAGGCGGACGGCATCCACGAGTAGAGGCTCGTATTAGCCCCGGGATCGGTCGCGTACGCGAAGGGCGCGCCCACTACCGGGAAGGCATACGCGCCGACGGTCGCCGCGAACCGGAACGTGCCGTTCGGCTTCGCCACCGTCAGCAATGCGTTCGAGAGATCGAGCGTACCCGGCGCGTTCTTGGTCGCGACCGCATAGTCGCTGAAGATGCCCGAGAGCGTGACGACGTTCGGATCCGGGGTCGATGCCGCGGCCGGAGCGGGCGCGGGCGACGGCGAGGCGATGGCCTGCGCCAGGACGAGGGCGGCGATGATCGAGTGCATTGCGCCCTCATCCTAGGTCGGCACGCGAAAACCTGGAAGCCCCCATTCGGACGAACCGTTCGGTCAGTCCAGCTCCATCCGGTCGATGCGGCGCTCCGTGGTGAGCGCGCCGATGATGATGCTCAGGACGACGACCGCAAAGGTCGCGTCGATGGCGATGATGCGATCGGGAAGCGTCGCCGGCAGCGCGAGGGCCAGGGCCAGGGCCAGGGCTCCCCGGACGCCGGCGAGCCGCACGACGGTCTTCCACGATCGCAGCATCGGCGGGGCGATGGAGAGCAGGCCGTAGGCGAGAGCGACGCGCGCCAGCGCCACGGCCGCAAGCGTCGCGAGGATCGGTCGCCATTCGTGGGCGATGTCGGGGAACGCGACCGATGCGCCGATCAGGAAGAACAGCGCCGCGTTCGCGATCGTCGAGAGCCAAGACCAGAGGTGTTCGACGCCGTCGGCGGTCGCGACGCCATCGTGCCGGCGCTCGTATTCCCCCATCGTGATGCCGCAGGCGATCACGGCGAAGATCCCCGACCACCCGTAGTGTTCCGCGAGCGCGTAGGAGCCGTAGGCGGCGACTAGGGTCGCGACGGTGTGGACCGCGACGTTGCCGCGCAGGCGCAACGCCTGGATGGCGATCAGTCCGACGCCGATCCCGAGAAGCAGGCCGAGGACGGAGCCGAGCGCGGCCTGGCCGGCGACGCCGAAGGTCGCGGACGTCGAGAGCGCGGCGACGACCGTCGCCGCGACCGCGCGGTAGACGACCACTGCGACGGCATCGTTGAGCAGCGACTCGCTCTCCACGATGGTGGCGAGTTCTTTCGGCACGCTCAAGCGACGGAAGATCGCGACGACCGCGATCGGATCGGTCGCGCTCAGGATGGCGCCGAGCAGCAGTGCGACCGGCAGGGCCAGCCCGCCCAGAACGTGCGCGCCGGCCGCCACGATCGCCGCCGTCAACGCGACCCCGGGCACGGCCAGCAACACGATCGGCTTCCACGCCCGGCGCATGGTCGGCAGATCCAGGCTCCAGGCGGCTTCGAAGATCAACGCCGGCAAGAACACCGTCAGCGTGGCGAACTGGAAGAGGCCGCCGAGCTGCCCGGGCCGCCACGCGTCGAACGCGAGCCCGAGGCCGACCAGGGCTGCGATGTGCCAGACCTTCATCGTCAATGCGTGTGGGTGAAGTTGCCGACTCGGACGTGCATCTCGCGGATCTTCGCCAGCGCCGCGCGCATGCCCAGCGGACGCTCCGGGCGGCCGACCGCGTCGAAATACCATTCCGGGTCGATGTTGAGCGTGCGCGTCTGGATCATGTCGACCCGGACGTCGCCCAGCAGCGCCTCCATCGCCGCGATCTCCCCGGCGTCGTCGGTGACCCCGGGGTGCGTGAGCAGATTGAGCGAGACCCGCAGGCCGCGCTCCGACGCGAGCCGGATCGAGGCGAAGACGTCGTCGAGCGAATAGCCGATCGGGCGGTAGTATGCGGCGTAGGCGTGCGACCGGAACGAGTTCAGGCTGATCCGCACCGCCTGCAGGCCCGCGTCGATGCAGCGGGCCAGCGCGCTCGGCATCGACCCGTTGGTGTTGAGGTTGATCGTGCCGTTGCTCTGCGCGGCGCGCATCAATTCGATCGAGCGCGCGATCTCGATCGAACGCAGCAGCGGCTCGCCCTCGCAGCCCTGGCCGAACGAGACGATCCCGTCGTCGACCCGTTCCAAGTGGTGGATCCCGATCCGCGCCAGGTCGTTCGCGACCGGTTCGTAGACGATCCGCTCCTGCGGCGAGGGCAGGCCCGCGTCCGGCTCTTGCTCCGAGATGCAGCCGATACAGCGCGCGTTGCACTTGGGCGAGACCGGCAGCGCCGCTTCGCCGCGCTCCAAGAAGACGTTCTGAGCGGTGAAGCAGCCGTACTCGCGCGAGCACTTGGCGACCTGGCGGAGCACGCTGTTGTGTGGATCGCTCGCGACCCGCCGGTCGAGCAGCGCCTCGAGTTCGCCCTCGCCGAAGTAGCGCGGCTGCCAATCCTCGCTCTCGTCGGTCCGCATGGCCGCGACGTAGAGTTCGTCCTCGACCACGCAGGCGAACGTGTATCCGAACAGCGGGAGCGCCGGCGCGTCCTTTTCCTTGCGGTAGGCGGGCACGAGCAGACGGGTGTAGCCGGCCGGCAGCATCGCCGCGAGCGCGAACCGTCGCGACTCCCTGCCGGTCGTCGTCAGCGGGCGGCGACCCGGCAGGATGGTGGGGACCACGCCGCGCGGCGCCGGGATCAGTTCGTCGAGTTCGACGCGCCGTTCGATCCCGCCGTCGGCCAGCGGTTCGCGTTCCTCGTCGAAGTAGATCCGCGCCTTGCTATCGCAGTACGCGAGGCCCACCGTCATAGGCGCTTCTCGTAGACGCGCTGGCTCTTGGGCGACCCATACCCCGCCCGTTCGTAGAACGCGTGGGCGCGCTCGCGCAGGACGTTGGAACGCAGCCGCAGCATCGGGCAGCCGTTCTCGCGCGCGAACCGCTCGACGCGTTCGAGCAGCAGCCGGCCGATGCCGCCGCCCCGATATTCGCCGTCCACGACCAGGCCTTCCAGCTCGGCGTGCCGCGTCGCGGTCATGGTCTCGCCGATCGAGACCGTCACCCAGCCGACCACGCCGACGCGCGGGACGACCGCCACGAACACCTCGAAGGCCGGACCGCGGCGCGCGAGCGTCCGTTCGACGTGGGCGAGCGGGACCTCGTAGCCCAGCTGCAGCGCGAGCGCCGCGATCCGCGGCGCGTCCGATGCGAACGCCTCGCGGACGTTCGTCTGGGGGTCAGGCGCGAACACGGGCTTCGTCGTAGAACACGTCGCCGTCGAAGACGCGCACGGCCGGACCGGTCAAGCTGGCCGGGCCGTCTCCGTCCCAGCCGACGATCAGCCGGCCACCGGGCACGCTCACCGCGACCGGCGACCGCGCCGCACCGTCGACGATCGCGGCGGCCGCGCATGCGACCGCGCCGGTGCCGCACGCCATCGTCAGGCCGACGCCGCGCTCCCAATGCTTCACGTCGAGTCCGGCCGGCGTGCGAACCGCCAGATGCACGTTGATGCCGCCGGCGTAGGCGGGGTCGCGCTGCACGCGTTCCGCCAGCGCCGGCAGGTCGAGGTCGTCGAGCGCCTCGACGAAGACCACCAGGTGCGGATTGCCGACCTTGACGTACCAGACGTCGCGACCCTCGAAGGTGCGCCGCTCGACCTCGGGCGTGCTCACGTCGAGCCGCACGTCGAACGCCGGGTCGCCGCGCAGCACGTCGGCCTCGATGACCCCGGCGAGCGTCTCGACCCGCAGACGGTCGCCCTCGCCCGCTTCGGTCAGGTAGCGCGCCACGCAGCGCATCCCGTTGCCGCACATCTCGGCCTCGCTGCCGTCCGCGTTGATCACCCGCATGCGCGCGTCGGCGACGGCCGAGTCCTCGATCGAGAGCAGGCCGTCGGCGCCGATCGCCGATCGCCGGTCGCAGACGAACCGTCCGAAGGCGACCGGATCGAGGATGTGGGCGCGGCGATTGTCGAGGATGACGAAGTCGTTGCGCGTCCCGTGCATCTTCGTGACCGGCACGCGCCGGCTCACGACGGCTCCTGGGGCGGCACGAGTTCGGCCGCGTGCTCCGGCGCGATCGTGGCGATCGCGTGTTTGTAGATCAGCCGGTGCAGCGCGCCGTCGCGCAAGACCAGCGTGAACGAATCGAACGCGGTGACGACGCCCTGGTAGACGCTGCCGTTGACGAGCGTGAGCGCGACCGACGCGCCGCTACGGCGCGCCTCTGCGAGAAATCCATCCTGAACGTTACCGGGCATGTCAGCCTGCTCTTGGAGTCCAGGCGAGTCTTTCCCTGGCGAGGACGGCGACGTCGCGCGCGGTCGCCCGCGTCAGCTCCGGCTCGGAGCGCAGCCACGAGCGTTGCCGGCGAGCGTAACGGCGGGTCGCGCGCGCCAGCGTCGCGCGCATCTCGGCTTCCGTCGACCA
>Ga0207667_10003636_pt1 | contig 19019 bp, 15 predicted proteins | sample KBSCornC52_FD_184301 | JGI IMG/M metagenome (GOLD analysis project Ga0207667, IMG submission 184301) | Corn rhizosphere microbial communities from Kellogg Biological Station, Michigan, USA - KBS Corn C5-2 (SPAdes) (version 2) | ecosystem: Host-associated > Plants > Roots > Rhizosphere > Soil ...
GCCGAGATGGACGAGATGAAGTTCGACATGTGCGGCGCGGCGAGCGTGCTGGGCACCCTGAAGGCCGCGGCCCTCATGGACCTGCCGATGAACGTCGTGGGCGTCGTCCCCACCACCGAGAACATGCCGGGCGGGAACGCCATCAAGCCGGGCGACATCGTGACGACCATGTCCGGCCAGACGGTGGAGATCCTCAACACGGACGCCGAGGGGCGGCTCATCCTCTGCGACGCGCTCACCTATGTCGAGAAGTACAGGCCCTCGGCCGTGATCGACATCGCGACCCTCACCGGCGCCATGGTGATCGCGCTGGGGAACGTCGCGACAGGGCTCTTCGCCAACAGCGACCCGCTCGCGCGCGAGGTCCTGCAGGCGGGCGACGACGCGTGGGACCGCGCGTGGCACATGCCGCTCTGGGACGACTACCAGGAGCAGCTGAAGAGCAACTTCGCGGATTTCCCGAACATCGGCTCGCGCGCCGGCGGCTCCATCACGGCGGCCTGCTTCCTCTCGCGGTTCACGAAGGCGTATCCCTGGGCGCACCTGGACATCGCCGGCACGGCGTGGAAGAGCGGCGCGGAGAAGGGTGCCACGGGGCGGCCCGTGGCGCTCCTTTCGCACTTCCTCGCCCGCCGCGCCGCCGCGTGACCCGGATCGACTTCTACCACTACGCCGACGACAAGCTGCGCTTCGCCTGCCGGCTGGCCGCCAAGGCCTACGACCAGTCGACCCGGCTGGTCGTCTACACGCCGGACGCGCACGTGCTGGGCGCGTTCGACAAGGCGCTCTGGACCTTCCAGAGCACGCGCTTCGTGCCGCACGCCTTCGCGGGGACGGCCATCGCGGCGGAGACGCCCGTGATCCTCGCCCCTTCCGGAGAGGACCTGCCGCACCACGACGTGCTCCTGAACCTCGCCCCCGAATGGCCGCCCTTCTTCGCGTCCTTCGAGCGGCTGCTGGAGATCGTCGCCGTGGACGAGGAGGACAAGGCCCGCGCGCGCGAGCGCTATGCCTTCTACCGGAAGCGCGGCTACGATATCAAGGTGAACAACATCGAGAGCGCGGAGAAGCCCCTTGGCCGATGACGACGACGTCCTCGGGAAGGCGGACGCGCTCCTGCGCCGCCGCTCCGTCGCCCCGCCCGCGGACGGCTCGCAGACGGGCGGCGTCCCCGTGTTGACCGACCTCGTGGGCGAGCCGCCGGGCGCCCAGGATGCCCTCACGACCGAGGTCGCCCGCGAGGTGTTCGACCGCGTGATCGCGGAGGTCGAGGGCCGCCTCACCGCGGAGCTCGAGCGGCGGGTGGCCGAGCGCCTCCTTCCGGACCTGAATTCCGCCGTCGTGAGCGCGCTCGCGGACCTTCGCCCGGATCTCGCGAAGACCATCGGCGACGCCGTCGCCCAGGCGCTCGCCCGCCGCGCACCGAAATGACCGACCTCGCGAAAGCCTTCGACCCCCACGCGATCGAATCGCGCTGGTACCCCGTCTGGGAATCCCGCGGCTATTTCAAGGCGGGCTTCGATCCCGCGCGCCCGTCCTTCTCGATCCAGCTCCCGCCGCCCAACGTGACGGGGACGCTCCACATGGGCCATGCCTTCCAGCAGACGCTCATGGACATCCTCACGCGCTGGCACCGCATGAAGGGCGAGAACGTGCTCTGGCAGCCGGGCACCGACCACGCCGGGATCGCGACCCAGATGGTGGTCGAGCGCCAGCTCGAGGCCGCGGGCGAATCGCGCCGCGCGCTCGGACGCGAGGAGTTCGTGAAGCGCGTGTGGGCGTGGAAGGAGCAGTCCGGCTCGACGATCACCCGCCAGATGCGAAGGCTCGGCGCCTCGTGCGACTGGTCGCGCGAGTACTTCACGATGGACGAACCGCGCTCGCGGGCCGTGACCGAGGTCTTCGTGCGCCTCTTCGACGAAGGGCTCATCTACCGCGGCAAGCGCCTCGTGAACTGGGACCCGGTCCTCCTCACCGCCGTCTCGGACCTCGAGGTCGAGTCGCGCGAGGAGAACGGGCACCTGTGGCAGCTGCGCTATCCGCTCGAGGATGGAAGCGGACACCTCGTGGTCGCCACCACGCGGCCGGAGACGATGCTGGGCGACACGGCGGTCGCGGTGCATCCGGACGACGAGCGCTACCGGCATCTCGTGGGAAAGCGCGTGCGCCTGCCCCTCGCCGATCGCCTGATCCCGGTCGTGGCGGACGACTACGTCGACCGCGCGTTCGGCACCGGCTGCGTGAAGATCACGCCGGCGCACGACTTCAACGACTACCAGGTGGGCATGCGCCACGGGCTTCCGGTGATCAACATCTTCACGCTGGAAGCGAAGGTGAACGAGAACGCGCCGAAGGCCTACCGGGGGCTCGACCGCTTCGAGGCGCGGAAACGCGTGCTGGCGGATCTCGAGCGCGCGGGCATGGTCGAGAGCGTGAAGGCGCACAAGCTCATGCAGCCGCGCTCGGACCGGTCGGACGCCGTGGTGGAGCCCATGCTCTCGGACCAGTGGTTCGTGCGCATGCCCGGCCTCGCGCAGGCGGGGCTCAAGGCCGTGGCCGAAGGACGCACCCGGTTCATCCCGGACGAATGGACCAAGATCTACAACCAGTGGCTGGAGAACATCCAGGACTGGTGCATCTCGCGCCAGCTCTGGTGGGGCCACCAGGTGCCCGCCTGGTACGCGATGGACGGGACGCCCTTCGTCGGGCGCACGTACGAGGAAGCGCTCGCGCGCGCGAAGGCGGCCGGGAAGCACGTCTCCCCCGAGTCGCGCGATCCGGACGTGCTGGACACGTGGTTCTCCTCGGGCTTCCTCCCCTTCTCGACGCTGGGCTGGCCGGACGAGGGCGCGCTCGAGCGCGAGCGCGCGTTCTACCTGCCGTCCTCCGTGCTGGTGACCGGATTCGACATCATCTTCTTCTGGGTCGCGCGCATGATCATGACGACCCTGCACTTCACGGGCGAGGTCCCGTTCCGCGACGTGTACATCAACGCCATCGTCCGCGACGCCGAGGGCCAGAAGATGTCGAAGTCGAAGGGGAACACGATCGACCCCCTCGACGTGATCGACGGCATCGCGTTCCAGGCGCTCCTCGACAAGTCGACCCAGGGCCTCATGCTCGCCGCGCACAAGGACTCGGCCGCGAAGCGGATCAAGCGCGACTATCCCGAGGGCATTCCGTCCTACGGGGCGGACGCGCTGCGGTTCACCTTCGCCGCGCTCTCGACCCTCGGCCGCACGCTGAACTTCGACTTGAAGCGCTGCGAGGGCTATCGCAGCTTCTGCAACAAGCTCTGGAACGCGACGCGGTTCGTGCTCATGAACTGCGAGGGTCGCGAAGCCACGGGGGAAGACAGAAACGGCGTCGACGAATCCGCGCCCGTGGAGCTCTCCGCCGCCGACCGCTGGATCGCGAGCCGCCTCCAGCGCGCGGAGCGGGAAGTCACCGAGGCGCTCGAGGCCTACCGCTTCGACGTGGCCGCGCGCGCCGTGTACGAGTTCGTGTGGGACGAGTATTGCGACTGGTACGTGGAGCTCGCGAAGGTGCAGCTCGCGGGCGGGAGCGAAGCGCAACAGCGCGGCACGCGCCGGACGCTGATCCGGGTCCTGGAGACGACGCTTCGCCTCGCGCACCCGTTCATCCCGTTCATCACCGAGGAGCTGTGGCAGACGGTGGCGCCGCTCGCCGGAAGGCCGGGCGAAACCATCATGAAGGCGCCCTACCCGATTCCGGACGCCACGCGCATCGCCCCCAACGCGGAGCGCGAGATCGCGCTCGTGAAGGAGGTCGTGAACGCCGCGCGCAACCTGCGCTCGACGATGAGCCTCTCGCCCGCTTCGCGCGTGCCGATGTACCTCGCGGAGGCCGACCCGGCGCTCCGCGGGCATTCGGCGGGCATCGCCGCGCTCGCGCGCCTCTCGGAGGTGCGCTTCGTGGAGAAGCTCCCGGCCGAGGACGCCCCCGTCGCCATCACCGGCGCCGCCAAGCTCATGCTGCACGTCGAGATCGACCGCGACGCCGAGCGCGCGCGGCTCTCGAAGGAGATCGAGAAGACCGAGTCGGACCTCGCCCGCACCCGGGCGCAGTTGGGGAAACCCTCCTTCGTCGAGCGCGCGCCGCCCGCGGTGGTGGACGAGGCGAAGCGGCGCCTCGCGGACCTCCAGGCGCGCCACGCGGACCTGCGCAGCCAGCTGGGCAAGCTGGGCTAGAACCGCCCTTGCCGTTCCCGAAAAGCCTGCGGGCGCTCGAGTCGCCCAACTTCCGCCGCTACTACATGGGCCAGGCGGTGTCGATGATCGGCACCTGGGTCCAGTCGGTGGCGCTCATGTGGCTCGCCTACCGGCTCTCCAACTCGACCTGGTTCACGGGCGTCATCGGCTTTCTCAACAGCGCCCCGCACCTCTTCCTCGCGACGTTCGCGGGCGTCCTGGGCGATCGGGTGAGCCGGCGGAAGATGCTGATGGTGGTCTTGACGCTCCTGTCGCTCCAGGCCGCACTCCTCGCGGTGCTCTCGGGCCTGGGCATCATCACCATGCCGGAGCTGGCGGCGCTCGCCCTCTTCGCGGGCGTGTGCAACGCCTTCGAGACGCCCACGCGGCAATCCATCTTCGTCCAGCTCCTCGAGCGGCGCGAGGACCTGCCCAACGCGATCGCGATGAACTCGATGCTCATGAACGGGACGCGGCTGGTGGGGCCCTCGCTGGGCGGCTTCCTCATCGCGGCCTTCGGCGAGACGGTGTGCTTCACCCTGAACGCCGTGAGCTATGTCGCGGTCCTGATCGCGCTCTTCGGGGTGAGGATCGTCCACCCGCGCCCGCGGCGCGCCCACGCCCATCCGCTCGCGGAACTGGCCGAGGGCTGGAAGTACGCGATGGGCATGGTCCCCGTGCGGCGCATGCTCTTCACGCTCTCCGCGGTGAGCTTCTCCATCAGCCCGTACGCGACGCTCATGCCGGCGATGGCGGTGAAGACCTTCCACGAAGGCGCGGAGCTGGTGGGCGTCTTCATCGGCGCCGTGGGCCTGGGCGCGGTGATCTCGGCGGTGTCCCTCGCGCGAAGGCCCAGCGTGCGGGGGCTCGGGAAATGGATCGCCATCGCCGCGATCGTGGCGGGACTGGGCTCCATGGGCTTCGGATTCTCGCGGAACATCTGGCTCTCCATCCCGCTCATGATGATGACGGGCTTCGGGATGTTCATGACGGGTGCGACGTGCAATACGATCCTCCAGACGATGGTGCACGAGGAGAAGAGGAGCCGCGTCATGAGCTACTACACGATGTTCTTCATCGGCGTGGCGCCCATCGGGCACTACACGCAGGGCTGGCTCGCGGAGCACATCGGCGCGCCGGCGACCTTCATCGCGGGGGGCGCCATGTCGCTCGTGACGGGCCTCGTCTTCGCCTCGCAGCTCAAGTCCTTCCGGTCGCACCTGCGGCTGGTGTACGTGAGCCGGGGTATCATCCCCGCGACCGAGAACACCCGGATGGGGAATCCATGACGACGCTCGCGGGCAAGACCCTCTTCATCACCGGCGCTTCCCGGGGCATCGGGCGGGAGATCGCGCTTCGCGCGGCGAAAGACGGCGCCCGGGTGGCGATCGCGGCGAAGACCTCGGATCCGCATCCCAAGCTCTCCGGGACCATCCATTCGGTCGCGAAGGAGGTGGAGGCGGCGGGCGGGAAGGCCCTCGCGATCCAGCTCGACGTCCGCGACGAGGAGGCCATCGCGCGCGCCGTGGGGGAGGCCGCGAAGGCCTTCGGCGGGATCGACATCCTCGTGAACAACGCGAGCGCCATCAGCCTCACGCCCACGCTCGCCACGCCGGCCAAGCGCTTCGACCTCATGATGACGGTGAACGCCCGGGCGACCTTCCTCTGCTCGCAGGCGTGCATCCCGTGGCTCAAGAAATCGGCGAACGCGCACATCCTCAACCTCTCGCCGCCGCTCAACATGCAGCCGCGCTGGTTCGCGGGGCACGTCGCCTACACGATGTCCAAGTACGGGATGAGCATGTGCACGCTGGGGATGGCGGAGGAGCTCCGGCGCGACGGGATCGCGGTGAACTCGCTCTGGCCGCGCACGACCATCGCCACCGCGGCGGTAGAGGTGCATTTCCCGGAAGCGATCCTCAAGGCGAGCCGCAACGCCGCGATCATGGCGGATGCCGCGCACCTGATCCTCACTTCGGACGCCCGCGGCCACACCGGCCATTTCTACATCGACGAGGAGGTGCTGCGCCGCTCCGGCGTCACCGACTTCGAGCGCTACGCCATCACGCCGGGTACCGCGCTCTTCCAGGACCTCTTCGTCGACTAACGTCCGTGGAAACCGGGGACAGACCACATTTATCAAAGACGGCAACGATGCGTTGCGCGCAATGAAAAATGTGGTCTGTCCCCGGTTTTCGTCTTTACTTCGTCGACTAACGCTTCTTCATGAAGAAGGTGAACTCGGGGCCACCCGAGTGGGAGAGGAGCTCGTTGCCCGTCTGCTTGCAGAAGGCTTCGAAGTCCTTCACGGAGCCGGGATCGGTCGCGACGACCTTCAGCACCTGGCCGGCCGTGAGGTCGCCCAGCGCCTTCTTGGCCCGGAGGATGGGAAGCGGGCAGTTGAGCCCGCGCACGTCGAGCTCGCGGTCGAAAGTGTTCGTGTCCATGTCGGGGTTCCTTCGGAGCCGAAAAGTCTAGCACGCGCGCGGCACGCGGCTTGAAGGGGGCGCAGATCGGGTCTAGGATGGGGCCGTTCGGGATCGCAGGCTCCCGGGGGCAGCGCCCGCTGCCGAGACGGTGTCCGTCCAAGCCCTGCTTCCGACCCACGGAGGCTCCATGGACACCGTCGCATCGATCGCTCCCGCATCCCTCCACGCCCGCATGGGCAGCCCCCAGGCGCCGCTCGTGCTGGACGTCCGCGCGCCCGCCCCCTTCGCCGCCGAGGCCCGCATGATCGCCGGCGCGCTCCACCCGGAGGCGGACGCGGCCGCCTTCGCCGCGACCCACGCCGCCGGCCGCCCGGTCGTCGCCTACTGCGTCCGTGGCCACGAGGTGAGCCGCGAGGCGGCGCGCGCACTCGCCCGCGCGGGCCACGACGCGGCCTTCCTCGAGGGCGGCCTGGAAGGGTGGATCGCGGCGGCGCTCCCCACGATCCGGCGCAGGCCCGAATGGCGCGTCCCCGGCGGCTCGCGCTGGATCACCCGCGCGCGGCCCAAGATCGACCGCATCGCCTGCCCGTGGCTCATCCGGCGGTTCATCGATCCCCTCGCGCGCTTCGACTACGTCGCGGCGGAGACGGTGCTCGCGGAAGCGGGCAAGCGGGGCGCGGTGGCCTACGACCTTCCGGGCGCGCCCGTCACGCACCGCCGCGAGCGCTGCAGCTTCGACGCGCTGATCGAGGACTTCGCGATCGCCGATCCCGCGCTCGACCGGCTGGCCGCGATCGTGCGCGGCGCGGACACGGACCGCCTGGACCTGGCACCCCAGTCGGCGGGGCTCCTCGCCGCGTCCCTGGGCCTTTCCGCGCGCTTCGCGGACGACCACGAGATGCTCGAGAACGCGATGCCGATGTACGACGGCCTCTACGCCTGGTGCCGCCGCGAGGTCGAAGGCGTCGCGGAGCGCCACGCCTGGACGCCCTCCTGAAAGCGCGTCAGGCGGCGGTCCAGGTCCCGGACTTCCCGCCGCGCTTCTCGAGGAGCCGGATCGCCTCCATCGTCATGCCGCGGTCGGCCGCCTTGCACATGTCGTAGATGGTGAGGAGGGCCACCTGCACCGCCGTGAGGGCCTCCATCTCCACGCCGGTGCGGGCGGTGCACTCGACGGTGGCACGGCACTCCACCGCGCCCGCCGCGGCGTCGATCTCGAAGTCGACCGCGACCGAGGTGAGCGGAACGGGGTGGCAAAGGGGGATGAGCTCCGAGGTCCGCTTCGCGGCCATGATGGCCGCCACCCGCGCGACCCCCAGGACGTCGCCCTTCTTCGCGGTCCCGGAGCGCACGAGCTCGAGCGTCGCGGGCTCCATGCGGATGCGGCCCGCCGCCACGGCCACGCGGTGGGTCTCGGCCTTCCCCGCGACGTCAACCATGCGGGCCGCGCCGCGTTCATCGAAGTGCGTGAGTTTTTCCGGCATATTTTTCCGTCATAATGGTGTGCCATGCCCGTGAGCCGTCCGGGCCCGGCCCCATGGTAGCAGCAAGCCCAGGCCCTCCTTGCCCGAGTGAAATTCCGCGCCATCACCTTCGCCCTCCTCTTCGCGTCGCACGCGACCCTCGCCATCCCGCAGGGGCTGCCGGACCTGGGCGACGCCTCCTCCGCCACGCTCTCGGAGGCGCAGGAGAAGACGATCGGCAACCGCATCATGCGCGACGTGCGCACGGACGTGGACTACATCGACGACCCGGAGATCGCGGACTACATCAACGCGCTGGGGCACCGCCTCCTCGCCGCCGCGGACGGGCCCCACCAGGACATCGACTACTTCGTGGTCCGGGACGACACGATCAACGCGTTCGCCCTCCCCGGCGGCCACGTGGGCGTCCAGAGCGGGCTGATCCTGCTCACGCAGAACGAATCGGAGCTGGCGGGCGTGCTGGGCCACGAGACGGGTCACATCCTGCAGCACCACCAGGCGCGCATGCTCCACGGCCAGCGCGGCGTGCAGTTCGCCTCCCTCGCGGCGCTGGCGCTCGCCGTCCTCGCCGCGCGCGGCGGCGGGAGCCAGAGCGGCCAGGTGACGGAGGCGGCGGTCGCCGGCGCGGGCGCGATGCAGCTCCAGAACCAGCTCGACTACACGCGCGAGCACGAGCGCGAGGCGGACCGCGTGGGCCTCAGGCTCCTCGAGCGCGCCGGCTTCTCGCCGCGCGCGATGGTCACGTTCTTCGAGCGGCTCCTCCGCGCGAACCGGCTGAACGAGCTGAAGGGCGCGCCCGCGTACCTGCGCACCCACCCGCTCACCACCGAGCGGATCGCGGACATGCAGGACCGCGTGGAGACCATGCCGCCGCGCCTGGTCGCGGACAGCTTCGAGTACCGGATCGCCCGCGCGAAGCTGCGGGTCTCCGCGGCGGGCTCGCCCGCGGACGCCGTGGCCCTTTTCCGCTCGATGCTCTCGGATGCGACGGTCGTCCGCCCGCGCGAGGAGGTCTACGGCCTCGCCCTCGCCCAGCGCCGCGCGCGCGATTTCGAGGGCGCGTGGAAGACGCTCGCGCCCTTGCGCGAGAACGGCAACACGCATCCCGCGTTCGAGCTCCTCGCGGGGCAGCTGAAGGCCGACATGGGCCGCGGCGACGAGGCGCTCGCGATCTACGCCGCGGCGCTCCGGGAGCGCTCGGACTACCGAGCGCTCGTCTACGCGAACCTGGACCTCCTGCAGCAGCTGGGGCGCACGCAGCAGGTGCTGGCGGACGTGGACAAGCGGCTTCGCGCGGCGCCGGAGGACGCGAGGCTCTACGAGATTCAGGCCCGCGCCTACGAGGCCGCGGGGAACCGCGCGGCGCAGCACCGCAGCCAGGCCGAGGCGCAGTACCGCCGCGGGAACCTCGCCGCCGCCGTGGACCAGCTCGAGATCGCCGTGAAGACGAAGGACGGCAACTTCTACGACCTTTCCAGCGCCGAGGCGCGCCTGCGCGAGATGCGGGCGCTCCTGGAGAACGAACGCGCCGCGGAAAAGGCGCTGAAGATCAGCTGATGCGGGTCGCGGCGCTCGCGGCGCTCCTCCTCCTCGCCGCGGCCGCCGCCCGCGCCCAATCGCCCTCTGGCCTGGAGATCTTCACGAGCCCGGCCAAGGGCTACTGCATCGCCTGCCACCAGGTGCCGGAGGGCGCGGGCCCCGCCACCCGCTCGGACCTGGGACCGCGGCTCGAGGGAAAGCGCATGCGCGAGCTGGGGAAGGCGCGGCTGCGCGCGCTCCTGGCCGACCCGATGGCCGCCAACCCGGATACCGTGATGCCGCCCTTCGGCCGCCACCGGATCCTCTCTCCCGCGGAGATCGACCGCGTGGTCGACTATCTCGATGCGCTGCCCTGACGGGCTCCGGCTCGCCGCCGCAGCGCTCGCGTGCGCCGCGATGGGGGCGCTCGCCGCCCCGGACGGCATGCGCAGCGCCCTCGAGGCCCGGCTGCGCTCCCAGCTTCCGGACGTGGCGCCACGGGATTTCGCACTGGGCTCGGCGGCGTTCGATCCGGAGCTTCGCGCCCGGGTCGAGGCCGGGGCGGACGATGCGAAGCCGGTGATCGCGCGCGGCGCGGCGCTCTGGAAGCGCCGGTTCAAGGACGGGAAATCGCTCGCCGGCTGCTTCCCCAACGGCGGGCGGCGCGTGGCCGCGGCGTACCCGCAGTACCACCCGCGCCTGAAGCTCGTGTTCACGCTCGAGATGGCGGTGAACCAGTGCCTGAAGGCGCACCACGAGGCGCTCCTCGACTACACGGACGCCGCCACGATGGGCGCCATCACCGCGTACGTGCGAAGCCTCGCGGAGGGGTCGCGCATCGCGGTGCGCGTGCCGGCCGCCGCGGAGACCCATTTCGAGCAGGGGCGCCGGCTTTATTTCTCGCGGCTCGGCCAGCGCAATTTCGCCTGCGCCTCGTGCCACGTGCAGGGCGCGGGCAAGCGCTACGCGGACGTGCCGCTCCCGCCCGCCATCGGCCAGGCCACTTCGTGGCCGTACATCCGCGGCGGCGAGGCGGTGACGCTCCAGGCTCAGGTCCGGCGGTGCCTCGAGCGCATGGGCGCGGCGCCCTTCGCCGCGGGCTCCGAGGAGCTGAACGACCTCGAGTATTTCCTCACGTACCTCTCGAACGGCTTGCCGGTGAAGGCGAACGCGTGGCGGCCGAAGTGAGCGGCGCTAACGCGCCTGAGCGCCGCCACAGGCCGCCGTGACGGGACGCGGCGTCGTGGGGGGCTGGTTCGCCATGGCGTAGAGATAGCGCAGGGGGGGCGACGCGTTGCCCTCGGGGAGCCAGTCCCGGGTCCCCAGCGCGAAGAGGCGGTTCGCCGCATCGTCGCGCCCCAGGCAGACGAGCGCCGTGGCGGTCGCGAGGAACGCGTACTCGGTGAGCGCCGAGCGCGTTCCGCGCGCGGCTTCCAGGACCGCGGTCCCGCCGGTCAACATCGCCGCGGGGTCGCGCGCCGCGACGGCGGTGAAGAGGTCCAGCCAGCGGCGGTCGCTCGGCGGAAGCCGCCTCGCGCAGGGCGATCCGGCGATGTGCCGCCACACCCCGAGCGCGGCTTCCTTCGAGAGATGCGGATTCACCACTTCCGCGATGGTACCGAGCGATGGCAGCAGCCGCTCGAACGAGAGCCCCGCGGGGCAGCTCGCGGCCCATGTCGCGATCAACCGGGCCGCGTGCTCCGGCGAATCGGCGGGAGGAGCCGGCGTATCGGGGACAAAGGCCGGATCGAGCACGAGCTGCCGGTAGCGCCAGGCGTCGAGCGCGGCGCGGTCGGACGCACCCCAGGCACGGCCCGGCAGGCGGTGGTCGGCGGGCTGGAACGTGCCGTCCAGCATCTCGAGCATCGGCACCGCGGCCTCCTGGACTTCGATGAGGTCCATGACGCGCTCCTGCGTGAAACGCGACTTGGAGGTGCGCTCCTCGAGGATGGGATAGTAGTCGGAGTTGGCCGGGGCGCCGAATCCGCGGAAAAGCGCGAAGACCGACGACGCGGAGCCCACGGACCTGCGCCGAAGCTCCGCCGCATCCCCGAGATCGAGGCGCTTCACGACGCGCTGCATACCCGGCCAGGCGAGGACGCGCTCGTCGAACGCGCCGACCGCGCCGTTCTTGCGCGCGATGAGGATGATGTCCCCGTCGACCGACGTGTACACGACGAAGCTGGGGAACGTCTTCGCGACCGCGTTGAAGATGGACGAGATCGATACGGGGTCCATCTCGTAGCTGTGGAACCATTGCGAAAGAACGCCGCCGTCGTTCAGCGAGACCGCGAGCCTGCGGTAGAACTCCTCGGTGAAAAGCGACGCCACGCCGCTCACCCAGGGGTTCGAGGGCTCCGACACGATGATGTCGTAGCGGCTGCGCGCGCGCGCGAAGTAGGACTTCGCGTCGTCGATGACCACGTGGCTGCGGGGATCGGCGAACGCGCGCTCCACCGCCGGACGGAATGCTTGCGCCCCCTGCACGATCGCGGGCTCGATCTCGATCGTGTCCACGCGCTCGATCGAGGGCGACCCCAGCAGGACATGGGTGGACATCCCGGAGCCGAAGCCGATGACCGCCGCGGTCCTGGCGGCCGGGGCGTGACCCAGCGGCATGATCGCGAGCATCGCCATGGTGAGCTCGTCGGCCGTCGGGATGCGCGCTTCCGACGTCTCGATCGCCGCGTCGCTCTTGCCGTTGGTGAGGATCGCCTTCAGCCCGGAATTGGCGATCACGTCGATGGTGGCGGTCTTGCCGTCCGCGTGGAAGGCGAGCTCGCTCGTGGGCGCGATCCGCGCCACTCCGCTGCGGAATACGCCCGAAGCGGCGCGACGCAGGTCGATCGGGAAGGCGACCGCCATCGCGGCGAGCGCGACGACCGCGGCCGGCATGATCCAGTTCGAGCGCGCACCCCGGCGGGCGCGGCCGGACGCGATCAGCACGATTCCCAGCCCGGCGTCGATCGCGGCGCCGGTGAGGAGCGCTCCGCGCAGGCCCAGCCAAACCATGAGGAGATGCACGGCGAGGACCACGCCCGCGATCGATCCCAGCGTGTTCACCGAATAGACGAGGCCCAGCGCACGCTCGCCCTCGCGCGAGCGCAGCAGCCGGTAGGTGATGAGCGGGAGCGTCATGCCCGCGCAGAACGTGGCGGGAAGCATCACGAGGAGGGCGATCGAGGTCGAGGCCAGGTTGAAGATGAGGAATCCGCCTTCGTTCCGCGATATGGAGGAGAGCAGCCACGCCATGAGGTCGAACGAGCCGTTGTAGAGCGGGAGCGTCGCCGCGGCGCTGAGCCCCATCACGACCTGCACGATGCCCAGGAAGCGCACGGGGTCGTCGAACGCGTCCAGCCGCCGCCGGATCCACATCCCGCCCAGCGCGAGGCCCAGGATGAAGCTCGCGAGCATGAGCTCGAAGGAATACGTGGAAGCGCCCAGCACGAGGCTCAGCATCCGGATCCAGACGATCTCGTAGATGAAGGAGGAAAGGCCCGTGAGGAATGCGGTGGAAAGGAGAAGCCGGACGGTGACCTGGAAACGCGCGTCCGCGCCGGCGTCCACGGCCGGCAGGACCGGGACGGCGAAAGCGGGCGGCACCACGCGAGACAACGCGAATGCGCCCGCCGCGAGCGCGATGTTCGCCACGCCGGCGAAGGCAAGCGTCCCCGGGAGCCCGAAAGCCGGGATCAGGATGAAGGCCGAAGCGAGGACGCCGAAGACCGCGCCCAGGCTGTTCAGGAAGTAGAGCATCGCCACGTGGTGCCCGGGTGCGTCGGGCTCCATCCGCAGCACCGCGGAGCTCACCAGCGGGAAAGTCGCGCCCAGGAGCGTCGATTGCGGCAGGAGGAGGAGCGCGGAGAGGATCCACTGGCTCGCGCACACGACCGAGCCCGGGCTGCACGTGGCCGGGAGGAGCGTGGCATAGCCCCAGTCGGTCGCCGCGACGAAGACGGGGTGGAACACGAGGGCGAAGAGCCCGATGGCGAGCTCCACGCCCGCGTACCAGCGCAGGGGGTTCGCGAAGCGCCGGGCGAACCGCGCGCAGATCCAGGCCCCGAGCGCGAGCCCGCCGATGAAGACCACGAGGACGAGCGTCTGGGCGTAGGCGGCGGCCCCGAGGAAGAGCCGCAGGTAGTGGGTCCAGACGGACTCGTAGATGAGCCCGCCGAACCCCGACACCATGAAGAGGGCGAAGACCAGCTCGACGCGCCGCCTCATCCCTTCATCCTCAGTATTGCCATGGCTTGAGGCCGCTCGTCCCGAGGTAGCGCCCGGTCTTGCGGCCGACGAGGACGGTGAGGTCCTTCTTTCCGGCGCGCATGGGAAGGAAGCCCATGTCCTCCTCCTTCACCCCGAACTTCGCGGGCAGCGCCGCGATGCTCGCGCCGGCATCCGGGTTGAAGCGGCTGAGCTGGGCCACCGGCTTCGCGGCGCCCTCGACCTCCCGCGCCACGTCCGCGTACGGGACGTAGTACTGCGGGTACGCCTGCAGGTCGTGCCCCTGGAGCGCGGACATGGCCACCCGGAACTGCTCGTTCGGATCCTTGGGCTTGCGCACGCCGATCACCCGCGGGCCGGAAAGCGGGAGCTCGTCGTAGGGCGGCTTCGCCTTCTCACGCTCCTCCGCGGGCACTTCGTTCGCGCGCACGAGCTCGAACCGGTCCACCACGAACGCGATCCAAACGGGCCGCGACTGGTAAAGGATCCAGGTGCCGTACGAAAGCGCCGCGAGCTGCAGGAGCGCGATCGCCGCGAGGTCGAACCCGAGTCCCCTCTTGCCCTGGCGGAAGATGATGAGCGTGAGGAGCGGCCCGCTCGCCACGGTGACGCCGGCGATGACGAGGAAGAGGAGGAGCCCGCCCGCCGCATCGAAGAGCGCGCCCGGGTACCAGAAGAAATAGAGGGTCGAGAGCACCGCGCAGACCGGGAGCGCGCTCAAGCCCAGGTGGATCGCGGCTGCCCGCCATCGCGTGATCACGTGTTTGTTCATGTTTGGAATCGGCAGTGATGGGCCGAAAAAAGGAAGGGCCGCTTGCGCGGCCCATTCCCGGTGCTTCTCAGCTAAAGCGTATCAGCGGCAGACGGCCGGGAGATACTTCGGCAGGATCGTCGTTTCGGGCTGGTCGCAGAACCACTGCGCGATCGCCGGAGCCTGCGCCGCGCCAGCCGCGGTCGCGCAGGTGCCCTTGCCCGGGCAACCCGGAATGTAAAAGAACTTCGCCGTGGCGGCGCCGCCGAGCTGAGCGAGGAGGCCGCCCGACGCGTCGACTTCGATCTGACCGGCCGCAGGCATCGTCGGCGGGAACGAGTTCGCGGTGCCATCGTTGGAGCAACCGGCCGCGGTGATGTTCGCCGGCAGGTAGCCCTTCGTCTGGTAGTACTCGGCGACGCTCGTCTTGCAAACGCCGGCGGCGTTCACGAGCTCGGTCACCTTCGAACGGACGATGTAGTCCTGGTAGGCCGGGATCGCGATGGCCGCCAGGATGCCGATGATCGCAACCACGATCATCAGTTCGATCAGCGTGAAGCCCTGCTGGATCTTCTTCATGAAGGAAAACTCCTTTGTGGGATGGGTTCGCCACACAACCGCTGTGTGCGCGGGGCTAGGATGCAACCGCCGTGCCACTCCATGGTCCGATCGGGCCCGGCCGGGGAACTTCCCGGTGGCTCTGGTGACGCGCAAAACCATCTTATGCATCAATGGCTTGCAGCGCGGCTCCGAAGGCGCCGCGAAAGCCCGCTCCCCTGGGGCCGCCCGTCCCGTCCGGCCTGTGAAACAGCGCACATCCCGCTGCCGCGCTTTGGCGGTGAAAGTGACGCAATTGGTCATGGGCGCCCGCCGTTTCAGGCGCTGTAACCGGGGAGGCGGGACTCGTCCACCTCGTCGATCTGCTCGGGGTCGAGGAATTCGCGCGCGTAGCGCAGGTACACCTTCTCGCGCACGAAGATGTCGAAGAGGTCCGGGTCGACGTGCCCGTTCTGCTTCATGCGCCCGAGGATCGCGAGGGACTCGGAGAGCGTCTTGCCCACCTTGTACGGGCGGTCCTTGGCGGTGAGCGCCTCGAAGATGTCCGCGATGCCCATGACGCGCGCGGGGACGCTCATCTGCTCGCGCGTGAGGCCCTTGGGGTAGCCCTTCCCGTCCATGCGCTCGTGGTGGCCGCCGGCGTACTCCGGCACGTTCAACAGGTGCCGCGGCCAGGGAAGCGCCTCCAGCATCTTGATGGTGGTGACGATGTGCCGGTTGATGACCTCGCGCTCTTCCGTATTGAGCGTCCCGTAGGCGATGGTGAGGTTCTCCTCCTCCTCGCGCGTGAGGAAGCGCTCCATCTCGCCGCGCGCGTTCCTCCACTGGTAGCGGGCGATGAGCGAGACGCGCGCCTGGTCTTCCGGGCGCATGCGCTCGCTCCCCACGTTGGTCCGGCGCAGGAACGCGCAATCGTCGTCCAGCTGGCGGATGCGCGCGGCGTAGGCCTCGTCCGCGCGGCGCACGCTCGCCTCGTCGTGGGCCTCGATCGCCTTCAGCTTCCCGCGGAGCATCTCCACCTCGGCCTCGCGCTTCAGCACCTCGAAGCGCGTGGCGATGAGCTCGATCCGGTCGAAGATGGTCTGGAGCTTGGTCGCCTTGTCCACCACGTGCACCGGCGTCGTGATCTTGCCGCAGTCGTGGAGGAGCCCCGCGATCTTGAGCTCATAGCGGTCCCTGTCCGACATGCGGAAGGCGGCGAGCGGCCCCTCCGAAGCCTCGTGCGCGGCCTCGGCCAGCATCATCGTGAGCACCGGCACGCGCTTGCAGTGCCCGCCCGTGTACGGGCTCTTGTCGTCGATCGCCGTGTTGATGAGCTCGATCAGCGACTCGAAGAGCATCTCCAGCTGCTGGATGAGGAGCCGGTTGGTGAGCGCGATCGCGGCCTGGGAGGCGAGCGACTCGGCGAGCCGCTGATCCTCCTCGTCGAAGGCCGCCACGCCGCCCGTGTCCGGGTCCTTGGCATTGAGGAGCTGCAGGACGCCGATGATCTCGCCCTCGTGGTTCTTCATCGGCACGGTGAGGAAGGAGGTGGACCGGTAGCCCGTGCGCTTGTCGAAGTTCCGCGTTCCCGAGAAGTCGAAGCCCTCCGCCGTGTACGCGTCGGCGATGTTCACGGTCTTGTGGGTGAGCGCCGCGTAGGCCGCGATCATCGTGTAGTTGGGCTTCCCGTCCTTGTCGTGGAGCGGGATCGGGTAGAAGGGGACCGGGTTCCCGGAGCTCCCGCCCATCGCGATGGAGAGGCTGTCCGTGCGCACGATCTCGAACTGGAGCTTCCCGCCCACGAGGCGGTAGAGCGTCCCGCCGTCCGCGCGGGTGAGGTTCTTCGCCGCGACGAGGATCGTCTCGAGGAGGCGGTTGATGTCGCGCTCCTGCGAGAGCGCGATGCCGATGGCGTTGAGGTACTCGAGCTTGGAGAGGAAGCGCGTCTCGAGCGAGCGCGCGAGGTCGCGCACGTCGATCGGCGCGGGCGACGCGCCCGCGCCCTCCCGGGCGGCCGCGGTCGCCGGCATCTCCCGCACGGTCATTTGATGCAGACCGCCCGGACCTGCGCCATGTCGGTCACGCCCTGCAGCACCTTCTCCATCCCGTCCATCTTGAGCGTGAGCATGCCTTCCTGGAGCGCCGTGGCGAGCATCTCCGCCACCCGCGCGTGCTCCTGGATCAGCTTCTTCATGGGGTCGGTGCCGACCAGCATCTCGTGCAGGCCCACGCGGCCCTTGTAGCCCGTGCCGCCGCAGGCGTCGCAGCCCTTCGGCTTGTGGAGCCTGAAGTCCGGTCGACCGAAGCCGTAGTCCTTCTGCAGCCGCTCGAAGACGCGCTTGTACGCCGCGTTGGGGTCGGCCTTGAATTCGGCGGTCTGGAGGAGCTCCTGGCAGTACTCGGTGAGGAAGTGCTTCACCTCCGCGGCTTCCGGAACGTACGCCTCCTTGCACTTGCACAGGCGCTTGGCCAGGCGCTGCGCGAGGATGCCCAGGAGCGCGTCGGCGAAGTTGAAGGGGTCCATCCCCATGTCGAGGAGGCGGATGATCGATTCCGGCGCCGAGTTCGTGTGCAGGGTCGCGAACACCAGGTGGCCCGTGAGCGAGGCCTCGATGCCGATGGAGGTGGTCTCCTTGTCGCGCATCTCACCCACCATGATGATGTCCGGGTCCGCGCGCAGGAACGACTTCATCGCCGTGGCGAAGGTGAAGCCCGCCTTCGGGTTCACCTGGCACTGCCGGAGGCCCTTCTGGGTGATCTCGACCGGGTCTTCCGCGGTCCAGATCTTGGTGTCCACCGTGTTGAGCGAGCCCAGCACGGAGTGGAGCGTGGTCGTCTTCCCGGAGCCCGTCGGGCCGCACACGAAGAAGAGGCCGTAGGGCTTGGAGACGCAGCCCTTCAGGCGCTCCATGTTCTGAGGCAGCACGCCCAGCTTGTCCAGCGGGATGGGCTCGCCGGCGGCGAGGATCCGCATCACCACGTCCTCGACCCCTCCCGCCGTGGGGATGGTCGCCACCCGCAGCTCGATGTCGAGCGGCCCGAACTTCTTGAACTTGATCTTCCCGTCCTGGGGCTTCCTCTTCTCCGAGATGTCCAGGTCGCACATGATCTTCAGGCGCGTGATGAGCGGGTTCCGGTACGCGGACGGGACCTCGATGTAGCTGGAGAGCGAGCCGTCCTTCCGGAAGCGCACGCCCACCTTCCCCTTGCCGGGGAGCGGCTCCACGTGGATGTCCGAGGCGCCCTGGTTGTACGCGTCGACGATGATCTTGTTCACGAGCTTCACGAGCTCGTTGTCCGCGGCGGCGGAGACCTCGTCCGCGCCCAGGCCCGCTCCGTCCTCCTCGTCGTCCATCCCCGAGAGGAGCTCGCCGATCGACTCCCCGGCCGAGCCCTCCGCGCCGAAGAACTGGTCCAGCGTCTGGCGGAAATCGCGCTCCGTGGTCACCTTGTAGACGATCCGCGCGCGCGGGAAGACGTTCTCCACCATCCGGGAGCTCCTCACCCGCTCCGGGTCGGTGGACATCACGATGACGCCCTGCTTCGAGTCCTCGAGCGGGATCCAGTGGTTCGCCTCCGCGTAGTCGCGCTTGATGTTCTTCAGGAGGTCCGGCGGCTTGATGCGGTCCGACTTGAACGGCTCGAACTCCACGGCGAAGAACTTGGCGAGCGCGGCTCCGATCGACTGCTGCTTCACCTGGAACTCCTCGACCAGGATGTCCTCGACGTTGCGGTTCTTGCGGCGCGCGGCCTTGGTCGCGAGCTCGAGCTCCCCGGCGGCGATCACGTTGTCGATCACGAGGTACTCGAACTTGGACTGGATCGCGCCCGGCATCTGCTGGCGCACGCGAAAGGCGATGGC
>Ga0207667_10003639_pt1 | contig 19000 bp, 18 predicted proteins | sample KBSCornC52_FD_184301 | JGI IMG/M metagenome (GOLD analysis project Ga0207667, IMG submission 184301) | Corn rhizosphere microbial communities from Kellogg Biological Station, Michigan, USA - KBS Corn C5-2 (SPAdes) (version 2) | ecosystem: Host-associated > Plants > Roots > Rhizosphere > Soil ...
CGGTTCGCTAAGGTCCCGAAAGTCAGCTTCAAACACCAGACCGTAACCGTGTCCGCTCGTAGATATTCTAGGCACGCCGTCGGGCGCAGCCATTGATAGCGCGAAACTGTTGCACCCGCATTGACAAAGCTCGCCGATTTCAGCATTCGCGAATTGCGCCGCGAGCGCATCGCGATTCGGAAACTGGCAGCGTTCGAGGGTGAATGCAATCCAGTAAGCTGCGCGGTTTAGGTCATTTCGCATGTTGTGCCTAGACGGATGCGGAGCGAATCTCGGTTCGCGAGTGTGTTGATTGTCGACGATCTACGCGACGGTGTCGACCGGCCGTTCATGGCCGGTATCTGCCTCCGCCCAAACACGGATTACACGCGACGGAAGGGAGAAGTCCCCATTGCATAGCAATCCTGATCGCCCGCCGGCTGACATCCAGACCGGATCTCCGGGACTGCGGCAATTCAATTCTTCCGCAGTCTCCCGGACGCGGGACCAAGCGTCTGTCCCACACTTACCGATACCGTCACAAATACCGTCAACGCCGCTGACGGTATCGAGCAGGCCTCTACGCACGTCGCCCGCGTATTCCGCGAGAAATACCGTCAAATTGCGGTTGCTCGGGCACGCAGGCGGAGACGCAGGCTAGTAATTTCCATAGTAATCGATGACGTACTGACCGCACCCGGCAGTTTAGAATTGCGCGCGCGTGATTTACTGGCCATCTCAAGCCACGCCCGCTTTACTTCAACCATCGCGGGCACCGGTGTCTTTGGACGATTCGTGAGCGCGATACCGTCGCTGATACCGTCAGGCACGTTCGAACGCGGTCCTCGATACCGTCACAACCGTAATGCAGCGCGAAGGTCGTCGTGCTCAAAAGCACTTGCCATGCGAGCGATCTCTGCGCGCCTGCAACCGACCTCCTCAGCAACCGATTGCCACGTCCTGGTCACGTTGGCCACTTCCCGGATCGTCGCCCGAGCCTGTTTCAGCGACAAACCAAAAAACTCCGCGGCGTTTTCCAAGAGGACAACCGAACACGTTCCCTCGTCGAGATCGATATTAGTCGTGAGGATGCGCGCCTTGACATCGGTTGGCGTGGGATTGAGGTCATAGGCCGGTGACAATATCCAGCCATCGTGTCCCGCCCACAGGAAGCCGTGGTTCCTCAGATGATCATCGACGTTCGAGACCAGTACATTGAAGGACACGCGGCGATACAGCTGCGCAGCATCGGCCCGCGCGTTCGCTCCGTGTTGTGTCAGTGCGTCAACCACTTCTGGATAGCTACCGCGTTGGCCGTCCCGCGATCCCGTCATCGACATGGCCGAGAGAAAGGGGATCCGAATTCCCCCTGCACGATCGAAGCGACGCGACAGCAGAACGGCGTTGCCCGCTATTTCGAGCAACTCGTGATGCGGGGTGGGAATACCGGCGCGCTCAGCCAATCGCAGAGCGATTTCCTCCCAGGTCTCGATGCTGTAGTCGTCGGTCTCCTTCGGGAACTTGGCAATCGACAGATGGCCGTGCTGGTCGATGACCGATGCCTTGGGACGCGCGCCACCGAGCGATGACCCGGGAGCGAAGATCTGGTGTAAGTCCTCATCGGTTTCTTCGTCACGCAGGATTCGCTCGGTGATCTGCAGCAAGCGCCCCAATTCGACGAGGGCGGGGACCCCTGCGGGGACGGGCGATCGGAACTTGTCTTCTCCGCTCCAGCGGAACCGCAGCGCGCCAAGGCGAGTTTCATCAGCTACGCCCAGCAGATAGTCGAGTTCGCCAAGCGTCCGCACGCGCCGCCCTTCCCGTTCGGCTTGGCGACGCTCCGCACGCTGCATGAGGCGGCGCCCCCAGGTATCCGGAGCCGAATCGCCGATCGAACCAAAAACAGGTTGGTCAGGCGGCGGCGGAAAGACACCACGCGTCAACGTTAGCGCCGGCTCGATCGAAAAGCGCTCAACGTCCGCCAGCCAGGTCTCGTCATATTCGAACGTGACTGTTTCTTCGCGACGCGACGCATGGCGCCTGAGCAGCCCCACCGGCCGCGGCGTGCCGTCGAGATCGATATATACCTCGACATCAGCCATGGTTACCCTTCCCCCTGCCACGGGGCAGCCGGACGCGCTGAGGCAACGCCGCGGTAGCCAGCGACTGCCCCACCGTATCGTGGGCAGCGTCGGCGACCTCCTGTAGTCCACCTAGAAGCCCAAGTGCCAACAGCACGGCTGCATAGATACCGATGCTCACGCTCGGATCACCCGCCTCGACGCGCTGCAGAGTCGCTCTCGATGTGAAAGCCCGCTCGGCAATCACCGCCATGGTCAGCCTGCGGCGACGACGCGCGTCGTGAATATCGGCACCCAATTTGCGGAGCGCCCGTCGGACGCCGATGGAAGGAGCGTGAGGGGTTGGCATCTCTTGCTATCTTCGTAAGTCGCTACCGCAGTTAATGTATCATGAAGATTACATTAGTGTCACCAGCCCATCCGAATTGCTGAGCGGCACGACGCAGTGCGGACGAGGATCGCAGATCACGGCGAGTGCGCGTTTGATCACGAGCCGCGTGCAGTCAACGGGCAGGAGCTCCGCAGCGGGATCGCAGTTGACCCGCCGCGCTCACGAGGCCGCAGGGACGCCCGCCGATGCCTCGCCTTCAGTCTTTGCACAGCAAAGACTGCTAGTGCGACGGAATTGACGAAACGGACCGCTCACTCGAAAGACGGACGGGTCTTATCGACCCCGAGCCGCCATTTGAACCAGGCTCTGGCAATGACCGTTTTCAGGGCAACGGGAGCCGGTCGCGAGAACCACCGCACGGAGTGCTGGTGAAACAGCGTCAAACGCTCCGTATGTTTGCGCGGCGGACCGGCCTAACGACGCAGCGATGGCGAATCTGTCAATGGGTCCGGCGGATAGGCGGCCGAACACAGATCCAGCACCTGGCCGCGAAACCAGCGATGAGCCGGATCGTGATCGAGGCGCGGATGCCAGATCACCGAGATGTTGAAAGCGGGTGTGGATAGTGGAAGCTCGAACCACTGCAAACCGTTGGCGGTCGCGTAATCCGGAATAAACGCATTGCCGAGACAGGAACGCGGAACGACGGCGAGCAAGTCCGAACGACGTGCTAACTGCATGGCGCTGGTATAGGACGGCACCACCATCAATAGCTTTCGTCGCATGCCTTGCCGTTCCAGGGCCGCATCGATGGAACTTTCCGCTTCCCCGGTACGCGAGATCATCACATGGCCGTATTCGGTCCATTGCTCTACGCTGATCCCGCCATCGCCCAGCAGCGGATGTCCGACGCGGCATACGCCGACATAGCGATCGCGGAATAGCAAACGCGTTCGTACCTCGGGGGCAGATGTCCTGACGATACCGATCTCCAGGTCGATCATGCCTTCCCTTAGCGGTTGCGCGTTCCAGTCCTGCTTGAGCGCAAAGCGAATCTGCACACCGGGTGCCGCGAGGTGGACTCGGTCCATCAAGGCCGCGCCAAGCAGGTCGATGAAACCTTCGCCGGCTCGCAGCGTAAAACACTGTTCAAGGGTGGAGATGTCGAACCGATGCTCGGCGCGACTCAGCGCGCCCTCCGCTTCCCGGACCAGCGCGGGAATACGCTGGCTCAGTTGCTCGGCGTAAGGCGTCAGCACCAGCATGCGTCCGGCCTGAAGCAGCAAGCGATCACCGGTCGCTGAGCGCAAGCGCGTCAGCGTGCGGCTCATCGCAGAGACGCTGAGGTTCAGGCGCCGGGCGGCCCCCGTAACGCTACGTTCGCGCAGCAATGCATCCATTGCAGTCAGCAGGTTCAGGTCGACGCGTGTCATCTCCCCAGAATAATCGAAAACCCACTCGTATGGCGTTTGGCGCAATCGAGGATTGCAGGCTAGGCGTCTGGTGCAAATCCGCGGCTCTCTCGACAATTCATGGAATCCGTTGCCGAGAAAGGAGAACATCATGCACCGCACCTCTGTCCACACGTCCACCGTCCTGCTCATCGGCGCTTCGCGCGGTCTCGGTCACGCCATGGCTGCGGAGTTCCTGAAGAAGGGCTGGCACGTTGTCGGTACCGTGCGCGCAGATGGCGGGGGAACGCTCCTGCACGAACTGGCCGATGCGCACCCAGGTCGGGTCGACATCGAAACGCTCGACATCACACGGCCAGATCAGGTCCGGGCATTACGCGAGCGGTTGTCCGGCCGGCCATTCGACGTACTGTTCGTCAACGCTGGCACCACCAATCCTGATCCGACGCAGACCATCGGCGAGGTGTCGACGGAAGATTTCGTTGACCTCATGATTACCAACGCACTCAGCCCGATGCGCGTGGTCGAAAGCCTGTCTGACCTGGTCCGGCCGAACGGCCTGATCGGGATCATGTCGTCCGGGCAAGGCAGTATCGCTGACAACGAATCCGGCCAGCGCGAGCTTTACCGTGGTACCAAGGCAGCACTCAACCAGTTCATGCGCAGCTTTGCCGCGCGTCACGCGCACACGTCGCGGGCCATGTTGCTGATGGCACCCGGCTGGGTGCGTACCGAACTGGGCGGGCCCGAAGGGCGACTGTCGATCGAGGAAAGCGTTCCAGGCGTCGTGGATGTGCTTTTGGCCAAGCTGGGGAGCCCTGGCCTTGAGTATCTCGACTATCGTGGCCGGACCGTTCGATGGTGACGGTTGCAGTTTTGGGTCGTTTCCGAGCGTGCGTCTTCGAAGGATTACGCAAGTTCTTTGTTAGTCGGCAATCCAACTCCACAGAGCGCCGACTGCTTTGGCCGCAACAATACCGGCGCCGACAGTGACTGCCGCTACGGCTACAACAGGTGCCTCGACTGGCAGGAGAGCAACTGCGGCCGCCCCGGCTGCCACTCCGGCAGATGCGTTGCCTCGCTCCGGGGCGATCGCCCGCCTTGGCGCCGCGCTGCCGTCGATCGCGATGAATCAGTCGCCGCCTTTGCCGATACGGGCGGCATCGATCGATTGCGCCAACCCAGCTCGCCAGTATCGACGTGATGAACCGGATCGCTTGAAGGTTATCGAAGCGGTGGTTGAACAACGGTTGTTGCCGTAGCGAGCGGTCGAGCGGCTGGACTGAAATCCGGGGTTGCCTCAGCTATCGCACGGCGGCGTACGCCAATTGATTGATCCCTTCGATTCGCAATCCGTTGCCTTCCGCCTTGCAATACCGTGCATTCAGTTCATCGAGGCTCTCAGTCCTGACCGCCGAAAATCCTGCTGAAGCGCACAAGGCCATCACCTCGTCCGGAGCGAACATGCTTCGAAACGGCTCACCCTCGAGATCGGCCAGAGTGCGCCACTTGTCGAAGACGCTTCGTTGCTCAGCGCTCTGCAGGTCGTAATGAAGGGTGTAATCGAAGACGATGTCGACCTGGGACCCGAACGAGCCGATGTCTTGCAGCGCCGCACGAACCGTCTTGGCCGGCAGATATTGCGCAACGCCGAGCCATGACACGAAGATGCTTCGGCCATGATCTACTCCCGCTTCGTGCAGAATTTCCCCTAACGGCTGATGCGTGAAATCAGCCGCATAGGACGATGTCCTCGCCGGCATGCCGACACCCGCCTCCCGCAGTCTCGCCAATTTGATGGCCTGTGTCGCCGGATGATCGATTTCGAAAACCCGCAGCGCTTGGTCCACCGTTCGCAAGCAAAAGGTATCGAAACCAGCCCCGAGCACCACGTATTGCTCGCAACCTTGCTGGACCGCAAGCGCGAGCCGATCTTCCGCATAGCGGCTGCGAGCCGCCAGAAACGCTCGACGGCCCGGCGCGAGGTGCCGCCGCTCAGGCTCTGGATCCGCCAGCAACGCTCGCGCAAACCGCGGGTCTGTCATGACTACCGCGAACGGATCGTCGAAGATGGCCGGCACGTCGAGCAATTGATGCGCTGCGCGGTGCATCGCCACGTATTCAGCGGTTCGGCTGGCGCGATCTGCTCGCATGAGGCTTCCTATGATGTCGAATGTGGCGCGCTTGCGCTTTTGCAGCGTTCGTGTGTCGCGCCGCGGGCGCGCAGCGTTTGTGTTTCGTTTAGTTAAACGCTAGCTAGTCGAAGCTTGATCCGCGGGCTAACAGGCGAAGTCGTTGATGATTTCGCGAAGAATCACAACCAATCGGCCAGAGCGGCGGAAATTCGCGATGCCAGTTCCTGCAAGCACGCAATCCCGACTGGGTGAGCAAGCGTTTGTATTTCTACTTAGGCGTCGATGCGAACGTGACGTCGCAAAACAACGCGTTCGAAACGAAGGACATCAGCGAGCAACGGCTGGTCAAACGCTTCGGATCGTCCGGCCACCTGACCGATACCGGTTCGCTCGTCGATGGCAAACCGGTCGGCCTCTCGTCGTCCCCAACGGGTTCGGGCCCGGGAGCGGGCGGTATCGTGCACCTCGATCCGAGCATATTTCCGACTGTGGTGGCGCGAAAGGTGGCAAGCGGCCGTTAGACGCGGCACCTGCGGGCAGAGTGCTGCTTGTCCCTGCCTTGGCAGACCTGGTCCGGGCGCTGCCAAGCGCCGGACCGGTCATTCGCATCAGACAAAGGAAAGCGCGCCCAAGCCCACGCCGATCGCAACCGCTCGCGGGCTGGCGTTATTCACCCTCGCGAATCAGGGTTGGCGTTTGTCGCGGCCACCAGCGGGTTTGCCAGCCGGCTTACGTGAACCCGCCGCTGGCTTGCTGGCGGGTTTGCTGCGGGGCTTTTGCACGCTGAATGGGAGACCGCTGGACAAGCTTGTGCCTTTACCCGCGGCCACGGCGCCCTGCGTCGCAGCGTTGCGTTTGTTTTCGCCACCTTGCGGGCGCGGTTTTTTGCTCAGTACCTGCATGGCGCCCGACGCAGTTTGCGGCGCTTTCAGCTTCTTAGGCTTTTTGGGTTTCTTGATAATGTGGCCCGTCGCGCTGGTTTGCGGCACGCGGTGTTCGGCTTCGAAACCCGGCTCTTCTTCACGGGGCAGCGTTTGCCGGATCAGCGCTTCGATCGCAGCCAGTTGCGGCGCTTCATCGGCACACACAAGGGACACTGCCACGCCGCTGGCGCCCGCGCGGCCGGTACGGCCAATACGGTGCACATAGTCTTGCGCCACGATCGGCAGATCAACGTTGATCACCAGCGGCAAGTCGTCGATATCCAGACCGCGCGCAGCCACATCGGTGGCCACGAGCATCTGTACTTCGCCCGCCTTGAAGCGCTCCAGTGCACGCATGCGTGCGGGTTGCGGTTTGTCGCCGTGGATCGTGTCGACCGCATAGCCCGCTTCATCCAGCATGGCCGCTAGGTAATCCACACCCTTGCGGGTTTTGACGAACACCAGCGCGTGCTTCCAGTTGTTCTCAGCCACAAGATGGAGGAAGAGGTCAGGCTTGTTCTTTTTATCCACCGGCACGACCCACTGCTTGATCTTGCTGGCCGGAGCATTGGGCGGGCTGACGCTGATATTGACGGGGCCGCGCAGAATGCTCGCCGCCATGGCGCGGATATCATCGGTAAAGGTGGCGGAGAACAGCAGGGTCTGGCGCTGAGCGGGCAAGGCAGCAAAGACGGCGCTGAGTTCGCGCGCAAAACCCAGATCCAGCATGCGGTCGGCTTCGTCCAGCACCAGCGTTTGCACCTGATCAAACCGCACTGCGTTCTGGCGATTGAGATCTAGCAAACGGCCCGGCGTGGCAACGAGCACATCCACGCCTTTGCGCAACTTCATCATCTGTGGGTTGATACTCACACCGCCGTAGGCCGCCAGAAATCGTAAGTCGAGGCCTTGGCCGTAATCGATAAAGCTTTGCAGCACTTGTTCAGCCAGTTCACGCGTGGGTACCAGCACCAGAACACGCGCGCGGTTGTTGGACACCTCCGGGCCGTGTTGCACCAGCCGTTGTAATAGAGGCAGCGCAAACCCCGCCGTTTTGCCGGTGCCGGTCTGGGCCGCAGCCATGACGTCCTTGCCACTGAGCACAGCGGGAATCGCCTTGGCCTGCACCGGCGTAGGTGTCTGATAATTGAGGTCCCGCATATTACGCAGCAAGGGATCGATCAGGCCAAGCGAGGCAAAGGACATGGACGTATTCCGGCTAAAACCGTAATTCTAGCGGTTGGAGTTGGGCGGCAATGGAGGATCAGATGCCCACGCGCGCCGGTTGGGTTCAGTCAAGCATGCCTTCACGCTCGAGATCACGTTCGAAATCGAGCAACGCTCGCCCGAGCCGTTCAACGAGATCGTCGATTTCCGGCTCCGTGATGATCAGCGGCGGCGCAATCAGCTGGATATCGCCGAACTGTCCGCGGTTGGCCCGCCGGTTATAAAGCGCAATGCCGTGCGCGAGTCCGTAGTTCGTCAGGCGGGCCGGCGCATTCATCGTCGACGGAAGCTGACGTCGGGTCTCTTTGTCCGCAACGAGTTCGATCGCCATGAGCAAGCCCTTGCCCCGCACATCGCCGACCAGGCGACTCGCCCTCTGCAGGTCGCAAAGTCGTCGATCAAGATACGGCCCGATCCTCGCAGCCCGTTCGACCAGCCCTTGTTCCACCACCTCGTCGATAACGGCTTCGGCAACAGCACAGGAGAAGGGATTCGAAAAGTAGGTATGCCCGTGGACGAAACCGCCGTGCGCGCCAATCGTTTCGACGATCCGGTTTGGCGCGAGCACCGCACCAAATGGCGTATAGCCCGCGGCAAGACCTTTGGCCAGTGTCACGATGTCCGGACGTGAGCCTTCCCAGTGATGCGAGCACAGGAAGGCGCCCGTGCGACCTGCACCGCACATGATCTCGTCGTGAATCAGCAGTACGCCGTAACGGTTGCAGATCTCGCGGACCCGACGGTAGTACGACGGCGGCGAGACCAGCGCGCCAGTGGACAGGCCGCCGACCGGCTCGAGAATGAATGCGAGCACGGTGTCGGGGCCTTCCTCGACGATTCGCTGTTCGAGCGCATCTGCGCACGCTGCGACATGCTGTTCGGCCGTCGCGCCGGGAGGCAGCCTGTAGATCAGCGGCGCAGGAACCTTTGGCATCGACCGGAACATTGGGCCGTAGATCGACTCCGTAAACGAGTCGCCCGTGATGGCCATGGTGCCCATGGTCGAGCCGTGATAGCTCGGCTCGCGCGAGATCACCTTCCAGCGAGTCGACTGTCCACAAGCGAGCGCGTACTGTCTTGCAAGCTTGAGTGCCGCTTCGTTGGCCTCCGATCCGCCCGAGACGAAGAACGCGCGATCGAAGCCCTCGCCCGCCAGTTCAGTGAGCTTGTCGGCCAGGCTAACGTTCTGTTCGCTCTCGAAAAAGCGCGGATACGCAAAGGTGACGCGATGGGCCTGCTCCGCCATCGCAGCAACGACGCGCGGATTGCAATGGCCAAGGTTGCTCACTACGGCGCCCGACGTTGCATCCAGATACCGGGTGCCACGCTCGTCGTACAAGTGGATACCTTCGCCGCGCGCAACACGAGGGGGGCGTACCGCACCCTTCGGAAGGTAGAAACTCATGACGCTTCCGCCGCGAGAGGTGTCTCCGACGAGACGTTTTCCAGCTGTATCTTCCATTTCAATGCACCTCTTCAATGCGCCTGCCTCGTGCAGCGCTAGCCATTGCTTTCAGGCGAGGACGCCCGCGTAGCGCTCTACGAACGTATCGAAAGCCGATAGCAGCCGCCTGATTTCTCTTTCGGTAATTGGCATGCTCAAAACGATGAAGCCACGGCGCGCCAGATAGATGCCGTGTTCAACCATGTGAAAGAAAAAGAGATCTTTGACGCTGTTGCCCTCCGGCAGCAGATCTTTCACCGAGCGTATTGCGTGCCTACCGGCCTGTAGATTCATGAGGGATCCTCTCCCGGTGAACTGGAGAGGGAGGTTGTGCTCCGTACAGACCGCGTTCAATTGCTCCCGAAGTCGATCGCCGCCGGCATTCATTTCACGGGCGACGTCCGCGGTGTATAGCCTGGATAGCCCTGCTGCGCCGGCCGCCATACTCAGGACGTTGTTGTTGAACGTGCCGGCATGCGGCGTCGCGCCGGGCCTGCGCGGATCGAACTGGTCCATGATGGATGCCCGCCCGCCGAACGCACCGAACGACATGCCGCCTCCGATGTACTTTCCAAGCGTCGTGAGGTCCGGCTCGATCCCGAGCGCTTCCTGCAGCCCGCCGGGCGCGAGCCTCGACGTCATGACTTCGTCAAGGATCAGAAGCGCGCCGAACCTCGACGCAAGCTCACGCAGCCCGGCCAGAAACGCCCTTTCGCCGCAAATGCAGCCCGCCGCGCCCTGCATCGGCTCGACGACGACGGCTGCTACCTCGTCGGGATGTGATGCAAAAAGATCCTGCACGCTCGCCAGATCGTTGTAGTCCGCAATCAACAGGTCGTGCGGGACGTTGGCCGGGCTGTTGCCTTTTGCAAACGTCAGCACCCCGCCGTGATATCCGCCAGCAAAGACGATGATCTTGTCGCGGCGGGTATGGACCCGGGCAGCAGAGATCGCCATGAGGTTCGCTTCGGTGCCCGAGTTCGTGAATCGCACCGAGTCGATCGCCGGAAAGCGATCGCAGATCAGATGCGCAAGCTGCGACTCCAGCAGGTTATGTCCACTCAGATTGATCCCGGCATCGAGCGCACGATCGATCGCCTCCCGGATGACGGGATTCGAGTGCCCATAAAGACCCGCCGTGAACTCCGCGATGAAGTCGATGTATTCGTGACCGTCCGCATCCCAGAGACGGCAACCCTCGCCGCGAGCGATCGCGAGCGGGAATGGACCGTAAAAGAGCACCGACCGCGTATTGCCGCCAGGCATGACCTGAACGGCCCGCTCGTACTGAAGCGCGCTTTGTTGGTTGCGTTCGGTGTAACGCTCGACCGCGCGATCGAGCGCCTCGGCAAGCGAGGGAAACGTCATGGAGTTTTCCATCGTCATGTCCCTTGTGCATCGCATTTGCGGCCCTGAAGAAACCGCGTCAAGTTCGTCGAAACAGCGAACTGCGATTCATTGTACATCGTACAAGAGGAAATACAAATCGATGGGTACCGCACAGGGGAATAGGGCGATTGCGAGCCGCCTGCGGGCGACAGTCGTTGCGGCGATTGTCCGGTCTACAATGGGGCCTTGTTCAGCACACAATCGGATCTAGGCAACCCACCGACCTATGACGACATCAGCTCGCAAGGCGACCCACGTAGAGAAAACGGGCACTGCCAGGAAGGGCCGTGGCACTGGCGAGAATGCCAGTCGAGCCCGCGTCGGCACTGCTTCCCCGGCGTCGGGCGCACGTACCAAGAAAAACGGGGCTACCGGTTCCGCGCTCAGCAAGGAAAGAATCATTGCTGCGGCGATTGAGCAGATCGATCGCAATGGGCTCATGGGATTCAGCTTGCGCGATGTGGCGCGATCGCTCGGCGTCTATCCGTCCGCGGTGTACTGGCACATTGCGACGCGTGACGACCTGCTCGCGTCGGTGGTCGAAGCCACAATGGCCGACGTTGCGCCCGAACCGGACAAGTTGTCGTGGCAGGACTGGCTCAGGGAACTGTTTTCCCGGTGCCGCGAGGTGATCCGCCGACACCCCAACGTCGCGCAGCTCCTCGGCGCAAACCTCGTCGCCAACGCAAGCCTGAGCCCTGGCATGATCGACCGGATTCTTGCTGTGCTTGTAGCGGCCGGGTTCAAGGATGATCAGATCGTCGACATGTATAACGTTGTCATCGCGACGATGGTGGGTTTTTCGACGCTTGAGTTTGCGTCCATGCCCACGGACGACCCCGCGGGATGGGCCGCCCAATTGCAGGAGAAGGTGAGCTCGATCCGTGCGCTCGAGTTTCCGACGCTGGCGCGCTACCTTCCGGCGATGGCAAATAAGTCATTCATCGTTCGCTGGCAGAACGGCACAGACGCCGCCATGGACTCCAGTTTCAAGGCATATGTCGAAACCGCGGTTGCTGGCATGGAACAGGCGTTGGCGCGCGCCCGATGACTGCCGACCGGACCCAGGCATATGATCGTGACGCTTTGGCAAGCCTTATAGCGAACGCGTTCCGAGCGCTATCGGCCAATGAAAGTGCTTGGAGGGTTTTTGACCGCAACGCAGGCAGTCGATGTAAGCGCGGCCCCGAGGGACGTATTCAAATCAGCGATTTGGATCGGTTCCTCGGGGCATCCTCTTTTCTATCTCGTCGCCCGCTCGTTCAATCCTCTGTTTCACCACGCTCCTGCGCCGTCGTTGCGGACGCACCTGCCGGAGAAGTAGCCGCCTCCGGTGCCGAAGCTTGATCCGGTGCGTCTTCGTCCTTGATTTCATAGCGCGGATTGTGCACCCACCGGCGCAGATCTTTGCCGATGACGACGGTGGTGCGATCCAGAATCGAGCACGTGCCTTTGAATGCGCCCCACACGCCGCCGACAGACCAGCGCTTGAACTTCGTATGGCGTACGACCTTGCCGTTGTCGATCAGGTCGGCTGACACGGAGATGGCTTTCGGCCCGGTCCATGCGCCGCCGCCTACGCCCATGACATAAGTGATTTGCAGTCTCAGGACTTGCGCATCGCCGGGCGAGCGATTCGCGTCGATCGTCCCGTCGCCGGTCCGATTAAGCCGGGCAAGGGCTTCCCCGACGCGACGGGTCAACATATCGTCGATGTGGCACTCGTCCTTGACTCGCTCGACGACGCTGGCACCCGAAGCGTAGGTGACCGGCGTTTCGAGCAAGACTTGCCTGCGCTCGCCCGCAAAAGCGGACGACGAAGCCAGGCACAGGGCAATAAAAAGAAGGCGTTTCATTGAATTATTGGGCCCCTCGTGGGGTAATCGTCATGGTTAAAGCGATGCCTTCAAGGGCAGTCAACATCGACGGCCGGCATTCACTGGTTGGGTACTGCCGCGACATTATCGGGGATCTTCGACGCGCTTAGCTCGATGCAGGCGCGATGCTAACCGCGCCGTCGCGCGTCTTCGCAAGTTACTCGCCAGACGAATCCTGTTGCTGAGCCCCCTGGTTTGGTAGACACACCCATTTACGAGAGAATGGCGTCGTGCCGCTTCGCCGCGTGATGTCTTTTTTCCGACCGTTATGAAACAGATCTTGGTTTACGCCGATTCGCTTTCTTGGGGCATCGTTCCGGGAACGCGGCAACGTTTGAGTTTCGACCAGCGCTGGCCTGGTGTCGTGGAAAATGCGCTCCGAGCTCGGGGCACAATGGCTCGCGTCTTCGAAAATTGCCTCAACGGCCGTAGAACGGCATGGGACGATCCGGTCAAGGCGGGGCGCAACGGCTTAGATGGGCTCGAGCAGGTCATCGAAATGCATTCGCCGCTGGATCTGGTCATCATCATGCTCGGCATCAACGATTTTCAAACGGTTCATGACCACACTGCGCGGCATTCGGCGCAAGGAGTGGGCGCATTGATCGACGCAGTGCGACGTGCTCCCATCGAGCCCGGCATGCTCGTTCCGCCGGTGCTAATCGTTGTGCCGCCAGCCATCAGGGTGCCTGACGGCCCTGTCATGCCCAAGTTTCTCGGCAGCGAAAATCGTTGCGTCGGACTTGCCGACGCCTATGGCGAAGTTGCGAGATCCTACGGCTGCCAGGTGTTCGACGCCGGTACAGTTACAACAACAAGTGCGGTCGACGGCATTCATATTGACCCGGATCAGCACACGGTACTTGGCGAAGCCATCGCACATCGCGTGAAGCCGCTTCTAAGCTCCGGGTAGCGCGCACCGACGTCGGCAAAGGTGGGGCATGCCTGCCCATCGGCGCCTCCCGGCGCTTGACACGCCCATTCCCGTTGCGCGCACCGGCGCCGACATACCGCATGTCCCGAGGTTGGCGAATTCGGCCGTCTCTGTCAGCGGGCCACGAGCGCACAGTGATCGATTGCACGCGCGTCGTACGTCGTGACGACCTCGAAGCCGGCATCGCTCAACCACTTGTGATGGTCGCGCGCCGGATAGGCCATCCCGTGACCGCTCGCCACGGTGACGAAGTAAAGCGACGATTTGACCGACTGCAAGCCGCCCGCTTCGTCTGCGTCGCACATCAGCGACCACACGAATAGAGCGCCCCCCTGTTTCAGGTAAGTGCGGGTCTTTTTATAGAGCAATTGAATCTTCTCCGGCGAAAAAATCTCAAGTACGTGCGAGAAGATCACGCCGTCGCAGCCTGGTGGCCAATCCTGGTCGAACATATCGACGGCTTCGCATGTCACGCGGTCGGCAAGACCGTGCGCCGCAATATTCACGCGGGCTTTCTCGATGACGGAAGGCAAGTCGATCAGCGTCACCCTCAACGACGGATAGCGTTCGCAAAGACGAATCGCATTGGTGCCGTCGCCGCCCCCAACATCGAGCAGCATCGACACGTCGCCGAATTCCTTGACCGCCATCATCCGCGGTGAGAGCCGCGTATAGGCGCCCATCCCTTCGTGAAACACTTGCTCGAGCGCAGGGTCGGTCGCGAGGCGGCCGTATAGCGTCGGTGCATCGCCGGCGAATTCATCCAGTCCGGCGTTGCGTTCTTCGCGCAACGCGCGTGTGAAGTGCAAGCAGGCGCGGTGCTGAATCTTATCGTTCAAATGCACGAACGAAACCATCGATTGCTTCGATCCGCGTAGCAGGCAGCGGCGCGCGAGCGGCGAGTTCTCGATCGTGCCCTCGTCATTCACGCGCACGAGCTTGAGTTGCCTGAGCCCCAGCAGCAACACGCGACAGCCGTGCTCGCCGATTTCCAATTGCCGAGGCAGCGATGCCACGGTGGCGCCCCGCTCGATCACATCGAATACACCTAGATCGCATGCGCTCGATAGCACCTGCGTCTTGATGTATCCATTCATCATTTCACAAAGCGATTGCCATTCTTCCCAAGACAACTCGTCGGTCGATTCCATCCCCTCTCCCATTCGATCGTTTTAAACCGTTGCGACTGCGTTATCGGCGAGCTGCGCCTTGCGTTGCGTGAGGCGCCCCTTAATATGCTCCGCTTGGTCGGCCGGCAGGCGGTGCGCGTTCCACCGCAAATAGCAGTCGAGTTCGTGAACGCGCATGCCCGGCGACGTCGATTCGCCGTCGATGAACAGGATGTCGTGCAAGGCCATCGCTCGAATCACGAAGAGCGGCACGTCGGCGCGCATCGGGCGAAACGTCGCGGAATGCGCACCGCGCACAGTGCTGGACGGATGGAATTCGCCCAGCATCAATCCGCACTCCATATAGAACGGCTTGAGGATGGTATGCGCGCAATCAATGAACTTGTAGTAGCCATCGGCGCGCAAGCCAAGCGGAAAGATTGCGAGCGAGAGCAGGTCAGATGGCTCGCTCCGCGCTTTCGCCAGTTGATCGAAAAAGCGTGGCATTCGCATCAACGTATCGATGTACGAATCGAACGACATACCGACGGCATCGAAGGCGCTGAAGAGCATCGCGCGCTCTTCGTGAGCGGGCTTGGCGAAAGGGCATACCGCGCCCTTGCGCCCGAGGTCGGGATGTCCTTGCATGATGAATCGCTGCATCCATGCGAGACCTGTCGCATAAGTGGCGCGCAATTGCGGATCGGCGAGGGCCTCGATATCGGTCGATGGACTCAGCGATCTGGCGATGTCGTCCAATGCGCGCGACACAGGTTCGGCGACGCACGTCGTTATTGTTTGTTCATTCATACGCTTTCCTATTTGTAATCGTTGCGGACTGTGCGTCGATCGCGTTCCGTCATGTTCTGGAGGAGACGCCCCCACTCGTAGTCGTATCGGTCGGGATAAAACGGGAATACCCCGGCGCCCGGCGTGAACGTCAGTTCGCCGAAGAACACCTTCCCATCGGGCACAAAGAGATCGACGCGCACATAGCCGAGCCCGTCGGCGAGCCGCGTAGCGAGTCGAACGATCTCGTCCCAATGGGGCGGCGGCGGAGGCGGAACCTTGCTTTGCACATAGTGGCCGACCGAAAGATCGACGCGGTTCCACCGCGCGTCGAACACATCGCCGTGCGGGGTGCCGAAGCGGTCCGATACGATGCCGGCGTAGATGATCGGGCCGTCGGCGTCGTAGCCGAACATGTTCATCTTCAGGTCGGGCGGGATGCGCCCGGCCTCGTCCAGCAATAACTGCTCGAAGTACAGTTGTGGACGAATCGGCCGATAGTGCCGCTCGCGCGAGGCCCGATAGAAATCCTCGGACAGCCACTTTTGCGCGAGGCTGTTGAGCTCTTCGAACGACGTTTGCCGCTTGGCCTCGACGATCTTGACGTAGCCGCAGCCGTGATTCGTCTTCATGACGAACGCGTCCGGCAGAGAATCGAATACGGCTCGAGTGAAGACCTCAGGCACGGCGATGAGCGGAATCAGATGCGCTTCGCCGATGCGCTCCTTCACGAACTCGCGCACCGCGAGCTTGTCCGCCAGCGTGCTCCAACGCGGTGCCGGATGCAGGCAGCGATGCAGAATGAACTCGTTGAACGTCTCGGGCGCGGAGAGATTCGGAAAGCGCCCTACGTGGCGCCGATGAGACAGCCAGAGGAAAAGAGCGTCGGGCATTAGACGCTTAGCGCCGCGCCACGTGCTTCGCAGCGCCGTGTCCAGCCACCGACGCGCGCTCGAACGGTCATGGCTTAGCTCACCGATTGTTGCGGCGCTCGCCCGCCCGAGGCAGGTGGCGTCCGCCGATAAGACGGGCTGCGGCAGGAGCATAGCTGCTCCGTTGCGGCCGGCTCTGTGGGTCGAGTCCGGCTGCTGCGGCTCGGATTCGGCTACTTTCGACATGGTTCATCCCTTCGCTTTGAAACGCACTTTTTGGTGACTACGTTGCACTGCAAATAGAACCATTGCGACCCAGCACGGGCAATAAGCCGAGCCGGAAGTCGGGAACGTTTGGCGCTTTATGACGGGGTTATTCGATCAATCGTGGTACGGCAATCTTTCCTTACACAATTGGCGATTTGTATAGCCCTGTTACTCATAAACGAGCCGATATGTCGGGTGCCGGTGAGCGGATCCAATACGGTGGCAGCAGGCTGTTTGAACTGATGATTGCGCTCGGGCTTTCGTATGCTTTTCTCGCTCCGATAAGCACCAGGCGCGGCCTGCTACGTCCGAAAAAGTCAATGAACGCTGCGCTGCCTAACCCGCCCAGTTCGCGGGTCGATGTGGCGAAGAGACAAAGGTCGGCACGCATCCCTGGCGCGATTTGACCGCACGTTGTATCGCCCAACGCGGCGGCGGCCGCGACCGTTGCCGCATCGACTGCGGCATCGGCATTCAGATCGCAATCGCCGAATAGCGCACCGAAGTTCGTAGTAGGTGTCGCGTGCGCGCAAGGTTGGCGAAATACTCGCATCTTGATGTCACTCAAGCCGAGTACTTCAGCACCTGATCTTCTTAATATTTCGACATCGATGCGCGTCAGTTGCGATAATCCCCAGACACTCGTGCCGGGCTGCAGCAATTGCATAAACTCGAGCAACTGCGTCTCGCTGCAATAAAATCGATCGCCAAATATTTGCGCTGCCGACGCGCTATCGGACAGCACAAAACCGAGTTTGCGCCGCAGTGCGGCCGCCATTTTCTGCCCATAGACGAGTTCTTGCGCGGACACGATCGAAGGACAATGCATCGCCGGCATAAGATGTCCCGAAATACGGGATACGAGCGCAGCGATCTGTTCAAAAAAGCGGACCTCTGCCGCGTGTGCGTCGCCCACATAATTGCGCTGGGGCACACGAGCGCCCGAAAACGCGTTCAGCAACAGGTGCGCGATCAGGCGTATAGGGCTGTGGGTCGCGGCGTGAATGCATTCGCCGGCAGTGGCGCAGATGACTCCTGCTGTTGTAATGCCCGATTCCAGCAGGTGCGAGGACTGGCATAGCACCGCCTGTAAATCGGACCGCGCATGAATCAATCCGGGCGTGCAGGCGTAGGCGCGGCCGTCTACGGCGTATTCAATCGTCGAAGCGCCGGGAGGGCGGACCGCCGTGATCCATTCGCCGTCGATCTCGATATCGGCGATTCTGAATCGATGCGTCTCATGATCGAAGTAGGTGATCCGTTTGAGGACCCATTCGGCCCCGCCGCGACGCGCCATCCGCATGCCGCCCTCCGCTACGCCACACGCGCTCCATTCGTGCACGAAACATGCCGAACGCTTAACGGCCCCTGGTTGGCCGTTATAATGCGACGCACCGCCTGCGCCCGCCGTCCCTGCTTATGTCCCGATTTTTCTTCGCTGTGTTCGTCTCGCTCGGTCTCCTCGCGCCCGCTCTAGCGCAGGAGTCGCTGGGTCTGCGCTTGCCCGCCGACGCGGCTGTCGGCGGGGCGGCCTCGCGAGCGCAGGGTGTCGCAGTGGGGGTGCGGACGGCCGCATTGCCGCAAATGTCGGCGTCCGCTTCCCCCGATGCGCCGGCTCGGCCGGCTGGCGCGGCGGGCGCCGAGGAGAGCGCTGCGCCGAGCCCCGTGCATCGCATCCGCGACATGCTGACCCGCAAGTTCGGGCTTGCGCGCGAGAAAGCCGAAGAAATTTCGTCGGCTGTGATGTCGTCGGCGTCGAAGTATTCGCTGCCGCCTGCGCTCGTGCTGGCGGTCATCTCGATCGAATCGCGCTTCCAAGCCCATGCGCATGGCGCACACGGGGCAACCGGCCTCATGCAAGTCGTGCCGGCCGCGCATCGGCGTCTCGTCAAGAACCTCGACTTGACGGAACCCGCTGCGAACATCGAGGCGGGTTCCGCGATCCTGCACGGTTATCTCGAGTCGGCGCGCGGCGATCTAAGCGCGGCGCTCAAAAGCTACGGCGGCTCCGCCGCGTATGCACAAAAAGTGAGCCTGCGAGCGAAGGATTTCCAAATGACCGATAGTGCAAGCGAGGCGGGCGCGACGCCTGCGCTATCGCGGCAATGATCGCTCGGATGACGCCCGTGTAGTCTGGGCGCGGGCGCTTTGCGCGTCGCTCGGTGCGGCCGGTAGCAGGAGCGATAGCAGCCGATAGCAGCCGATAGCAGCCGATAGCAGCCGATAGCGGG
>Ga0207667_10003641_pt1 | contig 18990 bp, 18 predicted proteins | sample KBSCornC52_FD_184301 | JGI IMG/M metagenome (GOLD analysis project Ga0207667, IMG submission 184301) | Corn rhizosphere microbial communities from Kellogg Biological Station, Michigan, USA - KBS Corn C5-2 (SPAdes) (version 2) | ecosystem: Host-associated > Plants > Roots > Rhizosphere > Soil ...
TCTTCTTGCCGGCCAGATCATCAAGTGTCTTGATACCGGAATCCTTCTGCACGATCACGCGCAGCCCCGCCCGGTTGTACGGAATGGAGAAATCCACCGATTTGGCGCGCTCGAGCGTGGCCGTGGTATTGGCGACGACGATATCGAGCTGGCCCGAAACGAGCTGAGAGATGCGCGCATCGCCCGACACGTCGGAAAATTCCACCGGCACGCCCAATGCCTTGCCGAGCAGCTTGGCGACGTCGACATCGTAGCCAATCGGGTTGTTCTGGTCGTCGCGGAAGCCGATCGGCTCGCCGCCGAGCGACACGCCGATACGGACCTTGCCGGCATTGTGGATATTGTCGAGCATCCCTGCGGTAGCTGGAGCGGCAGCGCCGGCAACCAATGCCAGTACGGCCAAGACAGTCATAATTCGCTTCATTTGTGTTCCCTCCTGAATCCGACGGTTTCGTAGTCAGACGATTTTCGCTGCCCGCTTCTCCGGTGCGGACATCGAGTCATCCCAGAGCCAGTAGGCGATGTCGCCCGGGCACCGGAAATTCACGACCTCATGGTTGCCGTGGGCATCGATGGCGTGGATCACCACGCCGGCGAGAAACCCCTCGGTCAGTTCGGCCAATTCCTCTACCGCCAGCTTGACGGCGTCGATCAGCGAGTAGCCAAGCTTCATGGCCAGCACCACGGTGCGGGCCGTGGCGCAGCGCATGGTCATTTCGCCCGTATGCGTGCAGGCCGCTGCGCCATAGCGGCTATCGGCGTAGAATCCCGCGCCGGGAATGGGGCTGTCGCCCAGCCGGCCGGGGTATTTCCAGCCCCAGCCCGAGGTCGAGGTCGCCGCGTGGATGCCGCGGGCCGCATCGGCGCACAGGAACACGGTGGTGTCCCGCACTCGCTCGGGGTCGGTGATGGCCCGGCTCAGCGGCGCCAGCGGAATGTCCGGAAACTTTTCCAGTTCGGCGGGCGAAAGCTGGCGCACCAGCTTCTCGCGCCAGACCCGCGCGCTATCGGGATAGAGCGGATCCTCGACCGGCATGCCGGTTTCGCCGGCAAAGCGGCGGGCCCCCTCCCCGACCAACAGGACATGTGGCAGTTGCCGCATCACCCGGAGGGCCAGTTCGACGACCGAGACGGTGTCGGGGACGGCGCCCACCGCACCGACCTCGCGCGTCGTGCCGTCCATGACGCCGGCATCGAGCTCCATGCGACCGAGCATGTTGGGCCAGCCGCCGTAGCCGACGGAACGTACGGCGACCTCCCGCTCGACCAGCGAGATGCCGGCAACCAGCGCGTCAAGACCGTAGTCGCCGCGCCGCAAGCCCTCGACGGCGGTTGGAAAGCCGGGCCACGCTTCGCCATTGGCGATAAGCAACATAGTGCGCCTCACTCCTTGCGCATCTTGGACAGGAACTGCACGACGCGCGGGCTGGCGAGACCGCCGGAGGGCGCGAAAAACTCGGCGGTCGGCAGATCGACCACCAGCCGGCCCTTATCGAGGAACACGATGCGGTCCGAGATCTGACGCGCAAACTCGATCTCGTGCGTGACGAACAGCATGGTGGTGCCGCCTTCGGCCAGCCGCGCCAGGATATTCAGGATCTCCGCCGTCATTTCGGGGTCGAGCGCGCTCGTCACCTCGTCGAGCAGCAGATAGCGCGGGTGCATGGCGAGGGCCCGGCAAATGCCGACCCGCTGTCGCTGCCCGCCGGAAAGCTGAGTCGGGTAGGCGTCGGCGCGATCGGTCAGGCCGACCGAGGCCAATAGTTCCCGCGCCTCCCGTTCTGCCTCGGCCCTGGGCCGCTTCAGCACCTCGACCGGGGCGAGGGCGACATTGCCGACAGCGGTCATGTGTGGATAGAGGTTGAAGAGCTGGAAAACGGTGCCCGAGCGCTTGCGCGCCTCCGCCAGTTCCTTCGGCTTCGACACGTCGAAATCGTCGACCGTGATACGGCCGCCATCGAGCTTTTCCAGCCCGTTGATGCAGCGGATGAGCGTCGACTTGCCGGAGCCCGAGGCGCCGAGAATCGAGACGACTTCGCCGGGGTTGATGGCGAGGTCGACGCTCTCGAGCACCGTCGTCGTTCCGAAGACTTTCCTGACGTTTTCGGCTTTGATCATTCAAAGGCCTTTCCACGCACTATAGGCCCTGAGCCGGGTCTCGAGCCGGCTGCCGAGCCACGCCACGAGCTTGGCCGCGACGTAGTAGACGAGCCCGATGACAGTCCAGACGATGAAGGGCTGCAGCGTCCTGAGGTTGAGGATGTTGCCGATCTTGGTGAGATCGACGACGCCGATGACCGAGATCAGCGAGGTCACCTGCAACTGGTTGACCAGGAGCGCGGTCAACGGGCCGATGGCAAAGGCCAGCGCCTGCGGGGCGATGACCCGGCGCAGCACCTGCCGGCGCGTCAGGCCGAACACCCGCGCCGCCTCGACCTGATCGCGGTCGATCGATTCGATGCCGGCGACGGCGATCACGTAGATGAAGGCGGCGGTGTTGGCAGACAGCGTTATCGTCGCGGCGACCACGGGCGTGACGTTGATGTGAAAGAAGGCGGGCAGCCCGAAGAACACCAGGAAGAGCTGCACCAGCACGGGCGAGTTCTTCAGCAGCTCGGTAAGAAAGAGGATGGCTTGCGTCGCCACCGGCACGCGGTAGTAGCGCACGACAGCGAGGGCCGCACCGACGAGCAGTCCGATCAGCGTGGTCACGACAAACAGCGCCACTGTGACCCCAAACCCTTGCGCCAGCAGCACCAGATCGAACGGGGTGAAACTCGTATAGCGCATCAGGTCACCCGCGCGCCAAGATTGCGATTCAGCCGGTAGTGCAACACGCCGATGAGGATCGAGATCAGGTAGGTGAGCGCGGCGTAGACGAGGAGCAGGACGACATAGACCTCGAACGGCCTGAAGGTGTCGGAGACGACGATCCGCGCCGAGCCGGTCAGTTCGTTGAGGGTGATCGTGGAGAGGATCGACGAGGTCAGGATGAGATTGATGAACACCGAGCCGAGCGGCCGGATCGAGGTGCGCAGCGCGATAGGCAGCACGATCCGGGTGAAGATCACGCGCTTGGACAGGCCGCTGACTTCAGCCGCCTCGATGATGCCAGGGTCGATCGCAAGAATGCCGGACCGGATGACGTCGGACGCAAAGGCGCCGCCGGCGATCGACAGCGCCACGACGCCGGTCGGAAACGCATCGAGGTAGATGCCGATGACCGGTAACCCGTAATAGAAGAAGAAGAGCTGGACGATGAACGGGATGTTGCGGAAGAGATCGACATACGCATAGGCGATCACCCGCAGCGGCCGCGCCGCCGAGGTGCGCGCGATGGCCACCAGCGATCCCATGACCAGGCTGCCGATCAGGGCGAGAAAACACACCTCGATGGTGAGCTGGGCCCCCTGCAGCAGGAAGCCGATTTCAGGCGCGATGAAGGAGAGGTCAAATCGCACCGAAATGCATTCCGTCCAGTCGTTGAAACCGGTTTCAGATTGTGGCCCCCGCATGAGGTTGTCAAGCGGTGGCGCGCGGGTGACGCCTGACGGACCCAGGCGTGGCCGGGGACGGATCGGCTCAAGGGCAGAAGCAATCGCTTCAGCTTGCCGCCCGATAGGTCCACCAGACCTGCAGCCGCTCGAGGAGCGGCACGGGGTTCGCCTGCCGGACCAGGCGGAAGCCGAGATGATCGGGCGGAAGGCCCTGGGCGCAGCCGCCGCCCCTCGCATCACGGATGAAGGCGGTGATATAGGCCCGGTGCCTGCCCTCGGCCACCCGCACATTGCAGTTCTGCGTCACGGCTGGCGCCGTGCCGCGTGCCCCCAGATGGGTGCGATCGTAACAAGTGGCGGTCCATTCCCAGACGCTACCGGCGAGGTCCGTCACGCCGAATTCGTTGCGCCCGAAATGGCCCGCGGGCGCCACCTTGCCAAACGCGCCGTTGCCGCGTGCGCTCTCGAGGGCGTAGGCGGCGCGCCAACGCCGGGAGGGATCGGCAGGATCGGCGGCAAGCCCGAGCGCGTCGTCGGTGAAGCGGCTGCCGGCAAAAAAGCTCCATTCGGCGTCGGTCGGCAGCCGCCAGAACTGCCCGGTGGCCCGGCTGAGCCAGCCGGCATAGGCCATGGCATCGACAAAGCTGACCCCGGTGACCGGCAACGTGGCGGTCGCGGCGTGGTCGGCCGCGGGCTTGCAAGCGCCGTCGGCCACGCAGCGCGCATAATCGCCGGCGCTCACCTGCAAGGCCGTGACCAGCACCGGTTCGGGGTGAGAATTGTCAACCAGCGGCGCATCTACCACGCCCCCGCCGCGCAAGAATTCGCCGGCTGCCCGGTAGCTGGCGGCATGGGGCGGCACCACCACGACGTCTGGGGGCGCCACAACCGGCGCGCTGCCCCCCGGCCAGGCGCCGCTGAGCCCGGTCACTGCCGCGAGCAGCAGCAGGAGAACGAGCGCCGGCGCCGTGATGGTGCCGGCAAAGCGCTGCATGGTGGCCATTTCCGCCTCGCTGGAGCTCTTCTATTCCGGCGGCCGGACCGCCGGCGGTCGCCAACCGGGGCTCCCCATCAGGCGGGGATCGGCGCAGGGGCGCTGACCTGCGTCATCAGATCGTTGTCCCATTCGCCGGCAACGGTGAAGGTCGCCGTGGCGCCGAGCAGCGCAGCCTCGATCAGGTTGTGGTTTACGTAGGCGTAGACGCCGGGCTGGCGGAAGGTATAGAGCGCCGCCGCCGCGGAGCCGCCGCGTACGAACCAGGTCTCTAGGTCCTTGGCCGGGGGATTGTGGAACTTGCCCTGCTCCCAGACGTGATCGCCGTGCCCGCCAATGAGGTGGGGCCGCGTATCGCGGTTGGCCTGGGAATGGATGATCAGGACCGTCTCGCCGACCTTGGCCTTCATGGAGTGTTCCCCGGTCAAGGCGCCCACCGCGCCGTTGAAGACGACGTGGGAGGGGATCAGCTTGGCCATCACCTCCATGACCTCTTCATAGCCGTCCCCCGGGGTAGCGTAGGACTTGAACACGCCCTTGCCGTCCCTGGGCAGGTAGAAATCCTGCTCGCCGACATAGTAGATGCGGTCATAAGAGAGCGGCTTGCCCGTCTCATCCTTGAGGCCGTCGCGCGGCAGCACCATGATGGCGCCGTTCATGCCGGAAACGACATGCCACGGAATCATCGGACCGCCCGGCGCGCAATGGTAGACAAAGACACCGGCACGCGTCGCCTTGAACCGCAGCACCGCCTGCTCGCCGGGGTTGATGAGGGTGAGCGCCGCGCCGCCGAGCCCGCCCGTGGCCGCGTGGAAATCGATGTTGTGCTGCATGGTGTTGGTGTCTGGATTGACGAGGGTCAACTCGACATAGTCGCCTTCATGCACCACCATCAGCGGCCCCGGCACGGAGCCGTTGAAGGTCATGGCTGGATAGGTGGTGCCATCCTCATCGATGACCATCGGCTTTTCTTCGACTACGAGACGAAACTCGACGATCCGAGGTGGCGCCTTGGCGACATGCTCGTGGGGGTGGACGAAGGGCGGCGCGACCAGTTCCACCTTTACCCGCTGGAGGTCGCTCAGCGGCGGGGGAGGTGCGGCGGCGACCGGCGCGGCCCCGCCCTCGGCCTGGGCTGCCGTGGCGCCCACGGCCAGCGCGCTGGCTCCCGCCAGCAGCACGGTGCCAGCCATGAAATGCCGGCGGCTGGTAATATTGAATTCGCCCATCGTCGCTCTCCTACGCTCTTGCTGGCCCGGATTGCCGTCCAGCGCGGTGGGAGAGGTAGCTGCCGCCCGCCCTTACTTCCTTGATCCACCGCAAAGATCGGAACGTGCGGCACGATCCGAGACATTTTGTCCGGAGTTGCGCTGGATCAAGGTTGCGGAGGTCGGCGCGCTGCTAGGAAGCCCCCGTCGGGTCAAGCACCCCCGCCCAAGCTGGAGAATAAAAATGCAGATCAACAAGCTCATGATCGCTGCAGCCGCGCTGATTGCGCTCGGCAGCGCGCCCACCTTCGCAGCCGATTTCACGGTGCAGATGCTCAACAAGGGCGCGGACGGGCTGATGGTGTTCGAGCCGCCGCTGACCAAAGTTGCCGTCGGCGATACCGTCACCTTCATTCCCACCGACAAGGGGCATGATGTGGTCTCCATTCCCGGCATGCTGCCCGACGGCGCCACTGCCATCAACGGCAAGGCAAATGAGACGGTGAAGGTGACCTTCACGGCGCCGGGGTTCTATGGCGTCAAATGCGTTCCGCACTTCGCCATGGGCATGATCGGGGCCGTGCTGGTCGGCGACGCGCCGCCGGCCAACCTTGCGGCCGCCAAGGACGTGAAGATGAGCAAGAAGGGCCTTGAGCGCTTCGAGGCGATCTTCGAACAAATCGAAAAGGCGCCGTGAGCAGCCGGTCAATCGCAGTGCATGTCGGCGCCCGATCGCGTAGGGCCCGTTCACAGGAGGACATCTTGAAGAAATACTTGCAGGCCGCAATACTCATCGGCGGCCTATGCGCCGCTGCTCCGGTCGCCGCCGCCGACTTTGAAGTGCATATGCTCAATCAGGGCCCCGGTGGCCAGATCATGCACTTCGAACCGGCTTTCATCAGCATCATGCCGGGCGACACCGTCACCTTCGTGCCCATCGACAAGGGTCACAACTCGGAATCGATCGGCGACATGATTCCGAGCGGCGCCCAGACCTGGAAAGGCAAGACCAATGAAAAGATCACCGTCACCTTCACGGTCCCCGGTCTTTACGGCTTCAAATGCCAGCCACACTTTGCCATGGGCATGGTCGGGCTGGTGGAAGTCGGCCACAATCTCGAGAACATGAACGACCTGGTCGCCGTCAAGCTGCCGCCCCGCGCCCAGGCCCGCATGTTCGAGCTATTCGCGAAAACCATCCGCGGCGAGGTAAAATAACCCGCCGCCACTTGAGGCAGCGGGAAAAATGGTGCCCGGGACCGGAATCGAACCAGTGACACGCGGATTTTCAATCCGCTGCTCTACCAACTGAGCTACCCGGGCACTGGCCGGGCGCTGGGCCGGCGAAATGCCCGCGGTTTATAGGAGATGGACTCTCCGGGCGCAAGCCTTCAAACGCCTGTCGGATCAGTCCTCTTCGTCGTCCGGCGGGAGCGTGCCGGGCGGAAGGTTTTCGGCGTCGACGAGCCCTTCCGGAAGCGGCGGGCCGGGGATGACGTAAGCCCCGGAGAGCCAGCGGTGCAGGTCGACATCGGCGCAGCGGCCTGAACAGAACGGATGAAACGCCTGGGCCGAGGGCTTGCCGCAGATCGGGCACGGACGCACTGGCTTCAGCTTGATGACATTATCGTTCGACATGGGGCTCAAACGACCGTCAGGGTCGATTGGTTCAGCCAATTGAAATGCACCGGGTACCCCTCGCCGGCGAGCAGGTCGACGGTTTCGTTGAGCGGCAGTCCGACGACCGCCGAATAGGAACCGATAAGCTTGACCACAAACGAGCCGGCAATGCCCTGGATGGCGTAGCCGCCGGCCTTGTCGCGCCATTCAGCGCTGGCGAGATATGATTCGATTTCCTTCGGCGACAGGCGCTTGAAGCGTACCCGCGTCTCCACCAGCCGCCGGCGCGCCTGCCCCTTGGGGGTCAGCAGGCACATGCCCGTGAACACCCGGTGATTGCGGCCGGAGAGCAGCTTCAGGCACTGGCTCGCCTCTTCCAGCGTCTCCGCCTTGGGCAGGATGCGGCGGCCAACCGCCACCACCGTGTCGGCGGCGAGAATCAGGCTGTTTTCAGCGGCTCCGGCCAGTGCTGCCTTGTCGCGCGTGGCCTCCGCCTTGAGGTCGGCCAGGCGGGTCGCGAGCTGGCGCGGCAATTCGCCCTTTTCCGGCGTCTCATCGACGTGGGCAGGAATCAGGTGCTCGGGCTCGATGCCGATCTGATTGAGCAGCGCCAGCCGGCGCGGCGAAGCGGACGCCAGAATCAGTTCCGGACGACTGGCCATGATGGACGTGCTCCCGTTGCGGCTGCGCCTCGCCAGGGGCGGGCGCCCGGCGCTTACTTGAAGCGGTAGGTGATACGGCCCTTGGTCAGGTCGTAGGGGGTCATCTCGCACAGCACCTTGTCGCCCGCCAGCACGCGAATGCGGTTCTTGCGCATGCGTCCGGCGGTGTGGGCGATGATCTCGTGCTCGTTCTCCAGCTTCACGCGGAAGGTGGCGTTGGGCAGCAATTCCAGTACGACGCCCGGAAATTCGAGCACTTCTTCCTTTGCCATTATCTCTCCTGAACAACCCGCGGCCACCGGCGAAGGCGGGTCAAGTCATGCCGATGTTGCGCTGGGCCGAAAGCGTGGCGCAACCTATAGGAACTCATGCAGTTTGTGAACCACCCGAAACCAGCGGTTCCAGCCTCTCGCGCACCTGCGTCTGCAAGGTGTCGCGCAGGGTCCGATAGGCCGAAAGCACCGCCTCGCGATTGCCTTCTCCGACCGCCGGATCTTCCGTCGGCCAGTATTCCAGCCGGCCCGCCTCGAGGCCGCGCCGCTCGACCGCCTCGGTGGCGTCGGGGGATAGCGTTACCACCAGATCGAAGCGGTTGGCCACCAGTTCGTCGAGGATATGCGGGGTATGGACCGACATATCGACGCCGATCTCCTCCATCACCTCATGCACGAAGCCGTCGGCCTTGCCGGACGTCACCCCGGCGGAGCGCGCGATGAGCCGGCCGGGGAAGAATTTTCGCGCCAGCGCGGCGGCGATGGGGGAGCGCACCGAATTCATCGAGCAGACGAACAGCACCGAAGGCAGCAGGCTCTCGCGCTCGTCGATGCGGGCCGCGTAGGGCTGCACCGCGCAGATCAGCGTGAACAGGCGCCGGGCAGTGTTGAGGTCGATCTCCAGCTTGTTGTCGAGCCGGGTGCGCAGCAGCTCGGCGGCCTCGTTGTGGATGGCGCGGCGGGCCATGTCGACGGTCTCGATCTGGTAGGTCGAGGCGCTCTTGATGGCTTCGTAATAGCTGTCGCGGATGCGGAAATAGTCGCGGATGAGCCGCCGGAACGGTGTGAGCGACAGATAGTGCGCGGCAATCGGCTGGAAGGTCTCGGGGTGGCGCACATCAAGGACGATGTAATTGCCGACGATCGAGACGTGCAGCGCATAGGGGCCGGTGGCCTTGACCCGGGCCGGAGCGAACTTGTTGTCGTCGATGAGGTCGTAGATGGCCACCCGCCACTCATGCACCTCATCGGGATCGATCGAGGTGATGGTCGAGGGATCGAGCGTGACGGTGACGATGCGGTCGGTCGGCGAAAAGACGTGCGGCGACAGCAAGGCGTTACCGGTTCAGCCGGATCGAAACCGAGCGGCCGTGCGCTGCCAGCCCTTCGGTCGTCGCCAGCGTAATGGCCGGACCGGCGAGGGCGGCAAGCGAGCTGGGGTCGCAGCCGAGCACGGTGGTGCGCTTCATGAAATCGAGCACGCCAAGTCCCGAGGCGAAGCGGGCCGAGCGCGCCGTCGGCAGCACGTGGTTGGAGCCGCCGACGTAATCGCCGATCGCCTCGGGCGTGTGGTGGCCGAGAAAGATTGCCCCGGCGTTGCGGATGCGGCGCAGCAGCGGCTGCGGATCGTCCACCGCCAGCTCGACGTGTTCGGAGGCCAGCCGGTTGGCGAGCGCGACCGCCTCGTCGAGGCTTTGCACGGTAATGACGGCGCCGAACTCGCGCCAGCCGTCGCGAGTGATATCGGCGCGCGGCAGCAGTTCGATCTGGCGGGCGACCTCCGCCTCCACCGCGTCCGCGAGGCGCGGGTCGGTGGTGACGAGAATGCCCTGCGCGCCGCCGCCGTGCTCGGTCTGGGCGAGCAGGTCCGCGGCGACCCAGGCGGGATTGGCTGACGAGTCGGCGATCACCAGTACCTCCGACGGGCCGGCGATCATGTCGATGCCGACAATGCCAAAGACCTGGCGCTTGGCGGCTGCGACGTAGGCATTGCCCGGCCCGACGATCTTGCTGACCGGGGCGATTGATTGGGTGCCGTAGGCCAGCGCGCCGATCGCCTGCGCCCCGCCGACCCGGTAGATTTCGGTGACGCCGGCGATGCGGGCCGCCGCCAGCACCGCATCGTTGATGACGCCGTGCGGCGTCGGCACCGCCATGGCGATGCGCTCGACGCCAGCGACCTTGGCCGGCACGGCATTCATCAGCACCGACGAGGGATAGGAGGCGGTGCCGCCCGGCACGTAGATGCCCACCGCTTCGACGGCGGTCCACAGCGTGCCAAGCGTCACCCCGAGCTCGTCCTGGTAGACGTGGTCGACCGGCTTCTGCTTTTCGTGATGGGCCTTGATGCGGGCATGGGCCACTTCCAGCGCGGCGCGTACGTCGGGCGGGGTGGCCGCCATCGCCGTATCGATCTCGGCGTCAGAAAAGTGCAGCGTCTCCGGCGTCAGGCTGGTGTGATCAAAGCGCTGGGTGAGCTCGATGAGCGCCTCGTCGCCGCGGCGCCGCACGTCCTCCAGAATATCAGCAACGGCGCTGCCGACCTCCGTGGAGGCTTCGCGCTTGGAGCCGAGCAGGGTCTCGAAGGCGGCGCTGAAATCCGCCTGCCGGCGGTCAAGGCGAACCGGCATCAGAGGCTATGCTCCGGCCGACCCTTGGCAGCCCAGGCGGCGCCGAGATCCTCGAGGCGCGCCTCGATGCACTCGACGGCAAGACGGATCGTGCCGCCGCCGGCAAAGCGCAACTCGATGCTGCCGGCGGGATCGTCGGTGGCGGTGAAGCGGATGTCGAGCAATTCGAGCACGCCCTCCGCCGCATTCATGTTGATGCCTTCGAAAGACACGTTGCCGACGCGGCCAAAGCTGAGGGCGGTGCGCCGGCGCTGCCCCTTGCCCCGCTCGCCGGCTTCCCAGGCATAGCGGTTCATCAGCAGCGCAAACCGTCGGTCGCCCGCGGCATAGCCGAGGTCGGGGACGCGCACGACGGCGTCCTGCGTGGTCGCGGAGATGACGTCGAGGTCCTCGCTGTCCAGCGCCAGCAGCTTGAGATCGGTCATCGCGCGGGTTCCGGGGTGAATTGGAAGGCCCCAAAGATGGGTCGTTGCCCGCCGATCTACAAGTTTGTGCGGTGTGGGGCAACGCGTTTCAGGCCCGGGACCGGTCAGAGCGGCCCCCTCCCCTTGCGGCCGCCGCGCTTCGCCGATGAGGCGCGGCGTACGCCCGAGGGCGACTCTCGACCGCCTCAGCCGGCGATGCGCTCGATCTCGGCGCCGCACCCGGAGAGCTTTTCCTCCAGCCGCTCGAAGCCGCGGTCGAGGTGGTAGATGCGGTTGACGATGGTTTCGCCACGCGCCGCAAGGCCGGCGATGACCAGCGACACCGAGGCGCGCAGATCGGTCGCCATCACCTGCGCACCGGTCAGCGCCGAGCGGCCATTGACCGTCGCCACCTGGCCCTCGACCTTGATGTCGGCGCCGAAGCGGGCGAGCTCGGCCACGTGCATGTAGCGATTCTCGAAGATGGTCTCGCGGATGTGCGCGGTGCCGGACGACATGGTCATCAGGGCCATGAACTGCGCCTGCAGATCGGTGGGAAAGCCGGGGAACGGATCGGTCTCGATATCAACCGGATGGATGCCGTTGCCGTTGCGGCGGATGCGGACACCGTTCGGCTCGATGCCGACATGCGCGCCCGCCTGCTCCAGCACGTCGAGGGCCTTTTGCAGGTGCTGCGGCCGGGCACCCTTGAGCAGCACGTCGCCGCCGGTCATCGCCGCGGCGATGGCGTAGGTGCCGGTCTCGATGCGGTCGGGCAGCACTTCGTGGGTTGTGCCATGGAGGTCGCTGACGCCCTCGATCTCCAGCCGGGTGGTGCCGATGCCATCGATCTTCGCCCCCATGGCCACGAGGCACTCGGCGACGTTGCTGATCTCGGGCTCCATGGCGGCGTTCTCGATCACTGTGGTGCCGCGCGCCAGGGTGGCCGCCATCATGATGGTGTGGGTGGCGCCCACCGAGACTTTCGGCAGATGCACCAGGCCGCCGACGAGGCCGCCGCGCGGCGCCCGGGCGACGACATAGCCGTCCTCGATATCGATCTCGGCACCAAGCTGCTGCAGGCCATAGAGGAAGAAATCGACGGGGCGCGTGCCGATGGCACAGCCGCCGGGCAGCGACACCCGCGCGTTGTGCTCGCGCGCCAGCAGCGGCCCGATCACCCAGAAACTGGCGCGCATGGTGGAGACCAGCTCATAGGGCGCGGTGGTATCGACGATGTCGGCGGCGTGAATGGTCATGCGCTGGCCGATGGTGCCTACGTCGCCGCGCTTGCGCCCATGTACGGCGATATCGACGCCGTGGTTTTCGAGGATGCGCTCGAGCTGCTTCACGTCGGCGAGGCGCGGCACGTTCTCCAGCACCAGCGGCTCGCGCGTGAGGATCGAGGCGATCATCAGCGGCAGCGCGGCGTTCTTGGCACCGGAAATGGGAATCTCGCCCCTCAGCTCATTGCCGCCGACCAGCCGAATGCGATCCATATTCGATTTCCCGACTACCGCGAGAGGTCCGCGGGGCGCCTCGCGCCAGGTTGAAATTCATCCGGGTGCCGCTACCGGACACGACGACTGCTAGTCTGCGCCACCCTTGCCGGCTGGGGGTTCTGGCACGCGGGGAGGCGATGGCGGCGCTGCGCTCGCATCACTCGTCGCGCGCGCTTTGCGGCGCTTGAGGTTCTCCCGGAGCTTTGCGGCCAATCTGTGCTCGCGCGCCCTGGCCTCATCGGATTTTGACATCGAGAGATTAAGAGTTTGGTAAGTGTTGCGGGCAGGCGACGGAGTAAGGCATGCCAACCCCTAGCACGATTCCGCCGGTTCCGGGCACCCGCCGGTGCAGGCCCGGTATCCGTGCCGCGCAGGGGCGCTTTTGGCCTTGCGTCAGGCGGGGCCCTATGGCAGTAACCGCCGCAATCCGCCGGGCTCCCCACCGCTGCCCCGGTCCTTGCTGCCGTAGCTCAGTGGTAGAGCACCCCCTTGGTAAGGGGGAGGCCGTCAGTTCAATCCTGACCGGCAGCACCAGTTTTCCCCAGGCAATATCAAGCCCGACGGTTGACCCGACGCGCGGGCGCGGCGCGCAACGCCCAACGCCGGCCGAAGCATCAGGCGTGCCCCCTTTTTGGGGCGCATGACTGTGGCTGAATGCCGGGGCAAGTGGTATCGGCTGGGAGCAGATTCCGCCGCCAGGAAATGTCCCATGCCGCAAACTCTCGATGCCGTGCTTGCCTATGCCGACGCCCACCTCGACGATAGCCTGGGGCGGCTGTTCGAGCTGATCCGCATCCCCTCGATTTCGACCGATCCGGCCTATGCCGAGGATTGCCGGCGGGCCGCCGAATGGTTGACGACGGAGCTGCTGGGCCTCGGCTTCGATGCCTCGGTGCGCAAGACCGCCGGCCATCCGATGGTGGTGGGGCACGCGCCGCAGGCAGAGGGCGCGCATGTGCTGTTCTACGGCCATTACGACGTGCAGCCGGTCGACCCGCTCGCCCTGTGGGAGACGCCGCCGTTCGAGCCGGTGGTGAAGCAGGCGCCGGGCGGCAGCCAGATCGTGGCGCGCGGCGCCTCCGACGACAAGGGCCAGTTGATGACCTTCGTCGAGGCCTGCCGCGCCTACAAGGCGGTAACAGGGTCGCTGCCCGTCCGCGTCACGGTGCTGTTCGAGGGCGAGGAAGAGGCCGGCAGCAAGAGTCTCGGCCCGTTCCTCGAGGCAACGGCGGACGAACTGAAGGCCGATGTGGCGCTGGTCTGCGACACCGATCTATGGGACGCCGAAACGCCGGCGATCACCACGCTGCTGCGCGGGCTGGTCGGGGAAGAAGTCGAGATCACCGCGGCCAACCAGGATCTGCATTCGGGTATTTTTGGCGGCGCGGCGCGCAATCCGCTGCAGGTGCTCGGCGACATCATCGCCAGCCTCCGGACCCCCGATGGGGGGGTCGCGGTGGCCGGCTTCTATGATGGCGTCAGCGAGGTGCCCGAGGCGGTCAAGGCGCAGTGGCAGGGGTTAAATTTCGACGCCAAAAGCTTTCTCGGCGATATCGGGCTGTCGCTGCCGGCCGGTGAGCAGGGCCGCTCGGTGCTGGAACAGGTCTGGGCGCGGCCGACCTGCGAGATCAACGGCGTCATCGGCGGCTATACCGGGGATGGCTTCAAGACGGTGATCCCCGGCAAGGCGTCGGCCAAGATCTCGTTCCGCCTGGTTGCCGGGCAAGACCCGGCGAAGATCCGCGAGGCCTTCCGGGCGCATGTGCGGGCCCGGCTGCCGGTCGATTGCAGCGTTCGCTTCGAGGCGCATGGCGGCTCGCCCGCTATCGCCATGCCGTTCGACGGCGCATTCACGCAGAGCGCGGCGGCCTCCCTTACCGCCGAATGGGGCAAGGCGGCGGCGCTGATCGGCTCCGGCGGCTCGATTCCCGTCGTCGGCGATTTCCGTCATCGGCTCGGCATGGACGTGCTGCTGATCGGCTTTGCGCTGCTCGACGACCGCATCCATTCGCCGAACGAGAAATATAATCTCTCCTCGTTCCACCACGGCATAAGGTCGTGGATCCGGATCCTCGCCGGCTTCGCCGAGCTGGAGAAGGCTGACCAGTAGAGTGAGATGAGTTAAGGTCCAAGCACGCCGTGGCGGAGCCATGACGGCGACCAATTTCACCCCTCGCTATTCGAACAAGGCAGCCTTGCGCCGCTCCATGCCCCACCAGAAGATGCCGGCGCGGGCGAGGAAGAAGACGTGGATCGCCAGCCACAGGCCCCAATTGCCGAGCCAGGGCTGCAGCGTGAAGGCGGCGAGGAAGAACAGCGCCAGTGCTGCCAGCATGCCGTTGCGCATCAAATCGTTCATGGTGGTGCCGGCGAGCACGCCGTCGAGCACGAAGGCGGGCATGCCGGTGATCGCCGCGAGTGCCGCCATCGGCAGGTAGGTGCCGGCATGCGCACGCACCGCCTCGCTGGTGGTCATCAGCGCAATGAGCGCCGGGCCGAGCACCAGCCATATGGCGCCGACGCCGAGGCCGATGAGCACGCCCCAGCGCATCGACAGGCGGAACGCCTGCTCGAAGGCCGGCGGCCAATTGGCCCCGACCGCCCGGCCGCAGAGCTGCTCGGAGGCCTGCGCCAGGCCATCGAGGAAGAAGCTCGAAACCATCAGGATGTTCATCAGGATGGCGTTGCCAGCGAGGGTGATTTCGCCGGCACGCGAGCCGGCGGCGGCGAAATAGGCATAGCTCGCCATCAGTGCCGCCGAACGGATGGTGATGTCGCGGCTGAGCGCGAACATGCGGCGCAGCGCCCGCGCATCCAGCAATTCCGCCGGTACGATGCGGGCGAACGCCTGCCGCACGCCGCCATAGTGGCGGGCCAGCAGCCACAGTCCCAGCAGGGTGGCGGCGGCTTCGCCGAGGACGGTGGCCCACGCGGCCCCGGCCACGCCCCAGCCGAGCCCCAGCACGAGGCTGATGCTGAGCACGATGTTCACGCCATGGATCAGGATCTGCACCAGCATGCCGGTCCGCGCGTGGGCGCGGCCATAGAACCAGCCGAGCAGCGCGTAGTTGATCAGCACGCAGGGCGCGGCGAGGAGGCGGATGCGGAAATATATCCCCAGGGCGGCATCGACATCGGGCGAAGCGCCCAGCAGGCGCTCGGCCAGCCACAGGATCGGCTCGCGCAGACCGATCAGCACCAGCCCGATGGCCAGGGCAACCGCGATGGCGCGTGCCACGTGCATCAGCCCATCGGCGGGGTCGCGCGCGCCGACCGCCTGCGCGGTGAGCCCGGCGGTGCCGAGGCGGAGAAAATAGGCGAGCGCGAAGATGGTGTCGAACACCAGCGCCCCGAGTACTGCCCCGCCCAGCAGCGCCGGATCGCCCAGCCGGCCGATCACCGTGGTATCGACGATGCCGACCATCGGTTCGGTGATGAACGCCATGGCCGCCGGCAGCGCGATGCCGAACACAGCGCGGCTGGAGACCTCGAAGGGGTATTGCGGCCGCGACCTGCCGATGGCCTCGCCTGCTGGTGCCGCGGCGCCCGCCATGAACCTAGCGTTCGCTGACGATATCGATGCGGATGTCGGCGCGGCCCGCGCTGGCCTCGACCCGATCGTAATTGGCAAGGTCGACGCGGGCGATGTGTTCGCGGTTGCGTTCCTCGGTGAACAGACCCGCTTCGGCGTGCCGCTTCATCAGCCGTGCCCATACCTTGTCGCGGTCGACGTGGATGAAAAACGCCAGATCGAGTAGCGGCCGCACGACGTCCCACGGCGCCTCGCCCAGCAGCAGATAATTGCCTTCGACCACCAGCAGGCGCACCGGGGCGGCGATGGTGAAGGCGTCGTCGACCGTATCCTCGATCTGGCGGGAATAGCCGGGGCCGCTGACCGCGTGGTCGGTACGCTTCAGGTCGGCGAGGAACGCGGCAAAGGCGGCTCCCTCGAAGGTGTGCGGCATGCCTTTGTCGCGCACCGTGCCGAGCGCCTCGAGCTTCTTGTGCTTCATGTGGAAGCCGTCCATCGGCACATAGGCGGCAAGGCCCGGCGCACGGGCATTGATTGCCGCCACGGCGTCGACGGCAATAGTCGACTTGCCGACGCCCGGGCCGCCGGCGAGGCCAATGGCGAGGCGCTGACCGGGGTGCGCCGCGGCGAGCGCCAGGGCGCGTTCGGCGACGAGGGCGGTCGCCGCCTCGGGGGTCAGCGACAGGCGCTGCGGCGATTGTTCTTGGCTAATCTCGGTCGACATGGCTTCCTCGCGTTGCGGGAACCTATGTGAAGCCGTGCGCGATCTCCACCCCCTGATCACCGACTGGTTCGCCAAAAAAGGCTGGGCGCCGCGCCGGCACCAGCTGGCCGTGCTGGCTGCCTGGGAGCGGCGCGCCTCGGCGCTGCTCATCGCCCCGACCGGCGCCGGCAAGACGCTGGCCGGCTTCCTGCCGACGCTCGACGACCTCATCACGACGCCGATGGAGGGACTGCACACCCTCTACATCTCGCCGCTCAAGGCGCTTGCCGTGGACGTCGCCCGCAACCTCACCACACCGATCGCCGAGATGGGGGCCCGCATCAAGGTCGAGACGCGCACCGGCGATACCCCGGCGCACCGCCGGCAGCGCCAGCGCTACGATCCGCCCAACATCCTGATGACGACGCCGGAGCAGTTGGCGCTGCTGGTCAGCCATGGCGATGCGGCGCGGCTGTTCGGCTCGCTCAAGCGCATCGTGCTCGATGAACTGCATGCGCTGGTGACCAGCAAGCGGGGCGAGTTGCTGGCGCTCGACATCGCCCGCCTCGCCATGCTCGCGCCGGAGGTGCGGCTCACGGCGCTCAGCGCCACGGTGGCGCGCCCGGACCTGCTGCGCGACTGGATCGCGGCCCCCCTGCCCGCGGCGCCTGCCGAGCTGCTGCAGGGCGAGGCCGGGGCGGCGCCAGAGCTCGCCATCCTCGCCGGCGACGACCGGGTGCCGTGGTCCGGGCATTCGGCGGTCTACGCCATCCCGGCGCTCTACCAGGTGATCCGCGACCACCGCACCACGCTGATCTTCGTCAACACCCGCAGCCAGGCCGAGATGCTGTTCCAGTTGCTGTGGGCGCACAACGAGGATGGCCTCGCCATTGCGCTGCATCACGGCTCGCTCAGCGTCGAGCAGCGGCGCAAGGTCGAAAGCGCCATGGTTTCGGGCATGCTGCAGGCGGTGGTCGCGACCTCCACCCTCGATCTCGGCATCGACTGGGGCGACGTCGACCTCGTGGTGCAGATCGGCGCACCGAAGGGGGCCTCGCGCATGCTGCAGCGCATCGGGCGCGCCAACCACCGGCTGGACGAACCGAGCAAGGCGCTGTTCGTGCCCTCCAACCGGTTCGAGGTGCTGGAATGCGAGGCGGCGCTGGAGGCGGTAGCGGCGGGGACGCAGGACAGCGAACCACCGGTCGAGGGGAGCCTCGACGTGCTGGCCCAGCACGTGCTCGGCATGGCGTGCGCCGGCCCGTTCCTTGCCGACGAGCTTTATTCCGAGGTGCGCCGCGCCTGGCCGTTTCGCGCGCTCAGCCGGCGCAGTTTCGACCGGGTGGTGGATTTCGTCGCGACCGGTGGCTACGCGCTGCGGGCCTATGAGCGCTACGCCAAGCTCAGGCAGGGCGCGGACGGAAGCTGGCGCATCGCCCATCCGGGCATCGCCCAGCAATACCGGCTCAATGTCGGCACCATCGTCGAGGACCCGATGGTCAAGGTGCGGCTGGTGCGCGCCCGAGGCAACAAGGTCGGCCAGTCCACCGGTCCGATCGGCCGCGGCGGCCGGGTGCTGGGCGAGATCGAGGAATATTTCATCGACCAGTTGGTGAAGGGCGACACCTTCGTCTTCGGCTCGGAGATCGTCGCCTATGAGGGAATGGTCGAGACCGAGGCCTATGTGTCGCGCAGCTTCGCGCCCGACCCGAAAGTGCCCTCCTATATGGGTGGCCGGTTTCCGCTCTCGACCTTCCTCGCCGACGGCGTGCGGCGGATCATTTCGAACCCCGACAATTGGGGCCCCTTGCCCGAGGCGGTGCGCGACTGGCTGGCGTTGCAGCACGAGGCCTCACTACTGCCCGGCCGCGACAACCTGCTCGTCGAGACGTTCCCCAAGGGCAGCCAGAATTTCATGGTGTGCTACCCGTTCGAGGGGCGGCTGGCGCACCAGACGCTGGGCATGTTGCTGACCCGGCGGCTGGAGCGCTTGCGCGCCCGGCCGCTCGGGTTCGTTGCCTCCGATTATTCGCTCGCCATATGGGGGCTCGGAGATTTTTCCGCCATGATCCGCACCGGGCGGCTGTCGCTCGACGCCCTGTTCGACGAGGACATGCTCGGCGACGACCTTGAATCCTGGCTCGACGAGTCGGCGATGATGCGCCGCACCTTTCGCAACGCCGCCATCATCTCGGGGCTGATCGAGCGCCGCCATCCCGGCAAGGAGAAGACCGGCCGGCAGGTG
>Ga0207667_10003646_pt1 | contig 18982 bp, 13 predicted proteins | sample KBSCornC52_FD_184301 | JGI IMG/M metagenome (GOLD analysis project Ga0207667, IMG submission 184301) | Corn rhizosphere microbial communities from Kellogg Biological Station, Michigan, USA - KBS Corn C5-2 (SPAdes) (version 2) | ecosystem: Host-associated > Plants > Roots > Rhizosphere > Soil ...
ATCACCCATGGCCAACCGAAAGATTTGCTCTCCGTCGACCTTAGGTGGAAGCCCGGTGCGGGAAATCCGCTCGCCGGGTTTTGTCCGGGGGGCGGCCCGAAAGGGCCGTCCCTACCGGAACAGCCCATGCGTTGATGAATCCGCATTGAGCTGGCGGTGGCCGCCCTGGGGCGGCGCGCGCTCGTTAGTTGACGGTGGCGGGGGTGCGGGTTTTGAGGAGGGTGAGCCAGCGCGAGACGGAGCCGAAGATGATGCAGAGGACGCCGCACAGGAGCAGGCTGACGACGACCAGGTTCACGAGGCCGGTGACGTGGGTCGCGGCGACCTGTGACATCGGGTAGTAGATGGTGAAAAGGCTCTGGACGCCGGCGGTGAGCGTGGTGGTGCCCACGAAGCAGAGCGGGCCGATGGTGACCCAGGCGTACGACTTTTTCGGGGATTCGCGCAAAATGATGGTGGTGCCGACGCACAACGCGGCGCACGCCAGTAGCTGATTGGCGATGCCGAACATCGGCCAGATCGTCGAGATGTTGCCGGTCAGGATGAAGTAGGTCCAACCGCCCACGATCAAACCGGTCGCCAAAAACGCGCCTACTTGGCTGTTCGATTTGCCGAGCTCGGGGCTGAAGCGCCCCAAAAACTCCTGCATCAAGAAGCGACCGATGCGCGTGCCGGTGTCGATGGTGGTGAGGATGAACAGCGCCTCGAACATGATCGCAAAGTGGTACCAGTACGAAATCAGCGTGCCCATGCCGGGCAGCCCGCTGAACACGCGCGCCATGCCGATGGCCAGCGACACACCGCCGCCCGTGCGGGCCGCCACGACCTCGCCCGCGTGCTTCGACAGCGACGGTAGCTCTTTCACGATGATGCCCAGGCGGGCAAAGTCGGCGTCGCCCAGGGAGGTGGCGTGGTTGCTCTTGGGGTCTACCTCGTAGCCGAGCGCGGCCAGCGTGGGGTTGGAGAGCGCCAGCAGCTTGGAGGCCTGCACCTTCTTGTCCGAAAGGGTGGCGATGGCAGCGCCGGGGGCCAGCCCCAGAAGCTCGCGATCGTGCGGAGAAAGCGCGGTTTCAGCCGCTTTCAGCTGCTCCAGCGAACGCGCCAGGCCGGTGCCGTTGGTGCTGGCTTGCACGACCGCCACCTTCGGATCGCTGTTGATGGCGACGTAGTCTTCGGGCGGCATCACGCAAGCGGCGATGAGCGCGGTGATGCCGACCAGCCCTTCGAGCAACATGGCTCCGTAGGCGATGGGACGACAGTTTCGCTCCTTGTCGACCATCTTGGGCGTGGTGCCGCTGGACACGAGGGCGTGAAAGCCGCTGATGGCGCCGCAGGCGATGGTGATGAAGACGAACGGAAAGAGCGGACCCTTGATGATGGGGCCGCCGCCGTGAATGAACTTGGTTACACCCGGCATTTGGATGGGCGGGTTGACGATGACGACACCGACGACCAAAAGCCCGATGGTGCCGAGCTTGAGGTAGCTGGACAGGTAGTCGCGCGGACAGAGCAGCAACCAGACCGGCAGCACGCTGGCGATGAAACCGTAGGCGGCGATGGCGAGCGTGATGTTGGTGCGCGAGAGCCGGAACCAGTCGGCGTAGCTCGAGTCGGCCAGGTATTTGCCGCCGATCAGCGCGAATAGCAGCAAAATCACGCCGAAGATGCTGGCTTCGCGGATGCCGCGCACCGAGCCCTTGCGCACGCCGTAGATGTGTCCGCCCATCAAAAGCGCGATCGGAATCGAAAGACTGACGGTGAACATGCCCCAGGCGCTCTCGGCCAACGCGCCCACCACGACGTTGCCCAGCCCCGCCAGCGCCACGATGATGATGCACAAGATGGCGATGGCGGTGACGGTGCCGAGCGTCGGTCCGAGCTCGTCCCGCGCGATCTCGGCCAACGAGCGGCCGCCGCGGCGGGTGCTGGAGACCAAAATCACGAAGTCGTGCACGGCGCCGGCCAGCACCACTCCGAACAGGATCCACAGGTAGCCGGGGAGGAAGCCGAACTGCGCGGCTAGCACGGGGCCGATCAGCGGCCCGGCCCCGGTGATGGCGGCGAAGTGATGGCCGAACAGCACCCACTTGTTGGTGGGGTGGAAGTTGTGCCCATCGTTCAGGGTGTGCGCGGGCGTGACGCGCGCGTCGTCCAGGCACAGCACCTTGGCCGCGATGAACGCCGAGTAGTACCGGTACGCCAGCGCCAACACGGCCAGGGCCGTGAGCATCCACCAAGCCGCATTCATGCGCGCGTTTTAGCTCAAATCGAGCGTCGACGCTTCTGTCCGTAGACCCGCACTGCATCCGGGTCGCAAGCTTGCCGAACGACCTCGGGCTACCCTAAGGTCCGACTTGGCGGCATGCGAACCAGCTGCATTTTCATCGCGCTCGCAGCCATTGCCGCGGTTGGCTGCCGTCGCGCCCCCACGCCGCAAGGGCAGGGCGCCAAGGCGACGTCAGCCTCGGCTAGCGTCGCGGCGCGTGCCCCGGCTCGGCCTTCAAGCAGCACCACCGCTGAAGCCGCCCCGTCGCCGGGCGTTCGCGGGCGCGAGTCGGATCGCTCGCGGTGTGGTCTCTTGACCGCCCCGCGGTCGCCCTCGCTGGTTTCACTTTTCGGCAAGGCGCGGCCGCAGCTGAGCCGCGCCGAGCTCGACGCGCTGATGAACCGAGCCAAGGCGGGAGCTCCGGAGCGCGTCGCCTTGATCGCGAGCGGAACGGGCGGGGTGACGTGCGAATGCCCGCCCCTGACCTTCAATTTGGTGGAACCAGACGGGTCCAACTCGAGCCCCAGCCTGCTGACGATTCCGCAAAACGGAGCGCCCAGCGTCGACTTGAATCGCACGCTGATGAGCTTCGTCATCGTCGGTTACTTCTCCGGCGCCTGGATCGACACCTACGAATACTTGCACCTGCAGGGAGAGGACAACCCGGTCACCGACGAGGAAACGCGCTCCTCGTACCTGGAGCTGACCACCGAGTTTTGTCTGGAGGCCTCGTGCTACGAGCCGCGCCAGGACTGGCCGCCGGTCGTCGAGAAAGACGCCGACGCCGAGCAACGGAAGCTGCAGCAAGAGAACCGGCGCTACTGGCTCGATCGAGCCAACGAGGACCTTGCCCTCGTCAAGAGGCTCGGCATCCCGCGTTGTCAACGCGCGTGGCTGCGTCAACCCTCGAGCCCAGCCGCGGCGAGTGAATCGGCGCTTTAGGCTTCGTCAGGGCGCGACCCGGAACGATCATTTCGTTCGTGTCCTGCAACCGAGACGCGCGGCGGGCTGTTCGAGACGTTCGGACACCGCTGGTCACGCCGCTGGCGGCTAGGTCTTTTTGCATGGCGAAGACAATTCTCATTGCGGGTTTCGGTACTGGCATCTCGGTCGCCGTGGCAGAAAAGTTCGGCGCTGAGGGCTTTGCGTTGGCGTTGGTTGCTCGGACCTCGGAGCGCTTGGATGCCGGCGTGAAGGCGCTCGAGAGTAAGGGCATCAAGGCGGCCGCTTTTCGAGCCGACCTTTCCGACGTGAAGGCCATTTCGGCCCTGATCCAGGGCGTGCGCGAGAAGCTCGGCCCCATCGACGTCGTGCACTGGAACGCTTACGCGTCCGGGGCCGGCGACCTGCTCGCCGCCGATCCGACCGAGGTGCGTGCTCCGCTCGACGTGGGCGTGACGAGTGTGATCGCTACCGTGCAGGCGGCCTTGCCGGATTTGCGTGCGAGCAAGGGTGCCGTTCTCGTCACCAATGGAGGCCTTGGCATCCTGGACGCGCAGGTCGACGCGGCCGGTGTGCAGTGGAAGGCCAGCGGTCTGGCTATCGCCAACGCCGCCAAGTACAAATTGGTGCGCCTCCTGAACAAGCAGCTCGAGGCCGACGGCGTGTACGTCGGTGAGGTGGTCGTGATGGGCGCCGTCAAAGGCACGGCGTGGGATGACGGCAGCTCCAAGCTCGAAGCCAGCGCGATTGCGGCCAGGTTCTGGCAGCTCTACACGGAGCGTCGCGAGATCTCGGTCCAGATCGCCTGAGGCGGCCAGAAAAAGCCGCGCGCTCGTCCCCGGGCCCCTAGTCCAAGCCCTGGCTCGGATTGGCTGCCAGCATCCGGCCCGGGGCGAAGGCTTTTTGCGGGTCCACGATGATGACTTTCGAGAAGTGAGTCAGACGTTGGGCGAGCTTTTCGGCGTCGCCAGCGACCACGATTACCACGTGGTCGGTGCTGAAGAATTTCCCGGCTTTGGCGACGGCGGTGGGCCCGTCGGTGCTGCGCACGGCTTTGCGGTAGTCGTCGTAGTAGCTGTCGGGTAGCGACAGCACGCTCAGCTTGGCCGTCATGTCGGCGAGCGCGCCCACGGTTTCGGTCTTGAACAAGAAGCTATCGGCTAGGTAGCGCGACGCCATTTCGATTTCGGCCGGTGTGGGCGGGCTCTGGCCCATGCGCTGCAGGTTGTCGAGCAAGGCTTGGACGGCCTGGGGCGCCTTGTTGGTTTGCGTGCCCGCGGAGAGCACGATCGGCACTGGGCCGTGTGCGACCTCGTCGAAGCCGGAGCCGGTCGAGTAGGCGAGCGAGCGCTTTTCGCGCACGTCGAGGAAGAGGCGTCCCGCCACGCCTCCCCCGAGCACCTGATTGAGGACGGCCAGGCTGGGCCAAACCTCTGCCTGCCGCTCGGGGCCCAGACGACCGACCATGACTTGCGCTTGACCGCTGCCCGGGCGATCCACCAAATACAGGTGGCGTTCCGGGTCGGGCATGGGCTCGCTGAAGCGGGGTTGCTCGGGCTTTTCGCCCTGCCAGCCGTTGAACGCGCGCTCGACCGTCTTGGCGAACGAGTCGATGTCCACGTCGCCGGTCGCGATCAAGACCGCGTTTTTCGGCGTCATGTGTTGCTTGTGCCAAGCCTTGCAGTCGGCCAGCGTGAGCTTGCCGAGCTCGTCCGGTAGGGCGCGGTAGCGCGAGTAGGGGTGGATGGCCGTCGGTACCTCGAACAGCTCGCGGTACAGGATCATCGAAGCGGCGTAGGCGGCGCTGGACTTGGCGGCGGCGCGCGCGTCTTCCACCTCGCGCGTGCGCAGCTTGCCGAATTCCTTGGCGTCGAAGCGCGGTTTCATGGCCACCGCGGCCAGGATGTCGAGCGCGGGATCGAGATCGCCGGTCGTGACCGCCAGCGACACGCGCGTGGAGTCGCGATCGGTGAGCACGTTCAGATCGGCGCCCAGCGACTCGGCGTGCTCGAGCAAGGCTTCGGTGTTCCACGGGCCCGCGCCGCCCACTTTGGTCAGCTCGCCGGCTACGGCCGCCACCCCGGGCTTCGAGCCGTCGCTGGCCATGCCCGAGTGAAACAGCAGCCGCAGCTCGACGATGGGCAGTACTTTTCGCGAAATGACGGCAATTTCGAGGCCGCTGGCCAATGTGCGCCGGGCGATGCTCGGAAAGTTGGCGGTCGGGGTGATGCCCGAAGCGGGCGCGATGGACAGCGGATCTTTGGCGGGCGCAGGCGGCGGCACCGGCACGGCGTACGATGGCTCCGGTTGCGGCGGCACGGGCGCCGGGGGCGGCGCGGCGCTGCACGCCAAGAGACCACAGCTGAGCAAACTGGCGAGACGCTTCACGGCTTGCCTCCTTGGGGGGCGCTGGCAGGTGGAGTGGGGATGGTTGGCTTGGGTGGAGTGGCCGGCGAAGCGGTGGGTTTCGCTGGTGCGAGGGGAGGAGTGGTTGCGGTCGGCTTGGGAGCGGCGGGCGGTGCCGCGACGGGTAATTTCGCGGGAGCGGCTGCCGTGGGAGCTGCGGGGGGCGCCGCTGCGGGCGGCGCATCGACCGGCAGTACCTCGACGAGCTGTCGGCGCTCTGCGCCGAGGTACTTCTTGACCGCCTTCTGAATGTCTTCGGCCGTCACTGCTTGGTAGTGCTGAAGCTCCCGCGCCAGCAAGCGCGCGTCGCCGAAGTACGATTCATATTGGCCGAGCTGGGTCGCGCGGTTCAGGTTGGTTTGCAGCCCGAACACGAACGAGCTTCGCACCCGTCGCTTGACCTTGGCCAGCTCGGCGGCGGGCGGGGGAGTCTTGGCCAGCTTCTCGATCTCGGCTTCCACCAGCTTTTCGACCGCGGGCAGCTTCGCGGTCTCGGTCAACACGGCCGAGATGATCAGCTCGTCCGGCCCGACGTAGTCGTGCGTGCCGGCCGACACTTGTTGAGCGACCGCGCGGTCGCGCACCAAGAGCCGCTCGAGCCGCGAGCTGTCACCGTCGGCCAAAAGCGACGTGGCAAGCTCCAGCGCGTAGTGCTCGGGCGTGCGCGACGCCGGGATCAGGAAGCCGAAGTAGAAGCCGGGCGTCTTGGCGTTGGTGTCCTTCACCACGTCTTTGCGCGGTGTTACCTGGGTCGGCATTTCGGGCAGCGGGGCGCGCGCCGGCACGGGCTTCCCGATGCCGCCGAAGTATTGGCGCGCGAGCTTGACCGCTTCGTCACGGTCGAAGTCGCCAGTCACGGTGAGCACCGCGTTCTTGGGGGCGTAGTGCGAGTCGTAGAAGGTCTTGACCCACTCCAGCTTGGCGGCGTCGAGGTCCTGCATGCTGCCGATGGTCGAGCGCGTGTAGGGCGGGTATTCGGCGTACACTAGCTCGCCCAAGCGCATCATCCCCGTCATGTAGGCCGCGTTTTCGTAGCGCATGCGGTACTCTTCTTTGACGACCGCGCGCTGGTTTTCGAAGTTGTCGGCGTTGACGGCCAGCGCGCGCATGCGATCGGCTTCGAGCCACATCGCCAGCGGTAGCTCGCTCGACGGCAGCACTTCGAAATAGTTGGTGCGGTCCGCCGACGTGGTGCCGTTCAGGCTGCCCCCACGCTCGGAAATGAAGGTGAAATGCTGACCCTTGGCGACGTGCTCGCTGCCTTGGAACATCATGTGCTCGAACAGATGCGCAAAGCCGCTCTGGCCGGGGCCTTCGTCGCGCGAGCCCACCCCGTACGTGACGGAAACGGCGACGGTCTTGGCGCTGCTGTCCGGTGCCAGCACCAGACGTAGCCCGTTTTCGAGCGTGAGCCGCTCTATGCCCTGCCCAAAACGCTCGAGCGAGACGATGGCGGGGTCGGGCGCAGGAGCCCCGCCCGGGGCCGGCGCGCCTGCGGCAGGCTTGGCTGCGGACGCAGCGCCCTGAGTCGGCGCCGCGAGCGCCGAGGGCGCGAGCAGCAGGGGGGCCGTGAGCAGCAGGGAGGCCGTGAGCACCGGAAAGCGAGCAGCGAACGCCCGTGGCGAGTTGAGGAAGAAGCGGATTGCCCGTCGCTTGGCTTGCATGGGCGAGGGATCTACCACGGCCATTCGAAATAACCGCTTCCTTAAGTGCGGCCGCACGAAGTCCCGCGGGGGCCGGAACGCGAAGGGCGGGGGCAAGGGAAGTGAGCGCTCGGCCGTTTCGTGAGCTATGTTTGACGGTGAATCCTGATGCTGGTTTTGCTGGGTCCAAGCTTCGCGGGCGGCGACGCTGACTACCAACGCCTGTCCAAGATAACGGGCATGGTGGGGTACGATCTGCGCGCGCGGCTGAAACCCGGGACGTGGGGCTTGGTCAAGGCGCTCGCCGACGAGAGCGAGGCCCAACGCCTGGCGTCGGCGCTGGCGGCCGAAGGCTTTCCGATCGTGAGCGTGCCGCGAGAAGTGGCGTTCGATCCGGAGCGACCGATCGTGGCGTTGAAGGCGCTGTCGATCGATGGCCAAGAGCTGACGCTGCAGCTACGCGAGCGAGCGATGACGGTGCCGGTGGCTGCCTTGTGCAGCATCGTGCGTGGTGAAGCGCAAGTCGGCAAGGCAAGCGCCGCGCGCTCCGCCGGCGGCACCAGCAGCGCTACCTTCCGCGCCGTCGTGCCCAACTCCAGCGATTTGCAGGTGTTCCGGGAGTCGATGCCGCCGGCCAGCTTCGAGGCGTTCGCGGCGGCGGATCTGCATTTTCACTCGGTGACCTGGATCGCGCGCATCGACGCTCGCTCGTTCGATTTTCGCGCGCTCGGCATCGCGGCCGCGAGCCCAGCCGCCGCCTTGGATACGCTGGTCGATCGCCTGGCGTTGCTGGCTCAGGTGCGCGTGGATCGCTCCGCGCGCGGCTCCAGCGTCTCGAGCTTCACGCAGCAAACGTCTCGCGGCGTGGGCCCTCATCCCGCCAGCCCGTCACCCACCTCTCATCGCGGCAAAGAGATCGCCGGCGACGAACGCTTCGATCCGTACTCACGCGTCGTAGGCGAGGCGGAGCGAACGCTGGCCTTGCAACTAGCGGCCGCGCAGGTCAAGGCCTAGCCGCGCCGCCGCCGGCCGCGCTACGCCAGCCGCGCACGCTTGGCGCGCACCTTGACGCGCCAGGCCACCAACCGGATCGCAAAGCCCGCCGCCAGCACCGCCGCATACAGCCACGGCTGCGTATGATCGGCCTTCACGCGCAAGTAGAAGTGGAGCGCCGCCAGCACCGCGACTGCGTACACCAGCCGGTGCAAGCGTTGCCAGACCGGGAAAGTGAGGCGCTGGACGGCCTGCTTCGACGACGTCCAGGCCAGCGGAACCAGCAAGAGGAGCGCCAGGAAGCCGACGGCGATGAACGGGCGCTTGACGATGTCGCTCAGGACGCCGGCAACATCGAAGCCTTGGTCCGGCCCCAAATACAGCACGAAGTGCAAAAGCGCCGTGAAGAACGCCAAAAGGCCCAGCGTGCGCCGGATGCGTAACGGCCATGTCGAGCCCAGGGTGAGCTTGAGCGGCGTTGCACACAAAGTAGCTACCAGCAGCACCAGCGCCAGCAACCCCAGCTGATTGAGCGCGGTGGCGATCGGGTTCGCGCCCAGGCCATGAGTGGCGATGCGGTAGCCGAGCTGCAACAACGTGACCAGCCAGCCGGTGACGATCGCAGGCGCGAGGAAGGCGTGGCGAGACTTCGGCGCCATGGCTAAAAATCGCGTGCCAAGTTCATGCCGCGGTACAGCTGCGCGACCTCGTTGCCGTAGCCGTTGAAGGGCAAGGTGGCTCGGCGCGTCAGCTCACCGATACGCCGTTCGCTGGCCTGGCTCCAGCGCGGGTGATCGACCTTCGGATTCACATTGGCGTAAAAGCCGTATTCGCTCGGCGCAGCGCGGTTCCAGGTGGTGGGCGGTTGCTCTTCGGAAAAACCGATTTCGACGATGGATTTGCCGCCTTTGAAGCCGTATTTCCAAGGCACTACCAGTCGCAACGGCGCGCCGTTCTGTCCGGGCAAGGGCGCGCCGTACAGCCCGAGGGCCATGAACGCCAGCGGGTGAGTCGCTTCGTCGATGCGCAGGCCTTCGACGTAGGGCCAGTCGAGGACGTGGCTCTCTTGATTCGGCAACTGCGCCGGATCGAGCAAAGTGGTGAACGTGACGTACTTGGCGCGCGACGTCGGCTCGAGCCGACGGATCAGCTCGGCCAGCGGGAACCCGACCCAGGGGATCACCATCGACCAAGCCTCGACACAGCGCATGCGGTACACGCGCTCTTCCAAGCCGAACCAGCGGATCAACGTGTCGACGTCTAGCGTCTGTGGCTTCTGGACGTGGCCGCTGACCTTGAGCGTCCAAGGCCGCGGCTTCAGGTGGAAGGCCTGCTCGGCCGGCTCGGTTTTGGACAAGCCGAGCTCGTAGTAGTTGTTGTAGGTGGTGACGTCTTCGTAGGGGGTTTGCGCTTCGTCGACCGTGAAGGTGGCCGGTCGCCGCACTTGCCAAGCGGGGGCCCCCGGCGCTGGTTGTGGTGGCGGGGGCGGTTTCTTCGGCGGATCGGCGCGGCCCAGGCCGGACAGCTCGGACAACCCAAGCGCCACCCCCGCGCTCGTGGCCACGTACAGAGCGCCGGTCTTCAAGAATTCTCGACGCCGCGCGTACAGCTCCGGCGAGGTAATTTCGTGACTCTTGGGCTCGGGAGGCAGCTTTGCCATCGGCGTCGTCTACTGGATGACGCCTTTTACGAAGCCGACCAGCTCTTGGTTACCGGACTTTGCCAGCAGGCCGGGCGGTAACCGGCGCACGAACAAGCGCACGTTGCTGGTAGCGCTGGCGCCGGGCGGTAGGTCGAAGCTGCTGCGCGTTCCGATTTCGACCCACGGGCGCTGCCGAGTGGCGGCGTCGTAGGCGCACGCAATGGAGATGACGGGGCGCGCGGTGTCGCTGACGACCTTAACCAGCAGCAACCCGTCGTTCACGTTCGCGACCCAACCTTCGCTGCTGTCGACCGAGGCTTCGACCCTTTGTGGCTCTCGCGCCTGGTCGTGCGCAAACCACACCACCGGTTGCCAGACGTTGAGCTTGAGGGTCGAGCCTGGTCCGAGCCGCGGGGCGCCCGGAAAGAAGGTGAGCCCGCCCGCGGATGGGACGCGGTAGAGCTGGGCGGGGGTCACGTGCTGCGGCGCGGGGGTGCTGTTCGCCACCGTGTAGCTGAGCTCGATGGAGCGGCGAGCGGTGTCCAGACGAATGCGCTTGGTCACCGCGGCAGCCGCATTCTTGAGCACCAAAGTGCTGCCCTCCAGCTCGGCGAGGTAGCCGTCGGGCTGAAGCTCGGGGGCGACCAGCGCGTCTTTACCCTCCAGCGACAAACGAGCCAAGTTGCCGCTGCGAGGGTCCACGACCAGCTCGATGCCGCCTCCCGAAAAGACGTAGAGGCCGTCCTTCGTCAAATCGGGCGTGCCCGGGAGCCGTGGCACGACCACCGCCGGTGGCGCGGCGGGCGGCGCCGCGCTCGGCGCTGGCTCGCCCGCAAGCGCCGCCAGCGCTTGCGGGGTGGTGGGGGGTAACAGCTCGCTGTGACCGTCGTACTCGGGCGCGCGGCTGCGCACGTCGAGCGCCGGCCGCTTGGCACAGCCGACTGCTAGACCTGTTCCCAGCGCCGCGAGCCAGACGAGCGCTCGATGGCGTCGAGCACGCGCTGATTGTTCACGCCGTCCTCGAAGTTCGGCGTCGGCAGCTGCTGCGTCTTCACGGCGGAGATCAGATCCGCCACCGTGTGCGTGAAGGAGTGCTCGTAACCGAGGATATGCCCGGGTGGCCACCACGCCTGAACATACGGGTGTTTGGCGTCGGTGGCGAGGATGGTGCGGAAACCCGAGTCTTTGCCCTCTTCCACGTACAGCTCGAGCTCGTTCATGCGCTCGAGGTTGAAGTACAGGCTGCCCTTGCTGCCGTTGATCTCGAAGGTGTTGTAGTTCTTGCGGCCGGTGGCAAAGCGTGACGCCTCCACGCTGCCGAGCGCGCCGTTCTTGAAGCGCAGGTGAGCGTAGGCGGCGTCGTCCACGTCGACCTTGCCCTTACCCTTGCCGTCGGGCATCGGCCGCTCTTCGATGAAGGTCTTGAGAAAGCCGCTGACTTCGCTGATCTCGCCGACCAGGTAGCGGGCCAAATCCAGCGAATGCGAGCCGATGTCGCCGAGCGCGCCGGAGCCGGCGCGCGCCTTCTCCAGTCGCCACACGCGCGGGAACTGCGGATCGACGATCCAATCTTGCAGGTAGCTGCCGCGGAAGTGGTGAATCGTGCCGATGCGGCCTTCGCTGATGATTTCTTTGGCCAGGCTGATGGCAGGGACGCGCCGGTAGTTGTGGCAAATCATGTGCAACACGCCGGCGCGCTTGACCGCGGCCAGCATTTGCTCGGCCTCGGACAGCGTGTTGGCTAGCGGCTTTTCGCAGAACACGACCTTCTTGGCTTCGGCCGCGGCCAGCGCGATGGGCAAGTGCGAGTCACCGGGCGTGCAGATGTCGATGATGTCGATGTCTTTGCGCGCGATCACGTCTTCCCAACGGGTCGCGTGCTCTTCCCAGCCGAGCGCGCCGGCGGCTTTTTTCACCTCGGCGTCGTTGCGACCGCACACGACCTTCAGCACCGGCTCGTAGGGCGTGTCGAAGAAGCGGCCCACTTGGCGCCAGGCGTTCGAGTGGGCGCGGCCCATGAACTGGTAACCGATCATCGCGACGTTCAGCTTCGCCATGCATTTCTCCGAAGGGCGGGGGTAGGAACTCCCAGACAACATCTCCTAAACTGGGGTGGCCTGGGAAGTCACGAATTTGCCCCTGAAATTGGAGGATAGTCGGAAACTTTTGCAATATCCGCGCAGGGCGCCGGCTGGTGACCGCTTCGCCTGCGCAGGAAGCTCGTCCAGGAGATCGGCGCAAATGTGTACGTCAGTTGCCTGGTGGGGACAGGCTCCAGATTGCTACCTTCCGCCCATGTCGCGTTTCGGAGCCAGGGCGTTGGCCGTGTTGGGTTTCCTTGGGATGCTCGGGGCATTCAACGGCTGCATCAAGAAGCGGCCCCCGGCCGAGCCGGCGCCGGTCGGCCCGACGCCCACCACCGCGAGCGTGCCCGCCGAGACTCCCACCGGCAAGTACGGCCAAGTAGCGGGCAGCTCGCTACTGAGCGACGGCATCAAATCTTTCGCGCTCCAGGGCAAGACCGAACGCGCCAACGTGTCCTTCGTTCCCGTGGAAGGGCAGCCTTTCACCGAAGCCCTGCGCGCCGAGGTCACCCAGAAGTCCGGCAACAATTGGGACGTCCAAGTGCAAACCCGCGTCGCCCAGGCGGTCGCGGTGGGCGACGTGATCTTGGCGACCTTCTACGCGAAGACCGAGGCGACCCGACAAGAGAGCGGCGAGGGGCAGACGGAGCTGGTGATGGAGCTCGCGCGTCCGCCCTGGGCCAAGTCGGTCAGCTACCCGGTGCACTTTGGCCGCGACTGGACGAAAATTTACGTGCGCTACAAGGCCGAGCGTTCGTACGCGCCCGGCGAGGCGCAGTTGATCTTTCGCTTGGGTTACGAGCCCGAGACCATCCAAATTTGCGGAGTCACGGTCGAAAATTTCGGCAAACAGCTGGTGTTGGCCGATCTGCCGACGACCAAGATCACCTACCCGGGCATGGAGCCGGACGCGCCCTGGCGGCAAGCGGCGGCCGCACGCATCGAGCAGCTGCGTAAGCAAGAGCTGTCGATCTCGGTGCAAGACAAGAGCGGTAAGCCCATCGCCGGCGCCGACGTGGTCGTGCACCAAACCAAGCAAGCGTTCGGCTTCGGCTCCGCGGTCGTCGCCCAAACCCTGAACGGCCCCGGCAACGAACGCTACAAAGAATTGACGGCGGAGTTGTTCAACACCGCCGTGTTCGAGAACAACCTCAAGTGGCAGCCCCTCGCCGGTGATTGGGGCGGTGGCTGGACGGTCGAGGCAGCGTCGAAGGGCGTCGACTGGCTGCACCAGCACGACATTCAGGTGCGCGGACACGTGCTGGTGTGGCCCAGCTGGCGCAACCTGCCGCGAGCGGTGAAAGCGTTGGAAAAGGAGCCGGCCAAGCTGCGCGCGGCTGTCAACGCCCACGTCACCGAGCTTGCTACCGCCATGCGCGGCAAGCTCGTCCACTGGGACGTCTTGAACGAGCCGTTCGACAATCACGACCTGATGGACCTGTTCGGCGACGACGTGATGCTCGAATGGTTCAAAGGCGCGCGCGCCGCCGATCCGGACGTGAAGCTGTTCATCAACGACTACGCCATCCTTTCCGGCGGCCCCGGCGACACGCCGCACCGCGATCACTACGAAAAGACCATCAAGTTCCTGATCGACAAGGGCGCCCCGCTCGACGGCATCGGCATGCAGGGGCATTTCGGCGCGGCGCTGACGGGCCCGGAAGATCTACTCAAGTTGCTCGACCGCTATGCCAAGCTCGGCAAACAGATCTGGATCACCGAATATGATCTGGACATCGACGACGAAGCCCTGGCGGGGCAGTTCACGCGTGACTTCTACACCACGCTGTTCAGCCATCCGGCGGTCGGCGGCATCTTGATGTGGGGCTTCTGGGACGGCGCACACTGGCGCCGCAACGCGCCCTTGTACCGTAAAGACTGGTCGCTCAAGCCGGCGGGCGAGGCCTACCGCGAGCTCGTGCTCAAAGCTTGGCGCACCAACGAGCAAGCCAAGACGGATGCCAGCGGCGCCTACAAGACCCGCGCATTTCTCGGAAAATATGCAATTTCTGCGTCGAGCGGCGGCAAGACGCGCAGCGTCGAGGTCGAGCTTCGGCCCGGCAGCGCGCCGGTCGTGGTCAAGCTGGACTGAGGCGTTGGCGGCGCGGCTCGACTGCGGCCGCGGGCGTCTGCTAAGTGCAGACGCTGGTTGATGCTGGCCTGGCTGTCGAAACCGAATTGGAGCCTGGGCTCGCTCCTGCTGGCGATGCCGGTTTTCGCGTCGGCCTGGTTGCTGTTCGCGATCGAGCCGATGCTGGCCAAGCTGCTGCTGCCCACGCTGGGGGGCAGCCCGGCGACGTGGGCGGCGTGCATGGTCGCGTTCCAGCTGCTGCTGCTGGGCGGCTACGCTTACGCACACTTGGGCGCGCGTTGGCTGGACACGAGCCGCCAAGCCGCCCTGCACGTGCTGGTGGTGGTGGTGGCGGTGGGGATGACTTTGCAAACGCAGCTGGGCGCGCCTCCCGCGCTGGGCAGCCTGCCGCTCGCGCTTTCGGTGCCGTGGTTCGTGCTGCGCCGCATCGGCGCACCGTTCTTCGTGCTGGCCAGCAGCGCGCCCCTTTTTGCGCGCTGGGCGGGGCCGCTCGGTCGCTCCGGCCACGCGTTGTACTCGGTTTCCAACGCCGGCGCGCTGCTCGGGTTGCTGGCCTACCCGTTTTTGCTCGAGCCTTTCGTCGGGCTGCCGGTGCAGCTGTCGCTGTGGGCGGCTGGTTTCGTGCTGTTCGGCCTGAGCGTGCTGCCGGTGTGCGTGGTGGTGACCCGCCGCCAGCCAAGACGGCGACCCAACGTGCCCCGGCTGGTACCGCTGCGCCAAAAGCTCCACTGGCTGGCGTGTGCATTCGTGCCGAGCGCGTTGCTCTTGGCGGTCACGAACTACATCAGCGTCGACGTCGCCGCGACGCCGCTGTTGTGGGTGACGCCGCTCGTTCTGTACCTGGCTTCGTTCATCGTAGCTTTCGGTGAGCTGGGCCCGCGGTTGCGCAGCCCTGCTCTGGTGATGTGGGTGGCCGGTTCGGCCTGGCTCGCGCTCAACGGGTTTGCGACGGGAGCGGTGCCGTTGGGGCGACAGGTCGCGCCAGCGTTGCTGGCGTTGCTCGGGGCCTCGCTGCTGTGCCACGGTGAGCTCTCGCGCGGCCGCCCCGGGGATGCCGAGCCCACCGGATATTTTTTGCTGATCGCCAGCGGCGGCGTGCTGGGCGGCGTGTTCGTCAGCCTGCTGGCGCCGCTGGTATTCTCGGATTTTTACGAGCTGGAGCTGGTTTCGGTCGCGCTGTTCGTGCAACTCATGCTCGGCCTACGGCGCGAGAGCAGAGCCGAAACGTCTTCGCGCGCAGCGCGGCTTCTGGTGTACGTCGGCGCCGGGCTGTGCTTGCCGCTGATCGCGGGGGAAGTATTGCTGCGCAGCGCCAGCAACACCGCGGCCGGGCGCGTCGTCGAGCGGCGGCGCAGCTTCTTGGGGCCGCTGCGCGTCGTCGATCTGGCGGAGGGCCGCGTGCTCACCCACGGGCGCATCCAGCACGGCATGCAGCTGTTCGGTGCGGCCCGTCACACCGCCACCATGTACTTCGGCGCCGGCACCGCCGTCGAACGAGCTCTGGACGGCGGCGCGCCCGAGCGGCCACGGAGGTTGGGGGTGGTGGGGCTCGGCGTCGGCACGTTGGCCAGCTATGGTCGCCGCGGCGACGCCCTCAAGTTCTACGAGCTCGACCCCAACGTCATCGAGCTGGCCCGTCGTGACTTCACGTTTTTGCGCGATTCTGCCGCACAAATTGCAGTGGTAGCCGGCGACGGGCGCCTTTTGCTGGCGCATGAAGCGCCGCAGGCTTTCGACGTTCTGGTGTTGGACGCGTTCTCGAGCGACGCCGTTCCGGTACACTTGCTGACGCGAGAGGCGTTCGAGATTTACCTGCGCCACCTGGCGCCCGACGGCTTGCTGCTCGTCAACGTTTCCAATCGGCACTTGGCCGTCGAGCGCGTGGTGCGAGCCAGCGCCCGCGCCGTCGGCCTGTCGTGTGAGGTCGTCGAAACCAAGACGAACGCGCTCGGGCACGTCGCGCACGTGGTGTGGGCCGCGACGGCGAAAGACCCTGCGCGGTTGTCACGCTTGCTGAAGGACTTGCCCCGCGCGGCCGCGCGCGCGCCGGACGTGCTGTGGACGGACAGCCGAGCCAGCGTGTTGTCGATTCTGCGCTGAGGCCGCTACCGAGGATTTTGCACATCTTGGGCTGCCAATCCGCAGCCTGAATCGCAGAAGCTTCTGTGGCGGATCCAGGCCACCTCGTACGCTCGAGATTTTTTCACAGGGAGGACGGGAGGACGGGAGGACGAGAAAGAGGCGAGAACTTTGGGGGCTCGCGCTGCCGCCAGCGAGTCCGGAGCAGCGTCGCGGGCCCGGCCCTCCGGCTTTCTTTCGAGGGAAATATTTTTGGTTTTGGTCCTCCAAAAACAAAAATGCGTTCTCGTCTCTCGCCTTCCTGCCCTTCCGATCTTCCTGTTAAATCTGGGACGAATCGACACGGCAGGTTGCTCCATTCATCGCGAGGGCCCAAGCCGCGATCGTCCAGTCTGGCCTTGCGACGCCACGGTAGCTTCTGCAACGGATCTGCGGCGCGGCAGCCGAGATTCTCTCACAGGAGACGTGACCGGAAAAAGCAATGGCGCGGCTTTCGGGTCGCGCGGCTCGCGGAGGCGTGCCGTCCGCCGGCTAGATCATGGCGCTCTTTCGTCGCGTCGCGTCGCGACGCGGGGGCGAGCTTTCGGCGTGGGCGTGGGGAAAAGTCGCGCGAGTCGAATGGGGCGAATGCTTGAGGAGGCGTCTACTCGCGTGCTCGCCGTCGATGCTCGGAGCGCAACGATTCGTGGCGGTGAGAGTTTCGTTGCTCGGCCATGTGCGCGCGACCGAAGTCGAGCTCGGCTGCCAATGCGTTGTGGGCTCGACAGTGCAGGGTCACGTTCGCGGCCGCATGGGTTCCGTGCTTGCCGAACGGACGTCGGTGGTGCAGCTCGAGCCAGTGCGTCTCGCGGCAGCGTTCACCGCGCTCGTCGATAAAGCTGCAGCGCCCATCGTCACGCTCGAAAACGACCCGCCGGACCTCAGCCGGAACATGTCGACTGCGCGGACGCGGCGCCGCCGCCGGCAACTCCACCTGCCGCGGCAGCTCTTCCTCTGGTAGCGATTCTTGACGGTGTTGCGGTCGCTCCGTGGTCTTTTGCGGGCGCTGCGTTACCGCGAATTTCCGCTTCTCCAATGACGCGACGAGCAACTTCATTGCTTGCAGGTGCAGCTCCCCCAGGGTCTTGCTCGGCGCTTCGCCCATCAACAGCGATTTTGCCCGCTCGATCAACTTCACATGCTCTTCACTCGTGCTGAACTGCACCTGATACTGCTGCGGGCCAGTCACCGGCGGCAAGTCGTGGCCCACCCGCGCCAGCGCGGGTGAAACTGACGCTGCGCCACCCGCGCCGCCCGCCTCCGCGCCGCCGAGCAAAGCGACGTCTACGCTTTCCGGACCTCCGCCCACCATGTCTCCGTCTCCGACACCTCCCTTGCCCACGCTGCCTTCCTCGACGCGTCCTGCCGCCTGGCACTCCGGCGCGGCGTGCCGCGCATCGCGCCGAGTCGCGTCGTTCGCGTCATTGACCCAATCGCGCGGCCGTTCGCCGGGCGGCAGCTCGCGCACCGCGGGAGCAAACGACGAAACGAACTCTTGCCAGGTGGGGCGCCGCAGGGGCGCCGGGTCCGGGCGCAGCGGCTCGATCACATCGGGCACGAGCGGCAGCGGATGGAGCTCTCGCACCAACTTGCCCAGCTCCTTTTTGGTGCGGAACTTGGCACGCCCCAGCACATCCTCGACGTTTTCCGCGGTCAGGTGCGGCCCCAGCATCAACAAGCCGGTGAGGTGCAGCTCGCCATTCGCTATCGCGTCGAGCAGAAGCGGAAACCGCTTCACCAGTTTGGCCGCACCCGCGCGCCGCGCCGCCGCGTCCTCGGACAACCGCAGCTCGTAAATGCAGTAGGTATAGAGGCTCGCGCAAGCTCGGCTGCGGTGCAGCCCACGCGCCTCCACCTCCGCCAAGTGGGCCAGCAGCGCCGCAAACAGCTGATTCGACTTGCCCACCAGCCCGCGCGTGTTGGCCAAGAGCTCGCTATCCGTCAGATGCGCCAGACCGACGCCGCCCCCCGGAACCAACTTCGCAACCACGTCATGGACCTTTGCGTTGTCGTTCATGAGCCGAGATTACACCCGCGATCTCGGAGCTCCTCCCTCGCGCGCTGCAGCGCTTTCAGTCTCCGAATGCGTTTTTTGTCGACGAACTCTCGAGCGAGGCGCTGCGGGTCAATGGGAGCCGTCCATCGCGCGCATGCTGGCGTGTCCGTGAAGGGCGTCGCAGATCGCGCTCTAATCCCGTCAAGAAAAATCGGAGACGCGCACGAGATCGAACGAGGGCGCGGGGAAAGGGCAAGCGATAGGGAAAAAGGAAAGCGAAAGGCGTAAGCGCGGGCGAGCGCGGCCGCTTCCGCTTGGCGACCACGGCATCGTCCAGCATCGCTGCCCACCGGTCGCCTTTTTGGGCTTCGAAGGAAATATTTTTGGTTTTGGTCCTCCAAAAACAAAAATGCGTTCTCGTCTCTCACCTTCCTGTCCTTCCGATCTTCTGTGAAGATCTCGGAGGCTCTCGACACGACCCGCCAACACGGCAGCAGCCCGAGGCGGTCGCGCACGGTGGCCTGGCTTAGGCTGCCAATCCGCAGCCTGAATCGCAGAAGCTTCTGTGGCGGATCCAGGCCACCTCGTACGCTCGAGATTTTTTCACAGGGAGCAGCTATTAGGCATGTCAAGCGCTCGCTAAGGCTGGATCCCAGGGCTTCTCGTCTCGGATGACGGCGTTGAGGATGGTGAGCAGCTTCCGCATGCACGCGACGATAGCGACGAGGTGCGGCTTGTTGGCTTCTTTGAGTTTTTGGTAGCGGCTGACCGTGGGGTCCTTCTTGTGCCGCAAAGAGGCG
>Ga0207667_10003649_pt1 | contig 18978 bp, 10 predicted proteins | sample KBSCornC52_FD_184301 | JGI IMG/M metagenome (GOLD analysis project Ga0207667, IMG submission 184301) | Corn rhizosphere microbial communities from Kellogg Biological Station, Michigan, USA - KBS Corn C5-2 (SPAdes) (version 2) | ecosystem: Host-associated > Plants > Roots > Rhizosphere > Soil ...
TGAAATCCAACCTCCTTATGAACTGGCATTTGGCTTGCCGTCTTCGACTCGGATACACCCTGTTTTTAATCGCTTTTATCGCGGGGCCAGGTGCAAGGCAAAGCCGCGCGCAACAGCCTTTTCTCACCGCCGAACGCTCCACCAGCAATGCGGTCCGCCTGACTTTGAGCGGCGCCGCAGACAAATATCATCGGATCGATTACTCGACAGATTTGAATCTTTGGTCGCCACTGGACATTTTGTCGAATACGAACGCAACGAAGCGATTGACGGATTCCATCAACTTCGCGGATAAATTTCATTTCTATCGCGCGTTGGAAGTCGATCCTGTGACGGGAATCGTTCGTCTCGTGCCTGAGCAGGGCGCACCGGGAACCTCGGTCACCATCGAAGGGCAATTTTTTGCCAACGGCCAGCCCGGTGATAACATCGTTCTTTTCGGCGGCATTGAGGGAACCGTCACCGAGGCTACGTCCACTCACCTGGTAGTCACGGTGCCGCAGGGCGCGCGCACCGGCCCAATTTCGGTGAACACTCCGAACGGGATCATTTTCAGCGATGCCATCTTCACAGTGATTTGCTCAAACTCCGTGAGTTTCACTCCTCCCGCGGGTTTTAATCCGGCTGCCTATGTCGTCGCCAGCGATTTCGGCGCCGCGGTTACTATCAGCCCCGGGCATTACGGCGTGAATATCGCCGACGGGATGCCTTCGCTGATCGTCGCGTCACCGCTCGACACGAACAATCAGGCGTTTCTTTACGCCATCGCCGGGCCATGCGGATCTGACGTCACAATGAATGCGTTCTCCACCGCGCAGGCCTTGGTGTTTCAATGTCCGCTGTTTTTGACGGATGATTCGGTTGTGGCTGAACGGCTGCGTGCCATCATTGGTTCGGATTCGAGCGTCGCCGCTTTCGCGCAGGTGATCGCGCAAGTGTATGCGACGAACACCGTGAATCCGTTTTCGACTTCAAATTTCATTTCTGCCTACGCCGCTGCTGTTGAGTCGGTCGCGACGAACGAGGACGCCATTTCGGCTTCGGCACAGCCTCAAAATCCCGGCGGCCTCGCGCATCCCAGCGCCGCGGTGTTTCCCCTGGAATGGTATCAAACGCGCTTTCTTGAACTATCCGGCAGCGGCAGCAAATACTCCGTCAAAGGATTTCCCTTCAACCCGGTGGATTGGCTGGTTCGCTTTGAAGAGGTCGACGTCGACAAGGCGTTTCCCAATGGCCATTTCGATTTCGACAAGGTCGTGCTGAATAATTTCCCCCCGCTGGAATTGTATCCGACCAAGCCCGGCTTCGACCAGGAGCGCCACGTTTCCGCCGATCTCGCAGCCAGCCGTCTGAATTTCGTGTCTTATCTCAGCAAGGAACTCGTCAAGGCAATGAGCAGCACGTCGTCGCAGGTGGACCAAAGTGTCACCTTCCCCAACAATGACACAATTTACGTCGTGCGCGGCATCGGACCGTCATTTCTGCCACCGGAAGATTATGACTTCGTCCAGCAGAATTACAGCGATATGTATGTCCGCGTGGTGGCCATCAATATTGTCTCGGCGGCGATTGACCTTGCCAGCGCGGCCTTCGACAGCGGCAAACTCAAAACGGTGCTCGGTGACGCGAAGTTCCAGGTGAAGCTCATCGACGAGTCCATCAAGCTCGTGCCAACAGTTCAGAGCAAGGAGGATTTTATGGTCGCCGCCGGAAAGATTGAGGCGTTCCTCCTCAAGGAAGCCGTCAACGACCTGGTCAAGCGGGGCGCAGGCTCGCTTGGCGATGCGGGGGCAGCCGTATTGGAAGGCGTTTTTGACAATAAAAAGCTGAAGGTCGCCTCCGGCCTCGGCCAGATTGTGGAACGCGCCTCGGGAATTTTCCGCACCACCACCCTGGAAACTTCGCTGGTGATGGTCGGCAATCCGTTTCAGTTGCAGGTCCTGAGCATTACACCCGGCAGCGCCAAACCTGGAACCGACCTGACCATTATGTTTCGTGGGTCGCCCAATGGCCGTCCCTTCGATGCCAACAATCCCCAGGACCAGGTCAACTTTGAAGGCGTCACGGTTTTCGACGGGCAGGTCCGCGCAGTGAGCGGTCCGGACGCCAATGGCGTGCAGACGCTCACGGTGCGCGTGCCGAGCGATCTCCCGGCGACCAGCGACGGGACATACACGGTTTATGTCAACTGCCAGGGCCGCCGCGGTTCCGGCTCGTTTTCGCTATCAAGCCGGCCAATTATCACGAGCATTACTCCCAACGTCGGATTCGCCCCGGGCACGCTCGCCGGCACGCCCTTCATCGGAACACTCGTCCTGGTGAAAGGCGCGAACTTTGTCTCGAGCGACAAATTCTTTTTCTCCGGCGGCATCGAGGCGACCAACAAGTTCGGCAGCACAGGCGGTGTGGGGTTGTTCGTGCCCGACGGCGCTCAAAGTGGGCCGATCACAATTCAAAAAACCTACAATGGCCAGCTTTACCAAACGTCCAGCCCGCCGTTCACCGTGCTCGGCCCACCAACGCTGATTTCGATGACGCCCTCCAACGGGCCGATTGGGACAACCGTCGCATTCCAGGCCGACAATCTCGGCATTGACGCCACCGCCGTGCGCGTGCAATTCAACGGGACCACGGCGAAACAACCCGGCCTCATTGGAAACGTTGCCTCGATTGCGGTTCCGTCCGGCGCGACCAGCGGGGCGGTCACGTTATTCACCCCGGCCGGGCAGGTTGCCAGCTCGTTTCTCGTCACGACCGGCCTGGTCGGCGGCTCGGAAATCGACGTCGGCGGCAGTTCGATCATTTCCATCGGTCGCTCAGCGGAAATCGCCGCCGGCACAGGCGCGCCGATTGATGACGATGCCGACTACGTGCTCGATGACCACGGGCAGATCATCCAAAGCCTTGATCCACCTTTCGAGGAAGGCGACTATGTCTATCCCGATCGCCATACTGATGCGACGCCGCGGTTTGCGGCCGGCGCCGTGTACAGTGATTTAGTGCTTGTCTCCGGCACCGTCGGCGGCGACGCGACGTTTACCGGCCCGAATGACGTGATCAGCGGCGGCACGTTGAGCGGCACCATCACTCTCGCCGGCGACAATCTCAAACTGGGCACAATCAACATCACCGGCCAGGTGATCGTCAACGGAGACAACAACACGATTTATTATTCGACATTCCACGGTTGTCCCGGGGACGCGCTTATCATCCACGGCAACCACAACCAGGTGCTCGGTTGCAATTTCTACACGAACGGTGGCGACGGCATCCGCATCGATGGCGGCAAATACAATTACGTTGAGATTAATGATTCTCAAGGCAACGGCGGAAATGGAATCACACTGACCAACGGCGCGGACTTCAATAAAGTGCTGCTGACTACCGGCCGCACCTCCGGCGGCAAAGGCGTTCCTGATTCCGGCAATGTCGGGCACGGCATCGCTCTCATCGGGCAGGCGCGTTTCAACGACATCACGACGTTCAGCCCCGGCATTTTCGGAAACAAAAAAGACGGCGTTTACCTGGACGGCACCGGTGTGTTCAGCAATCGTTTCACGGCGATTGTTTCCAGCGACAATCACGGCAACGGCGTCACGGTGACGAACGGCGGGCGCGGCAACATGTTTGGCACCGTGGATTTTAACGGGACCTCGGTCGTGAATCTCACCGCAGACCGCAATGGTGGCAGCGGCGCGGCTTTTTACGGCGCGGCAGATTTTCAGGTCGCAATCCGTTGCACGAGCAACCAATACTGCGGCCTGCTGCTCTCGGGCGTCGTCGAAACAAACAACTTCACTTCCGCGTTTCTCAGCATCGCGACCGGCAACAGCCATGCCGCCGCTCGATTCGAAAACGGCACCCGTGGCGTGGAGTTGCGCACGTCCTCCAGCGCGAAAACCAACGGCGCCGGTCTCGAACTTGAAGGAACAAACGTCGTCCAAAACAGCTTTACGATGGACATTACCGGCAGCACGGGCAACGGCGTGAACGTGCTTGGAGCGCGCAGCAACACGCTGGTCCTGAACGTCGGCCAGTCCGTCGGCAATGGCGTCTTAGTCAGCGGGGGCGGCGGCAACACCTTCCGCATCCGCAGCGTCAGCGGTAATCAAGGCGATGGTTTCGTGCTGACCGATGGCGCGACGAATAACCGGATATTGCCGGATGCATTCGTCGCTTCGTTTACTTCAAATCGCAACGGTTTCGTCATCAACAACGGTTCCAGCGGCAACGTCGTTGACCGCTTCACCGGCACTTACAGCCGGTCGAATGGCATCGTCGTTCACGGCGGGGCGACCACCGGCAATCGCATTCTCGCTCCCGTTGTGCAGACTTCCGGCGGCGATGGCATCCGCTTTGAGTTTGGCGCGAACGGCAACACTGTTGGCTATCTGCCCGCGAACACCGTTTTCGGTTCCACGGATGGTTCGATTTCGGATAATACCGGCGCCGGCATCCGCATCACGGATCCGGGCACCGACAGCAATTTCGTTTTCCGCACGTATTTCAGCTCGCTCGTGCGCACGCAGGCTGTCGGCGTGGTCATCGAAAACGGCGCAGCCCACAATACGCTGCAATTCGATTCTTTCTCGAAGAACGGCGACGGCATTGTGATTGCCAACCAGGCGCACGACACATCGCTCAAGAGTCTTTACATCGATTCCAACCTGCAACACGGCATCGTCGTCAGCAACGCCGCCGAAATTTTCGTCGGGTCATCGAGCACGAATGACTACAGTCAAATCACGAAAAACCAGATCGGGGTGGACATCATCGGCGCGCAGTCCGCCAGCAATTGGCTCGGCAATAATTTCATCCAGCAGAATTCCAATGCTGCCGTCGTGCTCGAGGCCGGTGCGCACCACAACCAGATCGGCCCCGCCAATGACATCCGCAGCAACTATATCGGTGTCCTCATCAACAATGCCCATTCGAATGACGTGACCGCGAACGTGATGACCCTCCAGGGTTTTGACAACGCGCAAATCATCGGCGGAAGCCTTGGCAATCAGATAACCGGCAACATGATCGACCACGCCGCTCGTGGCGTGTTTGTCAGTGACGCCGGCTCGCTCGGCAACAGCATTCTTTACAACGCCATCACGGCGAATCTGTTCACCGGGATTGACCTCGCCTCCGGTGGAAACACGGAAATTCCCGCTCCCGCGCAGATGAGTATTTCCGACGGCACATTGACCGGCACGGTCAACGCGCCGGACGGCAGTCGCATCGAAGTTTTCCTTGACCCGGGCAGTCAGGGGGAGCAGTTGCTCGCGATTGGCGAAGTCGCGGGAAACAAATTCAGCATCCCCTTGCTGGTGGACCCGCAAAGTTTGGGCATTTTCGATTACGTAAACGCCACCGTGACGGACCTGAATGGAAACACGTCTGAATTCGGCACGACCGCTCCGCCCGGGTTCCCGCCGGCGAGAGTCGTCTTCACGTCCACTCGCGACGGCAACCAGGAAATCTACCTGCGCGATTCCGGATCCGCTTCCGCTTCGGGCGGCGTGCGGCTCACGTTCAATCCCGCCGCCGATCATTCCCCGGTTTTGTCGTGCGACGAACAAGCCGTTTTGTTCGCTTCCGACCGGTCGGGTAACGACGACATTTATTCCATGCCTGCCATCGCGGGCGCCGCCGCCACGCAACTCACGGTCAATACCGCTCGCGATTACTCCCCGCATTGGAGCATCAATTGCGCGCAGGTCATTTTCGTTTCCGAACGCGACGGCTCGCCGGCCATTTACATCATGGATGCCAATGGCGCGAACCAAACCCGGCTTTCGCCGCCGGGCGTGACGGACGTTTCTCCGGCTTTTTCGCCCGACGGCACGAAGGTTGCATTTGCCTCCAATCGCAGCGGCAGCTACCACCTTTACGTGATGAATTCTGATGGCTCCGGCGCGCAAATCCTGGGCGCGGGCTCCGGCACGGACACGCAACCGGTTTGGTCGCCGGATGGACAGTTGATTGCCTTTGTTTCCACCCGCGACGGCAACGAGGAGATTTATACGATGCACGCCAATGGCACGCAGGTTACGCGAATCACGAATGACGGCGCTTCGGACGTAAGTCCCACATGGACACCAGACGGGAAAAACCTGATTTTCTCCTCGAATCGCGGCAGTGCGGGTTACGAGCTCTACGCGGTGGACAAAAACGGCGGGGCGGCGCATCGACTGTCGGTGAGCAACGGTGACAATACCGAACCGAGCGCAAGGTGATTACCAGAACCCACCAGCCTTAAATTGCCGATTTCCAAAACAGGGTTCGGCCATCCAAATGAAGAACTGCGCAGCTACGCCAGCACCCGTTCAGCATCCGCCGCCCGTTTCATCTGCGCCGCGCCGTCATGCGTGTCGGAGTGTGTCCCGGTTGATCCATTTGTCCCATTGCGCCCCGCCTTCGCCTCGGTCTTCAACGGCATCACGCACGTGACAATCGTTCCATTCTTCTGGTTGGGCTTGATCTCAAATGTGGCGCCGATTGTGTTCGCCCGATAATTCATCGTGCGCAATCCCATCCGCGCCTTCGGATTTGCGGGCGGCGAAAATGGAATGCCGTCGTTCTTGATGGTCACCACCAGTTTCTGCGGCGTAGTCGTAACCGAAATCCACACGCACGACGCTTTGCCGTGCTTGATGGCATTGCTCACAGCTTCCTGTGCAATTTTGTAGAATTGCGCGCTCGCATTTTCCGGCAGCGGCGGGATTTCACCTTTCAACGTGCACTCGCACGGAATGCCAAACATCTTCTCAACCGTCGCCGCCAATCCGTTCATCACTTCCGCCAGATCGCCGCCGGTCGCGTCGATGGAGCTGAAATGATGCGCGAGGTTGTGCGTGTGCAGGACGGATTGCTCGATCAATTCGCAGACGCGGCGCACTTCCTCCGCTTCCTTGTGGCCTTCTTTGGTCAGCCGCTGTTCGAGCGCGCGCGTGATCAGCAGCATACCCGTGAGCTTTTGGCCCAAATCATCGTGCAAATCAAAACCGATGCGGCGCCGTTCGTTCTCGGCGATTTCGAGCAACTCGGTTTCCAGCCGTTTCCGCTCCTCAAGCACGTCGCGCAACATTTGATTCGCTTCCTCCAGCGCCGCCGTGCGTTGCTCCACGCGCGCTTCCAATTCCTCCTGCGCCCGCCGCAGCTCCTCTTCCGATTTCGCGCGCGCGCGCCGCACTTCCGCCTCGCGCAATTCGCGGTCCACCGCCGGCACCAGCCGCGCCAGCCGGTCTTTCATGATGTAATCATGCGCGCCGGAATCCATCGTCGACACCGCCATCTCCTCTTCGATGTGGCCCGACACAATGATGAACGGCAGGTCGAGTTTCCTTTCCTGCAAAATCTTCAGCGCCGCCGGCGAACTGAACGTGGGCATCGAATGATCGCAGAGGATCAAATCCCATTCCCGCTCATCCAGCGCCCGGCGCATCTGCACGGCCGTATCCACCCGCTCGCTCACCACGCTGAATCCGCCGCGGGTCAAAGCGCGTTCGAGCAAAAAGGCATCCGCCAGTGAGTCTTCCACAAACAGCACCCGCAGAAGTCTTTTCTCGATCGCGCTCCCATTGGGGGCTTTTTGAACTGCGCTCATAGTACGTACATTCCAACCGACAATTTGATTCCGCAACTGACCGAATTTGGTTACGCGAAGATTTCAATACAGCCTCGCAAAATTCGGAATGGGGTTTAACCCTTAATATCCAGTCACTTAAAGGCGACACATTAGAAAACCTAAACGGAAGAAGACCGTTCAGAAACAAACACTTAGAAGAAATCTGAAATCTATTTTCCCGGCGCTGGCTGCAAATCCTGTCCAATCGCGCGTTCGAACCGCGCGCGCGCCACGTCGTAATCATGCAACGCCTGTACTTGGGTTGTCCGCGCCTGGGTCAACTGCGTTTCCGCATTCAACACATCCAATCGCGTGCCGGTGCCGGCGTCCGCGCGCGCCTTGGCCAGTCGCAATGCTTCCTCCGCTTCTTCCTGCACCTTCTGCTGCGAGGCCAATATCTCGCGCGCTTCGATAAAGCTCGAATAATCCGTGCGCACTTCCAGCTCGATCTGCCGCGCGCGATCTTCCACGTCCGCTTTGGCATGCTCGAACTGCGCTTTCGCCTGCACGACCTTGCCGTAAGTCAGCATGCCGTCAAAAATATTCCAGTTGAGTTGCCCGCCGACAATCCAGCCGTCGAACTCGCTGCTCAGATCATTGGTGAATTGCGAGCTGTTCCAGTCATAGCCCACGAATGCTTGAATCGTCGGCTTGTATCCGGCGCGCGCGTTGATGATGTTTTCCCGCTGCAAGCCTTCCGTCCGCCGCAACGCGGCGAGCTCCGTCCGTTTTTCCAGCGCCTGGGCAATCGCCGTCGGCAAATCGACATTGTACGGATTCGCATCGAGCTTGTCCGCCAGGTTCAGCGGGATGTCCTCCCAAACGCCGCGCGGCAGATTAAAACCGAGCAAATTCGCGAGATTGTTTTTCGCGATGCGAAACTGGTTGCTCGCGTTGATCAGCGGCGGACGCGCATTCGCCACCGCCACTTCCGCCTGCAACACGTTGAAACGCGGAACCGTGCCCGCCTCATAGCGCCGCTGCTGATCCTGCAATTCCTGGGTCAGCAAATTCACCGACGCGCCATTCACCGTGATTTGCTGCTCGGCAACCAGCACGTCGTAATACGCCACCCGCGTCGCCAGCAACGCGTCGGCGACCGCCGTCTGGTATTGCAACATAGATTGCTCCTTTTGAAGCCGCGCCGCGCGAAAAGCCGCCAGGGTGCGCCCGCCCTGGTAAATGGTTTGGACCAGCTGAATGCCTGTGCTCCAACTCTCGTCCGGAAAAGTTGCACTAACGCCCGGAAACTTCTGGATCAATCCTTGATCTTCCCTGGTGTATCTCCCCGTCGCCGTCACATTCGGCAACGCCACCGCTCTCGTCTGAATCACCAGGCCGCGCGATGCTTCCAAGTCCGCCCGGGCCTTCACCAACCCGCTGTTCTGTTGCAACGTCAGATTCAGCGCGTCCACCATCGTCAGCGGCCGCGTGAACCATCCCGACGCGTTGGTTGAAGGCGGCAGATTCACCGGCGCGTTCGTCGAAGCAGGCAAAGGCGAATACTCCTGAGCGAACGCCTGTGTCGCCGCCAGCACACCGACGGTGGCAAATGAAACCAATCCCCGGAACACCCGGTAAACGCAATCTCTCTGGCCTTTCATCGTATGCATCATGTCATTCAACTCCCGCGCGGCAAACCTCGTCGCCGCGAGGAAAATACATTGCTCCCGCCGAAAGTCCAACAATTCAACAGGAGGACTTTGCCGCAGGCTTGTCAAATCCCCCAAGCCTTGATTCGGATTCGACTGGATGACGCGAGCCGGTGTGTGTTCCCGGGAACACCAGCATCGCTTCGGCTTCTCATTCAGTGATGGACGCTGGTGATTGGCAGTTGGATGTTTAACCCCACTCCAACTCGTTTGCTAATATTGTGATGCGCCATTACGTTATTTGGACAAACCGGCAAAGTCGGCAGACATGATGTTTTTGTTTGTTTGAGAAGTTGCCGTTGATTAGTTTGAAGTTTTAGCACCGATATGTTTGACAGTGTATTTGGAAAGAAGCCGCCGCAAAAAGGTGGTCCGATGGGTTGGGAACCTCGTTCGCCGCTCACACAAAACAGAAACCAGCAAAGCGCCCCCAGCTATTCGAAAGCATTCCGCTGGCGCCTGCCCGATGGCCGGACCGACCACCCGCAGACCGTGGAAATCGTTGGCTCGTTTACCCGTTGGCAAAAGGTCCCGCTCATGCGCGACGGCGCGCTCGACGCCTGGCACATCACGCTCCACAATATTCCCGCGCACAAGACGCATCACTATATGCTGCTGGTGGATGGCAAGCCGACTCAGGATAAAAACTGCGACGGCATGGCCATCGCGCATGGTCCGGAAGAAGAGCAATACACGATTCAAACCGATCGCGGTCCGCGTGTCTTCATGCTCTTCGCGCAGACGAAGTAGCCGTAGTGGCACGGGCATTTTGCCCGTGCGTTGTCGCGCATTTAACGGCAGGAACTCACAGGCGGGACGCCCGTGCCACTAAATCTTTTTCAAAATTTCCTTCCACCGCGTCCATGCTTCATCGCGCGCCTTCTTGTTTGCAACAGCGTCGTCGTGGTCTTTCTGGCTGGCGGCAGGCTTTTCTGGCTGCTCACCCGCGCGCATGAAACCGTGCCCCGCGCCGTCGTACGTCACCGGCTCGTAGGTTTTGTTGGCCGCCTTCATTTGTTCCGTCGCTTTGGGAACCGTTGACGTCACGCGGTAATCGTTGCCGCCGTAAAATCCGTAAACCGGGCAATTAATTTTCGCCATTTCTGCTTCCGACGGTGGCGTGCCGTAGAAAACAAATGCCGCTTTCAAATCCTTATTCTGAGTCGCGTAGTGAAACGATTGCCCGCCACCCCAGCAAAATCCGCCGACTACGATTTTCCCATTGCACGAGGGCAATGCGGAAACATATTTCGCGACGGCATCCAAATCCGCCGTCACCTGGTCCTGCGGTAATTTGCCAACCGCTCTCGTGGCATTATCCTGCCCGCCCATTTCCGCCGTCCCGCCGCCGCCGGGCGCCATGCCGGAAAGCAAATCCGGTTCAATCGCGATGTATCCCGACTTCGCCAATTCATCCGTCACGCTCCGCGCCCAATCCGTGAGCCCAAAAATCTCGTGGATCACGATCACCGCCGTGGCCTTGTCCTTCACCTCGGGATAAGTGACGTAACAGTTCACTTCGCGATCACCGTGTTTCACCTTCACCCATTCATGATGGCGGGGTGAGCTTTCGATTTTCGATTTCGCCCATTCCTGGGCCGCGGCGCTGCTCGCAATGAGGAGAGATAAAGACAGAAGAATGCTTTTCATAGGTTGACCAAGGATTTCGGGCATCCTACGTTAGAAGTTCCAAAATCCAAGTTCCAAATTTCGAGGAAACTCCAAGTTCCAAACACCAAACGATTTGTGCCTCGAACCCGGATTTTGGATCCTGAAATTACTGCGGCGCCGGCTGCTGTTGCCCCTGCAGGACTTCCTGCGTCAATGGCGTCGGCGGAAGAATTTTGCTGACCGGATCACCTTCCCTGAGCGCCTTGATGCGCTGCAACTCGATGAGCGCCACTTGCTCCTCGGGACTCAAAGTCGTCGCATTCTGCTGCGGGTTGAAATTTCCAGATCCCAACCCACCGCCGAAGCCGCCATTATTTTCCGCGCTGGAATTGCGCGCCGGCAAGGAGCGCATCGGCCGTACCACCGACCCCGCATTCGGCATCGGCGGCGCGGCAGGAATGGGTGCCGGCATCGCGTAAGGGGTCGGCATGGTCGGAGTACCTCCAGGTGGGGCGCCTACAGGCTTCGGACTATCGTGTTCAAAATCCAACGGTTGCGGCTCCCCGTGATTGACTATCTGGACCACCCCCGCCTTGTCGTCGATGCTCTTTACCTCGATTTCATCCTGGGCCTGTCCTTCGGAGAGCGACAAGTATTCCGGTGGGCCGCCCGGCTTGAGCGGCGGCAGCGTAAGAAAAACCACCTTCCTGCCGAGAATCGTGTTGATGCCAGTCACCAAAATTTTCGGTGGCGGGGTTTTCTTCACCAAATCCGCGGGGTTCGGCGGCGGCGGCGGCGGGTGCAAGTTAAATACATTCCGTTCGATGATGGCGCTGTATGGATTTTCCGCCGCGCCAACTGGAATAATCATCATGGCGGAAGCGCTCACGAGCGCTCCAACGAACACGCCGAGTCTCACTGTTCCGCCATGCTTCATCGTAGATATTATATCAGCCTCGGAAACAAACACCACTCCCAATTTTTAGTTGGGGGGTCCCAAGGCAACGGCGAAAAGCCGAGTCATTTCCTTGAAGCACCCTGCTCATCCAAATTCACTCCGGTCGGCGGCAGAATCAGATGGGTCGGATTGCCTTCCTGCTTAAACTTAATGCGTTGCAACTCGATCAATGCCGCCTGTTCCTCCGGAGTCATCGTCGCTTCAACTCTCGCCTGCACCGGAAGCGCGGCTGGAGGCGAAGATATAGGACTGCCGCTCGGCGGCAGGCCAGAGGATTTTGCCGCCTCAAAGGTGAGAATCTGTACTTCGCCCTCGTTGAGAATCCGCACCATCGCCGCCTTGTCATCAATGTCCTTCACCTCAATGCCGCCCAGTGCCTGCCCTTCCGCAAGCGTCGCCAATTCCGCCGGCTGCGATTTGCTCGCCTCGATGGTGATAAACGCCAGCCGCGTGCCGAGAATCGTCGTGATGCCCGTAAGCGTGGCTTTTCGGAGCGGGGGCGGCTTGTTCTCAACATCAACCTTCGCCGCTATTGGAGGATGCAATTGAAATAAATTGCGCTCCGGAATCTTGTCATAAGGAGACGGTCGCACCTCCAATGCATTGGCATTTAACGTCGCAGCCATCGCCAATAAAAACATTGTTCCAATCCGATTCATAATTCGTCGCAAAGGAACAAACACCAGCCACCGGCTTTAGTTGCACCCGAAAAACGAAAAGCTCCAAGCATCCAAGCTCCAGAAAAATCCCAAGCTCCAAAAAAAGCCGGCGAGTTGGGCCAGAATTGGAGCTGGAGGCTGGGAGCTTCCCTGGACCTTGGACGCTTGGAATTTGGAACTTTCGCAGCCCGTGCCCAAAAAAATTGGATGGACGACTTTCGCCATCCATCCACTCGTCCAATTATCCACCACCCGCTCAGTAAGACGCCTGCGCGCCTTTGATCGACCGCTTCTTCATCCACGGCATCAAACCGCGCAATCGCTCACCAACTTTTTCGATCGAATGCTGTTCGCCCTTCTTGAGCAGCGCATTGTATTTTTTGTAGCCGCCCTTGTATTCGGCGATCCAGCCTTTGGCAAATTTGCCGGACTGAATGTCCTTCAACGCCGCCTTCATGCGTTTCTTCACGCTGGCGTCGACAATCTTCGGGCCCACGCTCACATCGCCCCATTTCGCGGTTTCGGAAATCGAAAAACGCATTCCGCTGATGCCGGCCTCGTTCATCAAATCGACAATCAGCTTCAGCTCGTGCAGACATTCGAAATACGCCATCTCCGGCTGATATCCCGCTTCGACCAGTGTTTCATAGCCGGCCTGGATCAACGCGCTCGCGCCGCCGCAGAGCACAGTCTGTTCGCCGAACAAATCCGTCTCAGTCTCTTCCTTGAACGTCGTTTGGATGACACCCGCGCGCGTGCCGCCGATGCCCTTGGCCCACGCCAGCGCGACCTTCTTCGCCTGGCCGCTCGCGTTCTGGTAAATCGCGATCAACGCCGGCACGCCTTTGCCTTCCACATACTGGCGGCGGACGATGTGGCCCGGGCCTTTCGGCGCCACGAGGATCACGTCCACATTTTTCGGCGGAACGATCGTCTTGAAATGAATCGAGAAGCCGTGCGAGAACAACAACGTCTTGCCCTTGCTCAAGTTCGGCGCGATGTCCTTCTCGTAAGCCTTCGCTTGCTTGGTGTCCGGCAACGCCACAAAAATCACATCCGCGCGCTTCACCGCTTCGCCAGTGCTCACGACTTCAAAACCTTTTTCGCGGGCGACCTCGATGGATTTGCTGCCTTCATACAGGCCAATGATGACCTTGAGGCCGCTTTCCTTGAGGTTCAGCGCGTGGGCATGGCCTTGCGAGCCAAAGCCGAGCACGGCCAATGTTTTATTTTTCAACACGCTGAGATCAGCGTCCTTATCAGTATAGACTTTTGCAGGCATGATTTTTAAATTTTATTCCAATAACTCTTAAACTCACTCACTCTCAAACTCAAAAACTCCCCATTCATTTCCTCGGCATCGCCACACTTCCCGTCCGCGTCAAATCAATGACACCGAACGTCTTCATCAGCGTGAGAAATTTCTCAATCTTGCTGCCGTCGCCGGTAATTTCAATGGTCAGGCTCTTGGGCTGCACGTCCACGATTTTAGCGCGGAAAATATCCGTGATCTGCATCACTTCCGCGCGGGTCTTCGAATCAACACCCACTTTCACCAGCACCAATTCGCGGTCCACGGCCTCGCCGGTATGGAAATGATGAATCTTGATCACGTCCGGCAGCTTGTTGAGTTGCTTGATGATCTGTTCCAGCGTGGCTTCATCACCGTGCGTGACGATCGTCATGCGCGACGCCGTTGAATCATGCGTCGGGGCGACGTTCAACGTGTCGATGTTGTAACCGCGACCGCTGAATAAGCCAGCCACGCGGGTCAGCACGCCAAATTTGTTTTCCACCAGCACCGAAATTGTGTGTCTCATAAGGTCCCGCGAATCGGGGCCGAGAAAGCTAGCAACGCGCCCGGAAAGGGTCAAATTACAATTTTGGCTCTCTCAAACGCAAAAAAACATTCAGCGCCGTCCTTCAACCTCTCCTCCTCTGCGAAACAAGTCGTCGGAATTAACCTCCCAAACGACACCAAAAGTCTTCAAAGATTGCTGCGGAAAAGCGGTGGTTCCATCTGGACGATTTCTCACCGATATGATTAGTTAAAAACGTTTTACCCGAACACACCACCACTCTGCCAGTTTACATATCGGCCGATGCCATCCGAGTTGCATTCCTATGAAAGCCCCCGTCAAAGGTCTATTCCTGTTTTGTATCATTTGGTGGCCTGCACTCGCGGCTTTTCCCCGAACCGTGGTCTGGACCGGAGATGGCCACGATGGTCTCTGGAGCAACCGCACGAATTGGTGGGACACGGCCACCGCTTATCCCACTTACACGCTGCCCGCGAATGGCGACAATATCGCCTTGGATTCCCATAATTTCACCGGAACAATTTATAACGATTTGACCGGTTTAAAAGTTGGAAACATTACCGTAAACTACGACTACGTCGTCAACGGAAACTCACTCACCGTGACCAACGGAATTAACCTTTACGGGGACGGATCGGGCACCGCAACCTTCAATCTTCCGTTGGTCTTTCCCAACGGCCAAATCGTTGTTGCGGATACGACCGGCGGGGAATTCACGGAAAACACCGCGTACCTCCACTTTAACGGTGCCATCACTGTGACTGGCGGAACCGTTATCTTCCAGGCCAACGGCTCCGACCCGGTAAATTACAATTCCCACATCTATCTCGCCGGCGCACTCTCCGGCAGCGGCAATATCTGGGCGCGGGACGGCGTTATTTTTCCAAATCCGGCCAACGATTGCTCCATTGAATTTGACGGCGTCGACGACAATACGCTGACCGGCAACCTCCGCATCAGCACCCTCGGGGGCTCTCAGGTCATTTTCAACAAAACCTCAGGCCACGCGGTGAATAGCCGCCTCGAAGTCCTCGGCGGCGATGTCGCCAACCTTCAGTTCAACACGGCCACCCAGCTCGGCCCCAATAGCCAAATCCTGATTCAAGACGGGTCAACGCTGCATCTCACCGGCAGCGATGCGACCGCCGGCAGCATTTCAATGACTGATTTTAACAGCGACACCAATTCCAGCGTGCTGGACACCGGCAGCGTGCTTCTGAATGTGAACACTGCCATTGACGGTTCCTCCTTCGGCAACGCCACTCCGGTCATCAAGGGAAAGTTGAAACTTGTGAACCCGATGAACGTGAGCGCCGGTGGCAGCACCAGTCCCAGCTTCGAAATCCAGGCGCCGATACAAGGCGTGGCATTTGAAAAAATCGGGCCCTCCGCTCTGATTCTCTCCGCCTCCAACACTTTTTCCGGAATTCTGAATGTGCACGAAGGCGCCTTGGACGTTCGGAACGCCGGCGCATTGAGCAGCGCGTCCGGGCAAACTTTTCTCACCGGCAATGGCTCGCTGACCCTGCGCAATCTTACCATCAACGGAATCACCCTCACCGCCGATGGCTACCAAACCGTCGTGCCCGGTTCCGGCGGTTCATTATTGTTCACCGTCGGCACCTGTAACTGGAATGGCCCGATTGTCCTCGATACCAATCTCGTCGTCTGGGCGGACAATACCACACTGAACGGCCCGGTCAGCGGCACCGGCGGTTTGGATTTTGTGTTTGGCACCGCTACGCTCGCGGGCACGAGCGCCAATACCTACACGGGCCCCACCATCGCCGAGTGCGATCTGCTGCAATTGAACAAATCTTCGGGAGCCACGGCCTACGGCGGCCCCCTGGTCGTCGGCAACACCAGCATCGGCGGCCCTTACGAAGCCCGCTGGCTCGCGCCATACCAACGCGTGCAAGGGGACCTCACGGTTTACTCAAATGGCGTCGTGAACCTGAATAATCACAACGAGGATTTTGCTGCGGTGACGTTTAATGGCGGCGAAGTCGACACCGGCACCGGACAATTCGCCATTTACCAACTACTCACCGTCAATGCCAGCAGCTCCACGGCCACCATCAATGGCTTTCTCGGTTTGCCCGCCGGCGATTCGCGCTTTTTCAATGTCAATGACGGCGCGGCCGATCCGGATTTGACGGTGAATGCCATAATGTTCGGCAGCCCCACGTATTTTGTGAAAGAAGGTGGCGGCAATATGCGTCTGGCCAATGCCAACACTTTTGGGGCGGTCACTCTGCACGAAGGCGGCACGCTGGAACTCGGAAACACGACTGCCTTGAGCAGCGCACCCTGCGTCATTTTCAACGGCGCAACTTTGCGCCTCAATACCGGCGGCACGATCGCCAATAATTTCGAAGCCGTCGGTTTAGGCGTCGGGGGCGCCAGCGGCGCCTTCCAGGTCGTCGGCGCCAACTCTCCCTCTCTGAGCGGCTCAATTCTACTCGATGCGAATACATTGTTCAGCGTCGCTCCCGGGGCCGCCTTGATGTTGAATGGTGCTCTGACAGGCAGCAGTGGTGCGCTCACGAAATCCGGCAATGGCGCGCTCACCCTGGGTGGCAGCAGCGCGAATACCTATGGCGGGCTCACCACCGTTAACTCCGGCTTGTTCTACCTGGCCAAAAGCGGCGGCGCCTTCGCCGTCCCGGGAAACCTCGTGCTCGGTCCCGCGCCCTTTCCCGCTCCCGCCTCGGCGATTTTTCTTTCGCCCAATTCCATCGGTGGAACCAACGTCACTGTCAATGCCAATTCCACCCTGAACCTCAATGGCCGCGTCCAAACACTTTCCCGGCTCAATCTCAACGACGGCGGCAGCGTCATCGTCGGCGGAGGCGCCCTGTATCTCACCGGTGGTTCCATGGTTTCCTGCGGTTCCCTGAACCTCGCCGGCTCGTCCGCGCCTTCTTCCATCACGGGCAACATCGGTTTGCCACCCAACACATTTGCCGTGACCTTCAGCGTCGGCCCGTTCAGTCCGACTACCATTACGACGGCGCCGGAACTGGACATCGCCGGCACCATTTACATTACGTCGGCCGAAAATCCGAGTTTCCTCCACACACGAGTCATCAAAAACGGCTCCGGACGTTTGCGATTCGGCGGCAACAATTCATATGTCGGCGACACGTTCGTGGATGCGGGAACGTTGCAGGTGGATGGCGTGGTGAGCGGCGGTTTCAATGTCAGCGGCGGGACCCTCAGCGGCACCGGCATCGTCGGTCCGATTGCCATGACCGCGAGCACCTCGACCGTGTCACCTGGTCACAGCCCGGGAATTCTGACGAGCAGCAACTTCAACAGCAGCGCCGGCAGCGGAATTTTCAAAGTCGCATTGAACGGCACCAATGCCGGCACTGGCTACAGCCAGCTCATCGTCAACGGCACCGTCAACCTGAACAATATTGCACTGGACGCCTCACTGGGCTTCGCCTCCTCATCCAACGACACATTCACGATTATTGCGAACGACGGCATCGATGGCATTGTAGGCAACTTTAACGGGTTGCCTGACGGTTCGCAGTTTTACATTGGGGCGCAACTTTTCCAAATTCACTATGGTCCCGGAGGACTTATCAGATTGGGCAACGATGTCATCCTCTCGCGCTTGATCACACCCCCCGCCCCGCCCGCACTTACGATTGAAAGCCAACCGCCGGATTCGGTGCGACTCCTTTGGCCGACCAATCCCGCCAGCTACACCCTGCAATTCATCACCAACCTGTCCAACACGAACTGGACCGCCGTCGGCCAAACGCCGGTCGTGATTGGCACCAATAACGTCGTCACCAACAGCGCCACCGGGAACTTTGAAAAATTCTATCGGTTGACTTCGCCTTGAAAATGTCTGGTTCATTGCTTTCGCTGCATCCATTTCCGGCCATCGGCGAGCGCGGCCAAAGTTTCCTTCAGCCGGCGGGCGCGCGTTTCCGGCAGTCTCGCAGACCTCAGCCACACGATGTATTCGCGTTGATACGTCGGCGCCAGCGAAGCAAAAAATGTCGCCGCGCGCTTATGCTTCGCCAGCGCTTTCGCGAAATGAGCAGGCATCGGGAAGGGCTGCCGTTTTTTCTTCGGCAACGGCGGCACGGAAAGTTCCGCATCCAATTCCACCGCTGCGCGCAGCAATTCTCGAAAAGCGCTTCGGTCCATCTCCTCCAGCGCGGTGATTCGTATCCCTCGAATATTGGTGTTGTTCTCTCCGCCGGGTGTAAAAAGCTTCGCCGGATCCGCCAATTCCGTGCCGCGAAAAAAAGCCACGCCCAGATGCCGCCGGCACGCGCTAATGCCGCAGACCAGCTTGCGCCCCGAAAAACAAAGCATGTTCCACTTGATCGACTCCGTCAGGTCCGGCTCCCATTCCAGAATCCACTCGCGAAGTTGGTTCGCCAGCGGCCAGGAAAATTCCGGCCGCGTTTCCAGCCACTCGATGGGGTCTTTGGTTTGTGAGCGGCGGACGTCCACGGGTTTTGGCTCAACGACTCACAAGTTTCCACTGTTCCTCGACCTTCTGACGCTGAATCCAGAAATTCAGGTCCTCGCGATTAATCGTTGCGCCAGACACATTGAAAATCCCCCGAATATCCCGGAGATGTTTCTCCGATCCTCCTTCACGAAAGTATTCCAACTTGCGGACAATAAT
>Ga0207667_10003652_pt1 | contig 18976 bp, 15 predicted proteins | sample KBSCornC52_FD_184301 | JGI IMG/M metagenome (GOLD analysis project Ga0207667, IMG submission 184301) | Corn rhizosphere microbial communities from Kellogg Biological Station, Michigan, USA - KBS Corn C5-2 (SPAdes) (version 2) | ecosystem: Host-associated > Plants > Roots > Rhizosphere > Soil ...
TAGCACCTATTGAATGATTGAACGTAGCTTTGCACATTGACCATTCATCATTCACGAAATGAAAGTTGCATACAAATCAATTAATCTCCCGTTCACGTATCCCTTTACCATTTCAAAAGGAACCAAAACCCATCAGCCATCATTGGTAGTGCAGCTGGAAAATCGTGGCCTGTACGGCTATGGTGAAGCGCCTGCCATTACCTATTACAATATTCCGGTTGAAAAAATGATCGAAGACCTGGAGCGCAAAAAGATGATGATCGAAAAATTTGCCTTCACTGAACCTGAACGCTACTGGCATTACCTGCATCACCTGTTTCCTCAAAATAACTTTCTCGTTTGTGCGCTGGATCTCGCGGCGTGGGACATGTACGGAAAGATCCGCAATCAGCCTTTATACAAATTATGGGGACTGAGTATGGATAAAGCCCCCGTTACCGATTATACGATCGGCATTGATACCATTGATAAAATGGTAGAAAAAATGAAAGAAAAACCGTGGCCCGTATACAAAATAAAACTGGGCACCGATCACGATCTTGAAATAGTAACCGCCTTGCGCAAACATACCAATGCCATATTGCGTGTAGATGCCAATGCCGCCTGGACGGCCGATGAAGCATTGCAAAAATTACCGGCATTAAAAGACCTGGGCGTTGAATTTGTAGAGCAGCCACTGGCAAAAGACGACTGGGACGGAATGAAACGATTATTTAAACAATCACCACTACCATTAATAGCCGATGAAAGCTGCGTAATAGAATCTGATGTAGAAAAATGCCATGGCCATTTTCACGGCATCAATATCAAACTCACCAAATGCAGTGGCATTACGCCCGCCCGCCGCATGATCACCCAGGCCCGTTCACTTGATATGCAGGTAATGGTAGGCAGCATGAATGAAAGCACCGTTGGTTCTGCAGCCATTGCACACCTGCTGCCATTACTGGATTATGTTGATATGGACGGCCCGCTACTACTCGCAGAAGATATTGCTGAAGGTTTACACTTTGATTATGGCAAAGTAACCTGTTCAGACAAACCGGGATTGGGAATTTCAGTAACAGATAAGCTGGCGTTTTAATACAATTTCTTCCTTCCCTTATTAGTTTGCCTGAATGGGAAAACCGAAAACAAAAACAGGCCCTGCAAAAGCAGGGCCTGTGCCGGAAGCATCGTATTTCAGCCTGTTCCACAATTACAATTAGCTTCCCTGTGCGTGCCGACTTATTGTTTATTCTGGAAACAATCCATTTATTGCTGTGACCGCGGCCAAAGATCAATTCCTGCCTGATGCACATGCATATAGTTACTGAACTTTGTTCAGATTATTATTGTCAGAAAATTTAGCTACAAATTGAATTACTACTATACAGAGGCGTTAAAACGGGAAAGTCTGGTTGGAGAGCGAATCAAAAGTATATCCCTTAGCAAAAACCGAAGATAAGGCCCCGAACGAATATAACAAAAAAATAATGCAAAAAATTTAAAGGCCGCGGGACTTCAACATCCTGCTGCCTTTTGTGCTTTTAACGTTCAACGTCTTTATTAATAATTATAAATGAAGTCGTGTTTATAGCTGTCAATCATTGAAGAAACAAAACCATATTTGTTATATCCCCATGTCAGGTTCACTGAATTGCTCGAGCTGGTTGATGTGGGGGTACCTGATGAATATTTTACAGTTTCTGCATAACTGACTTTATCCGGAATATAGGCATAGGCTTTATTCATCAGATATTCGCTGTTAAAAATAACGCCAAACTCAGCCAAAACCACTGCATTATTAAAATCAGTTTTGTTGGGGTATTTATGATTGTATTCAAAAGTATACTTCCCGTCAGTAGTTGTACCTCCGGTATAAATTGTTCCGCTTCGCCAGGCTATATAAGATTCTGTTTTATTGACGACAATCTGCGTCATCATATTATTACTGTTTGTATAATCGCGGGTGTATCTGGTGCGGTTAGTTTCTCTTTGGGGAATGCTCCTGTTATCTTTATACCAGGTGCTGTCAAAATAGCTGCCGGTTGCTTTTGTAAGTAAGCCCGATGCGTCGTAGAAATAATCGGTAGTATCAGTGGTCGTTTCTATTTGTTGCACCGTACCATCATTAACATTTAACAGGTCTGTTTCAATACGCCGGTCAGGTACATTATTGGCGTTCAGTTTATACCATACAACCGTACTGTTATTAAGTGTCGAAGACTTCACAGGTGTATAGTAAATAGTGATCTCATTGCCCAAATAAACAACTGAAGCCCCATTTGTTGAAGTACCATTGGCGCCGGTGTAAACGTATCCAGCGATGCGGTTCTGCTGATCGTATGGAAAAGTGAGCGTAATTACATTACCGGAAGAATCTGTTGTTTTCATGGTTTGTAGCCGTACTTCATCGGTATTAACATGGCAGTTTTTTTTACAGGCTACGGCTAGTGCAAGAACAGGCAATAAAGGAAAAACTAATTTGTTCATATATAGGTTTAAACAGTTGTCCCTTTTGCCTTTCTGATGGGCGCTAAAATACACTATATAATTTGAAAATTTGAAAATGTGCCAATTTGAAAATGAAAGACTGGATAAGATTACACTTCTTCCATTTTCAAATCTTCAAATTGGTGCATTTTCAAATTAAATAAAAACCTCCGGCTTACGGGCCGGAGGTCAATCTCTTTTGGTGTTTCCAAAAGGATTACTGATTCATGGTTTTTCAATAGATTGGATCCGCTACAAATTCAAACGTGATCAAAGAGTACAAGGATTGGGTTCTTACAATACAGGGACAGGTTGGTTAAGGGTGCCAATATTGTTACTGATCAGGATCCAGAGGTTAGTATGTTAACTCGTCGTTATGTTTCTACAGTTTTCTATTGGGTCGGCGTTCTTCGAATTAGCTCAGGATTTGGTTTTACATACACGATCATTGGATTTTGCTACAAACTGGCCTCATAGGGTACGGATTACTCAGAACAGGTTCAGTTTAATGGTTTAGTACTAAAGGGTCGGGATTCAGGTTTCAGGATCATTGGATTTAGCTACGGATCAGATTCAAAGGATACGGAAAAACAGGCCCTTTAGGGTTAGGTTCTACAAGGGTCGGGATTCAGGTTTCAGGATCATTGGATATAGCTACGGTTCAGATTCAAAGGATACGGAAAAACGGGTTCTTTAGGGTTAGGTTCTACAAGGGTCGATTCAGGTTTCAGGATCATTGGATATAGCTACGGTTCAGATTCAAAGGATACGGAAAAACGGGCTCTTTAGGGTTAGGTTCTACAAGGGTCGGGATTAGGTTTAGGTTCGGATCAGGGTTTTCACTACAAATCAGGCCGGGTACGATAGTTTTGAAAACAGTGTACGGATCGTCGTCTCTTTAGGGTCTCCGTACTACAGGGTCGGATTCAGGTTTCAGGATCATTGGATTTAGCTACAGATCTCAGTTTTCATTGAGTACGATACAAAAAACGGGCTCTTTTAGGGTCAGGTCACTACAAGGTCAGGATCAGGTTCGGGTTCGGACTAAAGTTTCGCTACAAATCAGGCTTTACAAATCAGGTCGTACGGATTATCAGGGTTACGGTCAGGATTAAGGTTCGTTTTTTTCAGGGTTTAGTTTTCTACGTTTTCGGATCAGGGTTTCATTTGCGTTCGATTGTTATAACGATGTAAAAATACACTCGCCAACCCCCGGTTTACAAATATTCCAATCACAGTTACATGAGAATTATTGATAATGCTGTAGGGGCCTAAAGACATATACTTAGCACGTAAGCCACCCTTTAGAGAGTGGCTTACCTTTCCTTATAAACGATAAAGAGATGTACTTACTGTCTGAACCACGATTTTAAACGATTTTCCTGATTCCACTACTTGCACATCATGTAAATCAAAAAATCGTTTATAAGAGTTCGGATTATACCTGAAGCATTAATCGTGTAAATCGAAGTAATCTTTTAAAATCCTGGTTTAAAACTTGAACGCCAGACTGGCCACAACGCTACGAAGAGGTTGCGGGTTTACGGTAGTATATCCGATCCAGTATTTCTGATTGGTAAGGTTATCTACCTTTGCCGAGATCCTGAACTTAGGCTGATCATAAAACAAAGAAGCATTCAGTACGGTATAGGCAGGCAAAATAAATACGCCTTGACTTACACTGTTGATGATTGTATTATCACTGGCATAATTTCCACCGAATCCCACACCCAAACCTTTTACTTTACCCGGCAAATGATAACTGGCCCACCAGTTAGCTACCCATGGAGAAGCAGCTGTACCTGGACGGCGACCTTCCACATCAGCATCAGACTTTTTGTATTTCGAATCATTATAACCAAAACCTGCCACCAGGTTTAATCCTTCGAGGGGATTTGCGATCACTTCTGCTTCAACACCTTTACTTAACTGCGTTCCATTCTGAATAGAGAAGTTTGCATTGTCCGGAGAAGCACGCACAATATCTTTCACCCCGATATTATAATAGCTCACTGTTCCGGCCAACCGTCCGTTAAATACATCCACCTTAATCCCTGTTTCAAATTGATTGGCCTGTTCGGGTTTAAAGGCTTTTTTGGTTGAATAATCCGTTCCCTGTTTATTGGTAAAACCGTTCTGATAATTTGCAAAAACAGATATTTTATCTTTTACAGGTTGCAGTACAATACCAAACTTCGGCGCAAACGTAGTTTGATCGTACGCTACAGCATTCACAGCAGTACCGGTAGATGCATCTTTTGGTCCCTTGTTGTTGAAATGGTCCATGCGCACAGCAGCCAGCAACATGATATTGTCGGTTACATTGAACACATCCGATGCGTAGGCACTGTAAGTATTGGCGATATAATCAACCGGATAAACAAAATCAACGCCTTTGGTCAGGTATACCTTGTCCATATTCGTTTTATTGAAATTGCGATAGGCAGGTATTGTACCCAGAGCATAAATAGTGTCGAGTGTTCCGCCCGAATAAAATTGGTCTGAGTGATGAGAAAAGAAATCCAGTCCGCCCACAAATCTGTTCTTAAACTGACCGATAGAAAAACTTCCGACAAAATTCTGCTGCACTTCTATCATCTGGTCTCTGCTGTTATCGGTAAACTGATCGTTCCTTGAAATATAACCATTGCCTATATCGCTGGCATTACCGGTAACTGCTGCATTGGAAAGCAGATAAAAATAGGGAGATGGGCCATCTGAATAACTATTGGTTACTGTAAAGCTGGTTTGTGATTTCCATTGGTCAGCAATCACGTAATTCATTTGTCCGAAGAAATTGGTATTGCGCGATTGCTGATGCAGATCATCACTGGCGTAGGAACGTTTATAATCGATATTCAACTGATCAGCCCTGTTAGCACCTAAAGAGGCGATGGTTTGACCATAGGGAAAGAAGAAAACGCGTAGACCGGTGTTTTGTCCGCTGAAGAATTCTGCATCCAGCGAAAATGATAACCTGTCATTTACTTTATAAGAAAGGGAAGGAGCAAAGGCAAATCCTTTATTAAAGCCATTGTCCTGAAAGCTGCCATTGTAGTTATAGGCGGCATTTACACGTAACAGAATATCTTTGGCGCTGTCGAGCGGCGCATTAATATCGGCACTGAAACGGTTAAATTCATAGCTGCCGGCTGAATAATTGATCTCACCGCCAAAACGTTCGTACGGCTTTTTGGTAACGCGATTAATCAGTCCGCCATACGATGTTAAGGTGCTGCCAAATAAAGTGGCCGACGGCCCTTTGATCACTTCAATTCTTTCCAGATTAGCGGCATCGATGCTGTTCGTTACATTTCCCGCAATACCGTTGCGCAGCTGGCTTTGAACAATAAAACCGCGCATATTATAATAACTGCCGCCATCGCCGCTACGGCCTGTTGCATCCCACATTTTTTGCAAACCGGGCGCATTGCGCATAGCGTCGTCAACGGTAAATACCAGTTGTTCGGTGAGTAAAGGTTTACTGAGGCTTGTATATACCTGAGGATTTTCGATGTTACGTAAGGGCATCTTTGATACATAATCGCTGCCGGCAGAAGAGAACTTATTGCGGCTGTTTGTTACCACAACTTCCTGCAGTTCTCTGGAAGATAATATTAACTGGATGGCCACGGCAGTTATTTTATTTTCTTCAACCACTATATGTTGTGTTGTGGTTTCGTAACCCACCTGTGAAATTTCAAGATCGTAATTGCCTGCCTGTACGTGATGGATAATAAATGTACCATCGTCTTCTGTAATGGCTGCTTTTTTACTGCCTTTGATCAAAATGGTAACGGAGCCTGCCGCTTTGCCATCTGCAGTTGTAACACGGCCTTTAACAATACCAAATCCATTTTCGGGATCGTTTGCAACGGCAACCGTTGCACTCATCATAAGTAAAACCAAGATCTGTATTCTATTCATTGGTGATTCGTCGTTTAATAGTTAATTCACGTGTGGCATACCGTTAATAACGACGTAAAATTATAAGGAGTAAAACGGGTGGGCTTTCAAAAAAAGAAAAACTATTTACGCGATTGGGAAAGAAATAAAATAAAGAGGTAAGAAACAAGATGTATGAAGTAATAAATACAGGTGCTTCTTACTTCATACATCTTACTTTCCCCATTTCCATATCTCTTATACTTTCTGCGCTGCTGCAGCTGTCTCCGGCACTTTATACAAACCCGGAGTAGGTCCAAACGAGCGTACCAGCCGGTTCCATGAATTCATTTGAATAACGGCCATGGTGAGGTTCGCGATCTCTTCTTTAGAAAAATGTTTTTTCAACCCGTCATGAATGGTATCGCTGTTTTCTTCTGCAGGCATATGGGTTAAATGTTCGGCAAAAGCCAGTACAGCCTGTTCTTTCGGAGTATAGTACGGAGTTTCGCGCCATGCCGACACCGATATCAGGCGCAATGGCGTTTCACCTGCGTGGATAGCTTCTTTATAGTGCATATCCAAACAATATGCACAGCTATTGATCTGTGATATTCTGAAGTTCATCAGCTCGATCAGCTTTTTGTCAAGTCCGCAATTGTCAACATAGTTTTGTCCGTGTTTCAATGCCTGGTATACATCGGGAGCGTCTTTAAACGTAAGTCTTTCCATGTTAAATTCATTTTGTGCGGTAATGACAAATGAGGATAGAAAAACGTGACAGAACAAGCTAAACACTTTTAATTAAACTGTAATAACTTTGATTAATTCAATTTTAGAACTATGTCAGTAAATAAACCTGCGTCTGTTGCCGGTACTGCCATACGCGACAGGCCCATGCATGCTTAAATAATAGTAGTGGCGAGCGCAGCGAGCTTATCAGGATTGCGCATAAAATAAATACCGCTGATAGTTCCGTCGTGCAGCTCAAAGATCTGGCAGTTCACAAGTTTACCATCTTCATAGTAAAAAAGGGCAGGGTGGTGGTTCACCTGTCCTTTTTCAATATGCCGGTTATGATAGAACTTATTAAATATGCCAGCCAGGAACAATACAGCTTTTTCTCTGCCTTCAATGGGGTTCATGGCAGCTCTTACTTTACCGCCACCGTCGGACACAATCAAAATTTCATCGTTCAGCAGCGCTTCCAGCCGTTTCATATCACCACTGCGGATCGTTTCAATGTATTTGTCAAGATAATCGGAAGATCCCGTATCGGCACGCCAACCGGCAGAAGTTACTATGCTATCATTTTCCGGTATAGCGCCTCTCTTCAGATCGGAGAGTTCTTTGCGCGCACGGCTGAGTATTTTTCTTGAATTTTCTACGCTGATCTCCAGTACTTCGGCAATTTCTTCGTGTTCGTATTCGAATGCTTCTTTCAGAATAAACACCGCCCGCTGTCTGGCATTGAGTTTTTCAAGCAGGATCATGAGAGAGTAGGAGAGAATATCCTTTTGATGCAGATTGCCATCGGCCGATTCTGTAGCAACCGGTTCGGGCAACCAGTTACCGGGGTAATTGCTACGCCATTTCTTTTGTCTGTTTTTGGCGTTAATGGCCCGGTTAATAACCGCCCGGGTCAGGTAAGCTTTTTCATTTTCAATCACAGCACCATCCCGGCTGATCATTTCTACAAAAACATCCTGCACAATATCTTTTGCCTCTTCATAAGAGCCGAGAATGTTGTACGCGTAGGATGTAAGCGTTTGCTGCAGAGAATCCATGTTGCAAAGGTAGTGAGACTGATAACACGTTAAAAGCGCCGGATATTTGACAGAAAATCAAGTTTTTGAGTAAGTTTTCCTTCTTTTTGACAAAAATTTTAAAAACTTGTCAGCCTTTTAGGACCCTTATTAAGTATTTAACATTGTACACTTCTATTATTCTTTTAATTCTGATAAAACAGAGTTGAAATGCGACCAGGTATTTTTCCGTTAAAGGATGCTTCGCCCTGTTTCTCAAAAAATCATGCAAACGTTTGAATAGGCAAGACAATCGTTTGTCATATACTCCAACATGTTACCCGGCTTTGCCGGATCAAAAAATATTATCAAATTCGAACCGGTTCATACGGAATACTCAGTATCTAACCTGTTTGAAATTGAAAATGAAATCCCTCTTCGGTGCCATTTTAGTAACACTGTGTTGCTGCCTCACAAACAGGCTGGCGGCCAAAGTAGTATTGCCATCAGTCATTAGTGATAACATGGTATTGCAGCAGCAGTCAAAAGTTTTACTCTGGGGTTATTCAACCATCAGCGGTACGGTTACCATAATTACATCGTGGAATCATAAAAAGGTGACTGTTAAGTGCAGCTCAAACAATAAATGGACGGCATGGATCCAAACGCCTGCCGCAGGAGGTCCGTATAAAATTACTTTTGTTAATGGGGAAGCGATTACCTTAAAAAATGTTCTGATTGGTGAAGTGTGGTTTTGTGGAGGCCAGTCAAACATGGAAATGCCTGTAAGAGGATTTCGTAATCAGCCTGTGCTCGAATCAAATGAAATACTTGCAGGTGCAGACAATCCGCAAATCAGGCTATTTAAAACAAAGCGTGCGAGTTCGACCGTACCGCTTGATTCCTGCAGCGGGATCTGGCAGGTTGCAGACGCTGCAAGCGTGAAGGATTTTAGTGCAGTTGCGTATGAATACGGCCGTTATTTGCAGGCAAAATTAAAAGTGCCGGTCGGACTGGTACTTTCCTGTTGGGGCGGTACCATGATTGAAACCTGGATGAGCAGGGATATGCTGGCTCCATTCCCCGACATTAAGCTGCCGGATTCAATAGACCCGAAAGCAGGCGATAATCAGCCTCCTTCGGCACTTTTTAATGGTATGATCGCTCCGCTTGCAGGTTATGGTATAAAAGGCTTTATCTGGTACCAGGGAGAATCCAACCGCCGGGAACCGGAACTGTACCAGCAGCTCTTTCCTGCTATGGTGGCCGGTTGGCGTAAATGCTGGAACATGGGTGAGCTGCCGTTTTATTACGTTCAGATTGCACCTTTTGCATCAAAAGATACGGTGAAGGGAAGTGGCCCGAAACTTCGCGAAGCACAGCTCAATTGTATGCGCACAATACCTAACTCGGGTATGGCTGTAACATTAGACATTGGTAAAGAAAAGTATATTCATCCGCCTGATAAAACAACGGTAGGCAAAAGGCTTGCATACTGGGCATTGGCAAAAACATATCATCATGAAGGGATCGGTTATTGCGGTCCTGTGTACTCTTCCATGACCGTGCAAAAAAATAAGCTCATTGTGCGTTTTGATCAGGCGGCAGACGGACTTACATCCTTCGGAAAAGAACTTTCGAACTTCGAAATAGCCGGGCACGATAAAAAGTTTCATCCCGCCAAAGCAAGCATTTTATATGACCGGTGCGTGGAAGTGTACAGCGACGAGGTAGAAGATCCTGTCGCTGTTCGCTACGGTTTTAAGGAATGGGTTACAGGCGATTTATATAATGTGGAGGGCCTGCCGGCATCTTCTTTCAGAACGGATGATTATTAGGGTGCCAAACTCTTCCCAAATCCCCTCACTTTCTCTTAGTAATGCCACCAAAATCAGTTACTTTTGCGGGTATTTAAAGGACAAACGACTGAATGAAGAATACTCGCAATTTTTGTATCATCGCTCATATTGACCACGGTAAAAGTACCCTGGCAGACAGACTGTTACAAACCACGAACACGATCAGCGAACGGGAAATGATGGACCAGGTACTGGACGATATGGACCTGGAACGCGAAAAAGGAATTACCATCAAGAGCCACGCCATTCAAATTAACTATAAACATACCGACGGTCAGGAATACACCCTGAACCTGATAGATACCCCCGGTCACGTTGACTTCAGTTACGAAGTGAGCCGCGCCCTGGCTGCCTGCGAAGGCGCCCTGCTCCTGGTAGACGCTACCCAGGGTATTCAGGCCCAAACCATTTCAAACCTGTACCTGGCTATCGATAACGACCTCGAAATCATACCCGTGATCAATAAAATTGATATGGACGGTGCCATGATCGAGGAAGTACAGGACCAGATCATTGAACTGATCGGCTGTAAACCCGAAGAAATTCTGCTCGCCAGCGGTCGTACCGGCATCGGCATAGAAGGTATTTTAAAGGCCATCGTTGAACGCATTCCAAGCCCCAAAGGCGATCCTAATAAACCATTACAGGCGCTGATCTTCGACAGCGTTTTTAACTCTTTTCGCGGCATCATCGTGTATTACCGTATTTTGAACGGCGCTATAAAGAAAGGAGACAAAGTAAAATTCGTATCCACAGACCTTGAATATGAAGCAGATGAGGTGGGTATCTTGAAATTAACATTAAGTCCGCGTAACGAGGTGCAAACCGGCGATGTAGGCTATATCATAACCGGTATCAAAAATGCCAAAGAAGTAAAAGTTGGTGATACCATTACCCTGTCAAGCAATCCCACGCCTGAAATGATCCAGGGTTTTGAGGAAGTAAAACCAATGGTATTTGCCGGTATCTTCCCCGTGAATACCGATGATTTTGAGGAGTTGCGCGAGTGTATGGACAAACTGCAGCTGAACGACGCCTCACTAACCTACGAACTGGAAACCTCGCAGGCCCTGGGCTTTGGATTCCGTTGCGGCTTTTTAGGCATGCTCCACATGGAAATCATCCAGGAAAGGCTGGAAAGGGAATTCAACCAAACGGTGATCACGACCGTTCCCAACGTGAGCTTTATCGGATATACTACCAAAGGGGAAAAAATTATTGTAAATAACCCCACCGAAATGCCGGAACCGACACAGCTCGACCGCATTGAGGAACCTTTTATCAAGGCGCAGATCATCACCAAGCCCGAATACATTGGCAATATCATGACCCTTTGCCTGGGTAAACGTGGTATCCTGATCAACCAGAGTTACCTTACCACTACCCGCGTAGAGTTAATGTTTGAAATGCCGCTCACTGAAATCGTGTTCGACTTCTACGATAAACTCAAAAGCCAAACACGCGGCTATGCTTCGTTCGATTACCATCCTATCGGTTATCGCGAAAGTGATATCGTTAAGATGGATATTCTGCTGAATGGTGATAAAGTGGATGCGCTCAGCGCATTGATCCATCGTGGCAGGGCACAGGATTTCGGCCGAAAACTGTGCGAAAAACTGAAAGAACTTTTGCCCCGTCAGCAATTCCAGATCGCTATACAGGCTGCTATCGGCGCCAAAGTAATTGCCCGCGAAAATATAAGCGCCATGCGTAAAGACGTAACCGCCAAATGTTATGGTGGTGACATCAGCCGTAAACGTAAACTCCTCGAGAAACAAAAAGAAGGTAAAAAACGTATGCGCCAGATAGGAAACGTGGAAGTGCCGCAGGAAGCATTTTTGGCGGTATTGAAGCTTGATGATTAACAGCGCATATTAATTACATAACAAAATTTATTGCAAAAAGCCCGGTCAAACTTACCGGGCTTTTTGCTTATTATAACATCTAATATCCGTACATTTACGCACTTTACGCGTAACACCTGTGCGTCCCCGTTGTAATTACTCCGCTAAATGTGTTTTTCGCGATACTTTACCACAACCTCATAGCTCAAACCGATTATTATCGAATACTGGGAATTCCGATAACTCATCCATTTATCGGGTTAAAAAAATTGCATGGTAAAACTTAATCCGGACCAGAGAAAACTCATTTTGCAACTACCCTTGCATCAACCCGGACCTAAGAATTAATGGAGAATATTGGGAGGTAGAAGCTCCTGAATGGCCTTATAAAGACACAAACATCAATAAGAGAATAAGAAACGGACAAGAGCAGGCTGATGCCTTAATTCTTTTCTTTTCAAAACAGGTAAATATAAAATCGGTTGAAAGAATTCTTAAAGGGAGATTTAAAATCCATCACACCTTTAAAAAAGCAGAAATTTGGATAGACTATGAAAGAATAGGTACCTATATAAAATAAAAAAGCCGGTAGTCGTCACCACCGGGTTGGCCCAATCCGCAGACTGATCCATCACAAAAATACAATTTATTTGAAACAATCAAAAAAAATATTTCATTTTTATAAAAGAATCGCGCTATTTTCCGGTGATTGACACACCCTTTATCATTGAATACATAACATTCACTTTAATATTTGATATATGCGTACACCTCTGCAAAAAGGCGAACAAATTTTACTGGTTACCCATACCAGTTGGGTTAAACTGATTGTTCCGGTATTGATAGCGGTGGCTGGTTGGGTTGCTGCTTACTTCATCGGCTTTATAGATCATTATGGCTGGATTGCGGGCGTAATCGGTACTCTGTATTTCGTAATAGTATATTTCACATGGAAAGTGAACATCTGGGTCGTAACCAATTACCGGGTTATTGATGAGGCCGGACTATTGAATCACTATGCAAAAGAAAGTCCGCTGGAAAAGATCAACAATGTTTCCTACGATCAAAGCATCTGGGGCCGCCTATTGAACTTTGGTCATGTTGAAATACAAACAGCCGCTGAAATAGGAGCTACCGATTACTACAATGTGCATCGTCCGAAAACATTAAAAGACACGATCACACTGGCGCAGGCAGAATATAAAAACATACAACTTGCCAACCAGGCACAGCATATGGCCACTGCCATGAGTATGCAGGCCGATGTAAAATATACATCGCCCGGAGCTCAAAGCGTTGCTTCTGAACTGGAAAAATTACATCAGCTGAAACAGCAGGGAATTATTTCAGAGGAAGAGTATAACAGAGCAAAAAATAAATTGCTGGGCTAATGTCTTTTATAACCGCAGAGGCGCAAAGACGCAGAGAATATTCATTGATTGCTCTGCAACTCAGCGCCTCTGCGGTAAAATTTCTTAATCAACAGTATTATTGATCAGGATCCTTTCTTCTTTGCAGGAGTTGTTTTCTTCGGTGGCGCGGGCGTAGATTCGCCGCCAGTACCTTCCTGTTCGCGCTGCATATTGCGGCGTGAAGCTTCTTCAAGTTGTTGTTCATTGGTTTTACCGGAGGCATCCAAAATAGTGGCATCTTTCGGGAAAGCGCCATCCTTCAGTTTTTCACCACCCAGGTCGAGCCGTTCAACATGTACCCACTGACCATTTTCCCACTTGAATGCTTCAAAATCACCATCTGGAATATAGGTTGACTTCTTTTCCGGTTCATTGCTTTCTGAGATCAGGTGATCGAATACGATCATATCCTTTTCAGGATCGTAATTAAAAAAGGTCTTGGCTTCTTTTTTATATTCGATGTTAAAACGGGCCTGTACCGGTTTGCGAACAGAATCTTCCTTAAATGAAATGACAGGGCCGCCAAATACCGGTTCACCTCTTTCATTAAAGTGCATTACTTCGAGCCATTTTTTATTGCTGGCTATGCTATAATCGTCAAAACCGAGCAGGGTATAATATTTCCTGCCATTGAATTCTTTTTCAACAATACGGTAATAGATAGCGCCTATCCAGTTATTGCGGTAACGAACTGAATCAACAGGGCGTGGCGTAAACATGGAGTAATCAAACAACGGATACAATTTCAAAGATCCATCCGGCATGTTCATTTGAATGGCGCCTTTCTGCAAAAAAATATATTCATCCTTTTTCAGCTCCCATGTGAATATGCGAAAACTGCTGTCGGGGGCGTACAGTTTGGAAATATTTAACGAATCGAATGGAAAATAAAAGGAGTTCTTTGTTTTTAACGCCCGTACCAGAATGCGTGTAAAAAGGCTATCGGACCGGAACCGGTCAGATGCATTATCCTTAAATACCATATCGCCTGATAAATGCTTTAACGTATCTTCTTTCCTCAGCAATTCTTTTCTGTCTGAAGCACTAACATACTGTGCAAAAACAGGAGCGATGCATAAGAGGCAGATCAACAATAATCCGCCGGTAACAAAAGATTTATTAAAAAGGTTAGTCATAGATGTATTCAGGTCTAGTGGGTTAATGAGACATATATATTTTTATGCTCATTCTGCAAAATTACACCCGGTTAGCCCATCAGGAACGTGAAAGGGTTGATAAAATTTCATATCTGCTGCAAAGCTTTTGCAAAATCGGGTAAAGAATTAAAGGCCAGGTCAATAGCAGGGTGGGGAAGCTCCTGCCCGGGGTTGGTGGTCTTTACAAATACTGTATGAATACCCGCATTGCGACCAAACTCCATATCGCTCATATTATTGCCAACGATCAGCGATTTTTGCAAATCTATAACAGGAAAATCCTGTTTGGCCTGAAAGATCATGCCGGGATTTGGTTTGCGACAGGGATGTGTGGGATCATCGGCAGTGCAGTAATAAATACGGTCAACACGGCCACCGGCAGCTTCCACATCACGCATCATATTGTTATGAATATCCTGCAGATCGGCTTCTGTCATTAGTCCGCGGCCAATACCACGCTGGTTGGTAGTAATAATTATCGGTCCGAATTTCTTCGATAAAACACTCAACGCTTCCGGTACACCTTCATAAAAAATAAACTCGTGATAGTTATAAACGTAGTCTTTGTATTTCTCATGATTTATGACGCCATCACGGTCGAGAAACAGGGTCCAGGAACTATCTATTTTGTTTAACTCTAACATATTTTCATGCTTGCTGATAGTCGAATGTGCAAATGTGAAAATTAGCAAGTATGCAAATGAAAAACGGTTCGAAAACTCCGGTTTCATTTTCACATTTCACATTGGCTAATTGGCTAATTCTTTATTGGCTTTTTCAAAATCTTCGGGAATACCAATATCAATAAAATATTCATCCTGCACAATCCCAAACATGGGTCGTTGGGTATAGTATTTCTCCAGGTAATCTTTTTCGAATGAGAATTTGTCGGGCAAATGTTCATTCAGAAGGGCATTTACCTGCAATGCGTACACACCTCCGTTGATGAGACCGCTTTCGTAAAACTGCTTTTCTTTAAAGCTTTTTATAGCGCCGTTCCCGTGCAGTTCAACAACACCATACCGGTCGAAATGCTGCATGGGTTTTAATGCCAGTGTACAGTGCGACTGATGCTCATCATGAAAAGCAGACAAGTCATGCAAATTGATGGTAAACAGCGTATCGCCATTTACGATCAGCACATTTTTTTCAGTGGCGTTGCGGCAGGCAAGCTGTATGCCGCCACCGGTTCCCAGCGGTTCTTTTTCGATTACATATTGTTTATGATAACCGGCATATTTTTTATCAAGAAATGCTTCTACCACCTCATGTTTATAGCCCAGAGAGAAGATGAATTTTTCAATTCCCTGGCGCTGTAAGAGATCTATTACATGAGAAAGAAATGGCCGGCCGGCAACCGGCGCCATACATTTGGGTAAATCGGGTACGGCACTGCGTAACCGCGTACCTAATCCGCCTGCGAGTATGATCGATTCTTTTATAGCCATGAATTGAAAATATTACAAGTTGCAGGTTACAGGGTGCAGGGAGGCAGTTGAAATTCCCTGTAACCTGCAACCTGTAACGTGAAATTATTTATTGAAGTACTGCTCCTCTACCAGCTGGCAAATGATATGTCCGAGCATAATATGACTTTCCTGTATACGTGGTGTGTCTTTCGAGGGAACATTTACCAGGTAATCGCTCAGTTCTTTCATTTTTCCGCCGCCTTCACCGGTAAACCCAACCGTAACGATACCTTTTTCGCGGGCTACCTCAAATGCTTTCACAATATTGGCTGAATTGCCTGAAGTGGATAACCCTACCAGTACATCGCCTTTTAAGCCAATTCCTTTTATTAAACGTGCATATACCACATCGTAGCTATAATCATTTGCTACTGCTGTTAAGTACGACGTGTTGCAATGCAATGCTTCTGCGGGCAGCGCATCGCGATCGGTATAAAAACGGCCTGAAAATTCAGCGGCCAGGTGTTGTGCATCAGCTGCGCTGCCGCCGTTACCGCAAAAATAAACGCGGTTACCATTTTGTAATGCAGCTGTTATAATGTTTGCGAGTTTTTCAATTGTGCCTAGCAACACGTTATCTTTCAAAATAGTTTCCTTGGTACTGATCGATGCTTTGATAATGTCGGTTATCTTGTTATTCATAGTTGCAACTTATTAGTTTTTATTTCGTGAATCGTCAATCGGCAGTCGGCAAAATAACAGAAAATTATTGCCGATTTACGATTGCCGATTGCCGTTTAAATAGTCCATGTTGTTAATCCGTGATCGACAAACTGGTAATTTTTTACATATCCGCCGAAGGTTGACAGGGCTTCAATTACGTTGTATTTTGTGTTATTAGGGCAATAGAAAGTCATAAACCCGCCACCGCCGGCGCCTGAGATCTTTCCACCCGTAGCGCCCGCTTTTTTAGCAGATTCATATATTTCATCCATCATTGAATTGGAAATACCTTCCGCCATTTGTTTCTTTTGCTGAAAACCAAAATCGAGTATTTCGCCGATCTCATGCAGCCGCCCTTTCAGCAAAGCTTCTTTCATTAACTGGGCCTGGTGTTTCAGCTGGTGCATGGCATCGATTGATTTCTCTTTCTTCGATACTACATTCTGGCTTTGTTTTTCAATGATCTTTGCTGATTCGCGGCTGGTAGCCGTATAATATAATACCAGGTTATTTTCCAGTTCGAATAAATATTGCTGTTTTATGCGTAACGGGTTTACAATCACTTTATCTTCTGCATAAAACTCCATATAATTTACGCCGCCAAAGGTAGCAGCATACTGATCCTGTTTACCGCCTGCCATTTTCAGATCATCGCGTTCAATTTCATAGGCGAGATGGGCTATATCATATTCGCCCAATGGCAAACGCAGCATTTCGGCAAAAGCGCCTACAATGGCAACCACTAAAGTAGAGGACGTACCTAAGCCTGAACCTGCAGGCGCATCTACAAAGGTGGATAGTTTAAACCCCGTCATAGGAACACCGTACTGTTTATGAATACGGTTATAAACGCCTTTCAGCAGGTTAAGTGTGCCATCAATGGGAAGGGAATCGTTCCATTCAAAACGCTGTTCTTCGTGCCTGTCCATAGACTGCACCATTATAGCGTTATCAGAGATAGGTTCAATATTGGCATAGGCATACAGCGATACCGTGGCATTTAAAATAGCGCCTCCGTACAAATCACTGTACGGGCTTACATCGGTACCACCGCCCGCGAGCCCGATTCGTAAGGGTGCTTTACTTCGATAGATCATGTATAAGGTGTTTGGTTAACGCACATTTTCAAATTCCTAATATGGCATCAACAATATTGTGCCAGGAATATTTTTCTTTTTCGGTGCGAAGATGGGGTATAAAATATTGTTCTCCAAGTTCAAAATACCGGGTAATGGCGGCTGCCAGGGGTGCCGGTTGTGGTTCGCATACCAGCCCTACTTTTTCATGTGGCACCAGGGTGGGTAAACTGCCTACATTGGTTACAATCATCGGTTTTTCAAAATGATACGCGAGGGGCGTAACGCCGCTCTGCGTAGCACTGCGGTATGGCTGTATCACTGCATCAGCGGCACAGAGATAATATTTTACTTCGCTGTCGGGAATGAAATCAGTTCTCAGAATGAGGTTATCCTGGATCCCCAGTTGCTTTATTTGTTCATGATAGGGTTTGGCATCTTCATAAAACTCGCCGGCAACAAGTAGCTTTATAGTTTGTTGTTTATTGTTTGTTGCTGAGTTCAATAATGGCATTGCTTCCAATAAAATATCAAGCCCTTTGTATTTGCGAATGAAGCCAAAGAACAGGATAATTTTATCATGAATATCAATCCCCAGTTTTTTTCTGGCTTCTTCTTTTGACACCGGATCGCCGAAGTTGTCGTACAACGGATGCAGAACCTGTTGTGCCGGTTTGTTTTTTTCAAACTGGCGCAGGTCGTTCATTACTTTTTCGCTCATGGTAATGAATGCATCGCAACTGCCGAGAAAATAGCGTGTGAAGGGAATATCACCAGGCCTTTTTTCGTGAGGGATAACATTATCAGTAATTGCAATAATGCGGGTGTGTTTATTTTTACGAACCCTGCGCAAAATTGTGCCCAGTGCTGGTCCCATAAAAGGCAGCCAGTAACGCACTACAATAATATCGGGTCGCATTCTGCTCAGCACATTACCAACCTGCCACCAGTTAAGCGGATGAACAGAATTAATAACAGAATAAATTTCCATATCGGCAGGCGCCGGTTCGGTAGAGTACTGTGTAGTACCAGGAAACAGAAAAGAGGGATACTGTAACGAAAATGAATAAATGCTGCATTCATGCCCTTCATCAATAAATTGTTTGCACAATCGCTGATTAAAGGTGGCCAATCCACCTCGCAATGGATGCCCCGGCCCAATGATAACGATCTTTTTGTGAGGCTTTACATTCATTCAACGCCCAGTTTCTTTTCAATAAGATAGAAATTTCTGCCGGGTGAATTGCGCGAGATCAGTTCGCCCAAAAATCCGGCTATAAATAATAATGCACCAATAACCATGGCTGTTAGGGAAATATAAAATACAGGACGATTGGTAATAGCATATTCAGGTTCCAGAATTTTGGAAAGTATCAGGTAAAGCACCATGG
>Ga0207667_10003653_pt1 | contig 18973 bp, 17 predicted proteins | sample KBSCornC52_FD_184301 | JGI IMG/M metagenome (GOLD analysis project Ga0207667, IMG submission 184301) | Corn rhizosphere microbial communities from Kellogg Biological Station, Michigan, USA - KBS Corn C5-2 (SPAdes) (version 2) | ecosystem: Host-associated > Plants > Roots > Rhizosphere > Soil ...
AAATATACAAACTGGTGTGTTTGCGTTTTTGAGACATACGAACGGCTTAACTGTTTACCAGTCTACCCTGAACCCAGAGGTTCCAGGTGACCGGGCCGCCGCCCACATGTCCCTTCATCTAAAACCGACAATGTCAAAGAGCCGACGCGCTTCCTCCCCCGGTTCGATTGGTTCCGGGCATCGGTTGTACCGACGAAGAAGAGGCGCGAAACGGAGGCCGACCCCGTGGGGGCCGCCGCCGTTGCTGTGAGGGGGCATATATGTGCGACCCTCGCAGGCGTCAACGGGCTTTTTTCAGATTTATGAAAAACCGTTTTCGCGAAAAGGAACGCGAAGCCGAAAAGCTGCGTCCCCGGTAGTTTGTAAATAGGAACTTTGCGCCCGGATTCAAGTGGCAAATAGCAACGAATTCAGGGGCTTGTCATCGACCGATCATCGTTTCCGGCTTGACCACGCGATCAAAGGCGTCCTCATTGACTAGCCCCAGCTCGAGCCCAGCCTCCTTCAGTGTCTGTCCGTTCTTGTGCGCATGCTTGGCGATTTTCGCCGCATTGTCGTAGCCGATTTCGGGCGTCAGCGCCGTCACCAGCATCAGCGAGCGGTCGAGAAGCTCGGCGATTCGGCGCTCGTCTGGTTCCATTCCTTCCAGGCAGCGCCGGCAGAAGCTTTCCATGCCGGTCGCGAGCAGGTTGATCGAGCGGATCACATTGGCGCCGATCAGCGGCTTGAACACGTTGAGCTCGAGGTGCCCCTGCATCCCTCCGACGGTGACGGCTACATGATTGCCCATCACCTGGGCCGCGACCATGGTCAGCATCTCGCATTGCGTTGGGTTCACCTTGCCGGGCATGATCGAGCTTCCAGGCTCGTTCTCCGGGAGCTTGAGCTCGCCGATTCCGCAGCGCGGGCCCGATCCCATCAGCCTTACGTCATTGGCTATCTTGGTCAGCGAGACGGCGAGCGTATTCAGCGCTCCCGAAAGTTCCACCAGAGTATCATGCGCGGCCATTTCCGCGAACTTGTTCGGCGCCGAGGTGAAGGGGAGGCGGGTGAGGTTGGCGATCTCCTTCGCAAACGCGTCCGCGAAACCTGCTGGCGCATTGAGGCCAGTCCCCACGGCGGTTCCACCCTGCGCTAGCCGGTAGAGGCGCGGCATTGCCTGTTCCAACCGCTCGAGATTTGCTTTCATTTGAGCCGCGTAGCCCGAGAATTCCTGGCCCAGAGTGAGCGGAGTGGCGTCCTGCAGGTGGGTGCGGCCGATCTTGACGATGCTGTCCCATTTCGTCGCGAGTTCCGCCAGCAGCTCCTGCATCACCTTCGCTGCTGGAAGCAGCTTCATCACGACCGCCCGGGCGGCGGCAATGTGCATCGCGGTCGGAAAGCTATCGTTTGAAGACTGGCTCTTGTTGACGTGATCGTTCGGGTGAACCGGGTCCTTGCCGCCCCGCTTTCCGGTCAGCTTTTCGTTGGCTCGTCCGGCGATCACCTCGTTGGCGTTCATGTTGGACTGAGTGCCGGAACCCGTCTGCCAGATCACCAGCGGAAATTGTCCATCGAGATCGCCTCGAGCCACTTCCGCCGCCGCCTGCTGGATGGCTTCGCCAATCTCCGGGTTGAGAACTCCAAGACGCGCATTCACCCGCGCCGCTGCCTGTTTTATGAAGCCGAGCGCGTGCACGATCTCGATCGGCATCTGTTCGCGCGGCCCGAACGGGAAATTCAGGATCGAACGTTCGGTCTGCGCCCCCCAATAGCTGTCGGCCGGGACTTCGATCGGTCCGAAGCTGTCGGTTTCGGTGCGGCTATTTGTCATTTCGCCTCTCAGTCGTCATCCCGGACTTGATCCGGGATCCATCATCGCATGGCCGCCTAGCGCTGAAATGGATTCTGAAACAAGTTCAGGATGACGACCTGAGGACGGTCACTTCTTTCGGGTAAAGTCCACGCTGACGACGTTGGATCCGTCTTCCGCCTCGGCGATCGGCGCATCATTCTCGGCCACCTCATGCTCTTCCTGCACCGGCTCGCCGGCATTCGCCTGGAAGGTCAGCGCGAACTCGACTGAAGGATCATGGAATTGGGTTACCGCAGCGAAGGGCACGCGAAGGCTCGACGGGACCCCGCCGAAAGAAAGCCCAACCGAAAAGGCGTCCTCCCCCACCTTCAGGTCCCAGAATCGATGCTGAAGGACGATCGTCATCTCGTCGGGGAATCGCTCGGCGAGGTGCTTCGGGATTTCGACGCCCGGCATTCGGGTCTTGAATGTGATGTAAAAATGATGCTCTCCGGGAAGACCTCCCGAGCGCTCGATCTCCTGAAGCACACGGCCGACCACGTCGCGCAGTGCCTCCTGCACGATCTCGTCGTAAGGGATCAGACTTTCCGGACTCTCGTCGCTCATCAATTGCGGTGGTAACGGGCGGAGCAAACCGGTCAAGCGGAGTTCTCAATGCCCATCGATCCGACACGTCCCTATGACGACAGTAACATCTTCGCGAAGATCCTTCGCGGCGAGCTGCCGTGCAAGAAAGTCTACGAGGACGAATGGGCTCTGGCGTTCCACGACGTCAACCCATTGGCCCCGGTCCATATCCTGGTGATTCCGAAAGGGCCGTACGTTTCCTGGGATGATTTTTCCGCCAAGGCTTCGGAAGAGGAGATCGCGGGCTTCGTCCGCGCGGTCGGCAAAGTCGCGCGCGAGCAGCAGCTGGTCGTGCAAGGTTATCGGGTCTTGGCCAATGTCGGCAAGCGGGCAGGGCAGGAGGTGGCCCATTTGCATGTGCACATTTTCGGCGGACAGCCGCTCGGCCCCATGCTTGCGCGCTAACTGAACAATGTCGCTCCCAACCGTCGCCATCGTCGGCCGGCCCAACGTCGGCAAATCGACCCTGTTCAATCGCCTGGTTGGCAAGCGCCTGGCGCTTGTCGACGATCGGCCGGGCGTTACCCGCGATCGCCGGGAAGGCGACGCGAAGCTCCTCGGGCTGGAATTCCGGGTCATCGATACCGCCGGCTTTGAGGACGAGGACCCGCAGACGCTGCCTGGACGCATGCGCCAACAGACGGAAACAGCAGTGCGCTCCGCCGATGCAGCGCTGTTCCTGATCGACTCGCGCGAAGGTGTTACGCCGCTGGACGAAGAGATCGGGCGTTGGCTGCGTGTTGAATCCACGCCTGTCATTCTGGTCGCGAACAAGTCCGAAGGCAGGGCTGGGGAGTCGGGTATTCTGGATGGTTTTCGCCTCGGCCTTGGTGAACCCGTGGCGATCAGCGCCGAACATGGCGAAGGAGTTGCCGACCTTTTCGAGGCCCTGCTGCCCCTCGTGGAAGGGAATGAAGAGATTCCGACAGAAGAGGCGGACGTCGATGAGGCCGCTCCGCTGAAACTCGCGATCGTCGGCCGCCCGAACGCGGGCAAGTCGACGCTCGTGAACCGGATGGTAGGCGAGGATCGCCTGATCACCGGACCGGAAGCCGGCATCACGCGCGATTCGATCAGCCTCGATTGGGAATGGCAGGGACGGCCGGTTCAATTGGTCGATACCGCGGGCCTGCGCAAGCGTGCCAAGGTGACAGACAAGCTGGAACGGCTCTCCACCGCCGACGCGCGCCGCGCGATCGATTATGCGGAAGTCGTGGTCGTGCTCCTCGATGCAACCCGGGGACTGGAGTCGCAAGATCTGAGGATCGCCGAGTTGGTGATCGAGGAGGGTCGCGCGCTGATGATCGCGATCAACAAATGGGACGTGGCTGAGAATGCGTCCGCCTTGTTCAACGGCATCAAGGCTGCACTCGAAGAGGGATTGTCGCAGGTAAAGGGTCTGCCCGTGCTGACCGTTTCAGCGAGGACCGGCAAGGGGATCGATCAGCTGCTCGGGGCTGCATTCGAACTTCGCGAACAATGGTCGCGGCGAGTCTCGACGGGCGAGCTCAATCGCTGGTTCGAGCGGGCCATCGAAGCCAATCCGCCGCCTGCCCCGGGAGGCAAAAGAATCAAGCTGCGCTACATTACGCAGGTGAAGACGAGGCCGCCCAGCTTCGTGATCTTCGGGAATCGCCTGTCGGAGCTTCCGGAAAGCTACAGCCGCTATCTTCTCAATTCCATGCGGCGCGATCTCAAGCTCGGCCCGGTGCCGCTCAGGCTGACTCTTCGCTCTTCGAAAAATCCGTTCGACCGCGGCCGCTAAGCTTAAATTTACGCTTTTCGGCCAGAAGCGTCTCAATGAGATCGGGCCTGAACCTTTCGGGCTGCAAGGGAGAACCGAGTGAGCGACGAGCCGGACATCGTCGACTGGGTGCATTTCGAGAAGAGCCGCTCCGAACTCGGGCCGGGCTTCATCCGGATTCTCAGTTACTTCAAGGAAGACGGCGTCAAATCGATTGCGCAGATCGAGGATGCGATGCGCGAGCAGAACACGACTGCGCTCGTGATCCCTGCTCATACCCTGAAGGGCGAGTCGCGCCAACTGGGGGCCGAGCCGCTCGCCAAGATCGCGGAGCTAATTGAAACCACCGCGCGGTTCTGCATCGAAACTCATCGGTTTCCGGATGAACTGGTGCCTCAGGTCGTGGAGCTTCGCCAGCTGTTCCAGAAGACCATCGAGATGTTCGACAAGGCGACCAATCCGCTGCTGTCGCGCGCGCGCCCGGGCCAGGGAGGCTTTGGCCGAAAAGTGGCCAGCAATCAGGGCTTCGGCCGAATCTGACGAGTGGAACTCGTCACCCGGAACTTGTTTCAGGGCCCATTTTCTAGACCGCTCAGCGCCTTCACTGGAATGGATGCTGAAACGAGTTCAGCATGACAATTACGCCAGCGCCGCGCCCTCGCCCATCAACCGCGAAAAGAAACCTTCCCTTGCTGCGCGCAGTTCGGCGAGAGTCACGCAGAAGTCGTTATCGGCCAGTTCGAAGATGAGGCGCTGACCCGCGGTTCGTCCGATCGGCTCGACCTGGACCTCGGCAGCGTCTGCCCCGGTCAGGAAATCGAGCAGAAGACCGTCATCGACGGTTGCGACGTAAAGACCCTGATCTTCGGCAAAAAATTGGCGAGCCACATGCCCCGGTCCAGCCGGCTGGATCAGCGCGCCGATGTTCCCGGCCAGCGCCATCTCCGCAATCGCCACTGCCAATCCACCATCGGAAACGTCGTGCACAGCGGTGAGAGCTCCGCACGCAATCTGCTCCCGGACGAATTCCGCTGTCTTCCGCTCAGTCGCGAGATCCACGGGCGGCGGCGTGCCGTCGGTGCGACCGTGGAGCTCGCGAAGCCAGAGCGACTGCCCCAGATGTCCGCCGCGAGTTCCGATGACGACCAGCACATCGCCAGCCTGCTTGAACCCGATCGTCGCCATTTTCTCGTAGTCGGCAAGCAGGCCGACTCCGCCGATGGCCGGCGTCGGCAGGATTGCCTGGCTTGAGCCATCCTCGTTCTTCGTCTCATTGTAGAGCGACACGTTGCCGCTCACGATTGGGAAATCGAGCGCCCGGCAGGCTTCAGCCATTCCTTCCAGGCAGCCGACGAACTGGCCCATGATCTCCGGCCGCTGGGGGTTGCCGAAATTGAGGCAATTGGTGATCGCGAGCGGCTTTGCCCCGACGGCAGACAGATTGCGGAAGGCTTCCGCGACGGCCTGCCTGCCGCCCTCGACCGGATCAGCCTGGCAATAGCGCGGAGTGACATCCGTCGTCATCGCAAGCGCCTTGTTGCTACCGTGGACCCGCACGACAGCGGCATCGCCGCCGGGTGTCTGGACGGTATTGGCGCCGACGGTCTGGTCGTACTGCTCCCAAACCCATCGCCGCGAGGCCAGGTTCGGCGAGCCTATCAGCTTCAGCAGGTCGGCCGCCACGTCCTTGCTTTCCGGGACCTCCGTCAATGGCTTCGGCGGCTTCGGAATCGCGTAGGGGCGTTCGTAGCACGGGGCTTCGTCGGCGAGCGGTCCGAGCGGAATGTCGGCAACCGTCTCCCCGTTCCAGACCAGCTCCATGCGGCCCGTGTCGGTGACCTCGCCGATGACCGCGAAATCGAGTTCCCATTTGCGGAAGATGGCTTCCGCCTCGGCTTCGCGGCCGGGCTTCAGTACCATCAGCATCCGTTCCTGGCTTTCCGACAGCATCATCTCGTAGGGCGTCATGCCCTCTTCACGGATCGGCACGTTGTTCATGTCGAGGCGAATTCCGACGCCGCCCTTCGATGCCATCTCCACCGAGGAGGAGGTGAGTCCGGCCGCGCCCATGTCCTGGATGGCGACGATCGCGTCGGAACCCATCAGTTCCAGGCACGCTTCGATCAAAAGCTTCTCGGTGAAGGGATCGCCGACCTGAACGGTCGGCCGCTTCTCCTCACTGTCCTCGGAGAAATCGGCCGATGCCATGGTCGCACCGTGGATTCCGTCGCGACCCGTCTTCGAGCCGACATAGACGACGGGGTTCCCGATCCCGGCGGCGGCCGAGTAAAAAATCTTGTCCTGCTTCGCGACGCCGACGGTCATCGCGTTGACCAGAATGTTGCCGTTGTAGCTGGGGTCGAACTCGACCTCGCCCCCGACGGTCGGCACTCCGACGCAATTGCCGTAGCCGCCGACCCCATGAACAACACCGGCGACCAAATGGCGGGTCTTCGCGTGATCGGGAGAACCGAACCGGAGTGCATTGAGATTCGCGATTGGCCGAGCGCCCATCGTGAAGACGTCCCGAAGGATTCCGCCGACGCCGGTCGCAGCGCCTTGGTAGGGTTCGATGTAGGATGGGTGGTTGTGGCTCTCCATCTTGAAGATGGCGGCGTCGCCGTCGCCGATGTCGATCACACCGGCATTCTCGCCGGGACCGCAGATCACCCATGGCGCCTCGGTCGGCAGCTTCTTCAGGTGGACGCGTGAGCTTTTGTAGCTGCAATGCTCGGACCACATCACCGAGAAGATGCCGAGCTCGACCAGGTTCGGCTCACGGCCGAGCGCCCTCAGGATTCGGCCATATTCTTCCTTGGAAAGGCCGTGGTCGGCGACGATTTCAGGCGTGATGCTGTCCGGCATAGCGGGCCGATAGCGGCGGGCGCGGCACAAAAAAACCCCGGCTGTGCGGCCGGGGTTCTTTGATTAGCTGGAGAAGATGCTCAGGCTTCGCAGGTCTGCGTCCCCTTGCCCGGCAAAGTGACCTTCACGCTCGGCCCGGCGAATGCGCCTTCGAGCGTGTAGCCATTGCCCGACATCGGCTGGCCTTCCGCTTCCGAAGAGACATGATTGGGGGCGCCAGTCTGGCTGGTTCGAATGTTGGCCGACTTCTTGTCCGACATCCAGTCCACGTAGACCGTGCTGTTGTCGCCGCAGCGGTAGCTTTTGGCTGCCTGAATCATCGGCGGAAGTTCGACGTTCTTGGGAGCCGTGGTGTTCGTGTCCGCTTCGGAGCCGCCGGAGGAGTTTTTCTGGTGGCAGGCCGAAACGGCGGCGATTCCTGCGATCAGCAGGGCTAGGGCGGGGCGAGTCATGGCGGGCCTTTCGCGGGTGAGCCTGCCTCCGTCAAGGGCGCGGCTTGCATATCGTCGAAGCCAGCCATAGCTTCGTCGACTGTGCCGCATAGAACTGGAACGACTGCCCAGCGCATCCGCATCGGGGCTGACAGGGCTGGCGTTCGCCTTTCTGTTGATACTGCTTGGAACCGTGCTCATCCGCTCGAGCCGCGATGCCGCGCCCCCGACCCCAGCCGAACAGAATGCCGAGATGAACCAGCCGAGCGAGCCGCTCGCCGAGCTCGGTGTGGCGCCGGGAGCGGACCAGAACCAGCAGGCGCCCGCGAACTCTAGCGGCAAATGAGGGGCCGGGGAGCGGTCGGCGTAGCCGTGCTGCTGGTCGTGATCGCAGCGGTTAGCCTTCTCTTCTATTTCCGGCACAGCAATAGGCCGCCCGTACCGGCTGCGCGCCCCCTTGCCGAGCGTCCACCATTGATGCTTCTGACGACGCTGCCGATCGCCTTCCCGGAGCATTTCGCACTGAATGGCCCGGCGTCGCCGGTGCTGAAGGCCTTGCAATCGCGCTATCGCGTCGAGCCGATCAGCGTCGCCGATGCGGGCGAACTGGACCATGGACGTCTGCTGCTGATGGCGCAGCCCCAAGCCCAGCCGCCGGAAGACCTGGTGGCGCTGGACGATTGGGTGCGAGCCGGCGGCCGGGTGCTATTGTTTGCCGACCCGGCTCTCGAATGGCCGAGCGACCGACCCCTGGGCAGCCTGCTGCGCCCGCCATATGCTTTTGCCGATACCGGGCTGCTCGCCCATTGGGGCTTGCGGCTGCAAGGTCCCGATCAGCTCGGACCCGCAGAAGTGAAAATCGATGGGTTTGCGCTTTCCACCCGATCGCCGGGCAAAGTGGTTGCGACTAATCACGACTGCTCCATCGAGAGCGGCGGCTTCGTTGCTCGTTGCCGGATGGGACCGGGTGAAGCGACCGTAATCGCCGACGCTGATTTCCTGAATAGTTCGTCCGCCGTCGAGGGGCCCAGCCTCGACGTCCTTTTGATAGAGCTGGCGCGGCTGGAGCGGTAGGCGCCTGCAACGAGGCTAAGACGCCTATTCCCGAAGTTCCAACCAAAGCCCATGAGTCTCCGAAGCCGGGATCCACAAGCTGCGGTCAGCGCATGCGCGAGGCGTGAGATAAGTCACATGACCGGTTTCGAGCATCTGGCGCGCCTTCGCGAGGCTGCGGACCAGAATGGTGGCTCCCATAACCGCGCGCCCAAGTTGGGCCTTTGCCACACGGCTGAACACTATGTGGGTGCCGTCGGGCAGCACAGTCGTCTCGGCGTGGCGGTCGAAGGGACTGCACGCGCTGCGGGTATCGCCCCTGGCTCCGAGCTGGAGGACGAGTTGCCGCTGATCGGCCGAGTCTGCCAGCCAGATCGCGGCAAGCCGGTAAGCCGTATTGGGGTGTGCGAAATACTCTGGACGATCCGTCGGAGACTTCTCGCCGCCTGCGAAAAACAGCTGATGAAAAGAAGACGCGAACGGGAAATCTACGAGACCGCCGTGCAGCTGTGGAGCGGGTTTTAAGGTTTTCAGGCGCCGGGCCAGCGACGGCAGGTCGTCAGATCGAAGGCTCCAGAAGGCGGGCCCGTCACCGGACTTGAGCCAGGTTAGGTATTCGCTCGTGAGCTCATCAGTGGGGGCGATCGGAGGCGTAATCAATTCGAGCGACGTTCCATCCGGGAACTTGATGTGCCTGTTGCGGATGCCGTCAGCATGAGGGCGCCCAGGCTTCAAAACGAATCCGAGACGCTCGAAGTCAGCGGTCGCTTGATCAAGATCGCGGACGGCAAGGGGGATATGGTCAAGTCCCTGCACTGCAGCGGGACCAAGATGGGTCGGAAGAACTCTCTCTGGCGCGGCAACGCAAATCGCGGCGAGTACGAAGGCAAACACCCCGCCAAAAGCTGCCCTGCCCAGCACTGCTGTCTTCAGGACTCTCGCCATATGTCTCCAGCCATGCCCCAAGAGGCTGACGATTAGCTGCTAAGTTAGCGGATAAGACCGCCGATTCGCGCCATTTACAATCACAAACAGACTTATCCACAGGTCATTCCAGCAGAACAGGATAGGAACATGGAATAAAGGGACGTTATGGAATGCACGGATTTCCGCGATTTCGCAGTGTTTCCCATGAAATCCCACGAAATCCCATTGAGTCCCGCCACACATTGAGTTACCAACATTGTCTGTAGCGCGGGGCTAAGCCCTTATTTTCAAACATCCGGTGCGGGACCGGCGGCATTGCCGCGCGCCCGCGGACGGAGAGGCTTTGCGCTGCGAACGGGGAGTGACGTGGCGCTAGAGCATCTGTTTCAGGGCAGCGCTTTGAACGCGGTGGACGGCAAAGGGCGCGTTTCCGTCCCCGCTTTTCTGCGCTCCGTCGTGGAGCGCCGCGGCGACGCCCGCACAATCGTTCTCGCTAAACATGAGTCTTTCCCGTGCCTTAGCGCCTACGACCCCGCCTACGCGGCGCTGAAGCACGCCAAGCTCGAACGGCTGTTCGAAAAACAGGAAGGCGATTCAGAAGCCGCTCTCGAATATCAGCAACGCAATCTGATCGCCTTCGCGGCAACCGAGGAAGTACCTTACGACAGCTCCGGCCGGATACTCCTTCCGCCGATGATGCGCCGGAAGGGCCAGGTCGGCGACCTCGCGCTTTTCCTTGGCGCCGGTGAGACCTTCCAGATCTGGAACCCGCAACTGTTCCTAGTGGAACCACGCGTGCCAGAAGACATGAAGGACATCGCGCGCTTCCGGCTTGAGGAGAGGGGGCTCGGGGCATGACTCCGGCCGCTCCCCACATTCCCGTTCTTGTCAACGAAGTGATCGGCGCGCTGGCGATCCAGGCCGGCGACACGATCGTCGACGGCACCTTTGGTGCGGGCGGCTACACCCGCGCAATGCTCGCGGTGGGGGCGGGACGAGTGATCGGTTTCGATTGCGATCCGGATGCGATTGCGAACGGGCCGTCGCTCGTCCCGGACGCCCGGCTGACACTGGTCGAGGAACGCTTCAGTCAGATGGATCGGGTGCTCGCGGAGCGTGGGATCGGTCTCGTCGACGGGATCGCGCTCGATATCGGCGTCAGCTCGATGCAGATCGACCAGCCGGAACGTGGCTTTTCCTTCCAGGCCGATGGGCCGCTCGACATGCGCATGGACCGAAGCGGACCGACCGCGGCGGAGTTCCTCAACCAGGCCGACGAAGCGGAAATTGCCCGCATACTCCGCGAATATGGCGAGGAACCCCGCGCGCGGACCATCGCTCGCGCAATCGTCGCTAATCGCCCCATCGAGCGCACTGCTGAACTCGCGGCAATCGTTCGCCGGGCCTTGGGCTATCGCGCCGGCCAGAAGAGCGACCCGGCGACCCGAACATTCCAGGCGGTCCGGATTCACATCAACCGGGAACTCGACGAACTTCGGGACGGCCTTGCCGCTGCCGAGCGCTCGCTAACGGAAGGCGGCCGCCTTGCCGTCGTCACCTTTCACAGTCTGGAGGACCGCATCGTCAAGCGGTTCCTTCGTGAGCGGAGCGGTGGGACGCCCGCCGCCTCGCGCCACCGGCCCGAGCAGGCCGATCCGCGCGAACCGACGTTTGCCCGGGTCGCGAAGCCGGTATCCCCGTCGGAGCGCGAGGTGGCGGGCAATCCACGAGCCCGCTCCGCGCGGCTGAGAAGCGCAGTTCGAACATCCGCCCCTGTCTGGGTCGATCGCAAGGGAGGCCGCCAATGAGCGTCCGCAGCTTCCACTCTGTTTATATGGCCGGCACGGTCGCCGCCGCCGCTTTGGGCTGCTACCTCGTCTCGCTGCGGGTGGCCTCGGAACGCGCAGCGCTTGAAGGGGTCGAAACGAGAATCGTCCAGACGCAGTCGGACATCCGGATGCTGCAGACCGAGATCGGCACCCGTGGCCGTCTCGATCAGCTGGAGCAGTGGAATGCCAGCGCGCTGTCGCTTTCAGCGCCAGCCGCAAACCAGTTTGTCGAGGACAGCTTCCAGCTCGCCAAACTAGCCGCTCCCGATCACCACCTGGAGGTGAAGGCGCCGGTCATCATGGCTTCGGCTCCGGCTCCGCGGCCTGTTTTGGGCAATGATCAGAGCGATCAAACCGCTGCGACCGCTTCCGAGAATTCGCCGCAGCAGCTGGTGCATGAGGCGAGCCTGAAGATCGAGCCGCGGGAGACACCAGAGGCACAAGCCATCGTCTCGCCAGCAGCCGTCAAGGCGAAGCCCGCGCCTAAGCCGCTGACTCCCAGAGCGACGCCGCCGAAATCCAAGACTGAGCCTGCTTCCGCTACCCGGGCGACATCGAAGAAGCCGGCCCCGAAGCTCAGCATCGCATCTGCTCATACCGAGACGAAATCGATCAAGCTTGCTGAGGCCGATCCGCTGGCGCCGCTTCCATACGGCGGCAAGCCTCACGCTGCTCACTCGCAACAATCCAGGGATAGCGACCGCAGGAAATGAACGCGCCCACCGCAGCCCTCGTAGCCCCGCGCCCCGAGCGGCTCCGGCTCGTCGGACAGCGGCGGCAAATCCTGTCGATGATGCACCAGCGGTTGATGCTGGGGATGCTGCTCTATGCCGGCATCGTGGCGATCATCGCGCTTCGGCTAGTCTACCTCGCGGCCTTCGGAGTCCACTCGGGCGAGCAGGCCGGCATTCCCACGCTTATCCCAGATCGCGGCGACATCATCGATCGCGACGGCGAGCCGCTCGCGCGCACAATCAACGCCTGGAGCATTGCAGTCCACCCCGACAAGGTCATCGGCGACAAGCTGGCGCTGGCGGGGAGGCTTGCCCAGCTGATGCCGGAGCATAGCGAAGCGGATTATTTCGCGATGCTGAAGTCCGGAAAATCCTTCATCTATCTTCAGCGGCGCGCTTCGCCCGATCTGGTTCAGGCGGTGAACGCAATCGGTGAGCCGGGAATCGAGATCCAGCGCGAGCCGGTCCGGCTGTACCCGCAAACCACGCTGGCGGCGCACGTGATCGGCTTCAGCAACATAGACGGGCACGGCGCCTATGGGATCGAGCGTGCCTTCGATAAACAGCTGTCGGACCCCGCCACACGCGGAGCGCCGGTGCAGCTATCGATCTCCATGAAGATCCAGCAAGCGCTGGAGCACGAGCTCTCCGATGCCATGACTCACTTCTCGGCGCTCGGTGCTGCAGGTGTGGTGATGGACGTCCATACGGGTGAAGTTCTGGCGATGACCTCGCTTCCAGCAATGAACCCGAATGCACCAGGCCAGGTCACCCCCGATCAGATGTTCAATCGCGCCACCCAGGGCGTCTATGAGTTGGGCTCCACGTTCAAGCCTTTCACGCTGGCCATGGCGATGGACTCAGGAACCGTGCGCGGACCGGGGCAGATGTTCAACTGCCCCAAGGTTCTCCCAGCCTACGGACACCTAGTCCACGACACGCATCCGTTCGGCCGCATGTGCTCAGTCGCCGAGATCATGATGGAGAGCTCGAACATCGGCATGGCACAGATTGCCGACCAGCTCGGGACTGCGCGCCAGCAGGCCTGGCTGAGGAAGATGGGCTTTCTTTCGCCGGTCGCAATCGAGCTCAAGGAGCGCGGCCGTCCGCTCACTCCGCGTAGCTGGGGTCCGTTCGAGACTATGACCGTCGGGTTCGGTCAGGGCATTGCCGTCGCACCGTTACAGCTCGCGATGGGCTATGCGACGTTGTTTGACGGTGGAGTCTATCATTCGCCCACGATCCTGAAGATTGGTCCGAACCGTCCGCTGGCGGCGGGTCGCCGAGTGTTTACCGCCGACACCAGCTACAGGATGCGTTCGCTTCTGCGCCTGGTGGTGATGCGCGGCACCGGCAGGAAGGCGGATGCGCCGGGTTATCGCGTCGGCGGCAAGACCGGCACCGCTCAGAAAGTGATCAACGGCCGCTATAGCCAGACCGTCAACATCACCAGCTTCGCGGGTGTGTTCCCGATGGATGACCCGCGCTATGTCATCGTGGTGATGCTGGACGCCCCCCATGCGACCCCCGAGACCTACGGCTTCACGACTGCAGGCTGGAACGTCGCCCCGGTCGTCAGCCGGACCGTGAGCCGTATTGCGCCGATGCTGGGCGTTCAGCCGGACCTCAATCGGGAACCAGACATGGGTGAAGTGCTTCCGTACGTTCAGGGTGCTCAACAAGATACGAAGAAGGACTGAACGGGCGTGAAGCTTCGCGAAATCGCGAATGTCGACAGCGATTCTGAAGTGACGGGTTTCGCCATCGATCACCGGAAGGTGATTGCAGGCAACATCTTCGGCGCGTTCAAAGGCGCGGTCTTCAACGGCGAGGATTTCGCGCCCGAGGCAGTGGCGCGCGGGGCTGTCGCCGTCGTCGCTCGGCCCGAGGCGGAGATTGACGGCGCAGCGCTCCTCGCCGATCCGCAGCCGCGCCGGCTGTTCGCTCAATTGGCGGCCAAGTTCTACACGCCGTTTCCAGAGATCGTGGTCGCGGTGACCGGCACGAACGGCAAGACGTCAACCGTCGAGATGACTCGCCAGATCTGGCGGATGCTGGGCCACCGCTCCGCCTCGATCGGGACGCTGGGGGTGACGACTGCCGACGATCAGGTGAAGACGGGGCTCACCACGCCCGACATCGTCACCTTCCTCAACAACATGGCCGGCCTCAAAAAGATGGGGACCAGCCATGTCGCCTATGAGGCGTCGAGCCACGGCCTCGATCAGTATCGAGCGGAGGGTGTGCCGCTCTCTGCTGTAGCCTTTACCAACTTCAGCCGAGATCACCTCGATTATCATCAGACGATGGAGGCCTATTTCGAAGCGAAGATGCGGCTGTTCGACGAGGTGATCGAGCCGGGGAAGCCGGCGGTGATCTGGGCGGACGATCCCAAGTCGGGCGAGGTGATCGAGCGGGCGCGGCGCCGCAGGCTGGATGTGCTGACCGTCGGCCGCAACGGTGAGACCATCCGGTTGATCGAGCACAGCCCGACTCCGCTCGGCCAGACTCTGATGCTTCAATATCGCGGCAAGCCCTACCGCCTCGCGCTCCCCCTGATCGGCGCTTACCAGGCCGCAAACGTCATGACGGCGGCCGGGCTTGTCCTCGCCACCGGCGGCGAATGGGACCGTGTCTTCGCGGCGATGGGCCGCGTATCCCCGGTTCGCGGCCGGCTCGAGCGGGCGGTGATCAGCCGGGCCGGCGCTCCGGTCTACGTCGATTACGCCCACACACCCGATGCGTTGGAGGCCGCCATTCAAGCATTGAGACCGCATGTAGAGGGGCGACTGATCACTGTGTTCGGCGCGGGGGGTGACCGCGACCAAGGCAAGCGGGCGCCAATGGGCAAAGTCGCAACACGATTGTCCGATGTTGCGATCGTGACCGACGATAATCCCCGGAGCGAGGACCCGGCGGGGATTCGAGCGGCCATTCTCGCCGGTGCCGCGGGCGCCATCGAAGTGCCGGGTCGCAAAGACGCCATCGCTCGTGCGCTCGAGATGGCGCGCGAAGGCGACATCGTGCTACTCGCCGGCAAGGGACACGAAACCGGCCAAATCGTCGGGGACCGAATTCTTCCCTTCGACGATGCCGAAGTCGCCCGGGAGTGCGCAGCTTGACTGAGCACTCAAATGAAAGCGAGCGCCGCATGGGCCCGCTCTGGACCTCGGACGAAATCGCCCAAGCGACAGGCGGCGCCGCGAGCCAGCCATTTGAGGTCGCCGGAGTCACCTTCGACAGCCGCGAGGTGCAGCCCGACGACCTGTTCATTGCGATGCCAGGGACGGCGCACGACGGACACGAATTCATTCCGCAAGCGATGGCCGCCGGTGCTTCGGGGCTGATCGTCTCGCAGCCCGTCGACGCCCCGCACATTCTGGTCGAGGACACTGCCCGCGCTTTGCAGGACCTTGGCCGCGCTTCCCGGGAGCGCAGCCGCGCGACCGTCGTCGGAGTCACCGGCTCGGTGGGCAAGACCAGCACCAAGGAGGCGCTGTTCGCCGCGCTCGACCGCTGGCGGCCCGGCAAGGCCCACCGGTCAGTGAAGAGCTACAACAACCATACGGGAGTGCCGCTATCCCTTGCCCGGATGCCACGCGATTCGGAGTTCGCCGTCCTTGAAATGGGGATGAACCATGCCGGCGAAATCGCGGCCCTGACGCGGCTGGCGCGCCCGCATCTGGGGCTGATCACCACCATCGCTCCCGCGCACATCGAGAATCTGGGCTCGGAAGAGGCGATAGCTGATGCCAAGGCCGAGATTTTCGAAGGGCTGGAGCCGGACGGAATCGCAGTGATCCCGAACGATACGCCGCATCGCGACCGGCTGCTCCGCGCCGCTCGGCGTTATGCCGACCGGATCGTCACCTTCGGCGGCGGCGATGCGGACGTTCACGCGCTGCATGCCGTGCGTGCAGATGAGGGTGGAAGCCTTGTCACCGCCGCGCTTCTCGACAGCGAACTCACCTTCACCCTCGCCCAGCGCGGCGAGCACTGGGTGTCGAACGCACTAGCTGTGTTGGCAGTGGTCGAGGCGCTCGGCGGCGATGTTGGTCTCGCCGGACTAGCCCTTGCTGAGATGGGCGGCCTCAAGGGGCGCGGCGAACGGCACTGGATCGAGATCGACGGCGTGAAGGCGCTTCTGATCGACGAAAGCTACAACGCCAATCCTGCATCAATGGCAGCGACGCTGAAAAGCCTCGGGTCGGAAATAGGATTCGAGCGGAGGATCGCCGTTCTCGGCCCGATGCGCGAACTCGGAACGCACAGTGACTCGCTGCACGCGGGACTGGCACCCAGCGTTCGGGACGCCAAGATCGATCAGCTTATTCTGGTTGGCGAAGAGACTAGGCCGCTCGAGCGTGCGCTGGACGGGGAGGTTGCCGTAACCCGAGTCTCCGATGCCGACGAGGCCGCCGACGCGCTTCGGCGATTGATTCGCCCAGGCGACGCGGTGCTGGTCAAGGCATCGAATTCAATAGGGCTTGCGCGAGTGGTGGAGCGTCTGAGAGAGGGCCTTGAATGCTCGACCTACTAGCCCAGCAGCTCCATTATTTCGGCGCTCTCAATCTCATCCGCTACATCAGCTTTCGCGCCGGAGCGGCAAGCGCCACCGCGCTCCTGATCGGGCTCCTGCTCGGGCCGTGGTTCATTTCCTGGCTCAGGAAGACTCAAGGGAAGGGCCAGCCGATCCGGAGCGACGGCCCGCAAAGCCACCTTGCAAAGGCCGGCACACCAACCATGGGCGGCCTTCTCATCCTGATCGCCGTTTGCGTGTCGGTGCTGCTTTGGATGGACGTGTACAGCGTCTACGTCTGGGCCTGCCTGCTGGTCACTGCCGGCTTCGGACTGATCGGCTTCCTCGACGACTATGCGAAGGTCAAGAAGCGCCACCATGCGGGGCTTTCCGGCAAGCTCCGGCTGCTTCTTGAATTCCTGATCGCCGGAGTGGCGACGTGGCTTATGGTCCGCTCTAGCGGGACCGAGCTTCACCTTCCGTTCGCGAAGGAAGCGGTCGCCAATCTTGGCGTGCCGCTTTATGTCGCGTTCGGCGCGTTCGTGATCGTCGCCTTCGGCAATGCGGTGAATTTGACGGACGGGCTCGATGGCCTCGCAACAATGCCGGTAATCATCGCCAGCCTTGCGTTCGTGTTGCTCGTGTATCTGGTCGGCAACGTCAAATATGCCACTTACCTAGGAATACCGCACGTACCGGGCGCTGGCGACTTAGCCGTACTCTGCCTCGCTATTGTCGGTGGCGGCCTTGCCTTCCTCTGGTTCAACGCGCCGCCGGCAGCGGTTTTCATGGGCGATACCGGCAGCCTTGCTTTGGGCGGAGCGCTCGGCGCGATCTCGGTCGCCATCCATCACGAGTTCGTTCTGGCGATCGTCGGTGGCCTATTCGTGGTCGAGGCGCTGTCCGTGATCATACAGGTGCTGGTCTACAAGCGCACCGGCAAGCGCGTCTTCCTGATGGCGCCGATTCACCACCATTTCGAACATCTCGGCTGGTCGGAGCCGACGGTGGTGATCCGCTTCTGGATCATCAGCTTCGTGCTGGCGCTCGCTGGCCTCAGCACCCTCAAACTCAGGTGATCACGGTCAGGGCCTTCGCCGGCAACCATTACGCGGTCTACGGCCTCGCCAGATCGGGGCTGGCCGCTGTCGAGGCGCTGCTCGCCAGCGGTGCAAAGGTGACCGCGTGGGACGCGAAAGCGGAGGCGCGCAATAAGCTCCTCCCCCTGAGGGGGAGGTGGCGGGAAGCGCCGAAGGGGGCACTCCCTCAGTCAGTTTCGCTGACAGCTCCCCCGGAAGGGGAGCGGCTGAGCATCGCCAATCTCGACGAGGCCAACCTGTCGCAGTTCGACAGCCTCGTCGTCACGCCCGGCCTGCCGCTCAACCGCCATCCAATCGCGAGCCGAGCCCGCGACGCCGGGGTCGAGATCATCGGCGACATCGAGCTGTTCGCCCGTGCCCGGCCCGAGCTTCCGCCGCACAAGGTGGTCGGGATCACCGGCACCAACGGCAAGTCGACCACCACGGCGCTCGTCCACCACATCCTCAAGAGCGCTGGTGTGCCTACGACGATGGGCGGCAACATCGGCCTTCCGATCCTCGCGCAGGAGCCGCTGCCGGAAGGCGGAGTCTATGTGCTCGAGCTGTCCAGCTACCAGATTGACCTAACGCAGAGCCTCGACTGCGACGTCGCCGTGCTGCTCAACATCACGCCCGATCATCTCGATCGTTACGAGAGCTTCGAGGCCTATGCAGCGTCCAAGGCGCGCCTGTTCGAGATGCAAAGTAGGGGCCATTTTTCGGTCGTAAGTTTGGCCACCCAAGCGTCCGAAGACGTTTACCGAGATTTGAAGCGTCGGAATGGTGATCGCGTAGAATGCATTTCCCGCTGGGACTTACCCTTCGAGCCTCCTGAATTTAGCGAGCAAGCTGATTGGCCAAGCCTGCAGGGGCCGCACAACGCTGAAAATGCGTCGGCAGCATACGCGGCCTGCTACCTCCTTGACCTAACCAACTCAGCAGTAGATCTCGGCCTCCGCACCTACCCCGGCCTTCCGCACCGCATGGAGCGCGTCCGCGAGAAGGACGGCGTCCTCTTCGTCAACGACAGCAAGGCGACCAACCCGACCGCGACTGCACCCGCGCTGGCGGCGTTCGAGAAGATTCGCTGGATCTGCGGCGGTCAGCCAAAGACTGACAATCTCGACGAGTGCGCTCCGCATTTCGACCACGTGCGCTCCGCCTACACAATCGGCGAGGCGGCCGACCTGTTCGAGAGCCTGTTAAAACCGCACATCCCTGTGAAAAACTGTGGAAAACTGGAGGTTGCGGTGCGTGAGGCCGCGCAGGATTCTAAGGCCGGTGATACCGTCCTTCTGTCGCCGGCTTGCGCGTCGTTCGATCAGTTTCGCGACTTCGAGGACCGCGGCGACCAGTTCCGCAGCCAAGTG
>Ga0207667_10003658_pt1 | contig 18963 bp, 14 predicted proteins | sample KBSCornC52_FD_184301 | JGI IMG/M metagenome (GOLD analysis project Ga0207667, IMG submission 184301) | Corn rhizosphere microbial communities from Kellogg Biological Station, Michigan, USA - KBS Corn C5-2 (SPAdes) (version 2) | ecosystem: Host-associated > Plants > Roots > Rhizosphere > Soil ...
CGAGTAGCCGATGCGCTCACTCGAGGTGCGGTTCCCCTTCACGTAAAACTGCCCGTTGCCGAGATCGAGGAAGGGCGAGACGTTCACTTCGTCGCGGTTGATCACTTTGCGGTAGCTGAGCCGCGAGTGCAAAACCCCAAACCCGCTCGCCTCCAGCGCCAAGCCGGCAGCGGGGGCCACCCTCGATTCGTCGAGGAACAGCGGGTAGTACGCGGCGTCGAAGCCGGTGCGGTCGCCGCGGTAAACGCCCTGCGCTTCGAAGCGCCGCGTGCCGAAGGTGGGCAAACCGCCCCCGCGCTGCTCCAGGCCCGCGTAAGCTTCGAATAGCAGATTGGCCGGCGTATTCAGCGTGACCAGGCCGCCGTCGAATGACCAGAAGCCGAGCGTGTCGAACACGTATTGGCGTCCGAGCCGGAAGCCCAAGAGGCCGCCCCAGTAGCGCTGGCCCTCCAAATACGCATACATCAAGTCGAGCGGCGCCTGCTGCAAGCCGGGAATGAACTGCGGGTTACCGACGGAGCGCTCGGCCGAGCTTTGTCCGAAGTCGGCGTCCAGCCGTAACCGCGATTGGAAGCTCAAGCGCGGCCCGCGCGGATCGTCCTCGCCCTGGATGTTCCAGACCGCCAGGCCGAGCGTCTCGGTGTAACGTCGACGCCGCACCTCCGGATCGCCCCAGGGGCTGGACAGCACGTAGTACTGAGACGCGATCGAAGCGTCGACCTCGGTCTCGTACGCTCGCGCTTGCGGCGCGAAGCCGACGCAACTGGCAACCCCAGCTAGCAACCAAAGCTTTGCGGCGCGCCCACTCATGAAGTCGCGGCCCGAAGCTACCACGGGCTCCGCGGCGCCTGTCGACCTGAAGGCCGGTTCGCGTTGGCCGATTGAAGTCGAAAGGCGCGACTGTTAGTAGGCGGATGGATTGCTTCAATTCGGGTTTTGCCCGAACGAGGCTCCGGGGTGCACAGGTCCGATCGAGGGATGAAGCGCGACGCGCGGGAAGGCGCAAGCCCAGCAAACCAAGGCGGAGGACAGGTGCACCCGGAGCTTCATCGAGGCGCCCGGAGCGTGGAGGCAGTCGTTGAAGGGAATCGAGGAGATCAAACATGCGTATTTCGACTAGTTTTCTGGCGTTGGGCGTAGTGGCGGGGCTGGCCGGTTGCTCGAGCAGCGGAACGAGCGGCCAAAAGGAAGCCGACGACGGTCTGGGCGTCGCGTCGATGTCGGTCGTCAAGGCGCCGGTCGACGGTACCTGCTTGCAGGTTACGGTCGTCGGCAGCCGCATCATCAAGCGCAGCTTCGATCTGGTCCCGGATCAGACCACCGTGCTCACGCTGCGCGGCCTCCCGCTCGGCACCGACACGTTCACCGAGCTAGCCTTCGCCGGCAGCTGTAGCGCCGTGACGTCCGCCAGCGTCGCGACCTGGGCCAGTGAGCCGACCACCGCCACCCTCGATCCAGGCTCGGTCGCCGAGGTGTCGATCGTGCTGCACCGCAACGGGCAGGCGAACATCACGTCCGACTTCGTCGACGACGCCGCTTGTCTGCCCGCCGGCGATGCCTGCGGCACCAACGCGGAGTGCTGCGCCGGCACGCTCTGCATCGCCGGCGTCTGCAGCACGGACACGACGCCGCCCGTGGTGTGCGATCCGCTGACCGAGGTCTCGTTCGGAGGCCACTGCTACTACTTGGACGGCTCTCAGGGCGTCTGCGACCCGGGCTACGCCTTGGCCAGCCAGAGCGTGCTTTCGACCATTGCCCCCAGCTTCGCGGGCAAGGACTACAAACACACGGTCTCCGGCAACTGCTGCGTGTTCAACGCCGACCCGGACGAAGACTGGGGCATGGGCGATCACTGCAATGCCCCCGGGCCCTTCACCGCGAACGATCCGGCGCTGGGTGCCGTCGGTTGCACCGACGCCACGAACCTGTTCGCGCAACAGCTCACCCTGTGCGTGAGCCAGTAAGCCCTCGTTGAGCACGAAAAAACGCCGGGCCGCTTCGCGCTGGCCCGGCGTTTTTCGTCGGCGTCTGGGCGCCGTGCGTTCAGCGGCCGAGGGCTTCGGCGCGGTTCACGATCCGTGGCGTCAGGAAGATCACGAGCTCCCCGCGCGTGTCGCTGGCGCGGCGGCGCTGGAACAGCAAGCCAATCAGCGGAATGTCACCGAAGAACGGCACCTGGTCGAGGTTGCGGCCGGTATTGCGGGTGAAGATGCCGCCGATCACCGCGGTGTGGCCGTCCAGCACCAGCAGGTCGGTCTCGGCCTCGCGCTTCAGGATGGTTGGGTCACCGCGGGCGGACGTTTGGTTGAAGTCCGGCTCGTCGCGGTTGATCTTCACGTGCATGGCTACGCTGCCGTCGGCGGTCACGTGCGGCCGAACCAGGAGCTGCAGCTTGGCTTCTTGGAAGGTGGTCTGCACGCCTTGCGCGCTGACCTGCGAGAACGGAATCAACGTGCCTTGGGAGATGCGCGCCTCGCGATTGTCCAGCGTCAAGATGCGCGGGCTCGACAGGATGCGCAGCATACCGTTCGACTCGGCCGCCGACAGGCGCACGGCTAGGTTGATGGTGTTGTCGATGGAACCGAAGGTCAGACCGAGCGCGCCACCGCGACCGGTACCGACCGCCGCCGGCAGGTTGACGGCGAAGTTCGGGTTGGCGACGGTGTTGCTGAAGGGGCTCAAGCCGGCCGTAGGGGTGCTGCCATCGCTGGCGCCGCCGGCCACGCCTACCGCGTTCGGAAACGCCAGGCCGGTGGGGTTGCCGGTGGCCGCGGAGAAGGTGGCGTCACCACCCCACTGAATGCCGACGTCGCGCACGTAGGTGCTGGTGGCTTCCACGATGCGCGCCTCGACCAACACCTGTGGCGTCTGAGTATCGAGCGAGCGCGTCAGCTCCTCGATTTGGTTCAGGTTCCCGGCGATGTCGCGCACGATCATCACGTTGGTGCGGTCGTCGACGGCGATCGAGCCGCGCTCGGACAAAAGCGGTCGCGCGCGGTCTTGCAGATCGTCGGCTTGGGCATAGCTCACCGGGATCAGCCGGGTCTCGATCGGGGCCAGCTTCACTTCTTGTTGGCGTCGCGCGATTTGCATCTCGCGCTCTTTTTCCAGGTCGGCCAGGGGCGCCACGCGAATCATGTTCGCTTGCCGCACCATGCCCAGGCTCTTGGACTGGAGCACGATGTCCAGCGCCTGATCCCAGGGCACGTTGCGCATGCGAATCGTCACCGAGCCGGTCACGTTGTCGGCGGTCACGATGTTGACCTGCCCGACGTCCGCCAGCAGGCGCAGCACGTTGTGCACGTCGGCGTCTTTGAGGTCGAGATCGATACGGCGCCCGGTGAAGGCACGGCGCGTCTCTTGCGCAGCTTGCCCCAAGACGTTGGGCCCGAAGGCGCCGGCCTGCGCGCCGTCACTGCGGGTCTCTACCGCCTCGGGCTCGAAGCCGGAGACGACGTCTTGCACGCCGGTGACGGCTTGCTCGACGTACACGGTGCGAGTGCGACGTGCGGTGCCGCCGTCGGCGCCGATGCCGGTAACGGTGGACGGCTCGCGGGCGCCCTTCTTGACGAAGGTCCAAACCAAGCTCGAGCCCCGGCGCGACACGCGGGTGTCGACGTCGTCGGCGCGCGTGTCGACGTCGATGACGACGCCGCCCTTGTCGTCCTGCCGCGAATAGCTGGAAACGTTACTGACCTTGCCGCCGAAGGCCGAGACGTCGAGCGTGCGCGACAGCTCGTCGCTCAGCTTGCTGCAGCCCAGGGTCAGCGTGCGCCGGCCGTTACCGCGCGACGCTTCTTTGTATTCGCCGAGCTGGCTGAGGTCGACCACGACTTCATCGTGGCTGTCGGCGTGTTGGAAGCGCACGTCCAGCACACGGCAGGGCTCGTTGGCGGCCGGAGCCGGCTTTTCCACGGCTGCCTTCGGCACCGCCTCGATGTTGCCGTCCTTGCCCGGGGCGACCGCGACCACCAAGTCGTTGCCATCCACCGCGACCGAGAAGTGCGACGCCTCTAGCAGGGTCAGCAACAGGCGCGTGGTGCGGCCACCGTTGGCCGCGAACGACTGAACCATCACCCCACCGACGACCCCCACCTTGTCGAGCAAGGCGGTCGGGATGTCCTTGAGCGAGGACGAGGGCACATCGACCACTAGCCGGGTGGCGCCGCGCTCGAGCCGGGCGGTGAAGGTGGGCGGCGCGCTGAAGGTCATGCGCAGTCGGGCCGCCCCCGTCTGGGCGGCCGCTTTCAGCTCCAGGTGGGTGGCAACGCGCTCGGGAGCCGCCGCCTGGGCAAGACTGGAAAGGGCCGTGAGCGACAAAGCCAGCGAGCAGGCCCTGCCGAAGCGAGTCGAAAGCGAGCTCATGCTAGGGCTCCGAAGGTCGAGATTTTCGAAAAGTCAGGCAAATTCGGCCTCATTCAGCGTGCGTCCAAACAGCGTAGCGGCCTTTTCACGACACGAACAAATTTGCTGGTACTGCGAGTCCCCAGATTTTTTTCACAGGGAGGACGGGAGGACGGGAGGGTCCGCGAGGCGAGAATTTTTGGGGTTCGAGACGTGCGGCGCTGAAAGAAGCCTGCGCAGTCTTGGTGCAGCGCCTCACGGCTCGAGCAACAAAAACCTCGCGGACCTCCCGTCCTCCCGTCCTCCCTGTCAAAAATCTCGAGCCGTACGGCTACTTATTGCCCTCGACGTCGGTGCCTTCGGGACGCAGCGGGATGACGCGCGTGGCGGAGGGGACGTCGGGGTTGGATGGGTCTTCGCGGATCAAGACGATGTCGCCGTCACGGATGCGATCGACTCGCCAGTTGATCTCGTAGCTGGCGCCGGTACGACCAACCACTTAAACGATGTCGGCCTTGCCCACGAATTGGCCGCGGTGCACCACGTGCCCGGTGCCGCGTGGATCGACCAACATGGCCCGGGCCGGCTCGGCGCGGGTCACGATGCCGATCAGCTTCAGCTCGTCGATGCCGAACTGCGACAGCACCACATTGCGCTGAATTTCGCCCCCGCGCTTGGTCTCTTCCTTGAAGAGCGCCAAGAACGAGCGGAAAGGGTCGCGGCTGCGCTCGCTCTCGGTGAATTCCGCCTCGACGATCTCGAACTTGGGCGGCGGGGGCGTGTCCTTGGCAACGGGCGCGGCCGGCGCCGGTGTCGCGGCCGCGGGCGTCGTAGCCGCCGTTCCGGCGGCGCCCCCGACTGCGGCCGAGGTCACGGGCGCGTCGTCGCCGCAAGCCGCCAGCGACAGCGCCGCGACCAGCGTGAAAGGCAGCGCGCTCTTCATGGCCCCACCTTCGCGCCGCGTTTGTCGGCGGGCGTCGAGGCTTGGGCGTCCGGTTTGGCGCGGAACGCCGTCGCCAGCGCGTCGACCTTCACTACGATGTCTTCGCCGTCGGGCTTCGGGTCGGTGAGCGAGATGTTCTCCATGTTGATGACCCGATCGAGCTGGCCGACCCCGTGAAAGAACTTCGCGATTTGATGGTAGCGGCCGGTCAGCGAAAGCTTCATCGGCACGCGCGAGTAGAATTGGTCGGGCACCTCGGGCATCGGCGACCAGGCGGTGAGCGCGATGCCGGACACGTTGGCCACGTTCTGCACCGAGCTCAAGAACTGAGGGTACTCGGTGTCGGTGGGTAGAATCTTCACCAGCTCGCGCTGGCGCTGCTGGCGGTCGCTCAGCTCGGCCAGGTCCTTCTGATAGGAAAACTCTGCCTGCCGTGCCGTCGAAAGCTCACCGCGCAGCCGCGCTTCTTTGCTCTGTTCGGCGGTGATGGAGCTCGCCAAATCTCCGTAGAAAACCACGAAGTAGGCCACGCCAATCAGCACCACGAACAGCGCAGCAATGCCCACCTTGGCCAGCACCGGTAGCTTGGCCAGCACCGAATCGCCGCGAGCCACTAGCGAACCTCCCGCGACGAACCCACCAGGCCTGTGTATCGCGCGCAGACCACTAGTACCTCACCTTGGTTTCGATCGAGAATTTGACGAAGTCGTTTTCACGCGTGGCCGGTAGCAGCTTCACGTCGTAAAAGTAGCTGGAGAGGTTGAGCCGACGCGCCAGCTCGCTGACGTCCTCGCCGTCGCGGGCCTTGCCGTCGAGCCTGAGCTTGCGCTGCGCTTCGGTGTAGCCGGTGATCCACAGCCGGCGGGAGTCCCAGTTCGGGTTGAATACCGACAGCGGGTTGTCGCGGCGCAGCTGGGCCAGCCGATCCGGATCGACGCTGGGTCCGCGCCCGGGTGTGAGGATGCGGGCAAGCTCCATCAAGATGGCGGTCGGTCCCGAGCGGGCGCTTTGCAGCTTTTGGATGGCGTCTTCGCGCAGCCGCAACAGCGCCAGATCGGCCTTCACTTGCTCGTGATTGGCGACGTTCTTCTTGGCTTGCTCGATCTGCGACGTCAGCTCGGCGTTCTTGCGCTGCTGCTGGGTCAGCTCCTCGGCTTTGAAGCCGTGCAGCACGAACAACGCCGCCACCTCCGACAGCACCACCACCATCACGACCGCCAGCCAAACTTGGCTGCCGTCGGAGCGCTCGGCCCGCTTCTTCTGGGCGAGTAGGTTGATGCGGATCATGCGCGCACCTCGCGCTCCTTGCGCAGCGACAGGCCCAACGCCACCGGCAGCTGGGCGGCGCGCTGCTGCAAGAGCTGCGGGTTGACCTCTTTGGCTTCAATCGACAGGCGCTCGGTCGGGGGCCAGGTCTCGACCGACACGCGCGCGCGCCGCTCGATCGACTGCGCCAACGACACCAAGTTCGCGGAGCCACCGGTGACGTAAATCTTGGCGATCTCGCCCTCGCCGCTGGTGGCCATGAAAAAGTCCAGACTACGCTGGATTTCTGCGGCGATCGAGTCGGTGACGGCTTCAATCACCTGCACCACCTGGTGCGGCACCATGCCGGGGCGGCTGGGGTCGGAGGGATCGGCGGCGCCACCGCACTTGTAGGCCTCGGCCTGATCGTGGGGCACGCCCAGCTGCTTCTGGATTTCTTCGGTGATGACGTTGCCGCCGTTGGCAATCTCGCGCGTAAAGGCGCTGACGCCGTTGGCGATGATGTTCAGGGACGACAAGCTGGCGCCCACGTTGATGACGGCGATGGTCTGGTCCTGCGGCAACCCGCGCGAGTATTCGAACAGGTTTTGCACGGTAAAGGCGTCGATGTCGCAGACGATCGGCTTCAGCTTGGCGTTGCGCGCCAGGTTCGCGTACTCCTCGATTTGGTCCTTTTTGGCCGCTACCAGCAGAAGATCCATCTGGCTGGCCTCGGGGCGTCGCCGCAGCACCTGGTAGTCGACGCGCACGTCCTTGATGTCGAAGGGGATGTGCTGCTCGGCTTCCCACTGAATCTGCTCGGCCAACTCCGCCTCGGTCATCATCGGCACCGAGATTTTGCGGATGATGACGCTTTGGCCGGAGACGGACAGCGCGCACTCCTTCTGCTTGATCTTGGCGTCGTGAAAGACCTTGGCCAAGGTCTCCGTCACCGCGCCCGCGTCCATGACCTGCCCGTCGACGATCACCGAAGGCGCCAGCGGGGCGTACCCGATGCGCAAAAGGCCGATGCCTTTCTTGGTGTCTTTGACTTGGCAGACCTTGATCGAAGCCGAGCCAATATCGACTCCGACCAGGTTCTTTCCTTCGCCCATGGCTGCTCTCGCGGAACTTTCGTCGTGGCGCGTGTGTCGCGCCGACAAACTCTCGCACCCCGTCCGATGGACAGCCAAAAAACCGGCTTTGCTTCAGAGCAGGCCCGCTGCCCCAGGCGGCTCGGGGCGGGACATGGTTCTCATGTCGGTATCTATGCGAGACACGGGAGGGGTCAGGATGCACCCTCCCGCAAAACGATGACAACCGTTTGTATTCATTGAATAAACTTTAAAATCGCGGATCTTATGGGTCCGGCGTGACCCCCGGGGGTCCCGTCTCACTCCGGCACGTATCTTCGTCAAATCGTTGGCATCAGGGGTGGCAACGGCTTGCCGAAATTAAGACTCCGGGTCGGCGATGACCCCCCTTTAGAGGGCCTTAACTCGCGAAACCCCGCAAATTCAGCCGTTTTCGCTGCTGGCACGACCGCTGCACTAGCTCCCCCCGCACCCCAACGGAGATTGCCCCCATGGACGCCACCGCAGCTCAATTCGCCGAATTCACGGATCTCGAGCTCGAGCTCGCCACCGCCGCCGAGCCCGTGACCCGCAAGGGCAAGAAGAGCGCGGCCGCCGCAGCTCGACCCAGCATGGCCCCTCGCCCTGCTCGCCGCCACGAAGCCCGCGCGGTTCACCAAGCACGCCGCCCGGCCTCGATCATGCCGGCCGCTCTGGTGCCCAGCAAGGCGCCGCGCATGTCGAAGGAGAAGCGGGCCCGCATGGAGGCGCGCCGCGCCCAGCGCCTGCTCGAAGAGTTCACACCCTTGGTGCGCAAGATTGCCGGCGGATTCCAGCGCAAGTTGCCCCGCAACGTGCTGCGGGAGGACCTGATTGCGGCTGGTATGAGCGGCTTGTGGGATGCGATTCGTCGCCACCCCGACGGCGGCGACGACAGCTTCGAGTGGTACGTCCGGGTGCGCATCCGCGGCGCGATCTTGGACGAGCTGCGCGCGCAAGACTGGCTGCCGCGCCGCGCCCGCGCCGCTGCCGAAGCCAACGCCGGCACCGACGCCTACGTTCCCCCACCCTCGGTCGTGCGCATCGACGACGTCAGTGAGTGGGAGCAAAACCGCTGCTTGGCCGACGCCTCGAGCAGCGAATCGGCCGTCGCCGCCAAGTTCACTCAGGAGACCCTCGCCAAGGCGGTGGAGCTCTTGCCCGAGCGCGAGCGGCACATCGTGTCGTCACACTACTTCCGCGGCGTGAAGTTCAAGGACCTGGGCGCCGAGCTCGGCGTCTCCGAGCCTCGCATCTCGCAGCTCCACTCGCGCGCCATCGCCCGCCTGAAAGAGCTGATGGCCAGCGCGGCCTAAGATTTCGTTACCTCATCTCGTTACTCCTCGTCACTTCGCAGTTACCCTCCAAACCCCGAAACGCCCGGTCCCCAGCCGGGCGTTTCACTTTTGTGGGTCGCGCGCGACGCGCCCGCTCGGACGGCGGCGCGTGGAACGCGACTCGGCTTCGCTCAACCAGCGGCTGGCGGCGGCGGCGTCGAGCGGATGTTCGAACGAAGAAGGGCTTTCACCAGCGACTTGACCACCGTTTGCGCTTGCTCGGCGGTGGGCTCGACGTGAGCGACGAGGGGGACGCCCGAGAGCGATTGCCATTCTTCGGCAAGGGCGGGTCCACCGAAGACCGCGGTCGGGATGCGCAGCTTGAGCGGCGACAGCACCTTGGAAAGGCGTTCGACCGCGGTGCTGGAGAAATGACTGCCGGCGGCAAAGTCGTCGGTGAGAACGAGCGCGTCCAGGGCCGGCACCAGCTCCTCGAGCGCCCGGCCTTCGGCGTCGCTCGACCAGGGATCGGCGGGGAACAGCTGGAAGACGAAGCGCGACCGGTAGCCAGCGACGGCTCCGAGCTCGAGCTCGCCGTTCGTCAGCTTCAAGGCCTCGACGAAGCGTTCTCCCACGCCGCCGATGACGGCGATACGAAACACGACCTCATGCTGTTCGGGATCTACGGCGGCCATGGTCCTCGCATACTACTCGGCGTCGAGCAGCTTCCGCAGCGTACTCAGCAAATCGACCGGCAAGAAGGGCTTTTGCAGAAACGACGCCCTGGGCTCACGGACGCTCTCTTCCTGTGCCGAGTCCTCCGTATAGCCAGAAATGTACAGCACGCGAAGCCCGGGCCAACGCGAACGTAGCCGCTTGCCCAACTGCCAACCGTTCATGCCCGGCATGACGATGTCCGTCACCAGTAGCTCGAAACGGCCGTCACGGTCGGTGAGCTCCAGGGCTTCCTCGGCGCTGGTCGCCACCACGACTTGGTAGCCGGCGCGCGCGAGCGTGCGTTCGACGATGGTGCGCACGACGGCTTCGTCTTCGACGAGCAGGACGCGCTGGCTGGCGGTGGCGCCCGGGGCGGGACGGATCGAATCGCGGGTATCGGTCGCGGCGGCTTCGACGCGCGGCAGATAGACGGAGAAGGTGGCGCCCTGTCCGGGCTCGCTCTGCACCGCGATGTGACCGCCGGCCTGTTTGACGATGCCGTAGCAAGTAGCCAGGCCCAAGCCGGTGCCGCCTCGGCGCGTCGTGAAGAATGGCTCGAAGATTTGCGGCAGCTGCTGCACCGGAATGCCGTCACCGTCGTCGGTGACGGTGATGACCACGTAAGGCCCCGGCGCCAGCTCGGGAAAGCGCGCGATGTCGGCCGGCTCGAGCCGCAAATCTTTGGTCTCGAGCGCGACTCGTCCGCCTTGCGGTAGGCTGTCTCTCGCGTTGGTGATCAAGTTGAGCACCACCTGCTCGAGCTGACTGGGATCGACCCGCACGTTGCCGACGCTGCGCAGGCTCACCGTCAAGGTGCTGCGCTCACCGACCAACCGCCGCAGCAGCCCTTCGACGCGCGCCAAGAGCGCGCTGGGCGAGAGCACCTTCGGCTCGATCAGCTGGCGCCGCGCGAACGCCAACAGCTGCGCCGTAAGCGCGGCGCTGCGCTCGGCGGTCAAGCGAATTTCTTCCAGCAGCGGCCGGACCTCGTCGAGCGACGTCACGTGCTCGGCAAAGTCGATGTTGCCGAGGATGGCGGTGAGCATGTTGTTGAAGTCGTGGGCAACGCCTCCCGCCAGCCGCCCGATGCTCTCGAGCTTTTGCGCCTCTTGCAGGCGCGCCTCCAGCTCGCGACGCTCGGTGACGTCACGCATGCTGCCGACGATGCGCGTCACCTCTCCGCGAAGGTTGCGAATGGCGACGCCGGAAGCGGCCGACCAGCGCACCTCGCCGTTCGGCCGCAGCAAGCGGTGCTCGATCGGTCCGTAGCGGCCCGTCTGCATGGCTTCCATCAGCTTCTGTTTGACGAGCGCGCGATCGTCCGGATGGATCAGGGCCTCGATGCGCGCCATGGTCGGCGGAGGCGCATCGTCGGGCACGCCGAAGACGCGCTTGGACGTCTCGTCCCACGAGCCTTCACCGGTGGCCGGATCGAACGTCCAAATGCCGAGCCCAGTCGCGTCGAGAGCGACCTGCAACAGCGTGCGGCTCTCTTCCAGCGGAGTGACGTCGGTAGCGATCATCACCAGCGACGTGGCCCTGCCGTTTTCGAACACGGGGCTGACGCGGGTCAGGTAGTGACCGACCTGTTCGGTGCTGGTTTGCCCAATGGTCCTGTACTCTTGCACCTTGCCGGTCTCGCACGCGGCGCGCATGGCCTCGTGAGCCAGGGCGCGAAACTCCGGCGCCACGTAAGCGTCGACCGAGGTACCGAGCACGTCCTTCATCTCGAAGCCGGGAGCCAGCCGGTTCAGGTACAGAAACTTACCGTCGACGGTGATGCGTGTGATGAAGTCGGGCGCGCTTTGGAGCATAAGCGTGAGGCGGCGCACCTCTTCTTCGAGCGCACGAATTCGGTCGTCCGGCGAGTCGGCTGCCATCGCGGTCCTGAGTGGACCTACGACGTTAGCGTGAGCCGAGCTAACGTACTAGGCTCTTACAGCCGAGCTCGACGCGCAGGCCCGTCGCGCTCTTGTCCGCGCGTTCACACGAGGATTTGCACATATCCAGGCGGCTCGGAGCGCCTTTGGCGGGCTCGACGTCGTAGTACCAACCGCCGACGGCCGTGCAGCTCGTGGGACCCGCGACGCGAGGCAACGTGACACGGTCGTCGCCCACGTCGAGCACGACGTTGACGGCGTCGTAGTCCAGGCGCTCGCCGGCAGGCGGCTCCGGGATCGCCAAGTCGCAGGCCACTTCGCGGGCGGCGGCGGCACCAAGCGCAGCGCCGAGCTGACGCGCAAAGTCCGCGCGTGGATCGATCACTAGCGGACGGCCGGTGCCGCCGGCGGCCGCGATGCGCTCGAAGCCGGACAGATCCGTCAGGTCGAGCGAGCGTGATGCAACGACGACGGTGCGCACGTGTGCAGGACCTTCGAGCGCCGACTTGGCCAGTTGAGCCAAGGCCGCGGTATCGGTCGGGGCGCAAGCGGTGGGCAAGCCGTCGGTCGCCAGCACCACCACCACCGAGCGATCGACGTGCAAAAGCGCGTAGGTCGAGGCCAAATCCAGCGCGGCGGTGAGCGCGGGCGCAGTCGGGGTTTGGCCCTGCGGCGGCAACGCATCGAGCCGCGCCAACGCGCCGTCCATCAGCTGAGAAACGTCGCCAATCGGCAACGCCTGGTCGCGATAGTAACCGGAGTCGCATGACGAGGTGGCGGAGCCGGGTACCGGAAACAACGACAACCCGAAGCCCATGCCGCTCGGCGCGTGCTCGAGGAAGTCGTGGAACGCCATCCTGGTCGCGTACCACTTGGAAACGCCGGTCAGTGTGGCGTCGCCCATCGAGCCCGAGCGGTCCACGACCGCGAACAAGTCGACCGGCAAAGGCTCCGCCGTCACCTCGATGCCGACGCACGCAGACGAATCGACCCCACCGCCGATGTCGAGCGAGTCATCGCTGGCGGCCGCCGGCGCCGCCGCGGGGGGCGCCGGGTGATCGGGGGCCTGACCGCAAGCGGCAGCGCCGAAGAGGAGCGCGACCAGCGCTAGATGACGAGACCCGCGGTGCACACTCGAACAAACGGCCGAGCGGGCAGCGGACTTAAAACCAACTATCGAGTTGGCGTCGAAATTTCGCTGCTGTGGCTAGAATTACGGGAAAATCTCGCGTTCCTCGTACACCTTCTTCAGGCGCTCGAGTGCGACACCGTAGCAGGCGATGCGATAGTCACACTTGTGCAGCTCGGCGAACTGCTGCATGCGGTCGTAGGCTTCGATCATGGCGCGCTCGAGGCGCTCGTCCACCTCTTCCAGCGTCCACGTTTCGCTGCGTTTGTTCTGCACCCACTCGTAGTAGCTGACGGTCACGCCGCCGGCGTTGGCGAGCACGTCGGGCAAGACCTCGATGTTGCGACGCCGCAGGATGGCTTCGCCTTCGGGTGAGCAGGGGCCGTTGGCGCCTTCGGCCACCAGCGTGACTTGCAGCGCTTCGGCTTCGCCGGGACCGACCTGATTCTCGAGCGCGGCGGGGATGAAGATGTCGGCGGCGGTGCCGAAAAATTGCTCACGCGTGATGGCGGTGCCGTTGGCGTAGCCGGCGATGGACCCGTTTTTGGCCACGTACTGCTGCAAGCGGTGCGCGTTGAACCCTTCGGGGTTGGTGAGGTACCCGGTGTGATCGCCCACCGCGACCAGCGACACGCCGAGATGGCTGAGCAGCACCGCCGCGTTCGAGCCGACGTTGCCGAAGCCTTGGACCATCAGCTTTTTCCCCTTCAAATCGAAGCGGTGGTGCTTGGCCCATTGGATGACGCAGTGGACCAGACCCTGACCGGTGGCCTTTTCGCGACCGACGGTGCCGCCGCTGGCGATGGGTTTGCCGGTGACGACGCCCTGCACGTCCTGCTTGCTGACGATGCCGACCGTGTTCATGTATGTGTCGACCGCCCACGCCATGACCTGAGCGTTGGTGCCGACGTCGGGCGCCGGGATGTCGTAGTCGGGGCCGATGTTGTTGCCGAGCGCGTGGAAAAAGCGACGGGTGATGCGGCTCAGCTCTTTGCGCGATACGTCGCGCGGGTTGAACTTGATGCCGCCCTTGGCCCCGCCATAGGGCAGGTTCATCAGCGAGCACTTCCACGTCATCATGGCGGCTAGCGCCTTGAAGTCGTCGAGCCCGGCAGACTCGTGGTAGCGCATGCCGCCCTTGTAGGGGCCGAGGATGTTGGAGTGCTGGATGCGGTAACCCTTGAAGACGCGGTACTCGCCGTTGTCCATCAACACCGGAAAGTTGACGATGATCTCGTTCTTGGGTTGCGCAAGGATTGCGCGCACGTGCTCGGGCAGATCGACCAGCTTGGCGGCTTGATCGAGATAGCCCTGGATCACTTTGAAAAATTCGTACTTTTCAGGCGCGGGAACCAGGCTCCGTCGCGACTCGCTCGGGGTGCTCGGGGGAGCGGAATGCATGCCGTCCATCATCCCAGGTACGACCTCTGGCGGCAAAAAGTAACGCAGCGGCAACACCCACCATCACCGACACTGGCGCCGCGTGAGTCCAGTATTGGGGGTTGTGGGCGGCCCCGCCCAGCAGCGGGACGACCAATGTAATACCAGCGTAGCAGCCGAGCGCCAGCAGCGGCGCCGCGCGGTTCGCTTCGCGACGACCCCGGCTCGACAGCCAAAATTGAATCGTCAGACATAGCGCCAGCAAACCCCCGAGGTAGACGACCACCCCGAGCAAGCGGTGAACACTCTGAAACGTAAGGCCCGTCGCGCGCGCCGCCAAGTGCGCCAGCGCCACCGAAAGTGAAATGCGCACGGCGTTCACCAACAACGTGGAAACGTAGGCCAGCCCGAGCGACAGGGCGCACCACGAGCCTTTCTGACGGAACGACTCGAAGCGGCCGGCGAAGCCCAGCACCAACGACAGCAGCGCCACGACTAGGAAGTTGATGCCCGCGCAAGCCGGCGAAACGAGCACCGACTGCTGGCGGTTCAGATACCCTTCCCCGACGCGAAACTCGAAACCGCCCGAGGTAAACAGCGAGGTCAGCCAGCTGGTGGGCGCGAGGATCCAACGCAGCTCGTCGGCGGAAGCGCGGCTGTAGTGGTACTTCAAGCCGACCGCGACCGCGCAGGCGACGAGCGTGAATGCGTGACGTTCCGCCGCACCGGCGAGCTTGCAAAGCCGGCGCGTCATTGCAGAAGCTCCGAGCGACGCGGCGCCCCGGCACGCACGGCCAGCACCATGGCGGCGAGCCCCAAGAGCAACAAAAGCTCGGGCTCGTCGGCGCCGTCGCCGCTGGGACCGACGGCGCTGTTGGCAACGCCGTCGGGCAGGGCCAAAGGCTGGTCGACGTTCTGCGCGGCGCCGCCGGGGTTGACGACCTTGCGCGCCACCGCCACGAACGACGTGTAGTCGGTCAGCAAGTTGTATTTCAGACCGAGCGCGGTGATTTCGTTCTTGGCCTGGGCCGACGGCTCCGCAAAACGAAAGTCGCCCAACGAAGCGATGCGGCTCCGCGCCCACAGGAACGACAGCGCGCGTTGCTCGGGTCGCGACTTCACCTGGCTCACGTCGAAGCGCTGGCTGAACGCGCCTTTGCCGGTCAGCCCGCTCAGGTCGACGAACCCCTTTGCGTCGCCGCGGTATTTGCCTTGAATGATGACCGGGCGCTCGCTCAACACGTCGGGGAAGCTCTTGGGCTCCACGTCATAGGCGTCGAAGCCTTCGTAGCCCACCTTCACGTCCGTCAAGACCGGCGACTTCACGTACTCGCGCAGCCGTTCCGCGGTCGCGTTGGCTTGACCAGGATCGGTGACGACGAACGGCTCACCCGCACCCGCCTTGGCGAGGCCCTCGATCAAGAAGCGATTCACGCTGCTACCGATGCCGAACGCGAATACGTTCGCGTCCGACAGCTTGTTGCGTACCAGCTCGATCGCGCCGCGATCTTGGCCGATGTAGCCGTCGGTCACGACCACGAAGCTGCGCGACAAGCCGTCGCTCTTCGAAAGCGCAAAGGCTTGCTCGAGCGCCGGCAAGAGCTCGGTTCCGCCCCCGCCGTTCTGGTCGTCGATGAAGCGTGCACCGAGCGCGATGTTGGCGGGGGTGGCGGGCAGCGAATGCTCGACCAAGAGCGCACTGCCGCCGGAGAACAAGAGCACGTTGAACGTGTCGCTCGGGCGCAACCCGCCGATCAGCTCGCGCAACAGCTTCTTGGCGGTCTCCAGCGGAAAGCCGCTCATGCTGCCCGAGACGTCGACGATGAACACGTATTCGCGCGGCGGAATCAGCTCGTTCGGCACGCGCTTGGGCGGCTCGACCTGCAGCAGGAAGAACTTTTCGCCCCCGGAATCGAACAGTGAGAGCCCCGACTGAATGGCGTCACCAGCCAGTCGGTAGCGCAGAATGAAGTCGCGGTTGCCGCCGGCGCGCTCGCTGGCCGCCACCTGAAAGCGGCGCAAGCCCGGGTTGTCGATGCTGCTCACGATGCTGTGCGAAGGGCTCTCCAGCGTCTGCAGCGGAATTGGCGTCGACACGCTGCCGCTGAGCTCGAAGGTGTAGCGGGGCGGGGCGCCGGCCGGCGTGTACGGGCTGGCGATGAAGCGGTCTTGGGGCTTGGCCGAAGCTGCGGGCTGATTCGAGTAGCGAGGGCCGACCACGGTTGGATAGTCGAGCTCGTAGACGCCGCCCGTCGGCACCAGGAGCTCGCTGTAGCGCAAGCTCACCTCGAGATGATCGCCCGGCATCACGTTGGCGACCTTCATGGTGAAGACGTTCGGGCGCTCTTGCTCGAGCAAGCTCGCGCTCTTGCCGGATTTCTTGGCCGCTTCGAAGATCTGGGCGGCTTGCTGCTTTTCCTTGATAACGGCTTCGATGATTTGATCGCGCACCTGCATGCGCATGCCGTGCACGGCCGCGCGCGTGGATGCAGGGAACACGTACTGAGCGTTGATCGGCTTCTTGCCGGCATTCTTGTAGGCTTGCGTCACCGTTACCTCGGCGATGACCCCTGTCACTTGCACGTCGACTTTCGTCGACTCGAGCGGCAACGCTTCGACGTTCGGGTCCGCGCCTTCGACCACGAAATAGGGCGACAAGGTCTTGTCAGGCGCCGGCGCGTCTGCCGCCGCGTGGGCAGAACGCGACAACGACCCCACCCCGATCAGAGCGACGAGCCGCAACCATCTGGCACCACGGGCAAATCCAACGAGCTGGTTCATGACTTCCTTTGCTCGGCCGATTTGCAACTGGCGTGCGCGGTCACGAACCGGCCGATTCGCGGCGAAATCCAGAGGGTGCCGCGGCCAACGCCGTGTCCCAGACGCCGCGCCGGCGCGTCGTTCCAGACACCGAACGCTGCGCCTCAGGACCTCTTCTGGCATCGCGCGCATTTCGGCGGTGCCGCGCGTCCCGCCGCCGTCGTGCGAGCTCCGCTATCGCGTGGCTCCGCAGGTTGACAGGTCTGGCGTCGTCATCCGGCATCCGTGCCAATCTGAGCCAAGAGCAGCCACCGCATCGCAGAAATGCGCGTGATTGCGCGGCAAATCTTGGTATAGGGCTTGCACACGCTTGCGGCATGAACCGGGTCGCAAGCTTGCAAATGTCTTTGTTGGTGTCGCTTGGCTTGGTGTCGCTAGCGTGCGGCGGCAGCACCAGCGGGCACGTCGACGAAGATGCGAACGGAGCGACCGGTGCGGGCGGCAACGCGGGCGGTGGCGAGCCTACCGGCAACAGCGGCACGCGGCCGACCGGCGGTCAGGCGACGACGGTGGCAGGGGCTGGAGGCACCGGTGGCCGAGGGATCCCTCAGTGCACCTCGCCCACGACGGATCCCGAGACGGGCCTAGTGACCTGCGCCGAAGGCTATTCGCATCGCCCGATGGCGATTGGTTGCAGCGTGGTTGGCGGCGCTCCCGCGGAGGCGGGCGCAGGCAATACGGCTGAACCAGCGCTGCCGCGCGCCGCCCTCGGCGCCGTACCGTGCACGGGCGCGTCCGGAGACTGCAAGCAGTTCGAGCTCGGCTTCTGCGACCGCAGCCAGGGCCAGGGGGCGTGCAACTCCGGTTGCATTGAGGATTCCGACTGTCCTGCCGGCAACATCTGCATTTGTAGTGGACCTAGCCTTCACGGCGGTGAATGCCATCCCAGCAGTTGCGCCAGCGACGCCGACTGCGGCAAAGGCTCGCGCTGCGCTTCGACTGACGTCCCGTGCGGCCCGGGAGCATACGCTTGCCAAGCGGCGGCGGACGAATGTGTGACCTCTCGAGACTGCAACGGCGCGCTCTGCATGTTCGACCAGGAAAAATCGACGCGCGCCTGCGTCAGCCTCACCTGTGGTCGCCCGTTCCTGGTCGAAGCCAGCGCGCGCGTGGCCACCGTCGTGAGCAGCCACGCCTGGAGCTCCGACGGCGTTGCCCCGCCCAGCGTCGTCCACTTGAGCGCGGGCGAGCGAGCACGCCTCGCCGAGCAGTGGACTCACATGGGGCAAATGGAGCACGCGTCCATCGCCGCTTTCGCCCGCTTCAGCCTCCAGCTGCTCGCGCTGGGCGCGCCTCCAGATCTAGTCGACGCCTGCACCCGCGCGCTGGCCGACGAGACCGCCCACACCAAGCTGTGCTTCGCGTTCGCGAGCACCTACGCGGGCCGGCCCCTCGGGCCAGGGCCGCTGGACATCGCGCACAGCCTCGACGTCACCGCGCTCTGCGACGTCGTCGATTTGGTGATTGCCGAGGGGTGTTTCGGGGAGACATCCGCCGCGCTCCAAGCCCTCGAAGCCGCCGACAGCGCCGAAGATCCGGCGGTGGTCGCGGCCTACACCCTGATTGCCAGCGACGAGCAACGCCACGCCGAGCTCGCCTTTCGCTTCGTGCGCTGGGCCCTCGAGCAAGACAGGGCGGTCGCGGCGCGAGTCGAGCTTGCCATTGGGCCGGAAACGCCGGCTGCGGACCCCGCCGCGCGGGCCGTAGCCCTCCCCTGCCTGCAGGCTCTGCTAGACAGCGTGCGTTCGCCCGTGCAAAGCAGCCGCGCGGCGTAGTAGCCTCCCAAGGCATGCTAGGCCGTCTCTCGCCCGCGTTGGCTCTCGTTCTAGTCGCGCTCGCCTCGACCGCCTGCTCTTCGGACGACGACAAGCAGAGCGGCGGCGGTAACAGCCCGATTCCGATGGGTACGCCCACCACCAGCGGCGACACCTTCGGCGAAGCGCACGCGGGCGTCTACCACTTGGGTCCGGTCGACTTTGCCGAGACCCAATGGCACAACGCCTGCGCGCCGGGCACGAAATACCGGAAAGAGCTGCAAGACAGCGTGGGGCTTTCCGGCGAATACCTAGCGGGCGTCTCCAACGCCTTCAGCGGGGGCGGCTCGGTGTGCGACGCC
>Ga0207667_10003667_pt1 | contig 18932 bp, 15 predicted proteins | sample KBSCornC52_FD_184301 | JGI IMG/M metagenome (GOLD analysis project Ga0207667, IMG submission 184301) | Corn rhizosphere microbial communities from Kellogg Biological Station, Michigan, USA - KBS Corn C5-2 (SPAdes) (version 2) | ecosystem: Host-associated > Plants > Roots > Rhizosphere > Soil ...
TGGCGCGATGTGGGGACGCTGGAGGCCTACTTCGAGGCCAACATGGATGTGGCGGGCATCTCGCCGGTTTTCAACCTGTACGACAAGTCCTGGCCGATGCGCACACGCCCTTACCAGTACCCACCAGCGAAGTTCGTCTTTGGCGAGCCAGGCCGCACCGGCATGGCGATCAACTCGGTGGTTTCGGCCGGATGCATTGTTTCCGGGTCGGTGGTGCGGAATTCGGTGCTTTCGCAGGACGTGCGCGTGAACTCGTACGCGGACGTCGATTCTTCGATCATCTTTGCGCACGGCAACATCGGCCGTCACTGCCGGATTCGGCATGCAATCATCGACCGCGACGTCCACATCCCGGACGGTACGGTGATCGGATACGACCAGAACGAGGACCGCAAGAACTACTTCGTCTCGGAGAGCGGCATTACAGTCGTGACCCGGGATTATTCGGTTTATGAGAACCCGGTCAGCGCCGAGTTCCTACAGCAGGGCGGGCAGTAGGATCGACCCGTAGGGGTACCCCCCCGGGGTATCTTGCGCGTAAGTCTATTGCATTTAGTATCTTGCAGGTGGAATGCCCCCGTAAAGTATTGAAAAAACGTGGGTTACAGCTAAAATCGTCCACCCAAAGGGATTAGGAGCCGTTCGAGAGAAGAATGGCCGGGTTGGATTGTCGAAGAGCTCTGCGGTTCGAGGACAAGGGCCAGGCGCTGAGCCTCGCTCCTTTTGGATTGGTCCCTATTCTTATTGTACTTGGCGTGTCAATAATTTGGCCTTTGAAGAGGCCCTAAGTAGCTGATTCGATGGAGCAAAAATCATGGACGAGTAAGCAGGGCGCCCGACTTCGGGCTACGCGGCTCGGAGTGCAGACCGCGCAGCCGAAGGATAACGAACCGAAACGATTCCTGCCTATTTCGCCTTCGCTAACTCTGCAACGACCTCGGCAATCTTATCGAGGATCTGGTTCCAACCCTCAAGTTGACCGCTGTCCTTTGCACTCTGCATGGGTTCGTTACCGATGAAGGTGAGTTTGGTTTGGCCTTTTCCTAGATCCTCGAAAAGAGTCACGTCGTGCGCACCTTCGATTGCCTCGTGATCGATGCCTAGTTGCGCAGCCTCAATCTTGTTTCCCTCCGAGTCGGAAAAGTACATGGAGGAAACGATCCGCTCGTACGGAACGATCTCGTGGTATTCCCCGGCATTCCAGAACTCCTGTCCATCCGGCGATCTCATGCAGCAGAGAAATTTCCCTCCCACACGAAAATCAATTTTGCAAACAGGCGCGGTAAAGCCTTTCGGCCCCCACCATTGCATTACGTATTGCGGGTCAGTCCACGCCTTCCAAACCAGTTCGCGTGGGGCAATGAATATCCGCGTGATCACCATTCGCTCTGTCTCACCCGCCGTGCTTCCTGTCATCTTTGCTCTCCGTTCTTCATCCGATTTACGACCTCTTCGAATTTGTCCAAACTCTCTTCCCAGAAGCGGCGATAGCCGATTGCCCAATCGCTGACCGTCTTGATCGCATCTGGCCGAAGCGTGCAGACGCTCTCCCGCCCGATCTTCTTTTTGGTTACAAGGCGGGCGCGCACCAGGTAAGCAATGTGCTTCGAGACCATCTGCTGCGAGATGGAGAAGGGCTCCGTCAATTCGTGCACCGACGCAGGCCCGTGGGAGAGCCGTTCGATCATTGCCCTCCGGGTTGAATCTGACAGGGCGGTAAAGGTTGTGCTCAATACATCCACAACCATAGGGTAGTGGATTATTGAGAAATGTCAAATCGGTGCGCAGTTGTGGGCGGCTTTTGTTGACCGGATCGCGCTGAAAAGAAGATGGTCGGTGGACGCTGGAGGCAGAAAGATGCGAGCGGCCGTGGCTCGTCCGCGGTGTGGCAGGTTCTTCGACTGCGCGCTTGCGCGCTCCGCTCAGAACGACGATCGGAGCTTGGGGCAAGCTCTTCGACTACGCCGCTCGAGCGGCTTCGCTCAGGATGACAGGCTCAGGGGGTCAGTAGCCTTGTGTGTGCAGGTAGAAGACGACTCCGCTGGCGAGCAGGCAGTAGATGCCGAAGAGGTACCATCGGCCGTTTTCCAGCCAGTTGCTGAGCCACTTGAGCGCCAGCAGGCCGGCGAGGAAGGAGAAGACCGCGCCAAGCAGGCTGAACAGCACTGTGCCATGGAGGTCGATGGGCGCTCCGCTGGCAGCGGCTTCGTGGGTGGCGTGCAGCAGGCGCAGCGCCTCGCGAGCGATGGCGAAGGGAGTGATGGCCACGGCCATGGCGAAGCTGAAGCGCTCGGCACGGTCCTTGAGCGCGCCGGTCAGCATGCCGGTGGAGATGGTAGCTCCGGAACGGGAAAATCCGCGGAAGGGAAGGCACAGTCCCTGGACCAGACCCATCCAACCGGCCTGGCGCATGGTGACGGTTCCGCTGGGGCGTCGGGTGAGACTCTCGGCCATGGGCGTGGCGGGAGTCCGGACGGACTCCGTGCGCCCGCTACGCTCCCGAAGACCAGCGATCAGGATCAGCACTCCGGCGGCGAGCAGGGCCGGGGCAACGAGGTCGAGCCGGCCGAAGAGCTCTTCGATCTCGGCTTTGGGGGCTCCGCGGAACATGGTGTGCTCCACCAGCTTGATGAGAAGCTCGCCGAGAATGCCGGTCAGCAGGGTGGCCCAGACGAGGCGAACCGCGAAGCGTTTGAAGGCGTCCACGGTCGAGAAGTACGTCTGCATCCACTGCTTCCAGAAGTAGGCAATGACGGCAAACATGGTGCCGGTGTGCAGCATGACAAGAAGCAGCGTCATCTGAGGGGTGGATGGGTCAAGGCCCATCAGCTTTTCCGCCACGACGACGTGCGCCGAACTGGAGACAGGGAGCAACTCCGCCAGCCCCTGGACGATGGCCAGCACGATTACCTGAGAAATTGGCATGGCTCGATTCTAGCTGGGAGATCCCGTGGATTTCGCGGGCGGGCTAGTCGCGGTCGTTGCCGTAGATGGGGACGTCCTGTTGCACGCGAAAGGCTATGCTGGCGGCCCGCGCGGTGTAGTCGGATTGTGGATACTTCTGCTGCATCAGGCTGGCGAGAGCCTGAGTGTTGGTGGCGGCCTGCTGGGCGCGATGTCGGTCGTCCTCGCCGTACATGGACACGAGCACTCCCTGGCGATAAGTGGCTTCATAGAGCGCCTGCGCAGCCTTGGGACTGTCCGGATAGCGCTCGGCGTACTTCTGGTAGAGGCCGGTCTCCATTTCGGGGCACTTGGGCAGCCCCTGCCAATCGCCGCAAAGCTTGTTGTCGATCAAGTCCCACTCGGCGAGGGCGGCGTATTTCGTGTTGGGATACTGCTTGATGATCTTCTTCATCTCGCCGTCGTAGATCTGCGGACGGAGGTAAGCTTCCTGCTCCTTCGCCGAGGGCAGAGTGTGGATGTCGGCACGGTCCATTTGCCAGCGCACATCAGCAGAACGGTACTGGGCCTCAGGAGCGAGCTGCGAGTTGGGGAAGTAGTCGACCACGCGCCGGTAGAGGAGACGAGCTTCGTCCGCGGCGTCTTTGGGGGCATGCGGCTGCGCGGCCATGGCTTCAAATCCGGCTGCGGTGCCGAAGAGGATGACATCGCCGTTGGGAGTGGCCGAGCTGACGACGCCCTTGTCCTTGATCCATCCGGACTCCGGGGTCGCATCGGCATCGGTGCTGAATTCGGGGGTGTCACCCTCCCCGTGTTCGTCATTGAGGTCGGTGTTGGCGAACACGCGCACCCATGGCCCGTTGCGCTCCATAACAACGACCTCGTGCCCGGGGAGCACCTCGGAGACGTGTCCGGCGTTGTCCTCCGCGGTGAGATACACGATGGCCGGATGCACGACGGTGGCGCGGGATGCGCGGTCGTATCCGGCGAGTTCTTTCTTGGTCTTACGTTGGGCAGAGGCGCCGGCAGCGGTGACCAGCAGGAGAAGCGCAAACACGATGAAGGCGTTTGCCCAGGTCCTGCAATTGTTGGTTCGGTTCCTGGTGATCATTCCGATCCTTTAGACTCCGATTGCCTTGCGGGTGGAAGCGCGGCCTGTTCGAGCTCGCGCCGATGCTCCGGCTCGATGTTACCCCCGCTCAGGACAGCAACGACACTGGAGGCCGATGGCAGGTTTTGATGGCGGAAGAGCGCGGCGGCGAGGGCGACCGCGCCAGAGGGCTCAGGCACGAGCCCGGTGGCGTGCACCATGACGCGCATGGCGGCGCGGATCTCATCTTCGGCGACGGTGACGATGCCGTCCACGTAGCGGAGGATGTGCTGGAAATTCATGCTGCCAAGGGACTGGGTGCGAAGACCGTCGCAGATGGTTCGGGTGGTCTGGCTGGCTGCCCACTGCACGAGCTTCCTGCTCTCGAACGATTCTTTGGCGTCGGCTGCGAGCTCGGGCTCGGCGCCCCAGACCTGGACTGCCGACGCAGGCGCGGCCAGCTTGACGGCCGTGGCGATGCCGCTGAGAAGTCCGCCGCCTGAGACGGGGGAGAGGATGAGCGTGCTGCCTTGTGCCTGCGTAGGCTCGGCGAGTTGCTCCAGAATTTCGAGACCGCAGGTGCCCTGGCCGGCGATGATGGCCGGATCATCATAGGGCGGGATGATGGTGTAACCGAACCGGAGGGCGAGCTGCTCGGCCTTTTCGCGGCGCTCGGAACTGGCGGGGCCCACCAGGACGATTTCGGCGCCCAACGCGGTAACGGCGTCACGCTTTACCGCCGGTACATTGTCCGGCATGACGATCACGGCTTTGGCGCCGAGCGAGCGGGCCGCGTAAGCCACGCCCTGTCCGTGATTGCCGCTGGAGTAGGTGATGACACCGCGTTCGAGTTGATCGCGGGAGAGCTGGGCGACGCGATTGTAGCTGCCGCGCAGCTTGAAGCTGCCGATGGGCTGCTGGCTCTCAGCCTTGATGTATAGCGCGAAGGGAACCTCGGATATGCCTGCGGCTACCAGGCGTTCGGGGGGGACGCGGTGCAGGCCGGTGCGGACCGCTGTGCCGGCGAGCCGCTGTTGCGCCGCGCGAATGTCGTCGAGGGTGACCCAGTGCTCCGCCATTCTCCCCAGTATGGACCAACGTATGGAGACTCGGGGTGACGGCGTAGCTAGCGTGAGTCGGCTGCCTGCATGACACGGGCGAAGAAGTGGAGCAGACGCCAGCTGTCCATCGCGGTGGGGGCGGCGCCATCCAGGTTGACATGCGAGAGGATAGGGCTGACCAGCACGGCTTTGAGGTCATGCGGGTGCAGTTCGCGAGCCAACCAAAGGGTTTCGGCGGAAGGGATGACGTTGTCGGCCTGGCCATGCAGCAGATAGACGGGGATTCTGAGGTTCGCCAGGCGGCCTTGCGGGGAGAGGGCGGCCATTTCGGCGGCGTGCTCGCGGGCCACGGTCTGTATGCGGGCGTGAGTGGCGGCTGAGGTGGCGTCCATCAGCTCGAGGGACTCGCGCTTCTGAGCGGGGTCGAGCGCAAGGGAAGCCCGCTTTTCGTCGGCGCTGTCTTCGTAAAGGTGGGCGCGCAGGACTGCCTGGACCGGCGCGAGATCCTGTGGGGGTACGAAGTCTTCAAGGTGCTCATACTCGATGACCAGCGGGCCGTACTCATGCGGGGGCAGCTGTTCTACGGTGCCGTCCGGCCGGAGATCGCGGCCGGTGCGATAGTACTGGATGACGCGGGCCATGGAGTCCTGGGAGCCGACTGCGAAGATGAACTTGAATGCGGGATGGTAGCGGGGGTCTGCTGCGGCAACCAGCGCCAGACCGCCGGAGAAGCTGAGGCCGGCGACGCCAACGGGGCCGCCGGTCCGGGTGGCGAACCAGGCGACGGAGCCGCCGATGGTCTGCAGCGACTCCCGACTGACCCGGTAGTCCTTGATCTCGGGCAGCTCTGGCGTGAGCACCTGGACGCCACAGCTTGCGATGGCGGAGGCGAAGCCCATCAGGCGGGGCTCATCCATGCCGAGGTGGTGCACGCCATGGAAGATGACCATTGCGGGAGCACTTGCAGCACGGGACGGCCGATACAGACGCGCACGCACCTCCTGCGTGGTTGAGCCCACGGTAACGGGGATCAGCAGGTCCTGGCGGGTGACCGGGCCGATGACGCCGGTCGCGATCCAGGGAACGGGGCGGCCTTCCACTTCGTGCAGGACGGCAAGGGCCTGAAGATGACTGCGAATCGGCTGCAGCGCCACATAGAAGAGGGCGCAAACGGCGAGCAGCAGGCATAAGGCATAGCGCAGGAACCTGCTCATCGCACACCGGGACAAGCAGGCGAGATCGAATAGGGCCTCACGTTCATGGCTTCCTTACTAGAGCTGCTGGGCTGGTTCCTGGTCCCTGGCATCGCCCAGGGTGACTTTGAAATCCATGCGCTTGCGACCGCGGAAGACGCCGATGGTGACCGTATCTCCGGCGCGGTGCGCGTTCATGGCAGCGGCGAGGTCCTGTTTGTTGGTGATTGCTTGGCCGTCGAATTGGATGATCAGGTCCCCGCCGAGCATGACGGGGATGTTGCCCTCGTAGGCGCGCTGGGTGCCGCCGTGGAGCCCGGCCTTTTCGGCGGCGCCGCCGGGCAGGACGCGCTCGATGAGCAGACCGTAGTCGTTGGGAAGGCCGATCTGCTGGGCGACGTCGGGACCGATCTCAAGGGTGATGATGTCGAGGGTGGGCCGGCGGATGCGGCCGTAGCGGGCGAAGTCGTCGAGCACAGCCTTTGCGGTGTTGATCGGAATGGCGAAGCCGATGCCGGAGGACTGCTCGGCTCCGTTGCTGGCAATCATCGTGGTGATGCCGATGACTTCGCCGCGAGAGTTGAGCAGCGGCCCGCCGGAGTTGCCGGGGTTCACGGAGGCATCGGTCTGGATGGCGTCTTCGATCTGGGCGCCGGTGGGCGTGCCCACTGAGCGGATGGCGGAGATGATGCCGCGAGTCATGGTGCCGGAGAGGCCGAAGGGATTGCCGATGGCGTACACGCGCTGACCCACAATGAGGCCCTGGCTGGTTTCAGCGAGCGTCGCGGGAACGAGATCGGGTGCATCGATCTTCAGCAGAGCGAGGTCGTGACCTTTGTCGACCCCCACGACGTTTGCCTTGTACTTGTGCTTATTGGAAAGGGTGACTTCGACGCCCCCGCGCTGGGCGCCCTCGATGACGTGGTTGTTGGTGAGGATGAGGCCATCCTTGTTGAGAACGAAGCCGGAGCCCTGGCCCTGCTGCGGGACCGGGCCGTAGAAGAAGTCCCAGGCGACGGCGGTGGCGGTGATGTTGACGACACTGGGCAGCGCCTTCTTGTAGACGGCGATGTTCTGCTGCTCTTCCTGGTCGAAGGCGGGGGCGGCGGAGGCTACGGTGAGGTCAAAGGCCCCGTTGGAGCCGGGGCCGGAGATGATGGCCGTGCCGTCGGTGGTGTGGCCCATCCAGTGCGCCAGGGAGCCTGTCGGCAGAAAATGCGTGGTCGCGTAATAGAACCCGCCGAGCAACACGAGCACCAGCAGCACGGGACGATACTTCATAGTCTGCGAATAGTCCTTTCCTCACCAACAGATACGATTTTAGCCAGCTTCGGGTTCTCCGGAGTCCTGCTTCTTCAGGATTGAACCCCGGTGGCGTGGTTTGCCGCGGCATCGCGAGCCCCCTGCTGGAGTTCGGGCCAAAGCTGGTCGACCTGGGCGATCAGGTGGTCCACAGTGCCGTCGTTCAATAAGACGTAGTCGCTACGCTGGGCCTTCCAGTCGTCATCGAGCTGCTCGGCCATGCGCTGGCGGGCGTCAGCTTCGAGCTCGCGGCGAGTTTCGGGATCGAGTGGTGTGCCGTCCGAAACGCGTGCGATAAAGCGGTCGATCTTTGCTGCCTCGGGAGAGCGCACGAGAATGATGCGATCAAAGCGGCGGCGCCATCCTTCCTGGCCGCCGTGTCTGGTCTCGAACACGAGCGCGGACTCCACCATTACGACAGCATTGGGATCTCGTGCGGCAATCTCCGACGCGAGCTCGGCCTGGCGCGCGATGGTGGCCGGATGGACGATTGCGTTCAGTTCCTCGATCCGGCTCTGGCCGAAGGCAATACGCGCCAGCTTAGCGCGGTCAAGCTGGCCGCCATCTGCGAGCACCTGCGGGCCAAAGCGCTGGATGATCTGTTCGTAGACCGGTTCACCCGGCTGCATGAGGCCGCGAGCAATCTCATCGGCATAGAGTACGTGTGCGCCGAGCTCCGCGAAGCGACGCGCCGCGGTCGACTTGCCACTGCTAAGTCCGCCGGTCAGGCCAACGCGGAGCATCGTTATCTGCCCCGCCGGGCACGCGCAGCCTTGGCTGTGTTGTGCATCAGCATGGCGATGGTCAGCGCGCCAACGCCGCCGGGTACCGGCGTGTAGGCGCCGGAACGTGCAAAGGCAGCAGGATCGATATCTCCCACCAGCGTCGATCCGCGGTCTGCGAACTGCTTTGCTCGCGTGGCGTCGCAGGGGAAGAAGCGGTCCACGTCGGCTTTTTCCGTGAGGCGGTTGATGCCCACATCGATCAGTGTGGCCCCCGGTTTGACCATCTCGGGGGTGACGAAGCCCGGCCGCCCGATGGCGGCGACCAGCAGGTCTGCATCGCGCGTGTAGTGCGGCAGGTCGACCGTCTTGCTGTGGCAGACGGTCACGGTTGCGCTGGCGTTCAGGAGCATCATCGCGATGGGCTTACCCACGATGTCCGACCGCCCCACGACCACTGCGTGCTTGCCGGCAACCGGTATGCTGCTACGGCGCAAGATTTCCATAATGCCGGCGGGCGTGCAGGGCTCCAGCGCAGGTTGTCCGCTCTGCAGCCGTCCGGCATTTATCGGATGAAAGCCGTCGACATCCTTGTCCGGGGAGACTGCCTCAAGCAGACGGCGGGTGTCCACCTGTTTGGGAAGCGGTAACTGGACGAGAATTCCGTCAATTTCGTCGCGCTGATTCAGTGTGGAGATCAGCTCCAGCATCTCTTCCGTGGTAACGGTTTCCGGCGGGGTGTGCATTTCGCTGTGCATACCCAGCTCAGCGCAGGCTTTTACCTTGCTGCGGACGTAGATTTCGGAGGCGGCCACGTGGCCGACCAGCACAACAGCCAGCCCTGGCGTTATGCCTGCCATTCTTAAGTCGCGAACCTGTTCGCCCACCTCTGCCCTAATCGCGGAGGCGATCTCGATGCCATTTAGAACTCGAGCCGTTTCGTTCATCACGTCCATGGTACTAGCGAGGTGTTGCTTGCACCGTGTGCGGCCCTCCTTGAAGATGAGTACAGTAATGCCTTCTTCTCATCCCAAGTCGGGCACTCCCATGCTGCGGGCGGAAGACCTGCGCTGGCTCGCCTGCCCGATTTGCCACAGCAGTCTTGCTCTTGAAAGCACCGCGGTGCGCTGCACCGGATGCACGCGCAGCTATCCGGTGGAGGATGGGATTCCGGTGCTGCTTGCCAGCCGCGCGATTCTGGACCCGCACATGCATTTCTGAACTGTCCCTGGGTTTTCGACCAGCAAGATCGGGAGGGTCACCAAGGATAGGCGCAAGATGGTTACCGATGAATCCACCGGAAAATAGCAACTCAGCCGGAGTTTCCGCGTCTAAACCAAGCAACACACGTTGGAAAGTCGTTTCCCTCGCGTGGAGCAGACGGGAGAGTCTCCGCGCCGTTTTCGGGGCACTCCAGAAGGAGGATGGCCATGGAAATTTTTTCTTCTGCGCCCGGCGTGGAAAGGTTCACTGAGACCGATCTCTCCTTACTGCGCGATGAATTAATGCAGTCTGGCCTGGACCACTGGCAGGCGGCGGAGCTAATCAGCTCCTTCCTGACGGTGCGCGGGTATGGCGTTTCGCACCATGCCGCACGCGGCGCTGCCTCCCGGATCGAGTCGGTCGGATGCTCGTTGAAGTCCATGCAGGAAGAGCTGGAGAAGCTCGCCCTCGTGATGTAGCAGTCGCCCCTTTTTTTCTCGAGATTCCTCTACGTTGATGTAGCGTCTCGGCATGAGGTGTGCGCTACTGGGCTGTGGCTGCACTCGCGGCTATGGCGCTTTGCGGCGATATTCCTGGGCAGACCCTTAGTCTGGCGGCACGACCACTCCCGATTCAGGCGTAGCTGAGGAGGCTTGCGCCTGCAGACGCCAGGGGACGTGCATAATCAGACGATGCCCTCACTCTGGTCTGCAGCAAACTGGCCGCAGCGATTGGCGGAACTTCTCGCACCTTCCGGAGAGCTGAAAGAAGCTCCTCTGCGCCGCGATGTCCGATCCCTGGGCATGCTGCTGGGTGAGGTGCTGCGTGAGCAGGCAGGCGCGGCAACCTTCGAGGCGGTGGAAGAGCTGCGGCAGACCGCCATCGCGAGACGCGAGGAAGAAGAGAAGGGAAGCAGCTCACCGGCACGGACCAGCACGCCGGCGCGTAGGACGGTGGCAACTGAGCCGATGCAACACGCGCTAGAGTGCGTGAAATCCCTGGAGGTGGAGAGCGCATACCAGCTCGCGCGGGCGTTCGCGTTTTACTTCGAGCTCATCAATTTGGCCGAGACAAATCATCGCAAGCGCCGCCGCCTGTCCACCAACCTCAATCCGGCCACGGAGCCGCAGCGTGGCTCGTTGCGCGGCGCTCTCCGCGCGATGCGCCTTGCCGGCATGGATGCACGGGAGGCGGTCGAATACCTAGGACGCATCTGCGTTACGCCCGTCTTTACGGCTCATCCGACGGAGGTGGCGCGGCGCTCGGTGATGTTCAAGCGACGGCGGCTCTCCGGGCTTCTGGAGCAGCTGGACCGCATTCCCGTGCCGGAGCCGGAACTGGAGTCGCTGGAGCAGGACGTGATAGCGGAGATCACGGCGTTGTGGCAGACGGACGATGTCCGGCAATCGCGACCGCAGGTGCGGGATGAAATCCGCGTGGCGCTCGACTACTACGAGTCCTCGATCTTCGATACGCTGCCGGTTCTCTACTCGGAGGTCGCAGCATCGTTGAAGACCGAGTACCAGATTGAGGCAGGTCTGGCCGATCTGCCGCAGCTGGTGAACTTCGGATCGTGGATTGGAGGTGACCGTGACGGTAATCCGTTTGTGACTCCGGAGACGACCCGCGAGGCACTTGCGATGGCGCGCGATCTGCTGTTCAGTCACTACCGGCGGCGGCTGCAGCGGATCTTCGATCACCTGGCGAGCTCGACGCGATTGGTGGCGGTGACGCCGGAGCTTACGACACTGCTGGACTCGTACCTGACGAAGCTGCGCGATGCGGGGCAGTCGCAGCTGGAAAACCGGCTGCCCTATGAATCCACGCGACTGCTGGTGGGCTGCATCATGATGCGGTTGGAGGGAACGCCGCAGCTCTCGATCCAGCTACCTGTCGAGACTCCGCTGCCGCCGTATACGCGCGCCTCGGAGCTGCTGGACGACGTTATCGTGCTGCGCTCCAGCCTGATGCGCAACCGCGGCCAGCGACTGGCGGAGATTCACATTGACCCTCTGCTGGTGGAAGTCCGCACCTACGGCCTGCATCTGCAGACGCTGGATATCCGCCAGCACGCGCGGGTTCATGCGGCGGCGATCCGGGAGCTCTCGCAGAGCTCGGGGGTGTCCGATAACTCAACTCTCAAGCTTCCGCCGGCGCTGACGCCGCAGACGGAGGAGGTGCTGGCGACGTTTCGTGCCATCGCGCAACTGAAGCGGGAGTACGTTCCGGAGGGGCTCCCGCGATATGTGATCAGCGGCGCGGCCTCTGCGGAAGATGTGCTTCATGTCCTGTGGCTGGCTCGGCTAAACGGAGTCCGCGTAGAGGGCTGCGGAGGCGGCGGAGAGATTGCGGAGGATTGCGATCCCGGACTTCAGCCGGTGCCGCTGTTCGAGTCGATTGAGGATCTGCGGAACGCGCCTGCCATCTGCCGGTCGCTGTGGACCTCGGACGTGTATCGGCCGCTGCTTGCATCCTGGAATCACAGGCAGGAGGTGATGCTGGGCTACTCGGACTCGAACAAGGACGGCGGGATGATCACCAGCACCTGGGAGATATGGAAGGCGCACCGGGCGCTGCATCAGGTGGCTCGCGACTGCGGCGTCACGCTGCGGCTGTTTCACGGGCGCGGAGGCACGGTGGGACGGGGCGGCGGTCCTACCCATCGCGCTATATTTGCGCAGCCGGTGGACAGCTTCTCGGGTGAGCTGCGCATTACAGAACAGGGCGAGGTGCTCAACTGGAAGTACTCGGATGTGGTGCTTGGGGAGCGCAACATGGAGTTGATGATTGCGGCATCGCTCGATGCGCTCGCGCGTCCGGATGTCGCCCTGCAGCACAAGAAGGTCGCCGGAGACTACGTCCCGCACCTCACTGGCGAGATTCTGCCGGAGTGGGAAGCCGCTCTGGACCAGCTCTCGGCGGCCTCTTACGAGTTTTACCGCAGGCACATTGTCGAGAATCCCGAGACGTTCGCATATTTCGAGCAGTCGACACCAGTAGCTGAGCTCGAGAATGCGCGCATCGGCTCCAGGCCTGCCAAGCGCACAGATGCGTCCAGTGCAAAGAAACGCAGCATCGAAGACCTGCGAGCGATACCGTGGGTCTTCGGCTGGATGCAGTCGCGGCAACTCGTGCCCGCATACTTTGGGGTAGGACATGCGCTCGAGCAGTTCATCCGGGACAATGTCCCCGCGAGCCATACTGTTAGCGGTTCGGGGGAATGGGTGAATGCCAGCCAGCAACAGCGCGAGGCCGCGAATCTCGCCCAGCTGAAATCGATGACCCGCAACTTTCCACTGTTTCTCGACATCATTCGAAACGTCGAGATAGCGCTCGCCAAGGCGGACTTTGCAATTGCGCGGCTCTATGCAGACCTGGTAGAGGACAAGGCGCTGCGTGATCGGGTTTATAGCCTGCTCTATGAAGAGTTTGAGCTGACGCGCCGCATGGTACTCGCCGTCACCGGCCAAATGGCGCTGCTGGAGACGAACCCAGTACTCGAGCGATCTGTACGTCTACGCAACCCATATGTCGACCCGATGTCCTTCATCCAGGTGGAGCTGCTGCGCCGCAAGCGGGTCGCGCTTAGAGAAGGACACCCGGTCTCTCCGGAACTGGACCGAGCGATTACGGCGACGATCAACGGCATCTCCGCCGGGCTGCGGAGCACCGGCTGAAGCACCTTGGCTGAGGCTGAGCTGAGGGGCCTTGATAACACGTTGGTAATAGCACGTTAGTAACACCTATCCATATGAAATAGGGGCATTTCCAGGCACCTCCATGCTTCTTTACACTCTCTAAAGATCGAGCACGCAACGGAGAGACGTGTGTGCGGACAATTGCTAGGGGGCCAAATGAGTCATCATCGTCTTGCCGCGCGCCGTTCGCGCGCCAAGCTTCTATCGGCAGCCGTTTTTCTGATTGGATTCGCCATTGCCGCCGCAACCCTGCCTTTGGGCTGCAGCAGCGGAGTGACTTCGAGTGTTTCCTCCGGCATGGCCACAGTTAACACTGTGCTCAGCGACCCTGCGACCTGTCAGGCGCCGACCGGCCCGTACGCCCACGTCTGGGTGACGATTACTGACGTAAAGGCAAGCGTGAATTCCGGGGCCGGCGACAATGATTCCAGTTTCGTCGATCTGACACCCGACCTTTCCAAGTCGCCCATGCAGATTGACCTGCTCGGCCAAGCGAATAATCAGTGCTTCCTTGCTTCGCTCGGTTCCAAGACTCAGTTGCAGGCTGGCAATTACCAGCAGATTCGAATCTTTCTTGCCGATAACGCCACCAGCGTTACCAATAACAAATGCACTGGTGCGGCGAACTGCGTCGTGCTGACTAACGGGGGCAACAATTACCCGCTGCAGCTCTCCAGTGAATCCAAAACGGGCATTAAGATTCCCTCCGGTCAGATCGCCAGTGGCGGATTCAACATCAGCGCGGGCCAGACCAAGGATCTGGATATCGACTTCAATACCTGTATTTCGATCGTGCAGGAAGGAAACGGCAAATATCGGTTGAAGCCCGTTCTCCACGCCGGGGAGGTCTCGACCACAGCGACCTCCATCAATGGCAAGGTAGTAGATCACTCGACGGGAAGCGCGGTCGGAGGATCTGTGCTGGTTGCGTTGGAGCAGAAGGACGCAAGCGGCATCGACCGTATCTTTATGAGCACGGTCACCGACTCCTCGGGTGCCTTCGTGTTCTGCCCGCTTCCGGCAGGCACATATGACGTGGTGGTTGTCGGCGAGAGCAGCGGTGGAACCGCCTATGCTCCCAGCGTCATCACCGGTGTCTCACCCGGATCGGCGCTCGCGACGGTCCAGCTTTATCCGCAGGCCAGCGGCTCTGCTGGTCCAGTTACTCTCAGCGGCACACTCAGCACGCAGGTCAGCGCGTCGCCTGCCGCTGCAACTGCTGCGGATATTGAGCTGAGCGCTCTGGAGCAGGTATCCGGCAGCCTCACGGTTACGATTCCGCTGCTGCCCAACTCGACGCAGTCCTCGGCAACGCTCGCTGTCCATACTGCTGCGGGCGGAACCTGTGCCAGCGGCACGGACTGCGCCAGCTACAGCATTCTGCTGCCCGCGGCTACGTCGTATGTGGGCAGCTTCTCGGCAAGCGGAACCACGCTGACCGTGAGTGCCGTCGCTGCTTCCTACACGGTGGACGCGTTCGCCTTCCTGCCGTCGCGGGGAGGGGCCACGGATTGTCAGCCATCCGAGGTGAAGTCCACTGCGGTGGCTCCGATCGCCGGGTCGACTGTTTCGGTCGCAACCCTTGCGTTTACCGGCTGTACCGCCGGTTACTGACCTCGATCCACTCGCGCCACGGCGATACCCATCCGGGCCGCCGTGGCGTTTCTATGTTGCCGGAGTCGATCACCAGTTCCATGCCGCGGAGGCGCGGGGGAGTAAGTCTAGGCGGCCTTATCCTGCTCCCTCTGTTCCTCAAAGGGCAGGAAGAGCGTGAACACCGTCCCGTGATGCACGGGATGCTGACAGCTGCGGACCTCCATGCGTCCCTGGTGTCGTTTCACGATGCCTTCGGAGATCCAGAGTCCCAGTCCGGTGCCATTCAGCCCCTTAGTCGTATAGAACGGCTGGAACAGCCGCCGTCGCACTGCTTCCGGCATTCCGTGACCGGTATCGGCGATGGTCATGCGGACGCCTCGCCTGCCAGTCGAGGGCTGTGTCGCGTCGTGGGCACGGACGACGAGACGGCCGCCCTGCCGCATTGCATCGATCGCATTGGCGATGAGGTTGTTAAGCACCTGCCGGATGTCGTTTTCAAAGCAGAGCACTTTTTTGTCAGTGGAGTAATTGGCCTGCACCCGAATTCCGGAGTTTGTCAGGCGGCCATGATAGAGGTTGAGGACTGCATCCAGCAGCTCCGCCGGAGAGACCCAGGTCGGTTTAGCGGCCTGTCGATGGAATCGCAAGGTCTGAGTCGCAATTTGCGATACACGCGACAGCTCAGTCTGTGCCATGTGGACATAAATTCGCATGTCACTGGGAAGGTGTTCGCTCTCGGAGATCAGGTAGAGCAGGTTCGTGATCGCCTCCAGAGGATTGTTAATCTCATGGGAGATCGAGCTCGCCAGCCGGCCTACGGCGGCTAACTTTTCGCTCTGGACCAGGGCAGCCTCCGCTTTCTTCAGATGGGTGATCTCAAGCCACGCTGCCGTGATCGCCTGGACTGTACCGTCGTCGGCGAAGACCGGCGCGTAACTCACGTCCCAAACCCGGTGCTCGTCGGGTCGAGTCGGCAAAATTCCTTCAATGGTCTGGTTCTTTACCGTGTGTCCCTCGGCAGCAATCTGCATCATCTCCAGCAGGCCGGTGATAGGCGCCATCTGGTCGAATCTCCGCCCGATTACCTGTTCGGAGGGGAGTCCAAAGATTTCCGCTTGGCGCTCATTCAGGCGCAGGCAGCGGAACTCGACTGGGTCGTACTGTGCCAGCCCAACCGGAGCGGTGTGGTAGACCGCCTCCAACTCGGCGTGCTGGCGCTCTGTCTCGCGCTGCTTCTGGTGTAGTGCCTCGGCCGCGGTACGCGTGTTGTGGATGTCCATGCCAACGCCCAGCCAGCGCAGCGTGAGACCGGCATCGTCGCGGATGGGAAGGGCGCGAATCCTCCACCAGCGTACCGCCCGGTCTCGACCCTGGATCATCCTGGCCTCGACATCAAAGTCAGAGCCGGTGCGTACAGAACGCATCCAAGCCTGGCGAACCCGTTCGTTATCCTCCTCGGCCACCGCGTTCAGCCAGCCGTCTTCTCCCATGCTGTCGAGGGTCTGGCCGATGTAGTCGAGCAGCCGCTGGTTGGCATAGGTGATCTTTCCTGTGGCTGAGCCCATCCAGATCGCCTGGGGATTGAGGTCGGTGAGCGCCCGATAGCGGGCCTCACTCTCCACCAGCTTTTCTTCGTTCTTCTTGCGCTCGGTCACATCCAGCACCAGCCCACGGAGATGGGTGGCTACGCCGTCGCAATGAATGGATCTGCCGCGGCACTCCAGCCAGCAGCGGCGCCCATCCTCCGTTTCGATCTGGAATTCAAGCACCACCATGGTGGGGCTTTCCAGCGCGTCGTGGACAGCACGATGTACCCGCTTCCAATCGGCAGGAAGAATGATTCGCTCAATCGCCTCGGGAGTCGAGAACTCCTCGCACGGTCGGCCCAGCAGGGGATACGAGCCCGGACCATAGGTGATCCGGCGGGTCTTCAGGTCGAAGTCCCAGGTCGCGGCTAGGGCTGTCTGCTGAATGACCGAGAGCAGTTCCTGCTGATCGAGCAGCGCCTGTTCGCGCCGTCTGCGCTCCGTAATGTCACGGAAAAATACGACGATACCATCATCCGAGCGCCTCGCCTGGATGGAAAGCCAGCGGCCCAGCGCCTGCGAGTAGTAGTCTTCCAGATCCGCCGGGACGCCATCGACCATCGTGCGCCGAAGCCGGGACTCCAGATCTTCCGCTCCCTGCGGGAAAAGCTCACGCCACAGATTCTTGCCTGCGATTTCTTCGCTGGCACCCAGCAGATGACGCGCCCGCTGGTTGAGGTAGCGGATGTTCCACTCGCGATCCAGGCCAGCGATCGCATCGGAGGTGACGTCCAGAATCTGGGCGAGCCGGGCATTCAGCTGATCGCGTGCCTCGGCAGCCCGCTTCTGCGAGCTCACGTCGCGGTAGTAGAGGGTGAGCCCTTCCTCACCGGGATGCAACCCAATATCGACCCAGACTTCGAGGCGACGAAAGTAATACTGCATACGGTCGGAAGTGCCGGAGGCCATGGCCGCGCGATAACGCTGCTCCAGCTCCGTGCCTATGGTTTCAGGAAACAGCTCCCAGTGGGTTTGTTTCCCAATGGCGGCAGCGGGAATTCGGCTAATTTTTCGGGCCTCTGCATTGGCGTAGATGATTCGCCAATCGCGGTCCAGAAGCAGCACTGCCTGGGGCACGCTATTGAGAATGTCGTGCAAGGCCGACGGGTCGGGCCGAGATCGAAACTCATCTGGCGAGCGGGAAAAACCTGCCTGGACTGGGTCGCCCTCGTGCGCAATATGTTGGAAAACGTCCGCCATGGGCCCCAAATCCGCGGCTGCCTCGGCGGGTATCCCCGGGGCACCCTGTCAGTAGGATGCATCCCCGCGGAGAACTCAGTCCTCGAAGCCGTTGGAGGATTGGCTGCTCGAGCCCTGATTCTGCAGTCGCTCCTCAAGGCGGCGCATCATCGACTGTAGCGACTCCATGTGCATTTCTAATTCCGCGATTCGAGCTGCCAGTTCTTCCTTCGGTCGCACCGGGCTAGAAGTTGCTGATTCCGAATATCTTGTGTCCTGCTGGACGGTCCCGCAGAGCAGGTGCATATACCGGATTTCTCGCGACCCCGGCTGGCGCGGCAGCGCTTCCACGAGCGGACGAATACCATTGGTGGACGATTCCTGGGCCTCCGGCGAACTCATCAACCGGTTGATCGTGCTTTCAACACCTGCGATATCGTCAAACGAGTACATCCGGTCTGCCCGGCTGCGCAACTCGCCCGCGGTTTGCGGACCCCGGAGCAGCAGCAGGCAGAGGACCGCCGTCTCATCCCGGCGGAGGTTGAGCACGGTTCGGGCGCGATGCTCAAACTTGGGTACACGAGCGTCGCGCACCACTGAGGTAAGTTGCTGCTCCCCAAGGGCGTGCAGCGCCTGACGGACCTGCTCCTCTTGCAGTTCCATCACCGGTTCACGGCTGGACTTCTGGTTGCAGCCTGCAATCAGCGCGTTGAGGGAGAGTGGGTAGTTCTCCGGAGTGACGATCTCCTTTTCTATCAACGTGCCGAGAACACGAGCCTGAACTATGTCGAGAGTCATACGGTTAGAGTGCCATACCGGGCGCTGTCCATCCCACAAATCAGGGACTTATAGCTGCGACAGAAAGATGACAATGGAAGGTGCCGGACGGCGGGTTGCCTGCGTTAAACTAAATATGTGAATCGAGGAACGCAAATCTCATTCGCTTATGCGGATTCACAAGAAACCAAGCCCCTGGGAGTTTGAAAGCGAATGCAGATGAAAACCAAGGTCGCGGCGCTCGCCACGATTACTGCCGTCTCCATAGCTCTGGGCCCAACCTCCGTGGCCTCCGGTCTTCATTCCACTAGTTCTTCCGCGCTGCGCACCCCGCCTAAGGCCGCCGAGCCGCCCGCGGTTGAGCCTCAATATCGGCTTCACCTGCACCACCTGCATACCGGTGAAGACCTCGACATTGTTTACCGAGTCGGAAACACGTATCTGCCGGGGGCACTCGACAAGCTGAACCATTTTCTCCGCGACCATCGGACGCAAGACGTCCGCGACTACGATCCCCGCGAGTTCGATGTGCTGCATGAGCTCATGACATCCCTTCACCGGCCGAATGGCGTGATTGACATTGTCTGCGGGTACCGCACGCCATGGAGCAACAACTTCCTG